>OFJB01001229.1_pt1 | contig 10438 bp, 13 predicted proteins | sample 1775081 | NCBI WGS metagenome assembly OFJB01 (sample SAMN08195771, study PRJEB24354) | sludge metagenome | isolation source: initial sludge from phenol fed wastewater aerobic bioreactor | place: India: Nagpur | collected 2016-06-05 | reverse complement strand
CGCGTGCAAACAGGAGCGCGCCTCGCGCAAATGCCGAAAAAAGGCCCGGAGAGAATCCGGGCCTCGGTAGGTGGTGGCGGAACACGGAACTGAACCCGCGTCCCGCTTCCAACGCGGAGAGGCAAGCGCTGCACTTTACTCCTTGGTTTAGACGATTCGGCCAGTTTTGATTGTATTGACAACAGCTACACGCATCACTACCATTTGTGTATCTGTTGTATTTACACGAGGAGCTTCGTCATGCGTGCTGCCGCCATCAATCTGCGTGCTCTGCCCGAGCAGCGTGACCTCATCGATCACGCCGCCAACCTGCTGGGAAAGAACCGTTCGGACTTTATGCTGGAGGCCGCCTGCGAGCGTGCCCAGTCTGTTGTGCTTGATCAGGTTCACTTCACGCTGGATGCTGACAAATTCCAGCAGTTTGTCGATCTACTCGATGCGCCACCCCAGCCCAACACCGGGCTGGAACGCCTGTTTGCACTGAAGCCTGTCTGGAACAAGGTATGAGCCTTGATCTTGTCGCGCCGCAGCCGCTGACGTCAGATCATCACTGCATCGATTTTTCCTGCGGCGAACCGGTGCTGGATGAATGGCTCAAGCGTCGGGCGATGGCCAATCAGATCAGCGGAGCCAGTCGCACTTTTGTTGCGGCGGATAAAGAGCACCGTGTTTATGGCTACTACGCAATGGCGGCTGGTGCTGTGTCCCATCAGCTCGCCACAGGCAGTGTGCGCAGAAACATGCCTGATCCGGTGCCCGTCATGGTATTGGCCAGGCTTGCCGTCGACACCCAGGCCCAGGGCATCAAGCTGGGTGGCTCCCTACTGCAGGATGCCGTCAACCGGGCGGTGAACGTGGCGCAGAACACGGGCGTTCGTGCCTTGCTGGTTCATGCCCTGCACGAGCGTGCGAAGTTGTTTTACGAGTATTACGGCTTCCAAGCATCTCCGGCTGATCCGCTGGTACTGATGCTGCGCCTGAGCCAGGCCAAGCCGTAATTCCTGTGGCCTACATTGTTCCGTACGTTCGTCACTTGGTTGATAAGGACGACAAAACGGAACATCAAGCGTTTGAACTTGGCTTCTACGGCGAACAGCGTTGTCATGGGGCATCTGTCTTGGAGAAGAAAAAGATGCGCTACCCCGTGATGACTGAAAAACACGTCGCCGACCGCTGGCAGGTCAGTCTCAAGACGCTGCGCCGCTGGCGACTCGATGGCCAAGGGCCGATCTGGCACAAGCTGTTTCGCCACGTCCGCTACCACGAAGTCGATATTCTCGAATTCGAGCGCCGCAGTGCGCAATTCCTGATGACCCTGCTCGGCATCGACCGGGAGTTCAAGCCTGCCGATGAGGATGTCGGCGCAGCGTTTGATGCACAAGGTAGCCGCTACCTCACAGCCAAAGACATCGCTGAAGCAGCATCGCTGCCCCTCCACATTTTCCAAGATCGCGCCGAACGCGAGCGCAAACAAATCCCGCATCTGATGCTGGGTGGCAATCTGCGCTTTTCGCTGCAAGCAATTCTGGAACCCGTCCCCGTAGTCCGCCATCAGCCGGGCAGACAAAGACGCCAGCAGCGCCTTGCCATACCACTGCAGCCGAGCTCAGCGCAGCGCTGGCGGCTGCGGCCCACCTGCTGGGCGTGCAATACCACAGCGTCAACGTCAGCGCTGGCGTTCGGGTCGATGGGCCTTGGCATGTGCAGAACGTCAACGCCTACGTCAGCCGCCTGCGCAGCTGGATGCGGCGCTTCAAGGGCGTGGCCACCAAGTACCTGGCGTCTTACCTGGGCTGGTTTCGCATGCTGGATCGCGCGCCCGGATCTGCCCCGGAGCCCGCGTCAGTGCTGGTTTTGGCTATCAGGGCTTGAGCTGATCCGTACGTTTCGCGAAAAGAGCCTAACTTTTCTGCTCCTTTTGTCCAAACGGTAAGGTGTCCGTGAAAAAGGGGCAACTTCAAGTCCAAGCTTTGGAAACTCAGCGTAGTCCCCAAGAGACTCTCAGTCATGCAGATGTTCGGCCACAAACTGGCGAAAAATTCCCATGGCAGGCGCTTCAGTGCGGTCGGCCAGGGTAACGAACGCAAAGCGTGCGCCCTCATTCAACGCCGGAGTGATGGGCAACTCCACCAAGCTACCATTGGCGATGGCTTCACGCGCGGGGCTGATGAGGCCGAGGAACACCGCGTCACTGCCGTGTACCGCGTGTAGCAAACTGTTGATATCGTTGCAGCGCAGGGTCACCGCGACCTGGGGGTCAGCTGCGGGCCCATAGCGGGTGATCAGAAGACGTGCCAACTCCGGATTGAGTGAAGTCGACGCTAACGGATAGCGTTGGAGGTGTGCAAATGTAATGGGGGTGTTGAATTTGGTAAGGGGGTGACCCACGCGACAGATGAAACCACCGCGCATTTGGCCCAAATCTTCGATCAACAGGTCATCAGCAGGCGTGACGCTGCGTAGATCCACGACCAGGGCGTCGAATCCACGTTCGCGCAAGCGCCTGGTCTGCAACTCGGGGGGGCCTGATTCGAGGCTGACCTGCACTCCCGGATGCATGCAGGCCATATAACGCAGAAACGGCTGCATCAGCAGTGCAGTAGGCCCCGCGCCGAGCCCAATGCGAATGACCCCCAAGTAGCCATCTTGCAATAGCTGTGCGCTGCGCTTTAGCTCAACGGCATCCAGCACCATGCGGCGCGCCCGGCTTGCAACGGTCTGGCCGAACGGCGTCAACTCGTTGCGCTTGCCCATTCGGTCGATCAGACGTGCTCCGAAATCGTCTTCGAGGGTCTGGATGCTGCGACTTAGGGCGGACTGGGTGATGTGGCAACGTTCCGCGGCGCGGCTGAACGAACCGGTGTCCGCCACGGCCAGCAGGTACTCCAGATGGCGCAGGTTCATTTCCTTCGTCGCATGAGTTCTTTGAATGCATTCAGAATAAATTATGCATTAGACGCATTTGATCATGATTCATATGATTCCGCGCACTGTCTTCCAGGGCAGCAGCAATCATACGGAGACGAATTCATGGGCATTCAAAATTCCAGTATGGGCGACGTTGCGTTGTCGCCCACATCCCAGGGCGCATCGAACATTTCAACTGCCGCGACGAGTAAGGTGCAGCCCCGCGTCGTGGCTGCAACAGTGGCTGGCAACGCGCTTGAGTTCTTCGATTTCACCACCTACGCGTTCTTCGCCGTTTATATCGGCCAGACCTTCTTTCCCGCTGACGAACCGCTGGTCACGGTGATGCTGTCGGTAGCGGTCTTTGGCGTTGGCTTCATCACGCGCCCTTTGGGCGGGCTGCTGATCGGCGCTTTTGCCGATCGTGCAGGACGCAAGCCGGCCATGCTGTTGACCATTGCGCTCATCACGGTCGGCACGATCGGCATGGCGCTCACCCCCTCGTACGCAAGCATCGGATTGGCGGCACCCATCATCGTCATTGCCTGTCGGCTGGTGCAGGGGCTGGCCCTGGGCGGCGAGGTCGGGCCGTCTACCACGTATCTGATCGAGATCGCACCCCAGGGCCGGCGCGGCCTGTATGGCAGCTGGCAGCTTGCCAGCCAGGGCATAGCCTCGCTGGCGGCTGGCATCGTCGGCATTGTGCTCACGCTGGCGCTAAGCAAGGAGCAGATGCTGGCGTGGGGTTGGCGTATCCCTTTCTTGCTCGGTCTGGCATTGATCCCCATTGCCATCTTTCTGCGCCGCCACCTGCCCGAGAGCCTCGAGCAGCCCACGCATAGCGGACCCATCAAGAGCCCGCTGGCCGATATCCGGCACCATCTGCGACCGATCATGCTGGCGCTCATGGTCATCCTGGGTGTGACGATCTCGACCTATGCGGCGATCTACATGACCACCTATGCCGTGACCACGCTCAAGCTCTCCGCGACGATCGCCATGTCGGCGACCATCGTATTCGGCGTGGCGACCTGGGCGGGTGCGCTGCTTGGGGGCTGGCTGTCAGATCTGTATGGGCGCAAACCCGTGATGCTCTGGGCTCGCGTGGCATTGTTCGTGCTGGTCTATCCGGCTTACATGCTGCTCATCGAGCACACCAGCGTTGCCACTCTGGCACTGGCGACTGCGCTGCTGGCATTGCTCACGGGCATTGGCGGCGCGCCAACGCTGGTGGCCATCCCGGAGCTGTTCCCCGGCCATGTACGCGCGCTCGGGCTGTCGATTGCCTATGCCTTTGGCGTGGCGCTGTTTGGTGGCACCGCGCAACTGGTGATCACCTGGCTCATCAAGGTGACCGACAACCCGGCGGCGCCAGCGCTCTACGTCCTTATCACCAGCTTGATCGCCATCGTAGGCATTCTGCTCATGCGCGAAACCGGCGGTGACAAGGAACTACAGAAATGATCACTAGGCGAATTTTGCCGGACTGTGAGTTCATAGCATGACTGTTCAAGACACCTTGCAGGCGGTACGCGCACACGAAGACGAATTCATTGCTTTGCGCCGTGATATCCATCAGCACCCCGAGCTGCCATTCGAAGAGCTGCGCACCAGTGATTTAGTGGCTGCGCGACTGCGGGACTGGGGTTACCACGTTGAGCGCGGCCTGGGCGGAACCGGTGTGGTCGGGCAACTCAAGCGTGGCGACGGCACGCGCACGCTGGGTCTGCGCGCGGACATGGACGCACTGCCGATCCAGGAAACCACGGGGCTGCAGTACGCAAGTCGCAACCAGGGCGTCATGCACGCCTGCGGCCACGACGGACATACGGCCATGCTGCTGGCGGCAGCAAAGGTGCTGGCAGAGCAGGGTGACTTCTCAGGGACACTCAACCTGATCTTCCAGCCGGCGGAGGAATACGGCACCAGCGACTGTGGCGCCGTACGCATGATGAACGACGGCCTGTTCGACAAATACCCATGCGACGCTATCTTCAGCATGCACAACATGCCCGGCTGGCCACAGGGGCACTTGATCTTTCGCGAAGGCCCAATGATGGCCTCCTCTGACAAGGTCTACATTACGCTGGTAGGTCATGGTGGTCACGGCGCTGTGCCGCACAAGGCAGCAGATCCGGTAGTGGCAGCAGCCAGCCTGGTGATGGCGTTGCAGACAGTAGTCTCGCGCAACGTCGATCCACTTCAAGCTGCAGTGGTTACCGTGGGGGTGCTGCAGTCCGGGCGCGCCAATAACGTCATCCCCGACAGCGCACATCTCGAGCTGAGCGTGCGCGCTCTCGACCCCGAAGTGCGCAGCCTGCTGCAGCAGCGCATTACCGAAATCGTTCACGCACAGGCGCAGTGCTTTGGCGTCAAGGCCGAAATCGACTATCGGCGCGGCTACGCGGCACTGATCAACAGCAAGGATGAAACCGACTTCGCCCGTCAGATTGGCACCGAATTGGTTGGCGCCGAGCGCGTCGTGCCGCAGGCCCCGCCACTCACCGGCAGCGAAGACTTCGCCTTCATGCTGGAGAAGCGCCCCGGCTGCTACCTGTTGATCGGAAACGGGGATGGCGACAAGCTGGGCGCCTGCATGGTGCACAACCCGGGTTACGACTTCAACGACGCCAACCTGGCCATTGGCGCTGCATACTGGGCGCTGCTGGCGCGGCGTTACTTGGCCTGAACGATGGGCCACGCCGCTTTGGAAACGCTCCAGGGCTTTCTGGTAGGGCTCGACGCGCGCATGAAGCGCGCACACAAGCGCGGCCGGGTGGCGCACTACATTCCGCAACTGGCCAGCGTTGATGTGCATCAGTTCGGGATCAGTGTGTGCCTGGCCAGCGGAGAGCGGCTGAGCGCGGGCGACGCTGCGACGCCGTTTTCGATCCAGAGCATCTCAAAGGTCTTCTCACTGGCGATCGCATTGGGCCGTCACGGCGACCGGCTCTGGAAGCGGGTGGGCAAGGAACCATCTAACTACACCTTCAACTCGGTCATCGAGCTTGAGCAGGAAGGCGGCAAACCGCGCAATCCTTTCGTCAATGCGGGCGCACTGGTCACCACCGACGCCATGCTCGATGCGCCTGACGCAGGCTGCGGACTCGACGAACTGATGGATTTCGTTCGCACGGCGGCTGGAGATGACCGGATCTCGATTGATGAACAGGTTGCCGCCTCGGAATACCGGACGGCCTACCGCAACTTCTCTCTGGCGTACTTTCTACGCTCGTGCGGCAATCTGCACATGGAATGCGAACGTCTGCTGCAGATTTACTGTCGCCAATGCGCGATCACGATGAACTGCGAGCAATTGGCCAGCGCCGGCCGGTTCCTGGCCGACTTCGACTCCGCAGCCCACCTGCTGAACCCAGCTCAGGCACGCAGCATCAACGCCTTGATGTTGCTCGCGGGGCACTATGATGGTTCAGGCGACTTTGCCTATTCGGTCGGCTTCCCCGGCAAGAGTGGCGTCGGAGGCGGCATTCTGGCGGTCGTTCCGGGACATGCATCGATCGCGGTCTGGTCTCCTGGCCTGAATGCGTTTGGCAATTCACTGCTCGGCACGCGCGCGCTGCAGGAGTTATCGGAGTTCACCGGCTGGTCGGTGTTCTGATGTGTAGGCTTTATCGTTTGCCTCGACATGAACAGCCCCGGATTTCGAGGAGGCTGGTTGGTTTAAATTGAGGTCGGTGTGACTGCCTCGCTGGCGAGTTGCCGCCAGACAGTTAACACCGTTTACGCGCGACGAGGATGTTGGCCGTGGCGCCCGCACGGTCGCGCACCATGAGCACGGATACCTGCTCCTTGGAGACGCCGCGCTGGCTGGCCTTGCCGCCGCGCCGGCGCGCCTGGCGCAGCAATGCACGCTGGCCTTTGCTCGATTCGAGGAAGTAGGACTCATCGGCCTCGGCAATGCCGCGCAATGCGCTGGCCTGGCGCTGACTGGGCAGCTGCAGGAAGCGGTGACGCCAGCGAAACGCCGTGCTCCAGGCCACCTCCAGCCGCTCGGCCACCCGGGGAATGCTCAGGCCTTGGCTGAGCGCCTGGGTGTGCGCCAGCCATTTGCCCCGCTGATGCAGCCCACTCAGCGGCGTGCCCGTCAGCGCGTTGAAGGTGCATGTGCAGCCACGGCACAAAAAGCGCTGCAGCCCATGAACTCGTTGGCGCGCAACTCTGCGAAGTGTTCTTCCGTCGTTGGCCTCGCGGATAGTGACTTGGACAGATGCTCGCTGTCCGGCGTCGTGGTGCGATACGCGCGTTGCATCGCCGGTTCGATGTCATCGAACAACCCCGGCCCCTTGTTGCCCTGAACAATCCAGCCGGGCGCGTCGAACACCGCGTGGCCCAGCTCGTGGGCAAAGGTGCTGAGGGCAAGCAGTTCGCTGAGGTTTTCGCCCACGGGCGAGATGGACAGCATCGCGGCGTTAGGAGAGGCAGGATCGAATTCGCAGACACCGAAGACGTGGTTGCCGTGTTCGTCATGCACGGCGTAGTCGGTGCTGACCTCCAGGGCAAAGTCGATGCCGTTGATCTTCAGGCCGGAGATCTGACGCAGCGCGTCGAATGAAACGGAATCGATGCTGTCCACGACCAGTTGCTGGCGTGCGGTCGCGGCGATGCGCTCGACCTCAGCGTGCTTGATGTACAAGGGGAGCTTCCGGTTGCAGCACCGGTAGTCGAGAGTCAGTACCGCCATTCACTTCTTCTCCGTCACATTCCGGCGGTACATCCGAACCAAATTGCCAACATCGTCGCGGATGTCGGGCGGCAGACGGCTGGCTTCGACGAAGGCGTCGTCAGCACTGATGCCGAGAATCTCGGCCGCCTTGCGGATCAGCTCGTCCTTGGGCGGTTTTTCCATGTCGCGCTCAATGCGCGACCAGTAGGCTGGCGATATCTCCAGCTGCCGCGCGAAGTCATTCATCTGAATTTCTTTCGCCTCGCGCGTCTTGCGGATGAATTGTCCGAAGGACATGGTTGTGACCTGGTTGCGTGATTGGTTAACGATCAAATTCTAGGTGTCGCAAGCTGGGCTGTCAATCGTTCCGTAAACGCGCAACAGATTTAATGCCGATGGCTCGGATTGCCCTACGTTGCCATCCCTTTCGGACGTTCCGGCCGACGATCTCAGGGATTGCAATTCCCGGTACTGCCATGACGACCATCGAACTGCCATCCCCATCCGAAATGACCCCGGCCGCCCGCGCGGCGGAGGTCACATCCATCCTCGCGGCGGCCATCGTCCGCACCCTCGTTGCGCCGGAAGCCACAGAGGGTGCGGTTCGCCTTGGCTTCCTGCCCGACCAGCGCGTTCATGCAACACCCTCTCAACCGGAGAAATTGTCATGAACGAAAACCCGTCATCCATCGCGGCGCAGATCGCCGATCTGGGCCATCTGCCGATGGCCGAACTCTGGACGCTGTGGGACCGCTACTTCGAGCGCCGCCCACCGCACCCGAACCGCACCCATGTCGAATCACGCCTTGCCTACAAGCTGCAGGAGCAGGCCTTCGGCGGCCTCGCGGCGGAAACCCGCCAGCGTCTGGAGGCCATCGGAGCCAAGCATTCCCGTATCAAACTCCGCGCCAAGCCGCGCGCCTTCAACTTCGCGCCCGGCACCGTGCTGCTGCGCGAATGGGCCGATCGCGAGCACCGCGTGGGGGTGACCGCCGAGGGTCTGTTCGAGTACGAAGGCCGCAGTTTCAAGAGCCTGACCGCCGTCGCCCGCCAGATCACCGGCCAGCACCGCAGCGGGCCGGAATTCTTCGGCCTGCTGAAGGGAGGCAACTGATGGCCGAGATCGCCTCGCCCAAGGCGCGCAAACGCTGCGCCGTCTACTGCCGCGTGTCCTCGGACGAGCGTCTGGATCAGGAATTCAACTCCATCGACGCGCAGAAGGAAGCGGGCCACGCCTACATTGTCAGCCAGCGTGCCGAGGGTTGGATAAGGCAGCATTTCTTGTATTTGCGCCCGCTGCCGCAAGGACAGGGGTCGTTACGGCCAATCTTGCGCGCTCGGTTTCGTCCCGTCATCAGTGTCTGAAGAGCCTGGTCGATCGGAACTGGCTCCTTCATATCTTTGGTTTTCTCATCCATCTGCTCATCTTGATTCCACGGGAAGACCAGCGAGACACCGAATCGCACGTCTGGGCCCGTTGAAGTCATGCAGAGACCAAACCACTGCGAAGCTTTCTCCCGGTATTTACGAAGCGTGCAGTAGGACTCCAGTCGAGGGCCAGCTACGTTTGATGGCTCATCAGTGCAGTGGAAGGTAATGCCTGAGCCTTCTTTAAATCCGAACGTGACGTCATGCACCTGGCTATCAGCACGAGTCCGAGCAGCCAGTTTGTCTACAGCGCGACTCATTTCCATCACAGCCTGCTCGCTCATTGCTAGAAGCAGGAAGCCGAGATCAATAGTTGCAGAGTCTGGTCGAGCTTCTATTTCTTTCACTATTCGCCCAACCGTCGTCTTCCCAAATCGAGTCAGAACGCCGTCGGGTGTGGCTGCCCCTTGCACGCCAGCTCGCCTCACCGCCATCGCAATGTCTAACCCTGCCGAAAAGTCATCGCACAGATGCATCAGATTAACGTCAGACTGCACCCACAGGTTCTTCGTCAGGTGATAGCCAAGGATCGTTAGTTCCTGCGATGCCATGAGTTGCTCAGCGTAGTTGGCCCGTCGGTTCACATAGCTAAGAAGCTGCAGGGGCGACTGAAGCATTTCGGTCATGGCATCCACTGCAAACACGTCCATAACCAACGGCGCTTGTACCCGATCAATGGATTCTGTCTTCAGGAATTGCCGTGCCTGAAAGCTCAAAGCTGGGTAGTGATCACTGACGACACAGAAGATGTAAATCTCCTTGATGTCATCCGGCAGTACGACCTCGCGCCCGTCAACGGCCACGAGCCTGCATCCTTTCTCGATCAGGCTTTTAGCGCAAGCGGCACCTTGGTCATAGGCAACCTGTACCGCCTTCTTGAAGTCGCTGCGAATAACCTGATCATTTCCCTTTCTCGACTCAAGCGTGAGGCGTTTTGATTTGGCCTGCACGATGATGGCCCGATTGCCCCAAACGACAAGAACGTCTACATCAGATACCTTTGCTGCCTTGGTTCTGAATATATCTACATTCAAATAAACACGATCCTTCCCAAAGACCAAGCCGAGTCGCTCGGCTACAAAATCTTCAGTGAAGTCGCCTCGGTTCTTTGAGAGTGTTGGACGATATGCCTCGTCTTGATACATCCAATGATGGGGAGCCTCGTATATCGCTTCAGCCAATGAGTAAGTCTGCAGTGATAAGAATTCTCCGCTCCGCGTCCGCAGCAGGGGCATGGCCGTAATGACGTTGAAGTCGTGCAGTGCATTGAATCCTTCATTGCGCTCTCTTGAGGGCAGTTCAAATGCCCCGAGCACTCGCTCCACAATATCGGTAGCAAGATTGTTGATTCATTTCCAAATCTGGGCCATTTCGGGACGCGTTCACGTTGAAATCTGAGCCACGTTGCCGCTCTATCGT
>OFJB01001228.1_pt1 | contig 10446 bp, 7 predicted proteins | sample 1775081 | NCBI WGS metagenome assembly OFJB01 (sample SAMN08195771, study PRJEB24354) | sludge metagenome | isolation source: initial sludge from phenol fed wastewater aerobic bioreactor | place: India: Nagpur | collected 2016-06-05 | reverse complement strand
GGTTTATAGAATGGTTTATTCGTTATGTCTCCGTAGTAGATTTCAACTACTGTATCTCTCACCCATCTGTTACCTGTATCATTAAAGAAGAGTCTTATTCCGCCAATCCGTTTTGCAAATACATTATTGTCAGCATCCTCTTTTCTTTGCTGCAAAATAAGACAGAACTCGCCTTTATCGATCCCGTTGATCTTTTTATCGGAGTAGTAGACCCTTCTTCTCTCCTTTCCAGCACTATATTTATAGCTGAATTGCAAGGCTCTTGGTTTGCCGCTAAATACTACCCCGTGGTTTAGTTTCCGGATAGGATCACCCACACTTCTTACAGGTTCAACCACACTCCCTACAAACAAAGTTCCAGAAACCAAAACCTTCACTCTAATTCCAATTACATCCACAGCAACAATCCTGCTCTCCATACGGCAACAATAGCCATCGTCTGTTTTTTCGGGGAATACGCACGGCGCAGCGACATTTACACCAATTTTCGCAAAAATATTAGTGGTGGACCAAGGATTGTCACATTCGTTTTGGGGATCTCTCCCTACGTAATATAATTTTTTCATCTCCCCACCAATCAATCCAGACTCCTTAACAATTCTGCAGCCCCATATATCAAGATTAGCATACCTTAACTGTTCATCCCTGTTTACGGCACTCTTTTCGGAGTTGCTGGAAGACTGACTTGACAGCGATATAGAGAGTACCATTAAAAATGATAACATCAAGAGTCGATTATTTCCAAAACAGATCATATTTACACTCTCTCATTTAGCAGAAATTCAATTGCCAAATCATTAAATTCCTGATATTTATCTATATTTGAAAGGTGTCCGCAAGAGGTAATGATATGCATATGGGTTTGCGGATTTTTTTTACAAAACCGTATATTATCAGCAATAAAAGCGTAATCCTCATTTCCATTGATCAACAATGTCGGAGAGGTGAATGGTTTACGAAACAGTTTGTCCATTTTGAATTTAACTTCACTTAAAATAAATAGCCAGGATATAAATTCACAAGGTGGTACCGTTTTGGAGATTTTCAGAAACAGCTGACGTGATTTTGCATGATTTTTTTTTGGCATTATGATGTATGCCATAATCTTGTACAGAAAGTATTTGTTAATAACAGGAGATAGGTATTTCCCTATACAAAATACAGAGTAAATTAATATATTCAGCCTTAATACCCCCCCTGCAGTCACAACACAAAGAAATCTATCAGGGTGAAGCTCCTGCATTTTCCTTATCAGTGTTGCTCCAAAAGATTCTCCCACAAAATGAGCCCTCTCTATCCCAAGAGAGTCCATTAAGGAGAAAACATCTTCGGCTATCAGCTCAAACGTATATTTGCCGGAAGAGGGCGGGGACATATCCGTAGATGCTCCGTGCCCTCTTAAATCGGGTAGAAGTAGATTAAAATGGGGTTGGAAAGCTTTTATCTGCAAACTGAATGTTCGGCAATCGCCTCCTATACCATGCAGAAAGATCACCCATTTTTTTCGGGTGAATTGTAATAACTTTTGTAGCTCAACAGGTCTTTCATAAAGCACTAATTTTAGCATACAAAGAGATATGTCGAACAAATGTATGTAAAATAAACATCCCCGCTACATTATTTATATACATTTGTATTAATTTAAGATTCAGGAGTGTAGTAATTGTTGTGGTAGATTAATTACAATATCATCTATATCCTATGAAAAAGCTCACAATGTTCATATTTTTTATGGTCTCCCTCTCAGTTGCAATATCTGCACAATTCAAGCAAACAGTAAGGGGCACGGTCATAGACAAGGTGACAACTTCTCCAATAGCCGGTGTTACGGTTATTGTCAACGACGGCGTCGGTAAACTCATAGCATATACAAATAGTCTTGGGGTCTTCACAATTAAGGAGGTTCCTGTTGGCAGAAACAACTTCACTTTCTATTATATGGGATATGAAACACTCTATCTGCGAAACATATCTGTTAACTCAGGCAAAGAACTTTTTCTAAATGTAGATATGACCGAAAATGTTACTTTACTGGGAGAGGTTACTGTAAGAGGCTATAAAAAGGGAGAGGTTATCAATCAGATGGCTGCAATCAGTGCAAGGTCCTTTTCGGTAGAGGAGACGGAGAGGTATGCAGGAAGTTGGGCAGATCCCGGAAGAATGGCCACAAATTTCGCAGGGGTACTCACATCAAGTAACGATACAAGAAACGACATCATAATCAGAGGAAACTCTCCGGCAGGACTTTTATGGAGGCTTGAAGGAATTGATATCCCCAATCCAAATCACTTCGCAGTTCAGGGAACTTCGGGGGGGCCGGTAAGTATGCTCAACAGCAATATGCTCACCAGATCAGATTTTATGTCCGGAGCTTTCCCTGCACAATATGGTAATGCTCTGGCCGGAGTGTTTGACCTGAATTTAAGAAACGGCAACAACAATAAACATGAGTATGTATTGCAAGCCGGACTGAACGGATACGAAGCAGGAGTTGAAGGACCATTTTCGAAACAACATAACTCATCCTATATGTTCAATTGGAGATACTCATTCCTCGACCTCCTTCAGAAAATGGGATTCAATATCGCAGGTGGTGCTATACCAACATATACCGATCTTAACTTCAAAATATATGCTCCGACAAAAAGGGCCGGAACATTTTCACTTTTCGGGCTAGGGGGAATCGACAAAGTATCTGCAGGGGCAGAAAACTCTACCGACCAGTTTAATCCCATAAAAAACACCGATTTACGGAACAACACAAAAATCGGAGTGGTAGGATTGACCAACAAGCTCATATTAGGAGAGAAAGCAAATCTTATAACAGCCCTCTCCTACTCTGCGCAAAATTCACATATAGAGCTTGATTCAATTATGAGTAATAACACAAAACAGCTCTATTACTCATCTTTTTTCTTTGAACAGCAACTCCTCGTTTCGATGCACTATACCAGGAAGGTGAATTCAAGAAATACACTATCGGCAGGATTTATTTATAAAGATAAATGGATAAAACAGCATGACAGTGTATTTTATTACGGTTCTTACTTGCATCTGCTCGATCTTAACAACGAACATCTAAGGCTTATTCAGGGTTTTATGGAATGGAAGCACAGGTTCAGTGACAAAACCGATCTGTATATTGGCGTCCACAGTCAATATCTGCTTATGAATGATACAAAAACAATTGAACCGCGAATCGGATTTAAATGGAATATTACAAAATCTCAATCGTTAAATTTCGGTTATGGCATACACTCTCAGGCTCAGACTCTTCCCGTATATTTTATTGAATCTTCAAATGCTCAAAGAACAGCGTACTGGAGAACATGTGAAAACCTCGATTTCTCAAAATCACAACACTTTGTAGTTGGCTACAACAATAAATTGTCGGAAAACTGGAATCTAAAGATTGAGGCATATTATCAGGATATGTGGGATATTCCTGTAGAGACACGTCCTACCAACTTTTCAGTTCTTAACCTTGGGTCAACATACTACAACGGCACAGAAGACAAAGACAGTCTTGTAAACAATGGTCTGGGGAAAAACTACGGATTGGAGATGACTCTTGAAAAATATCTGAGTCACAATTGGTATCTTCTCACAACTGGTTCCCTCTTCAACTCCAGATATAAACCCAGCGACGGAATATGGAGAAATACCAAATATGCATCAAATTATGCATTAAACTTTCTTTTGGGAGTTGAGTATCCATTCAACTCAAAATTATCAATTGATTTCAACTTCAGAGTTGTTTGGAGCGGAGGAATAAGGTCTCTCGAAATTGACAAAGAGGCATCCGTGGCCTCCGGGAAAATTGTTTATCTGGATTATGCTGCGTATTCAAAACGGAATAAAGACTATATCAAGGCAGATACTAAAATCACCCTAAAATATAATATGAGAGGCTCGACACTGGAGTGTGGAATCGATTTGATAAATGTAACTGACAGGAACAATATCTATTCAGAATCATTTAATCCGGCTACAGGAGTAACCTCATATACATACCAGCAGGGCTTTCTCCCGACAGCAATGATCAGGATTGTATTCTAGATTAATGTGATTGTAGGGTTAGCGGAAGAAATCCTCTTTGAGTTTTATATCTTTAACTCTGAGCTGTATGTTCGCAATACCTCTGTAATAATTCTCGGCAACGGAGTAACAAACATCTACAGGTTTACCCTCGTTTAAGTGTTCAAAATCTTCAGAGCGATTAAAAGCAATAGCACTAATGTGTCTGTGAGGGTCATCCTCCTGAATGAGTTCAAGTTTCAGATGTCCTGCGTCGGTGCCGACCTTTCTGCCATTACCGTTATCATAAACATTTCTTGTAACAAAAACAGGCGATGGATTTCCCGGACCGAATGGCTGAAACTGTTTGAGAACCCTGAAGAACTTAGGAGTTATCTGCCTGAATTCTATCTCTGTATCAATATTTACAACCGGAGTTAATATATCGTCGGTAATTCTCGAAGCCACAATCTCCTCAAACCTTTTACAGAATTTATCCAAATTCTCAACCTTGAAAGTGAGCCCGGCTGCATACATATGTCCGCCAAAATTTTCAAGTAAATCGGAACAGGATTCGACAGCCTCATACAAATCGAACCCTGGAATACTTCTTGCCGAACCAGTAATGAGGCCGTTAGAGGAGAGAGTAAGAACAATAGTCGGTCTGTAAAACTCTTCAACAAGCCTTGAAGCAACTATTCCAACAACACCTTTATGCCACTTCTCATTATATACTATTGTAGATTTCTTTTCGGCGAATCCAGGCGTATTGGCAGCCATCTCAAGTGCTTCAATCGTAATCTCTCTGTCTATACTCTTACGATCGTTATTATGTTCGTTAATTGTGTTGCCTATATTGTGAGCATCACTATCGTCAAGTGCAGTTAGCAGAGCAACAGCAGTCTTTCCGGACTCCATTCTCCCTGCAGCATTAATTCTCGGCCCGATCTTAAAGACTATATCATCGATAGTAATCATATGCTTCTCCAAACCGGATAGCTTTATGATAGAGAGCAGCCCCTTGCCGGGAGATTCATTTAACTGTTTAAGACCGTAGTATGCCAAAATCCTGTTCTCTCCGGTAACCGAAACAAGGTCGGAGGCAATACTGACAGCAAGCAGATCCAGTAAAGGCGTCAGCTCTTCGAAAGGAATGCCTCTGGTTCTAGCAAATGCCTGCATAAATTTAAAGCCCACTCCGCACCCCGACAAATCATCAAAAGGATATCCGCAATCGGCCCTTTTGGGATTTAAAACAGCTACTGCGTCGGGCAGATTATCGTCGGGCAGATGGTGATCGCAAATAATTATTTCGATTCCAAGTGTTTTGGCATATTTAACCTTTTCAACAGCCTTTATTCCGCAATCGAGCGTTATGATTAGAGAGAACCCATTTTCCGAAGCCCAGTCTATTCCCTTATACGATATGCCGTAGCCCTCAATATATCTGTCCGGAATATAGAAATCGAGATTGTTATAAATTTTTCTTATAAATGAATAGACGAGAGAAACAGCAGTAGTTCCATCGACATCGTAATCTCCGTAAATAAGAATCTTTTCTCCATTTTCAATAGCATGATTCAGGCGTTCGACAGCCTTATCCATATCCTTCATAAGATATGGATCGTGAATATTTTCAAGTTGAGGTCTAAAAAAAGACCTGGCCTCTTCAAAAGTTTTTATATTTCTCTGAGCCAATAAATTAGCCAGAGCCGAATCAACATTCAGCTCAGCTGCCAGTTTATCAACAATTTGGGGGTCCCCAGATTCCTTAACTATCCACTTTCTTTCCAAACCCATAATCTGCGAAGGTAATTAATAAATTTCTAAGTTTCTTAAAAAAAATTAAATTTGTGGGTTAAAAATAAGTGATAAAAGAGATGGAAGTTAACGAATTCAACGAACAGGAACAGATCCGGCGCGACTCTCTCAAAACAATGAGAGAACTGGGCATTGACCCCTATCCGGCAGCAGAGTATCCCATAAATATTACTGTTTCCCGCATAAGGGAGGAGTATGATAATGAGATCAAAAACCTGCAGGAGGTGTGCATTGCCGGTAGGATAATGAGCAGGAGAATAATGGGTGCAGCAGCATTTATGGAGCTGATGGATGAGACCGGCAGAATACAAATCTATATAAAACGCGACGAAGTATGTCCTGGAGAGGATAAAACACTCTACAACACTGTCTTCAAAAAACTTCTCGACATAGGCGACATCATCGGCATAAAGGGGTTTACTTTCATAACACAGGCAGGAGAGTTATCTGTCCATGCAAAAGAGATGACAGTTCTCAGCAAATCTCTCAGAGTACTTCCTGTTGTTAAGGAGAAAGATGGTCAGGTTTATGATGCGTTTACCGATCCGGAGCAGCGTTATAGAATGAGATACGTTGACCTGATTGTGAATCCTGCTGTAAGGGATACATTCATAAAGAGGAGCAAGATTGTCAATACAATGAGAAACTTCTTCAATGAACACAGCTATCTTGAGGTAGAGACTCCAATACTTCAGGCGATTCCTGGCGGAGCAACTGCCAGACCATTCATAACACACCACAATGCGTTGGATATCCCTCTCTATATGAGGATTGCCAACGAACTCTACCTTAAGCGCCTCATTGTTGGGGGTTATACCGGAGTTTATGAATTTGCAAAAGATTTCAGGAACGAAGGAATGGACCGCACACACAACCCCGAATTCACTGTTCTTGAGATTTATGTTGCCTACAAAGACTACTTTTGGATGATGAATTTTGTGGAGGAGATGATCGAGCGGGTTGCAGTCGCGCTTCACGGCAAGACCGAAGTTGAACTTGGCGACAAGATTATAAATTTCGCAAGACCTTACCGTAGACTGCCTATGCTTGAGGCCATTAAAGAGTATGCGGGAGTTGATGTAACAGGGATGAACGAGGATCAACTCAGGGGCGTATGTGAAAAACTCAACATCCACACCGACAAATCAATGGGATCAGGTAAGCTTATCGATGCAATTTTCGGAGAGTATTGCGAAGAGCATCTGATTCAACCGACATTCATAACCGATTATCCGGTGGAGACATCTCCGCTCACTAAGCGCCACCGATCGAATCCTGAACTCACTGAGAGATTTGAACTCTTCGTAAACGGAAAAGAGCTTGCAAACGCCTATAGTGAACTGAATGATCCGATAGATCAGCTTGAACGATTCAAAGAGCAGTTAAAATTGAAGGATAAAGGCGATGATGAGGCCATGTTCATCGATATGGACTTTATTCGCGCACTTGAATATGGTATGCCGCCAACCTCAGGAATGGGTATTGGGATTGACAGGCTTACAATGTTTATGACCAATAATGCCTCTATCCAGGATGTTCTTTTCTTCCCGCAAATGAGGCCCGAAAAACAACAATAAATGACAATTGAGGTACTGAGTTCTTCGCATAATCCTAAAATAAAGGATTTGCAAAAACTCATCGAAAGTTCCAAAGAGAGACGTTCAAGGGGACTCTTCCCGGTGGAGGGAAAGAGGGAGATAATGTCGGCATTGGCCTCCGGGTTAAAACCGGTATCTCTGTTTATCTGCCCGGAGCTTGCTGCAGGATTTGACATATCCTGTGTCATGGCAGATAAAACATACAGTATAACAGAATCACTCTACTCTTCACTGGCCTACAGAGGGTCGACAGAGGGAGTAATAGCTCTTTTCGAGATGAGAGAGCTCTCTCTGGAAAATATAAAACCTGGATCGAATCCTCTCATTATCGTTCTTGAGTCGGTAGAGAAGCCTGGCAACCTCGGAGCAGTCTTACGCACTGCAGATGCTTCAGGAGCCGATGCGGTAATTTTATGCGACCCTCTCACAGATATGTACAATCCCAATGTAATCCGGGCAAGCCTTGGAGGGATTTTTACAGTACCTTGTGCACAGGGCAGCTCAAAAGAGGTTTTCGAATGGCTCCGGAGCAGAGGAATAAAAACCTATGCGGCAGAACTTAATGCATCGGATTGGTACCACTGTTGTGATTTCAAATCTCCATCTGCCTTAGTAATGGGAACCGAATCTACCGGTCTTACAGATTTTTGGCTGGAGAGATGTGACAGAAGAATCAAGATCCCTATGCTGGGAAAGCTGGACTCTCTAAACGTATCGGTATCTACCGCCATACTATGTTTTGAGGCAATGCGGCAAAGAAATTTTAACGGACTCATCAATGAAAAATAGGTTCGGATTAATCGGCACGGGTATCTCTCACAGCAAGAGTCCGGCTCTCTTTTCGGCAGCTTACTCTGACCCTGCCTTTTCTTATGTTCTTATAGATGAGGAGACTTTTGAAGATGCCTTAAGAGTGGTTCGATCGGAGCGTATCGATGGTGTTAATGTCACAACTCCCTTTAAGGATGAGGCGTTCAAAAATGCTTCAGAACGTGATGCTCTGTCAGAGAGAATTGAGGCCTCAAATCTTTTGTTATTTGAAAACGAAAAAATAATCTGCTTCAATACCGATTATTACGGCGTAAAGGACTCAATTTCTGAGTTCGGAAATGACGATTTTAAAACTCTTATCATTGGATGCGGAGGTGCAGGAAGAGCAGCAGCTGTTGCAGCTATTGACTGCGGACATCGTGTAACTATTGCAAACAGAAGCATTGAGAAGGCAACACTCTTTGCAAATAAGATCGGAGCCGCATCGTTAGAGCTATCAGAAGTCTCTCCTGTTCTGGATGAATTTCATATTATAATCAATACTCTATCTTCTAAATATACAGGGGTAGACTTCTCACTGGCGACAGGAAAAATCATTTTTGATGCTAACTACAATCCTTTATCAAAATGTAGCGGAATAAATTCCTCCAATATTTATATTCCAGGGGAAAAATGGCTTATCAATCAAGCCATTCCATCATTCAGAATATTCACCCGAAGGGAGCCTGATATTAATGCAATGAGATTGGTCGTTAATATCTAATTTTTTTTAACTTTGTCGGACACTAAAAGATGATTTATGTCACTAAATAAAGTAATGCTTATTGGCAATGTGGGTAAGGATCCGGTTATCCGCCATCTTGAAACCGGCGTTACATCGGCAAATTTTTCTCTTGCCACTACAGAGAGATATAAAGATAAAAACGGGACAATTCAGGAGCAGACCGAATGGCACAATATTGTTTGCTGGAGAGGAACTGCAGAGAATGTCGAAAAATATGTAAAGAGGGGTACTCAACTTTTCGTTGAGGGCAGGTTAAGGTATCGTGAGTGGAAAGATCAAAACGGACAGGATCGCTTCACAACGGAGATTCTTGCCACGACAATAACGCTTCTTGGAAAGAGATCCGATTCCGGGTCATCAGCTCCTTCGGGCAGCGGAGTACCTTATGCTCAAGCCGGAGCAAATCCGACTCCGGTAAAAAACGCTTCGGATTCGAGTGCCGAAGTTCAGGACAATAGTGCCGAAATTGATGATTTACCATTTTAATATTTTACTATAATGAAAGTTGATGTTGTGCTTGGTCTCCAATGGGGAGACGAGGGAAAGGGAAAAATTGTGGATGTTCTTGCCAGCGGATATCCCGTAATAGCAAGGTTCCAGGGTGGTCCAAATGCCGGCCACTCGCTCCAGTTCGATGACAAAAAGATTGTACTTCACACTATTCCATCCGGAGTTTTCAGAAAAAACACCACAAACATCATTGGCAACGGTGTTGTCCTAGATCCTGTTATATTTATGGAAGAGTGCCGGAAAGTATCTGAGATGGGTATTCCTGTTCAGGAGAGAATAGTAATCTCCAAGAAGGCCCATCTGATTCTACCCTCTCATAAAATCATCGATGCAGCATCCGAAGCCTCAAAGGGCGATTCAAAAATTGGCTCTACACTAAAGGGTATCGGACCTGCGTATATGGATAAAACGGGACGGAATGGCTTAAGGGTTGGTGATATCCTCTCCGACAACTTCAAAGAGAGATACAATACACTTAAAAATAAGCATATTGAATTTCTAAAACAGTTCGATTTTCAATATACTATTGAAGACAAGGAGCAAGAGTGGCTAAATGCCGCAGAGTTTCTCAAGAGCTTCAAACTGGTAGACGGAGAGTACTTCATTAACCAGCAACTTGGAGAGAGCAAAAAGGTATTGGCAGAGGGTGCTCAAGGCACAATGCTGGATGTCGATTTCGGCTCTTACCCTTTTGTAACATCCTCAAATACAACCTGTGCAGGAGTATGTACAGGTCTTGGAGTATCCCCTATATCGATCGGATCGGTATCAGGTATATTCAAGGCTTACTGCACCAGAGTGGGCAGCGGTCCGTTTCCCACTGAGCTCAAAGATGAGACCGGAGAGAAGTTAAGGAGCATCGGACACGAGTTCGGAGCCACAACAGGCAGGCCCCGTCGTACGGGATGGCTCGATATGGTTGCATTAAAATATGCCATAATGATT
>OFJB01001227.1_pt1 | contig 10446 bp, 9 predicted proteins | sample 1775081 | NCBI WGS metagenome assembly OFJB01 (sample SAMN08195771, study PRJEB24354) | sludge metagenome | isolation source: initial sludge from phenol fed wastewater aerobic bioreactor | place: India: Nagpur | collected 2016-06-05 | reverse complement strand
CCACCGCCAAGTACATGGCCACGCCGCGCGGCACCTTCGAGCTGAAGTATTTCTTCGGCTCGGCCCTGGGCACCGAGGCCGGCGGCAACGCCAGCAGCACCGCCGTGCGCGCGCTCATCCGGCAGTTCGTCGCCGCCGAGGACCCGTGCCGGCCGCTGTCCGACCAGCGGCTGGCCGAGATGCTGAAGGAGCAGGGCATCGACTGCGCGCGCCGCACCGTGGCCAAGTACCGCGAGGCGCTCAAGATCGCCCCCACCCCGCTGCGCAAGCAGCTCTAGACCCCTTTTTTTGCCACCATGGCCCGCATCGTCTTCGACCTCCCGGCGCGCTTCGGCTTCACAACCGAGCTGCAGATCTACATCAGCCACGTCAACCAGGACGGGCACCTGGACAACGCCCAGCTGCTCAGCCTGGTGTCCGAGGCGCGGCTGCGCTTCTTCCAGTCGCTGGGCTACCGCGAGGGCCACGTCGACGGCGCCGCCATCGTGGTCGGCGACATGCTGGCGCAGTACAAGTCCGAGGCCTTTCATGGCGAGACCCTGCGCGTGCAGATGCAGCCGGCCGACTTCAACCGCTACGGGTTCGACCTGGTGTTCTGCATGACCGAAGTGACCCAGCAACGCGAAGTGGCGCGCGGCAAGACCGGCATCGTCTTCATCGACCCCGGCACGCGCCGCGTCACCCCGATCCCGGCCGGCGTGCTGGCCGCGCTGCAGCGCAGCGCCCAGGCCGGTGGTAAGCCCGCATGAGCACCGCCGGGCCGCCCCAAGGTGCTCGCACCGCAGGCCGCCAGGCCGAAGGTCGTCCCATGCCCACGCTGATGCTGACCCTGTTCCTGCCCTGCGCCGCCGGCGTCGAGGACTTTCTGGCCGACGAGGTGCACGGCCTCACCGGCCTGGCGGGGCAAGACCTGCTGACCCTGCGCGGCGGCGTGCGCGTGCGCGGCAACTGGGCGCTGGCCCTGCGCCTGAACCTGATGAGCCGCCTGGCCCAGCGCGTGCTCATCGAGCTGGCGCACGGCCCCTACCAAAGCGAAGACGAGCTGTACGCACTGACCTTTGGTGTGGCATGGGAGGACTGGTTTGCCCCGCGCCAGAGCTTTCGGGTGGACGTGACCGCGCAGGCCAGCCCGCTCAAGAGCCTGAACTTCGCCACCCTGCGCATCAAGGACGCGGTGGCCGACCGCTTTCGCCAGCAGGCCGGCGGCGTGCGCCCCAGCATCGACACCCAGCGCCCCGACGTGCGCGTGCAAGCGCACCTGACGGCCACGCACGCCACGCTCTACATCGACACCAGCGGCGAGCCCCTGTTCAAGCGCGGCTGGCGCCAGGACAAGGGCGAGGCGCCGCTGAAGGAAACCCTGGCCGCCGCCATGCTGGCCGCCAGCGGCTGGTGGCAGCCGGCCACGCGCAGCGTCTCGCCCGCGCCGCTGTACGACCCCTGCTGCGGCTCGGGCACCATCGTCATCGAGGCGGCGCAACTGGTGCTGGGCCTGCCGCCCGGCGGGCAGCGGCGCTTTGCCTTCGAGCGGCTCAAGCACTTCGATGCCGCGCAGTGGAATGCTATTAAAAAAGAAGCTGCTCACGCAGATGTCGTCCGGGCCAGCGGCCTGAAAGACTCCGAATCGTCCTCGCCCCGGGTGTTCGGCAGCGACGTGGCGCACCGCATGGTCGACTTCGCCCAGCGCAACGCCGCACGCGCCGGCGTGGCCGCCGCCGTCGAACTGCGTGGCGGCGACGCGCTGCAGCGCCAGCCGCCCTGCCCGCAGCCCGGCGTGCTGCTGATGAACCCGCCCTATGGCGAGCGCATCGCGGCGGCCGGCGTGGCCAGCCGGGGCCGCGGGCGCGAGGCCTTTCAAAGCGGCACGCTGGCGCACCAGCGCGCCGAAGGGGCCGGCCCGGGCGAGGTCAATGCCGGCGACGAATTCTTTGCCCGCCTGGCCGCGCACTGGAAGAGCCATTACGCCGGCTGGAGCGCCTGGCTGCTGACCCCCGACCTCAAGCTGCCCGGCCGCCTGCGCCTGAAGGAGTCGCGCCGCGTGCCGCTGTGGAACGGGCCGATCGAGTGCCGGCTGTTCAGGTTCGACCTGACGGCACGCGCACCGCGCCAGGACCCGCCTGCCGCGTAAATCAGCGCCGCGCCGGCCCGTGCTGCTCCAGCAGCGTCGCCACGAAGGCGCGGCCCACCGGCGGCAGCGTGCGCCCGATGCGCGTGACGATGCCGATCGCCCGGCTGGCCTGCGGGCGCACCAGCGGCACCGCCGCCAGGCCCTGCATGCTGACCAGCCCCAGCGCCAGGCGCGGCAGCGCGGTGATGCCCAGGCCAGCGGCCACCAGCGCGCCGCAGGCCGTCACGCTGGGGTATTCCAGCGCCGGGTGCAGCGCCAGGCGCTTTTGCATCAACACGGCATCGGTGATCGGCCGGATGCTGCTGCGCGGCGCGCTGGCGATGAAGGGCTGCTGCGCGAACACCGACCAGGGCACCGCGGGGCGCGCGGCCAGCGGGTCGTCCGCGCGGCACAGCAGCACCATCGGGTCGTCCAGCAGATGGCGGTACTGCAGGCGCTGCTGCGGCGCCGGACGCACGCTCAGGCCCAGGTCGGCGCGGCCTTCCTCCACGGCGGCCAGCAGGGCCTCGGCGGGCGCCTCGATCAGCGAGAACTCGACCGCCGGGTGCGTGCGCCGCAGCGCCACCACGGCCTGCGGCACCAGCGCGGTGCCGGCCGAGGGCAGCGCCGCCACCGTGACACGGCCGCTGCGCCCCTGCATGAACTCGCCCAGCTCGCTCAGCGCGCTGTCGAAGTCGCGCAGAATGCGCTGGGCCACCGGCAGCAGCTCGCGCCCGGCGGCGGTGATCTCCACGCGCCGCGTGTCGCGGTCGAACAGGCGCGTGCCCAGCGTCTGCTCGGCCTGGCCAATCAGGCGGCTCACCACCGGCTGGGCCTGCCCCAGCTCGGCGGCGGCGCGCCGAAAGCTGCCGCTGGTGGCCACCTGCACGAAGGCCTCCAGCTGCCGCAGGCTCAAGTCGATCCGCATGGCATTGATCCTGTTTTGATATCACAGAAATAGAAATGTAGCGCTTCCCATATCACCACCCCCTGTCTAGACTGATGCAGGAATACAGGAGACAACCCGATGGGGCATGAACATGGCCGGTGTGCTTGAGGGTGTGCGCGTGCTGGAGCTGGGCCAGGTGCTGGCCGGCCCGTTCGCCGGCGCCATCCTGGCCGACCTGGGTGCCGAGGTGGTGAAGATCGAGCGCGTGGAAGGCGGCGACGACGCGCGCCGCATGGGGCCCGACTTCCGGCACGGCGACGCGCTCAACTTCCACATCTTCAACCGCGGCAAGCAGTCGGTGGCGCTGGACCTGAAAAGCGCCAAGGGCCGAGCCGCCTTCGAGCGGCTGGCGGGCGAGGCGGACATCTTCATCCACAACCTGCGCCCGGGCGTGCCCGCCAAGCTGGGCATCGACGGCCCGGCCCTGTGCGCGCGCCACCCGCGCCTGATCTACGGCGAAATCTCGGCCTTCGGCCACCGGGGACCGATGGCGCGGCAACCCGGCTACGAGCCGCTGGTGCAGGCCTTCAGCGGGCTGTCCAGCACCAACGGCGGGCCGGATGACCCGCCCATGCGCTCGGCCGCCTCGCTGTGCGACCAGGGCAGCGGCATGTGGGTGGTGATCGGCGCGCTGGCCCTGCTGCACCGGCGCGCGCAAACGGGGCGCGGCGGCATCCTGAGCACCTCGCTGCTGGAGACTGCCCTGGTCTGGAACGGCCAGAAGGCCGACGCCTACGTCAACGAAGGGCGCCTGCCGGTGCGCGACCGCTCGGGCCACCCCGGCTTCGTGCCCTACGAGGCCTTCGACACGCAGGACGCGCCGCTGCTCATCTGCTGCGGCAACGACCGCCTGTTTGCCAAGCTGGCCGCCGCGCTGGACCGGCCCGACTGGCTGGGAGACGAGCGCTTGGCCACCAACCGCGCCCGCCTGGCGCACAAGACGGCGCTGCTGGAGCAGCTGGCACCCCTGCTGCGCACGCGCCCACGCGCCGAATGGCTGGCGCGCCTGGAGGCCGCGGGCGTGCCCTGTGCGCCCATCCACAGCGTGCCCGAGGCGCTGGCGCACCCGCAGGTGCAGGCGCTGGGCATCCTGGCCGCGGTGCCGGGCCAGGACTTCGCGCTCACCGCGCTGCCGCTCACCATCGACGGCCAGCGCCCGCTGCCGCGCGCGGCAGCGCCTGGCCTGGGCCAGCACAATGCGGCGCACGGTGTGCCGGCGCTGCTTTCCGATCCCGCATCCAAGAAGGAGACGTCATGACACCCCAACCGATTCACGCGCTGATGGCGCTGGCCGTTGCGGCCTCGACCTGGCTGGCCGGCCCGGCCGCCGCGCAGGACTACCCCAGCAAACCCATCACCCTGGTCGTGCCCTTTGGCCCGGGCAGCGGCACCGACCAGATGGCGCGCCTGTACGCCAAGGCGCTGGGCGACGAGGCCAAGGTGCCCATCGTGGTGGAGAACAAGGGCGGCGCCAGCGGCTTCATCGCCGCGCAGTACGTGGCCAAGGCCGCGCCCGACGGCTACACGCTGATGATGACCACCAACACCACGCACGCGGCCAACGAGCACCTGTTCAAGAAGCTGCCCTACGACCCGGTCAAGGACTTCGCGCCCATCGGCCTGCTGTCCACCGGGCAGATGCTGCTGCTGGTGCCGCCCGACTCGCCCTACAAGAGCGTGGCCGATCTGCTGGCCGCCGCCCGCAAAGCGCCCGGCAAGCTGGACTTCGGCAGCGGCTCCTCGTCCAGCCAGGTGGCCGGCTTCCTGCTGCAGCAGATGGCGCACGTGGACATGGTCAACGTGCCCTACAAGAGCAATCCGCAGGCCATCACCGACCTGATCGGCGGGCGCTTCACCTTCATGTTCGCCGACGCGCCCACGGCCTTGCCGCAGGTGCAGGGCGGCAAGCTGCGCGCGCTGGCCGCCAGCAGCAGCAAGCGCCTGGCGTCCCTGCCCGAGGTGCCCACGGTGGCCGAGGCCGGCGTCAAGGGCTACGACATGGGCTACTGGTTTGCCGCCTACGCACCGGCCGGCACGCCCAAGCCCATCGTCGACAAGCTCAACCGGATGTTTGCCAAGGCCACCCAGACCGAGGAGGTCAAGGCCACCCTGGCGCGCACCAGCGGCGAGGTGGCGCTGAGCACGCCCGAGGGGCTGGCGCAGTTCCAGGCTGCCGAATCGAAGAAGTGGGGCGAGGTGATCCGCGCCGCCGGCATCGAGCCGCAATGAACCCGGCATCCAGCGCCACGACCGGCCCGCTGCACGGCGTGCGCGTGCTCGATTTGACCACCGTCTTCATGGGCCCCTCGGCCACGCAGCACCTGGCCGACCTGGGCGCCGACGTGATCAAGGTCGAGGCGCCGGGGGGCGACTCCACGCGCAGCATCGGGCCCTGCGGCGACATCGGCCTGGGCCCGCTGTTCATGGGCCTGAACCGCAACAAGCGCAGCCTGGTGCTCGACCTCAAGCAGCCCGCGGGCGTGGCCGCGCTGCTGCGCCTGGCCCGCGGTGCCGACGTGCTGGCCACCAACGTGCGGCCGGCGGCCATGCGGCGCCTGGGCCTGGGCTACGAGGCCCTGGCCGCCGCCAACCCGCGCCTGATCTACGCCAGCATGGTGGGCTTTTCGCAGCGCGGGCCGTATGCCGGCAAGGCCGCGTTCGACGACCTGATCCAGGCCGCCACCGGCCTGGCCGCGGCGGTGGGCCAGGGCGCGGGCGGCGAGCCGCGCTACCTGCCCATCACCATCGCCGACCGCTCGGTGGGGCTGTACGCCTTCGGCGTGATCAGCGCCGCGCTGTACGCGCGCGAGCGCACCGGGCGCGGCCAGAGCGTGGACATCCCCATGTTCGAGACCATGATCCCCTACGTGCTGGGCGACCACCTGTACGGCCACACCTTCGATCCGCCCCAGGGCGGCTTCGGCTACCCGCGCCTGCTCTCGCCCCAGCGCCGCCCCTACAAGACGCGCGACGGCTACGTCTGCTGCCTGATCTACACCGACCGGCACTGGGAGATTTTCTTGAACGCCATCGGCAAGGGCGAGTGGCTGAAGACCGACCCGCGTTTTGCCGACATCCGCACCCGCACGCAGGCCATCGACTCGCTCTACCAGCTGGTGGCCGACGAGCTGGCGCAGCGCAGCACGGCCGAATGGCGCGCGCTGCTGCCCGAGGCGGAGATTCCGGTCTTTCCCATGCACACCTTCGACTCGCTGCTGCGCGACGAGCACCTGCAAGCCACGGGCTTCTTCGAGCACACCCAGCATCCGGTGGTGGGCAAGATCCTGGAGACCGCCGTGCCCAGCGAATGGTCGGGCACGCCGCCCGCGCGGCGCACGCCCGTGCCGCGCCTGGGCGAGCACACCGCCGAGGTGCTGCGCGAGGCCGGCTACACCGACGCTGAGATCCAGGCGCTGATCGAGCAGGGCGCCGCGCACGCCGCCACCCCCCAACCACCCAAGGAAGTGACACCATGACCGACGACACCCCCGAGCTCGAAGTCCGCCAGCACGGCGGCGTGCTGCGGCTCACCATCTGCCGCGAGGCGCGCCGCAACGCCATCAGCCCCGCCGTGCTCAAGGGCCTGAGCGAAGCGCTCACGGCCGCCAACGCCGACCGCGGCGTGCGCGCCATCGTGCTGACCGGCGCGGGCGAGAAGGCCTTTTGCGCCGGCGCCGATCTGCAGACCGGCCAGTCCTTCAAGTTCGACTACTCCGAGCCCACGCAGGGCTTTGCCAATCTGTTTCGGCTCACGCGCCAGCTCAACGTGCCGCTGATCGCGCGCGTCAACGGCGCCTGCATGGCCGGCGGCATGGGCCTGATGGCCATGTGCGACATGGTCGTCGCCGCGCCGCACGCCGTCTTCGGACTGCCCGAGGTGAAGGTGGGCGTGTTCCCGGCCCAGGTGCTGAGTGTGCTGAATGGCCTGATCGGCGCGCGGGCGCTGGCCGAGCTGTGCATCACCGGCGAGCCGATCACGGCCAGCCAAGCCTTGTCGCTGGGCCTGATCAACCACGTCAGCGAAGACCTGGACGCCGGCGTGCAGGCGCTGCTCGATCGCTTTCTGGACAAGTCGCCGGCGGCCATCCGCCGTGGGCTGTATCTGATGAAGCGCATCGGCGCGATGTCGTTCGAGGAGTCGATGGCCTTCACCGAAAGCCAGATCGCGCTGTTCGCGCTGACCGAGGACGCGGCCGAGGGCCAGGCGGCCTTCCGTGAAAAACGCAAACCGAACTGGAGCGGAAGATGAACAGCAACGAGCCCCCACGCTCCCCTGCTGCGCAAGGTGCGCTGCCCCCCGAGGGGGCCCTTTCTGCCTTGGGAGCGGCCCGGCGGCAGAAAGACAAAATCATTCGCATCGGCGGTGCCTCGGGCTTCTGGGGCGACTCCAGCGTGGGCGCGCCGCAGTTGGTGGCCAGCGGCCAGATCGACTACCTGGTGTTCGACTACCTGGCCGAGCTGACCATGTCCATCCTGGCCGCCGCGCGCCTGAAGAAGCCCGAGCTGGGCTACGCCACCGACTTCGTCGGCGTGGCCATGAAGAGCGTGCTGAAGGACGTGGTGGCCAAGGGCATCCGCGTGGTCAGCAATGCGGGCGGCGTCAACCCCCAAGGCTGCGCCGAAGCCCTGCGCGCCCTGGCGCGCGAGCAGGGCGTGGCGGTGAAGATCGCCGTCGTCAGCGGCGACGACGTGATGCCGCTGCTGCCCGAGTTGCGCAACGGTCAGCCCCCGGTGACCGAGCTGCAAAGCGGCGCACCACTGCCCGCCAAGGTGCTGACCGCCAACGCCTACCTGGGCGCCGCGCCGATCCGGGCCGCGCTGGATGCGGGCGCGCAGATCGTCATCACCGGCCGCTGCGTGGACTCGGCCGTCACGCTGGGCGTGCTGATGCACGAGTTCGGCTGGCAGGCGGGCGACTTCGACCCACTCGCCGGCGGCAGCCTGGCCGGCCACATCATCGAATGCGGCTGCCAGGGCACGGGCGGGCTGCACACCGACTGGCAGGACGTGCCCGACTGGGCGCACATCGGCTATCCCATCGTCGAGTGCGCGGTGGATGGCAGCTTCACCGTCACCAAGCCCGCGGGCACGGGCGGGCTGGTCGCCCCGCCATGCGTGGCCGAGCAGATGCTGTACGAGATCCACGACCCGGCAGCCTATCTGCTGCCCGACGTGGTGTGCGACTTCACGCAGGTCCGCATGCAGCAGACCGGCCCCGAGCGCGTGCACGTGAGCGGCGCACGCGGCCGCGCGCCGACGGATTCGTACAAGGTCAGCGCAACCTACCTGGACGGCTTCAAGACCTCGGCGCAGCTGACCATCGTCGGCTTCGACGCCGCCGCCAAGGCCCGGCGCACGGGCGAGGCCATCCTGCAGCGCGTGGGCGAGCTGCTGGCCGCACAGGGCCTGACGCCATTCAGCGCCACGCATCTCGAGGTGCTGGGGGCCGAGTCCTGCTACGGCCCGCTGGCCCAGCCGGCGGTCGCGCAGACGCGCGAGGCCATCCTGCGCCTGGCCGCGCGCCACCCCGACAAGGCCGCTCTGGAGCTGCTGGCGCGCGAGATCGCGCCCGCCGGCACCTCGTTTGCGCCCGGCACCACCGGCGCTGGCGGGCGCGCCTCAGTCTCGCCGCTGATCCGGCAATACGCCTTCCTGCTGGGCAAGGAGCGCGTGACGCCGGCCGTGACGCTGGACGGCGCCCCGGTCTTGCTCCCTCTCCCTCTGGGAGAGGGCAGGGGTGAGGGCACGCGGCCTGCAGCGTCAACCGCAAGTCATGAACAAAATCAAGCTCCAGCCCGCATCGATACATCCCAAGCAGCTATCGATCAAATAGCAAACCCCGCCGACACGCTCGAAGTCCCCTTGATCCGCCTGGCCTGGGCACGCTCGGGCGACAAGGGCGACACCTCCAACATCGGCGTCATCGCGCGCCGCCCCGAATGGCTGCCCCTGCTGCGCGCGCAACTGACCGAGGCGCGCGTGGCCGAGCACCTGGCGCACCTGGTCAAGGGGCCGGTCACGCGCCATGAGGTGCCCGGCATCCATGCCTTCAACTTCGTCTGCGAGCAGGCGCTGGGCGGCGGCGGCATGGCCTCGCTGCGCAACGATCCGCTGGGCAAGGGCATGGGGCAGATCCTGCTGGCCCTGCCGGTGCGGGTGCCCAAGGCCTGGTCACTTTAAGGAGACCCACCATGACCCATCCCCGCCCCCCCCCCTGCCCACGCCCCGCCGCGGCGCCGCGTCGGCGGTGCTCGATAATCGCCTCTACGTCCTCGGCGGCGAAACCCGCACCGACGTCTTCTCCGAAGTCGAGGCCTACGACCCCGACACCGACACGTGGCAGCAATTGCCGCCGCTCCCGACGCAGCCCCTGCCGCCGCCGAAACGGATCCCCCGGACCGCGCATCCAATGGCGCGAAACACGGCGATTCCCGCCGCGCATACCGGGAGATTCTCATGTCCTCACGTTCCTTCCTGACGGCGGCCGCGGCCGCCCTGGCGCTCGGCCTGGGCGCGCCCGCGACCCAGGCGGCCGGCGCATCGGCGCTCAAGGCGCCGCCGGCCGCCCCCTACAAGGCGGTCAGTTCGCTGGTGAAGCTGCCCGACTTCATTCCCGGACTGGGGCAGCTGTTCGTCGATCCCGCCACGCTGCCGGCCGGACCCTTCCTGGGCTACGACCATGACGGCCGCCTGGTGAACACCACCTATATGATCCCGCTGGCGCTGATGAAGCCCGACATGCACCTGAACGACCTGAAGGTGCCGGCCGGCGCGAAGGTGGATCACGTGGACATCATGTACAACGCGGGGCATCCCGGCGTGGAAGAGCCGCACATCCACATCGTGCTGTGGAACGTGCCGGCGGCGCAGGAAAGCCGCGTGGCGAAATGAACGCGCCCCTGCACGGCCACGCGCTCCCGCACGACCCGCGCCGCCGGCTGCTGCTCGCGGCCGGTGGCGGCCTGCTGCTGGCGGCGGTCCTGCCGCGGCCGGCGGGGGCCGATAAGGCGGTCGAGATCGGCATGTCGGGCACGCCGAGCGGCTCGCGGGTCTGGTTCCGTCCCCGGGGCCTGCTGATCCGGCCGGGCCAGGCCGTCCGCTGGGTCAACCGCGACGCCGGCAACGTCCATACCTCGACGGCCTATCACCCCGCCAACGGCAAGCCGCTGCGCATGCCGGCGGGCGCGAAGCCGTGGAATTCGGACTATCTGCTGCCGGGACAGTCCTACACCGTGGTGTTCGAGGCGCCCGGCGTCTACGACTATTTCTGCCTGCCGCACGAGCACGCGGGGATGGTCGGCCGGATCGTGGTGGGGGACGTGGATGCCGCGCCGCCCTATGCCGATACGGACGCGCGGCTGCCCCCGGCCGCCGCGGCGGGCTTTCCCGC
>OFJB01001226.1_pt1 | contig 10451 bp, 7 predicted proteins | sample 1775081 | NCBI WGS metagenome assembly OFJB01 (sample SAMN08195771, study PRJEB24354) | sludge metagenome | isolation source: initial sludge from phenol fed wastewater aerobic bioreactor | place: India: Nagpur | collected 2016-06-05 | reverse complement strand
CGCGTATGCTCACGACGCTGGGGCATGAGGTCGTCGCTGTGGATAAGCGCGCGGATCGCGTCAGCATGGTGAAGGACAACGTCATGCGCGCCATTCAGGCGGATACGACGGACGAGCGGGCGGTTGCGCAGCTTGGCATCCGCAATTTCGACTGCATCGTCATCTGCATTGGGGACGACATTCGCGCCTCCGTTCTGGCGACGGTGCTCTGCCGCGAAATGGGCGCGCATAAGATCGTTGCCAAGGCACAGGACGATTTGCATCAGAAGCTGCTCATCAAGACGGGCGCGGATCGCGTGGTTCAGCCGGAGCACGACGGCGGCATTCGCCTCGCGCGCTCGCTGGTGGCCGAGGGCGTTTTGGACTCGCTCGACCTTTCGGACGAATACAGCATCAACGAGGTCGAAATTCCGAAGGACTGGATTGGCCGTTCGCTTGCGCAGATTGACGTTCGCAACCGCTACGGCGTGTCGGTCATCGCGGTTCGGCGGGACGGGCATGTTTCCGTCAACATCGACCCGAGCGAGCCGTTCCACAAGGAGGACTCGATCTATCTATTAGGGGACGACAAGAGCCTCGAGCGCATCTGCGGCGCGTAAGCGCGCATAACTTTTCATCACAGAATAATTGAGCGGCGGGGCGCGGCGGGCGCTTCGCCGTTTTTTCGTTTTGGCGGGGAAAGACGGATTGCCGGACATCGTTTGTTTTGGTAAAATGCTCAACAGAGATTCAACTCTCACGAGGAGGAACGCAGTCTTGGCAAACGAACGCAAAACGCTGGCGCAGAAGCTCCATTCACGAAAGATCAAACAACCGCCGAAGCTGATTTACTGTATACTCGGTTACCTTTGGCGGCTCTTGTATTTTAAGAAACTTGGCGTCCACGCCGAGATCAAAGACGACCCGCGTAAGTGTAAAGGACCGTATATCCTTGTGAGCAACCACGCCTCGCGGCTGGACTATATCTATACCGGCGCGGTGCTGCTGCCGGAAACGCTCAATTTTGTCGCGGGGTACAACGAGTTCTTTCGCTCGCATCTGGCGTTTATCTTTCGGCTGTTGCAGATCATTCCGAAAAAGAATTTCACGCCGGATATCTATACGATCAAGGAGATTGCCCGCGTGCTCCGAGGCGGCGGGCGCGTGATTCTGTTTCCGGAGGGCATGAGCTCCATCGGCGGCGGAAACCAACCCTGTGCCATCGGCAGCGGAAAACTGCTCAAGCACTTTGGCGTGCCGGTGTACGTTTCCAAGATTTCCGGCGGGTACCTGACCAGCACGAAATATTGCCTGGACGAGCGGCCGGGGCGCGTGGACGTTGTCATCGACAAGCTGTTTTCGCCCGAACAGCTCGCCGGCATGAGCGTGGAGGAGATTCAAATCGAGCTCGACCGCGCGATTCAGAACGACGATTACGAATGGAACAAACAGGCAAACGTCTGCTACGACGGCGGCGGGCGGATTGCCCACCAACTCCATACACTGCTGTACCGCTGCCCCCGCTGCGGCGAGGAATTCTCCATGCGCGGGCAGGGGGATGCCATTGTCTGCGGCGCCTGCGGAAACGGCGCGCGACTGCTGCCGACCTATCGGTTTGACCCGCTGGACGACTCCTGCGTGCTGCCGGACACGCCAAAGCGCTGGTTCGACGAGGAACGAAAGCTGGTTCGGCAGGCCATTCGCGACGAGGCATTTCTTCTGAAGGAGAAGGTTCGCCTCGGCGTGCTGCCAAAGTTCGAGCCGCTCAAGAACCTCGCGACGAGCCTGATTGCGGGCGAGGGCGAGCTGCGCCTCGACCACACCGGGCTGACCTATACCGGTACGAAGGACGGCGAGGTGTTCCAGTTCCATCTGGAGCCAAAGCTCCTGCCGACCTACGGCATGTGCACGGACGTTTCGCGCATCTATACCTTCTTTGAAGGCGAGTTTTACGAGTTCTATCCCGAAACGGAGTGCATCGCTAAGTGGCTGCTTGCCACGGAGGAACTGCACCGCCTGCATGGCGGCGAATGGAAGGACTTTCCCTGGGCACAAGCCGATGCGTAGACCGGAACTGCCGGGGCAAGCGACCGTAACGCTCGATCTGCACGGCAACACGCAGTTTCAGGCGCGCGTTGCACTGGACGCCGCGCTCCGCCGGAGCAAGGGCGTTTATCGCATTCGCGCGATCCACGGGTATCACAACGGAACGGCGCTGCGGGAGATGATCTGGCGCGAATATGCCGCGCGCCCGCCCGTGCTGCGGCTGGAAGCGGTCAACGAGAGCACGACGGACCTTGTCCTTCGGGACATATAACAAATACGGACGCAAAAACAAAGACGGAGCATATGCCCCGTCTTTTGTATAAATTGGCAGATTTCTATTTGCGGTTGGCCTGATAGCGATCGATCAATGCGGCGTAGCGATCCAGCGCGGTTGCCGCGATATCGTCCCAGGACAGATAGATCGACTTTCTCGCGGACTGCCCGATGCGCCTGGTCGCCGCGAGGTCGGAGAGCGCCAGCTCGATGACGTCGCAAAGACTCTCGGACGTGTCCTCGCAGAGGAAGCCGTTTTCGCGGTCGAGGATCGGTTCCGCGGTTGCGCAGCCGCGCACCACGACACTTGGCGTCTCCATTGCGGCCGCCTCGCGAATGACCATGCCGGAGGTGTCGTAGAGCGAAGGAAAAACGAACAAGGCGGCAACTTCATACAGCCCGTAGAGCAGCTCTTCGTCGGTAATGTGTCCGGTGAACCGAACGCGCTCGCTCAAACCCAGTTCGTCGACCTTTTGCGCAATCGCCTTCTTGTCCGGCCCCTGCCCGGCGAGTACGAGGGTAAACGGTTCTCCCTTGCGCTGGTACGCCGCGCAGCTTTCGAGAATGCGGAGGATGTTCTTCTTCCAGTTGATCTGGCCGCAATAGAGCAAAATCGGCTCGTCCGGCAGCTGAAAATGCTCCTTTGCCGTCTTTGCGCGCGCGGGGTTCGGCTCCACGTCCGGCGTGCCGTTTGGAATGACGATGATCTCGCCGACATAGCCGTAGTCGTGCAGCGTTTCGGCGGAGCTTTGGCTCACCGTCCAAACCTCGTCGCAGCGCTGATAAAAGTTGACGATGGTCGCCACCGCGATGTTGGCGAGCATCTCCGCGCGGGTATACTGGTAAAAATCGTCGTAGTAGCGCGAGTGGAACATGCCGATGACGGGGATATTTCGCCGCCGCGCGAGCCGCTGCGCCTCGAGCCCCGCGATGAACGGCGAATGCGCGTGGATGATGTCCAGATTGATGCTGCGCATTCTGGCGTCGTAATGCGTGTCGAGCGAGGGGATGCCCGTGCTGTACTGGCGCTGGCGAGGCAGCTCCATGCTGATGAAATCAACGAGTTCAAAGGGATATCCGCCGCGAAATCCGGTGTCCGACATGGGGGCGATGACGTAGCATTCCTCGCCACGCTTGCTCAGCGCCGTCGCGTAGTGATAGACCACGCGGCCGACGCCGTCGACAATCGGCAGGAAGGAATCGCTGAATTGACCGATTTTCATATTTAATGTTCACCCTTTCGAATTTAAAACGGGGCATTATAAAACTATTCGCACTCTGCACACAAAAAAAGCGCGCAGACAACAATCCGTAAGGAAACCTACCGTCAGGATCATTCTACCACATTCCCGTGAAACGTGTTATGATGAATGCTAGGGTTTTATCCGCTGACCATCCGCAGGGGCGAAAGGACGGACAAAATGAACCGAAAGATTCCGCTGATTCTGGTGTTTTGCGTGCTGATGACGCTCGTTTTTGGCGTTGCTCACGCGGCTTCCGGAAGCACGGGAGACCCGGATTCGGACGGTTCCGTCACCGCCGCCGACGCGGCAAGGACGCTCCGCGCGGCGGGAGGATACGAGTCCTTCAACGCGCAGCAGAGCGCCGCTGCCGATGCAACGGGTAACATGGAGGTTGGTTCGCCGGACGCGGTCGCCATGCTGCTCTTTGCAACCGGCCGGATCGACTCGTTTTCGCAGCTTTCCATTGTGACGCCGGATAGCCTGCTCGGCGAACGGCACATGGATCGCTTTTCCTACCGCGGAACGCTGATGAAGAACGACGGCTACCAGAGCCGTGACGTGAGCGTGACCATAACGCGATCCACGAGAGAGGATTATGTCTACCTCGTTGCGGATATCTATGTGCAGCATTTGAGCAGCTTTCAAACCGCGTTTGCCGGCGGCGCATACCTCGGCGCACGGGAACTGACGCAGGAAATCGCCCAGCGAAACGCCGCAATTCTCGCGATCAACGGGGACGGATACTCCAGCCAGAAGGTTGGCCCGCTGGTTCGAAACGGCATTTGGTATCGTAACACGGTGGATCGCGGGTCGGATCTTTGCGTGCTCTACACAAACGGCGAGCTCAAGACCTATGCCGCCGACTCAATCTCGGTTAAAACGCTGGAACAGAGCGAAGTATACCAAACCTGGTCGGGCGGACCGCGGCTGCTCGGCGACGACGGAGCGCCGCTGACGAGCATCAACAGCGAGCGGCTGATGGACTCCCACAGCGCGCGCACCGCGATTGGCTACTATGAACCGGGACACTATTGCTTTGTCGTGGTGGACGGCAGCCAGAATCCAAATTCCAAGGGCGCAACGCTGACCCAACTGGCGGATCTGGTAGGTTCACTGGGCTGCAAGCAGGCGTATATGCTCTATGGGGGAAACTCCTCCGTCATGACCACGCAGTTTAAGATTCTCAATACGAACCCGGACGGCGGGCGCACGGTCAGCGACATCCTCTATCTATGCGAACCGCGCGCGGACGGCGAAACGACGCGCTGACGGAGAGAAGAACGTATGAAACGAAACCATGCGAGGATTCGGGCGTTTCTGGCGGTGCTCTGCGCGCTGGCACTCGGCATTCCGGCGAGCACGGTCGCCGCGGGACAACCGGTAGAAACCGGCGCGTTCTCCGCCGCAAAGGCGGCGCAGTTTTTGCGCGACTTTCGTTCCGGCGCAATCACCGTTGCGTCCCGTCCGGACCTGGACTTGACCGACAACGACGTGTTCACCGGTGGCGACGCGCGCGCCATGCTACTGTATGCGGTGGGCAGCATTCCCGACCTCAAGGCGTTTCAGGCGCGGGTCTCCACGGGGCTTTGTAGCGAACGGCTCATGGACCGCTTTTCCTACACGGGCGTCAAGACCGAGTTAAACGGCGGATACCGCAGCGAGAATGTATCGATCACGGTTTCCAGCGGGGAAATGGGCGACAGCCGGTATCATCTGGCGGACATCTGTGTGCAGGATTTGACCTGTCTGGTGACCGCGTTCAGTCAGGGCGAATTTGGAGGCTCGGCGGCCACCGTGCAGCAGATGTTTGACTCCATCGACGGTGGCTTGGTCGCCATGAACGGGGACTATTATACGCAGCACTACTACGGCCCGGTCATTCGAAACGGCGAAACGTATGTGGATCACGTCACGCGGGACTGGGATCTTGCGGTGCTGCTTACGAGCGGCGAGCTGAAAACCTACGACTACCGCGTGCTCACGAAGGACGCGCTCGCAAGCATGAGCGTTTATCAAACCTGGGTCTTCGGGCCGTCGCTGCTGGACGAAGCAGGTCACGCGAAAACAAAGTTCCGCAGCGCCGTGCAGGCGGCAAACCCGCGCTCGGTACTGGGCTACTACGAGCCGGGGCACTATGCGTTTCTCACGGTGGACGGGCGAACGAAGGAGTCCAAAGGGGTAACGATGCAGGAGCTTTCGCAGCTCTGCGAGGACCTCGGCTTTGCGAGGGCGTATAACCTCGACGGCGGGCGCTCGAGCGTACTGCTTGGCGTCAACGGGTTCATCAACGACCCCTACCGCGGTGGACGGACGTCCAGCGACATCATCGCCATTCGAGAACTGCCCGCTATCGAATCGACGCCCGATCCAAGCCCGACCGCGGGCGATTGAGCACAAACAACCGAACCGAAACAGAAAAACAACATGAGTGATTTATTTCAAAACAACGCCCGCTGTAAGCGGTAATGTGGCCGATGGAACCGGTTGAACCGAACAAATTGAATGAAGAATGACTGATTTATTTCAAAACAACATAGAGGAGAACGCGCCGCTTGCGGATCGCATGCGCCCGCGCACGCTGGACGAGTTCATCGGCCAGAAGCATATTGTCGGCGAGGGCAAGTTGCTGCGCCGCGCGATTTTGACCGACCGACTGCAGTCCTCCATCTTTTTTGGCCCGCCGGGCACGGGCAAAACGACGCTGGCCGCCATCGTCGCCAACGCGACCGGCGGCGCGTTTGTCAAGCTCAACGCCGTGACCGCAGGCGTCAAGGAACTCCGCGCCATCGTGGAGGAGGCGGAGCAGCGGCTCAAGCTCTACCGCCAGCCAACCTACCTGCTGCTGGATGAGTGCCACCGCTGGAGCAAGACGCAGAGCGACTCGCTCCTGCCCGCGCTGGAAAAGGGAACGATCCGCTTAATCGGCTCGACGACGGAAAACCCGATGATTGCGATGACGAGCGCAATCGTCTCGCGCTGCCGCGTGTTTCAGTTTTATCCGCTGAGCAATGAGGACGTTGAACAGGCGGTGCTCTCCGCCCTGCGTGACGAGGAACGCGGCTTTGGGCGGATGGACGTTGAGCTGGACGAGGAAGCGCTGCATACCTTCTCCGCCATTGCCAACGGGGACTGCCGGAACGCGCTCAATGCGCTGGAGCTTGCGGTGCTGACGACTGCGGCAAATGAAGCGGGTGTGGTACACATCACCCGCGAAATCGCCGCCGAATCCAGCCAGAAAAAGGTCATCAAGTGCGACGAGCAGCTCTTTTACGACATGCTCTCCGCGTTTTGCAAGAGCCTGCGCGGCGGGGATTCCGACGCGGCAATCGCCTGGTTCACGCGGCTGCTCTACGCGGGGGTTGACCCACGCATCATTGCGCGGCGGCTGATTGCGCATGCCAGCGAGGACGTTGGCCTGGCCAATCCGCAGGCAATGGTGCAGGCCGTCGCCGCGGCGCAGGCGCTCGACCACGTTGGCCTGCCGGAAGCGCGGCTCTCCTTAACGCAGGCAATCATCTTTCTCTGCGAGTCGCCAAAGTCCAACAGCGTGGTTGTTGCGCTGGGCGAGGCGGCGGCGGACGCGGAGACGAGCTTTGACGAGCCGGTGCCGATCTATCTAAGGGATACGTCGTTTGCCGGGGCGGGCAGGCTCGGCCACGGCAAGGGCTATCTCTACCCGCACGATTTTCCCGGCCACTGGGTCAAGCAGGACTATATGCCCCCTTCGCTGATGGGCAGGCGCTATTATCGCCCGTCCGATCAGGGGCAGGAAGCAAAGATTAAGGAAAACCACGAACGGCGCGAAAGGCTACGAAACGGCGAATCGCCCGCAACGGGCGATAAAACGGAAGAATAACGCGCGCTGCGTGAAAACAGGAGGTCACCATGTCCACATTGATTCCCATGACGAGCATCAGTTTCGCTCAATTGTTTACCTATATCTTTTCCGGAACGTTTGGCATCATCGGGTTGACGTTTCTTGCCGTTGGCCTCGGGTTCCGCGCTTCGCAGAACCATAAACGTTCGCTTTGCAGTTCTTCGACGGAAGGCACGGTCAGCGCATATCAGACTTCCTTTGGCTCAAGTGGCGTGCGCGCGGTGTATAGCTTCTCCATCGACGGAAAGCCCTATCAGTATGTTTCCAGCTACTCGGGTTCCGCCAACCTGCTCGTTGGGCAAACGGTAACGGTATATTACGATCCGCAGAACATTGGCCGCGTTTATATTGAAGAGGATGCGCGGCAGATGCAGATGTTTACGCGCGTGTTTTCGATTCTCGGCGGTGTATTTCTGTTCGTCGCGCTGTTTGTCGCCGTCATTCTGCTGGGAGTTTTATAAGAAATTCCGTTTCTTACCCGCAGAATGGCCAGATGTGGTGGAACTGTGGTATATTTCGGACATTTTGTGAATATTCGCGGGGTATCATTGGCAGGGCATTGGCCATATGGTAAACTGGACGTTGCGAAAATGCGAAACCGCGTTTTTGCGAAGGGAGCACCGATAGCATGGCAAAACGAAGAAAGAGAGCGGCGGCTGCGCGCAGGCTATTGATCATAGCGCTGCTTGGCATCTGTGCCGTTGCGCTCGTTCTTTATTTAAAAAGCGGTGGATCGCTGGCGCCCGAAGACGCCGTTGCGCAGGTTGAGATCAACGAGGTCATGACCAGCAACAAGGGCGCGGTACCCGACGAGACGGGCGATTTTCCGGATTGGGTCGAGTTCTACAACAACACGGACACCAAGCTGGATATCTCCGGCTACGGCTTAACGGATAAACTGATCTCCGCGGCAAAGTGGACGTTTCCGGAAGGGACGGTACTCGAACCGCGTGGTTATGTCGTTGTGTTCTGCAGCGGGGACGCTTCCCGCGGGCGGATGCATGCGCCGTTTAAGCTCTCCGCGTCGGACGAGGTGATTCTATCCACCGTCTCCGGCACGGTGGTTGACAGCATTCAGCTCAAGCCCGTTGCAAGCGGCTATTCCCTCGGTCGCAGTGCGGACGACCCGACCGTTTGGAAAGAAATAACGCCAAGCCCCGGTTACCCGAATACGGAAGATGGCGCGGCGCAGTATCTCGCGACGCTCTCCGCAACGGCGGACGAAGCGATTGGCGTATACCTCAACGAGTTTATGGCGGGCAACGCCTCCACGCTGATTGGGCCGGATGGCTATTACTGCGACTGGATTGAACTCTACAACACCACGGGGAACGAGGTCGATCTCTCCGGCTACGGAATTTCGGATTCCCCGACCCAGCCGCTCAAGTATACCCTCCCGCAGGGAACGAAGATTGCCGCCAACGGCGTGCTGCTCATCTACTGCACCGGGCGTGAAACGCCGGACGGGGCGGAGCAGATTGAAGCGCCGTTCGGGCTCGCTTCCTATCAGGAGAGCGTTGTGCTTGCAACACCCGCGGGCCGGATTCTGGATCAATACGACTACACCCGCGCGGAGACGGACATCAGCATTGCGCGCAATCCCGACGGAACAGGCGCATGGGCGCCAAACTCCCAGCCGACGCCGGGCTATACCAACAACAACGCCGGATTGCAGGCGTTTACGAAAACCCTGACCTTTGGCACGGGGGACGTCGTGCTCTCCGAAGTGCTCAACGCGAACGTATCCACGCTCTTGCAGCCGGACGGAAACTATTACGATTGGATTGAGATTCACAATAAAACGGGATCACCCATCTCGCTGGCAGGGTACGCGTTGAGCAACAACGCGAAGAACCCCGCCAAGTGGGTGTTTCCCGATATCACGCTCGATGCGGGCGAATATTTAACGGTTCTCGCGTCGGGTAAGAACGTTGCCGACGCGCAAAAAAAAAATAATCTAGAGACGAACTTCGGCCTCTCCGCGGATGGCGACGTCGTCTTTCTCTTCATGCCGGACGGCACGATTCTCGATAAATTGCTCGTGCCGAAGGGACACGCGGACGTCAGCTACGGCAGGACGGACGCAAATCTGTATTTTTACGAAAAGCCGACGCCCAACGCGGCGAACGGCTCGGGCTTTGCCGGATATGCGGAAAAGCCGAAGATCCTCACGCCGGGCGGCACGTTTGACAGCCCCCAGCAGGTGACGATTGAAGTTCCGGAAAATTGCACCGCGACCTACACGACGGACGGCACGCTGCCGACCGAAAGCTCAAACCGCTACAACGGATCGATTTCCATCTCGAAAACGACGCCGCTACGCGTGCGCGCGTTTCAGAGCGGCTATATGGCGAGCGACGTCGCCAGCCAGACCTATGTGGTCTACACCGGCGAGAGTTCGATTCAGAACCACCGTTTTTCGCTGCCGGTGATCAGCATTGTAACCGACCCGGCGAATTTCTGGGACCCCGATACGGGCATCTACGTCGTCGGCGACGATTATGCCGCAACCTCCGGTCAGTTGCCGACCGATATCCGCATGACCGCGGGCATGAACGACCCGAACTGGAACCTTGCAAACTTCAACGCGCAGCCGAAGTCCCATCCCGATCCGCTAGGACGGGACTGGGAACGCGACGTGCATTTTGACTACATCGACGCCAGCGGCGTTTCCGTGTTCAGCGGGGACGGCGTCATCCAGATTCAGGGACAGTTCTCGCGCAACAACGAGCAAAAGGGACTTGCGATCATCGCCAAAGGGGCCTATGGCGACTCCGTGTTCAGCTACCCGTTCTTTGAGAATCGAACGAGCACGACTTATAAGTCGCTGATTCTCCGCGCGAGCGCGCAGGACGCGACCGTGACTCCGTACACTCCGGGCACGGATCTCGGCTCGCTCTCGGGCACGATCACAGCTGACGGCTCCTCGACCGTTGGCCCGATCATGGAAGCTCTGGCGGAAGAGTTCGCCGGCCAGGCCTCCGGTGTGAAGATCCCGGTTGACATCTCCGGAACAGGTGGCGGCTTCAAGC
>OFJB01001225.1_pt1 | contig 10454 bp, 10 predicted proteins | sample 1775081 | NCBI WGS metagenome assembly OFJB01 (sample SAMN08195771, study PRJEB24354) | sludge metagenome | isolation source: initial sludge from phenol fed wastewater aerobic bioreactor | place: India: Nagpur | collected 2016-06-05 | reverse complement strand
GGTGGCCGTGGTGATGCTGGTCATCTCCTTCGTCATGCTGCTGGTCATCAATGCGCTGCAAGCCTGGCAGCGCCGCCACGCGGGGATGCCGGCATGAGCCACGTCGACACTGCAAGCGCGCTGCCTACGGGCACGCCCGCCGCCGTCACCACCGGCCGGCATACGCCGCCACGCGGCCGCGCCAAGGCCGGTACGACCGAGGCGCGCTGGGTCCAGTGGCTGCTTATCGGTGTGGCCCTGGTGTTCCTGCTGCTTTTCCTGGTGCTGCCGCTTGCGGCGGTGTTCACCGAGGCGCTGCGCAAGGGGCTGGATGCCTACCTGACCGGGCTGCGCGAGCCCGACGCCTGGTCGGCCATCCGGCTCACGCTGATCACCGCCGTGATCGCCGTGCCGCTGAACCTGGTGTTTGGCGTCGCAGCGGCCTGGGCCATTGCCAAGTACGAGTTCAAGGGCAAGGCCTTCTTGACCACGCTGGTGGACCTGCCGTTTTCCGTGTCGCCTGTGGTGGCCGGTTTGATCTATGTGCTGATGTTTGGTGCCCAGGGCTGGTTTGGCCCGTGGCTCGCGGCGCATGACATCAAGATCATCTTTGCCGTGCCGGGCATTGTGCTGGCCACCGTGTTCGTGACGTTCCCGTTCATCGCCCGCGAGCTGATCCCGCTGATGCAGGCGCAGGGCAATGATGAGGAACAGGCCGCCATTGTGTTGGGTGCCAGCGGCTGGCAGACCTTCTGGTACGTGACCTTGCCCAACATCAAATGGGGCCTGCTGTACGGCGTGATCTTGTGCAACGCCCGGGCCATGGGCGAGTTTGGCGCGGTGTCGGTGGTGTCGGGCCACATCCGGGGCCAGACCAACACCATTCCGCTGCACGTCGAGATTCTCTACAACGAATACCAGTCGGTGGCCGCGTTTGCTGCTGCCTCGCTGCTTGCCCTGTTGGCCCTGGTCACGCTGGTCATCAAGACGATTGCCGAACACCGCAACGAGCAGGCCCTGAAGGCCGCCGCCGAATTGCCGCCCGAGCGCCCCGCGCCCGCTGGCGTGTGAAGGAAACAGAACATGAGCATTGAAATCCGTAACGTCAGCAAGCAGTTTGGCGATTTTCAGGCCCTGCGCGATGTGAGCCTGAACATTGCCTCGGGCGAACTCATCGCTTTGCTCGGCCCCTCGGGCTGCGGCAAGACCACGCTCTTGCGCATCATCGCGGGCCTGGAGACGGCCGATGTGGGCACCATCCACTTCAGCGGCGAAGACACCACCGACGTGCATGTGCGCGAGCGCAACGTGGGCTTCGTGTTTCAGCACTACGCACTGTTCCGCCACATGACGGTGTTCGAGAACGTGGCCTTTGGCCTGCGCGTCAAGCCCCGCAGCGAGCGCCCGAGCGAGGCGCAGATCAAGAAGAAGGTCATGGACCTGCTCAAGCTGGTGCAGCTCGATTGGCTGGCCGAGCGCTACCCTTCGCAACTGTCGGGCGGCCAGCGCCAGCGCATTGCGCTGGCCCGCGCCCTGGCAGTGGAGCCCAAGGTGCTGCTGCTGGACGAACCCTTCGGCGCGCTCGATGCCAAAGTGCGCAAGGAACTGCGCCGCTGGCTGCGCCGCCTGCACGACGAGCTGCATGTCACCTCCATCTTCGTGACCCACGACCAGGAAGAAGCCCTGGAAGTGGCCGACCGCGTGGTGGTGATCAACCAGGGCAAGATCGAGCAAAGCGGCTCGCCCCAGCAGGTGTGGGACCAGCCCGCCAGCCCGTTTGTGTATGGCTTTTTGGGTGATGTGAACCTGTTCCACGGCCGCGCCCATGAAGGCCTGGTACATCTGGAAGGCATGCAGATCGACTCGCCCGAGCACCAGGCCGCGCAGAACGCCAAGGCCTTTGCCTATGTGCGTCCGCACGACCTGGACGTGGAGCGCTACTCCCCCGGCGCAGGCCTGGACGCCGAAGGCCGTCCCCGTGGCATCGTGGCCCAGCTGAGCCGTGCCATTGTGGTGGGGCCGATTGCGCGCCTGGAACTTATTCCGACCGACGACCACAAACCAGCGGACAATGCGTCCCCAGAGTCCCTGATCGAAGCGCAGATTCCTGCGCAGCAGTTCAAGGAAATGGGTTTCAAAGAGGGCGAAACGCTGGTGGTCACACCACGCCGCGCCCGAGTGTTCTTGGATCACGCCGCTGGTATCTGAGCCGCTTCCCTGGGGATGCCGCGCCAGGCACTGCGCGGCATAGAGGGATAACAAAGATGTTGTTGAACTGGATCGATCAGGCCCCGCGCCGTGTGCTGGCACTGATCAGCGTGGCCTGCGTGGCGATGCTGGCCTTTGGCATGTATTTGCAGCATGTGGTGGGCCTGGAGCCTTGCCCCATGTGCATCGTGCAGCGCTATGCGCTCATTGGTGTGGCGGTATTCACGGCCCTGGCGAGCGCGCGAGGCAATCGGGGCTGGTGGATGACTTTTGGGGTGCTGGCCTTGGTCACCGCCGGGTTTGGCGCCTTTGTGGCAGCCCGCCAGAGCTGGCTGCAGTGGTACCCACCAGAGATCGCAACCTGCGGCCGCGACTTCTACGGCATGATCGAAAACTACCCCATCAGCCGCGCCATCCCCATGATCTTCCGCGGCTCGGGTGACTGCACTGCGATCGATTGGACCTTCCTGGGCGGCTCGATTGCCAACTGGTCGTTCATCTGCTTTGTGGGCTTTGGCCTGGTGCTGCTGGCACTGCTGGTGCGTGCCTTGAAGGGCGGCACCCAGCGGGGCTCTGGCTACTCAGTGGCTTGACGGCAGCCCTGGCTTTGCCCCCAAAAAGCGCTCTACGGAGCGCTTTTTTCATGCTGGAAGTTTTTCAAACACCGGGTCCTCTGCGGTGAGAGACGCCCTTGCCGGCATTCGCTTGCAACTAGCCCAGCACCACTCCCCCAGCATCCAGCGACGGCGGGCGCAGCAGGTCCTCGTTGATGCCCATGGTCTGGCTGGCGCGTTCCACGGCCTGCCACAGTGGCGCAGGCATTTGCAGTATCTCTTCCGGCGAGGTGGAGCGCGCGATCCAGGCGCTGATTTGCAGGTGCTGCTCGTGGGTGAGCAGGTCCAGGTTCAACATTTCGTCGATGATTTTCATGCAGCGGTAATGGGTCGAGGGGGCTTGGGGTAGGGCTCTGCGCAGTGAAGCCCTGGGGAGGCTGCGCGGTGCATGAGGTGGAGAAGGGCTGCTCCGTGGTGACCTTTGGTGCCACGGAGCGTGATGTACTTTGGAACAGATGGTGCCCAAGGCACCGATCTCAAGCAGATTCGGGACGGCGGCGTCAGCCGGGCATCCCGGTGCTGTGCGGGAATGGTACGCCTTGCGTTCCGTCCACCCAGGCGGGCAGTTTGGGCATCACCTGCTCAAACAGCGGGCTTGCCTGCCAGTGGGCCAGCCAGGCCTGCAAGCGCGGCCACGGTTGGGCACTCCACCAGCCGTCATCAATGCCGGCAAACTGCCGGACAAAGGGCGCAATGGCCATGTCGGCAAGGGCTGCCCGGTTGCCATACAGACAGGCATGGTGGGCCAGTCTTGTCTCCAGCGTTTGTAGCCAATCCGCCGCCTGGGCGCGGGCCAGGGTGGGGTCGGCGTCGGGGTAGCGGCTGGGGTATTTGCACCGGTCCAGCGCCTGCTTGAACGGGCCGTCGCATTCGGCAATCAGCGCCAGCATGTCCGCCACAGTGCCGTTGCTGGGGGTGAGCCAGCCTTCCGGGTCGTTCTGCGCCAGCGCCCACAGCATGATGTCCAGGCTCTGCTCCAGCACCTGGCCGCCAGGGAGCACCAGCACGGGTACCGTGCCCTTGGGGGATGCTTGCAGCAGGCCCTGGGGCTTGTTCCTCAGTACCACTTCGCGCAGTTCGCACACCTGGCCACTCACGGCCAGGGCCAGACGCGCACGCATGGCGTAGGGGCAGCGGCGGAACGAGTACAGGACGGGCAGGGCGTTCACGTTGCGCCCTCCATGCCGTCATCGCCGGCGTCCTTGGCCGCAGTGCGTGGGGGGCGGCCGGGTTGCTGCGCGCCGATGTGTTCTTGCCCGCGCTGCCGGGCCAGCTGCATCTGCCGCTCGCGCTCGGCCAGGGCGCGTTCCTGCTCGGGTGTGCGGGTGCCGTGGCAATAGGGGCAGCTTACGCCGGGCACATAGTGCGGCGACTGCAGTTCGGCCTCGCCCAGCGGCATGCGGCAGGAGCGGCACAGCTGGTGGTGGCCCGGTGCGAGGCCATGGCCTACCGACACGCGTTCGTCGAACACAAAACAGTCGCCGTGCCAGCGGCTGTCTTCTTCGGGCACGGTTTCCAGGTATTTGAGGATGCCGCCTTCCAGGTGGTAGACCTCGTCAAAGCCTTGCGATTTGAGGAGGGCGGTGGACTTTTCGCAGCGGATGCCGCCGGTGCAGAACATGGCGACTTTGGGCTTGCCTGCCAGCACGCCACCGGGTTGTTTCTCTTTGTCGACCCAGGCCGGAAACTCTGCAAAGGTCTGCGTGTGGGGGTTGATGGCGCGCTCAAACGTGCCAATGCCCACCTCGTAGTCGTTGCGTGTGTCCACCACCACCACGCCCGGGTCGTCGATGAGGGCGTTCCAGTCCTCGGGCTTCACATAGGTGCCCGCGTTTTGCGCAGGGTTCAGGCCCGGCACGCCCAGGGTGACGATCTCGCGCTTGAGCCGTACACGCATGCGGTAGAAGGGCATGCGCTCTGCCAGCGCCTCCTTGTGCTGCAAGGCGGCAAAGCGCGCGTCGCTGCGCAGCCACGCCAGCACCGCGTGCACACCCTGCGGTTCGCCCGCAATGGTGCCGTTGATGCCCTCGGGCGCCAGCAGCAGCATGCCGCGCACGCCGTTCGCGTCGCACAGGGTCTGCAGAGGCTCGCGCAGGGTGGCAAAGTCTGGCAGGTCCACAAACTGATAAAGCGCGGCAGTGAGAATGCGGGGTGTGACCGAGTCCACGAATTGGGCGTTTTTGAAACAGGAAGGGTGATGATAGCTGTCACCTTTCGTTACGATGCGGGGTTACCAACGCTGCTTGCAAGGTGGTCGCATGAGCAAGGAATCCACTCTCAATCTGTTCCGTCGGCTGGAGCAGCTCAACGGCATCGGCGCCGCACTTTCGCGCGAGCGGGACATCGACCGGCTGCTGGAGAACATCCTGGAGGCCGCCAAGACCATCACGGGTGCCGACGGCGGCACGCTCTACAGCGTGACGGATGACCATTCGGCGCTCAAGTTTGAGATATTGCGCACCGACTCCCTCGGCATCCGCCTGGGTGGCACCACTGGCAAGCCCATCGACCTGCCGCTGTTACCCCTGCGCACGGCCGACGGCGGGCCCAATGATTCGCTGGTGGCGGCGCACGCGGCCATCCACGACCGCACGGTGAACATTGCCGACGCCTACAGCGCCGCAGGGTTTGATTTTTCGGGCACACGCGCGTTTGACCAGCGCACGGGCTACCGGTCGCAGTCGTTCCTCACGGTGCCGATGAAGAACCATGACCTTGAACTCATCGGCGTGCTGCAGCTCATCAATGCGCGCGACCCGGACACGGGCGAGGTCATCACCTTCTCGCAGGCCGACCAGAGCCTGGCCGAGTCGCTGGCCTCGCAGGCGGCCATTGCCCTGACCAACCGGCTGCTCATCACGCAGCTGGAGCGCCTGTTCGAGTCGTTCGTGAACCTGATCAACCTGGCCATCGACGAAAAATCGCCCTACACCGGCGGCCACTGCCAGCGCGTACCCGCTCTCACAATGATGCTGGCCGAAGCCGTGGATGCAACCCGCGAGGGGCCGCTGGCCGCGTTCAAGATGAGCGACCGCGACCGCTACGAGCTCAAGATGGCGGGACTGCTGCATGACTGCGGCAAGATCACCACCCCCGTGCATGTGGTGGACAAGGCCACCAAGCTGCAGACCATCTACGACCGCATCGGCCTGGTGGACACGCGGTTTGAGGTGCTCAAGCGCGACGCCGAACTGGCCGCGCTGCGCCGCCAGCTGGCGCTGCGCCCGGTGGTGGACGCGCGGGCCGAGGGGCAGGAGCTGCAGGCCCTGCAACATGACATCCATGCGCTGGAGGAAGACCGCGAGTTTCTGCGCCGCTGCAACACCGGCACCGAGGCCATGCGCCCCGAGGACCAGCAGCGCGTGCGCGACATTGCCGCCATGCGCCACTGGCGCAACCCGCAAGGGGTGCAGACGAGCTTTCTGACGGCCGAAGAGGTGGAGAACCTCACCATCCGCTCCGGCACGCTGAACCAGGCCGAGCGCGACACCATCAACTACCACATCGTCGCCACCATCAAGATGCTGGAGACGCTGCCCTGGCCGCGCCACCTCCAAAACGTGCCCGAATACGCGGGCGGCCACCACGAGCGCATGGATGGCAAGGGCTACCCGCGCGGCCTCACGCGCGAGCAGATGTCGCTGCAGGCCCGCATGATGGGCATTGCCGACATCTTTGAAGCGCTGACGGCCGCAGACAGGCCCTACAAGAGCGGCATGACCTTGTCGCAAGCGATCGCCATCATGTGCAAGATGCGCGACAACGGGCACATCGACCCCGACCTGTTCGAGGTGTTTGTGCGGGAGCGGGTCTACCTGCGGTATGGCGAACAGTTTCTGGAGGCGGGGCAGGTGGACGCGGTGGATGTGACGGCGATGGGTTTTTGATTCCGCCGGGCGCCCAGGTGGTGCATCGTCCCGCAGTGGGTACCGATGCATTCGGATAGGTTGCTACTCAATTGATAGCTGTTGGCGCATGATGCACTAGCGCTACCGGCCTAAATCACTCCAATTTCTCTGCGCTGGTGCTGCTACCAGTGCTGCCCCCCGCGCCGGCGCTGGCCTGCGCCAGCAGCCAGTCCCGAAACGCCGTCATGGCCCCCGTGGCAGGGCGGGACTGCAGCCGTGTGAGCCAGTAGGCGCCCCGGTGCAATTCTTGTGCAAAGGGCTGCGCCAGACGGCCCTGCTGCAGTTCGCGCGCGAACATCTTCACCGGCAACAGCGCCATGCCCGCGCCCTGCGCCGCTGCTTCGGCCAGGGTGAGGGACGAGTCGAACACCGCGCCACGTACCACGGGGCATGGCGCACCCGCAGCCTCGAACCAGGCCGTCCATTCGTCGGTGCGGTAGCTGCGCAGCAAGGGCTGGCGCGCCAGGTCGGCCATCGTGCGCAGGCCACGGGCCAAGGCGGGCGAGCACATCACGGACATGGGCGCATCCATGATGCGGTCGGCCTGCGTGCCGTGCCAGGCCCCGTCGCCAAAGCGGATGGCGTAGTCCAGCCCTTCGCCCGCCATGTCCACCCGGTTGTTGTGCGTGAGCAGGCGCAGGTCCACAAAGGGGCAGGTCTGCTGAAAGTCGCGCAGCCGGGGCAGCAGCCAGCCGACCGCGAAGGTGCCCACGGCCCCCACGGTCAGCACCTCGCGCGGGCGGGTGTCGCCCAGCTTCTCCAGGGCGCGTTGCAGGTTGCCGAACGATTCCACCACCACGGGCAGCAGTGCCTGGCCTTCGTCCGTCAGCGCCAAGCCGCGCGGCAGGCGCCGGAACAGCGGTTTGCCCAGCCGGTCTTCCAGCTTGCGGATGTGCTGGCTCACGGCGGTCTGGGTCACGTGCAGCTCCTGGGCGGCACGCGTCAGGTTCAGGTGGCGGGCCGAGGCCTCGAAGGCACGCAGGGCGTTGAGTGGCAAGTGCATGGTGCCAAAAGGTCAAAGTTTTTCTTGGGGCTTTTGGCAATTATTGTCGATGGTGCTGGGGGCTGAACCTCCGTATCGTTCGGGCCTTGTTCCTCACCACGCTTTCCATCGATATGCAAAGAAGACAGTTTTCCTTGGGTTTGATGGCCGCCACAGCCCTGCCTTTGTGGGGTTGCGCTGCCGTCCGCAACCCCGACCGCCGCGCCCAGACCGCCCGCGCGTGGAACGAAGCCCTCGCCAGCATCGAACGCACCGCCCAGGGCCGCCTGGGTGTGGCTATGCTCGATACCGGGTCGGGTCTGGCGCTGGGCTGGCGGCAAGACGAGCGGTTTGCCATGGCCAGCACCTTCAAGCTGGTGCTCGCCGGCTGGATGCTGGCCCTGGTGGATCAGGGCAAGGAGCGGCTGGATGCGCGTGTGCACTACGCCGCAGCCGAGGTGGTGGCGTACTCGCCCGTCAGCGGCCCGCGCGCGGGCGATGGTGGTGGCCTGACGGTGGGTGAGCTGTGCTCTGCCACCGTGAGCCTGAGCGACAACACCGCCGCCAATGTGCTGCTGGCCCGCCACGGCGGCCCGGCCGGGTTCACCGCATTCGTGCGTTCGCTGGGTGACGAGGTCACGCGGCTGGACCGCACCGAGCCCACGCTGAATGAGGCTGCCGTGGGCGACCCGCGCGACACCACCACGCCGCTGGCCATGCTGCAGACCCTGCAGAAACTGGTGCTGGGCAACGCGCTCAGCCCCACGTCCCGGGCCTGGCTGCAGCGCTGGCTGGTGGAGACCAGCACGGGCGACAAACGGCTGCGCGCCGGTGTGCCGGGCTGGAAGGTGGGCGACAAGACAGGCACGGCGGGCGACAGCGGCACGGCCAACGACATCGGCGTGCTGTGGCCCGCAGGCGGGGGCGCACCGGTGCTGGTGACCTGTTACCTCACGCACTCTACAGCGTCAGGCGAGCAACGGGATGCGGCGATTGCCCAGGTGGCGCGCGCCGTGGCGACCGCACGCGAGACTTTCACCCGTGCTTAGAGCTTCTTGACCAGTACCTGGCTCTTGCGGTCCCAGTTGTACTTGCGCTTGCGGGCGTCGGGCAGCCAGTCAGGGTCTACCGGCGAGAAGCCGCGCTTGATGAACCAGTGCATGGTGCGGGTGGTCAGCACAAAGATGCTGTCCAGCCCCAGCAAGCGTGCACGCTGCTCGATGCGCTTGAGCAGCTTTTCACCGTCGCCCGTGCCCTGGCTTTGTGGCGATACCGTCACCGCGGCCATCTCGGCCGTTTTGGCTTCGGGGTAGGGGTAGAGCGCCGCGCAGCCAAAAATCACGCCGTCGTGTTCGATGATGGTGTAGGTGGCAATGTCCCGCTCGATCTCGGTGCGGTCGCGCTTGACCAGCGTGCCGTCCTTCTCGAAGGGCTCGATCAGCTGCAGGATGCCGCCCACATCGTCAATCGTGGCCTCGCGCAGCTCTTCCAGCTTTTCGTCGATGACCATGGTGCCGATGCCGTCGTGCACATACACCTCCAGCAGCAGCGAGCCATCCACCGCAAACGGCAGGATGTGGCTGCGCTCCACGCCGGCCTTGCAGGCCTTCACGCAGTGCTGCAGGTAAAAGCCCGTGTCCGTGGGCTGCTGGGCGGGCGGCAACTGTGCCAGCAGGGCCTGCGCGGCGGCCAGCGGCAGTTCGGTGTCGATGGGGTTGTCGTCACTCTCGGGCTCGGTGGGCGACATGCGGATACCCTGCACCTCGGTCAAAAAGATCAGCTTGTCGGCCCGCAACTCAATGGCGACGCTGGTGGCCACTTCTTCCATGCTCAGGTTGAAGGCCTCGCCCGTGGGCGAGAAGCCAAACGGCGACAGCAGCACCAGAGCGCCCATGTCCAGCGTGCGCTGGATGCCCGCCACGTCCACCTTGCGCACCAGGCCTGAGTGCTGGAAGTCCACCCCATCCACAATGCCCACGGGCCGCGCCGTGAGGAAGTTGCCCGAAATCACCCGCACCGTGGCGCCCGCCATGGGCGTGTTGGGCAGGCCCTGGCTGAACGCGGCCTCGATTTCATAGCGCAGCTGCCCGGCGGCCTCCTGCGCGCAGTCCAGCGCCACAGAGTCAGTGATGCGGATGCCATGCGAATACTTGGCCGCATGGCCCTTGGCCGCCAGCTGCTCGTTCACCTGCGGGCGAAAGCCGTGCACCAGCACGATCTTCACGCCCATGGCCTGGATCATGGCCAGGTCCTGCACGATGCTCTGCAGCTTGCCCGCGGCGATGGCCTCGCCCGTCAGCCCCACCACGAAGGTCTGGTGCCGGAACTTGTGGATGTACGGCGCCACGGAGCGGAACCAGGGGACGAAGGTGAAGTTGAAGACCGTGGACATGGGCGGTTATGGACGGAGGGCGGGCGAAGAAAAAACGCCTGCGGCCCCATGCCACCGGCGGCGGTGGCAGCGGCGCCTGCAAGCGCAGAGCGCAGTGTAGCGGCTGCAGGCCCGTGCGTGCTGGCGAGGGGCCTTGCTTTCAATCCGATAGCTGCCAGCGCTTGCCAGTCGCGGAGAATCAATGGATTTCCATCTGAAAGTACCTTGAGTCAAGCGCTGGCAGCTATCACTGCGATAGCGGCCGTTGCATGCCCTCGGCGCCCGTGGGGCGCGGCCTCGCTGCCCTGGGCGCGGGCCGCGCGTCGCGCCTGCGCAGCGCCCAGCGCTCGATGGTGTAGTACGACAGGGCAGCCAGCGCCGCCGAGATGGCC
>OFJB01001223.1_pt1 | contig 10485 bp, 2 predicted proteins | sample 1775081 | NCBI WGS metagenome assembly OFJB01 (sample SAMN08195771, study PRJEB24354) | sludge metagenome | isolation source: initial sludge from phenol fed wastewater aerobic bioreactor | place: India: Nagpur | collected 2016-06-05 | reverse complement strand
TCGATGCCGGTCTGGCGCGCCGCCTCGTCCATCAGGCGCTCGATGTTGAAGATGGCCTCGGGCCGGCCCGCGCCGCGGTACGCGCCGGTGGGCGCCTGGTGCGTCAGCACGGCGCGGAAGTGGAAGTCGATCACCGGCACGTCGTACACGCTGGTCTGCACCCAGGGGCCGATCAGCAGCTGGATGACCACGCCGGTGCCCTGCGCGTAGGCGCCCACGTTGGCGTGCGAGTGCACGCGCAGCGCCAGGATGCGGCCGCCCGCGTCCAACGCCAGCTCCAGGTGCGCCTGCAGGTCGCGCCCGTGGGTGGTGCTGAGGAACTCCTCGCTGCGATCGGCCGCCCAGCGCACCGGCCGGCCGGTGGCGCGCGCGGCCCAGGCGAGGACCACGTCCTCGGGGTAGGTGCCGGTCTTCATGCCGAAGCCGCCGCCCACGTCGCCCACGCGCACACGCACCGACTCGGGCGCCAGGCCCAGCGCGGCGGCCACGGCCGCGCGCACGCCGGTGGGCATTTGCGAGGACAGATGCATGTCCAGCCGGCCACGGGCCGCGTCCCACGCGGCGCGCACGCTGCGCGGCTCCAGCGACAGCGCCACCACGCGCTGGTGCGTCAGCTCCAGCCGCACGACGTGCGCGGCCTGGCCGAAGGCTGCCTGCGCCGCCTTGGCGTCGCCATGGCGCGCCTCGCAGGCGATGTTGTCGGGCGCCGCGGGCGTGACCACGGCCTCGGCGCGCAAGGCCGCTTCCAGGCTGGGCACGGCCGGCCGCTCGGCGTAGTCCACCCACACCGCCTCGGCAGCATCGCGCGCCTGCTGCAGCGTGTCGGCCACCACCAGCGCCACCGCCTCGCCGACGAAGCGCGCCGCATCGACCGCCAGCGGGTGGCGCGCCGGGGTGGCGCAGTCGCTGCCATCGGCGCGCTTGAAGGGCGCGCCCGTCGCCATAGGCGGCACGCCGGCGGCACGCAGGTCGGCGCCGCTGAACACGCCGCGCACGCCCGGCATGGCGCGGGCCGCCGCCGCATCCACGCCGGCGATGGCCGCATGGGCGTGCGGCGAGCGCACGAACACGGCCCAGCCGTCGCCGGGCTGCCCCAGGTCGTCGGTGTAGCGCCCACGCCCCTGCAGCAGCGCATCGTCCTCCAGGCGCCGCACGGCCTGGCCGCTGCCGAAGCGCGCGGCGATGGGGGTAATAGATTCAGGCATTGCGGTCTTGCACTCGATAAAACAAAGAGGAACTATAGATCGACAAGCCACGACCGTGTTCTTCTGCCGCCCGCACTCCAAATCTCAAATCTTGTGCATCCGGTTGCCGTTGGCGTCGTAGCCCCAGGTGATGCTCAGGGCACCTTGGCTGGCCTTGATGAGCCGCCCTGCCGTGTCGTACTGGTACTGCTTGTCGGGCTGGGCCTGGCCCAGCAGGATTTCGCTGCTCCGGGTGACGCGGCCCAGCGCGTCTCGGGCGGCAAAGCTGCCGGGCGTAGCCAGGTCGAGAAATCGGCGATTTTTATGCCCAATTGTCCTGTGGCGATTTACAGACAAGCGCGAGCAGCTATGAAATCGAGAGTAAAACGACTCGTGAGAAATTTGCATCCGACCTCGGTTTCCCCCCTCCGATTTCCCCCTGGCAGAACCCGATGACTCCGACGTGCCGCATGAGCACAAGAAATTGATAGGAAGCCGGTCAGCGAATTCCATCAGGGACAAGGCCATTTGAGGCCTGACAAAGTCCGGATGTATGGCGGCAGTCCCAGCCCTTTGCAGAACATCATTGCACGCAAGCAGCGCTTGGCAGACCGGGGGCGTCCATGTACGCGGTCAGATCAAAATTAATCTCCGATTTTTCCAAAATATTTTATTACCATTCTATGGCGCAAAGCCATTTATTTTCCACAAAACAATCATGGCGATCATTTCAAAAAATCGCCACTGTGCAATTAAAAAAAATATAACCATCAAAATTTTTATCCATTTTTTCCTTGTCCCATCCAAAACTACAAGCAAAGTGAATGAAAATTGGAGACATCCAAAAATCACCATTAAAATTAAACTCCACCCCCCAAGAAGCCACATGATTTTATCGGCAACAATGGACCCCAAACCAAAAAATATAGAAAGCACCAATAACAAGGATTTCTTAGATAAAAACATGATGGTTTATTTTAAAAATTCTGCGAAACTTTTTTCGAATTGATTGAGACCTAAGTTTTTATTGGAATCGCAGCAGCATCTGATGTGACTTGCAAATCACTATTAATTTCGCAGTCATCTAAAATAGAAAATCGCACCATTCAAAAAACGCACAGTATCATCTTTAGTTTCTTTTTTTGGCGGTTTGAGCCATTTCTCAGGATCAGTCGGCAAATTCAGGAGCTCATCAATAAGGCGTACATCACAAGATTGTTTACCTGCTCCTGAGTCATAACATTGATCATGTCTCATGTAGCATTCATCTGCGCTATCCAATGGAGGGGCATTCCCCAATTTTCCTCCGGACTGACCGCCACTCCAATTTTTCCCACCCCAATTTCCGTTTCTTGGGCCGTCTCGAATTGACCGCCCTGGCCCTGGATCCCATATTGTTCTATCGCGCCCCTCCGGATCCCCCCAATTCACCGGATCCTGCAGAACATACCCATAAAGGTTTGAATCCCCGCCCTCGAACAGAATCGGGTCCTTGGCCGTCCACCGCCCCGTCTCCGCATCGTAGTCCCTGGCCCCGAATCTGGTGAGCTTGGTGTCCGGGTCGTAGATGCCTCCGGCAAAGCCAAAGGGCTGGAAGTCGGGGTTGGTGTCCAGGGTGATGTTGCCCCAGGGGTCGTAGTCCAGCTGCTGGGCTATGTCCCCCGTCTCCGCGTCGATCACCAGGCGCACGCTCCCAAGCTGGTCGCTGACGATCCGGTACGTCCTGCCTGCCTTGTCCATCGCCTCGGGCACGTTGGCCTTGTCGGCGTAGTAGAAGGTGGCTTCCAGCGTGTTGTCGGCCTTCAGTCTGGCTATGGGCCGCAGCTGGCTTTGCCACACCAGTTGCCATTGCCGTTGCCCATCGATGCTCTTGCCCGTCCTTCGATTGTCCGGGTCGATGGCGTAGCTGATGGCCCGTCCATCGGGCAGGGTGACGCTTCTCAGGTTGCCCTGGTTGTCGTAGCCGTAGCGGCTGCTGCCGGCTGCCGTGGTCTTTTGCGCCAGGTCTCCCGCCGCGTTGTACTGGTAGCTGTTGCCTCTCCAGGCGGTGAGCCTGTCCTGGCTGTCGTAGCTGGCAATCTGGGTTCCGTTTTCGTGCGTGCGGTTGCCGTTGGCGTCGTAGCCCCAGGTGATGCTCAGGGCGCCTTGGCTGGCCTTGATGAGCCGACCTGCCGTGTCGTACTGGTACTGCTTGTCGGGCTGGGCCTGGCCCAGCAGGATTTCGCTGCTCCGGGTGACGCGGCCCAGCGCGTCTCGGCTGTGCGTCTGGCCCAGGGCGGTGCTCCATAGGGCCTGGTTGGCTTGCCAGGCCTTGAGGGTGGCGTTGATCTGCTCGATGAGCTGCTGCGCCTGCGGGTCGATGTAGCTGCTGGTGAAGGTACCGGGCGTGGGCGTGGGCAATTGACCGGCGCTGATGAACCGGCTCGGGCCTTGGTTGAAGTCGCTGGCCAGATCGCTCAGTTGTGCCTGCAGCTGCGGGGGTTGGCCGTCGTTTTGCAGCGTGTGCAGGATGTCCAAAATCCGGCCCTTCAACGCAATTTGGCACGAGTTGGTGCTTTGCCATTCCGGTGCGCGGGGCGGCCAGGGCAGGTTGCTGGCCGCCGCCGCCTCCGACGTGGTTGGTGTGATATTCGTATCCTCCGTACACGCCGCGCGTAACTGCTTTGTGGATGCGGCGCTCTTGGCCGCGGCGGCGCGGCGGCTGGCCGGCTTGGGGCGGTTTGTACCGGTTTTCTCGACCATGGCCTGGCTGGATACATGCAAGCTACGGGGAACTTCGCATATTGATATTGGAGCCTGAACCGGTCTCATGGTCACGCAGTCTCCGCGCTGCGTGATATTGCCGCCGATGCGATCGCCCAAGGCCCGGACAAGCGCAATCAGGGCACTTTGGTTGCTGGCCCAGTCGGCGGAAAAATGGCCCCCTTGGACGGTGGTTGTAGCACCCGACAGCTGCCCCCAGGCATCGTGCTGCTGGTTTGTCGCCAGCTTGCCCAGGACGAGGGCATTCAACTGTCCCGTGTCCTGGTCACGGCCCATCCATGCGGGACCGCTCGAAACCAGCAGGCCATCGGCATCGTAGGAGTATCCGATGACCTGGCTCTGGCCGCCGGCAGTCAGTTGCAGGCCGTTGACACGGCCTGTGGCCACCTTGGGGCTATACCAAGGAGTTGACGACACGCGCTCATACACCAGCCCCAAACCTGCGGTCGTGCCCTGCAGACTGAATCCAATGCCTTGCAGCAACGCGCCATCGTAGGTATAGGCAATCGCTTCGCCGCCCTGAGTTTCTGCGCTGGCCAATCGGCCGTCGCTGCGCCAGTTGTAGCGGGTGCGCGGGCCCGAGCTGTCTGCAATGCCGGCCAACTGGCCACTGGCCAGCCGGTTGAGCGCAAGGCTTTGTCCACCGGGGCGCACCACCCTGGTCAGTTTTCGGTCGCGGTCGTACTGCCATTGCGTGGCACTGCCCGCTGGCGCCGTATAGCCGGTCGGCAGCTGCACCGCGCTGTAGCTGAACGTGTGGGTGATTCCGGAAGGGGTGGTCAGGCTGCTGAGGTTGCTCGCGGGGTCCCAGGTGTAGTTCAGGGCACGGCCGTCCACCAGGGTGTGGGTGGCCAGGCGCCCGGCGCCGTCGTAGGCAAAACGTTCGGTCTGGCCCAGGGGGTTGGTGCGGCTGGCGAGCTGGCCGCCGCCAGGGCCGCTGGGGTGCCAGCTGAAGCTGGTGCTGCGGCTGGCGGAGCCATCGGTGCTGGTCAAGGTGGCCAGCAAGCCAGCGCTGTTGTAGACATAGCCCAGTTGCAGGCCGCTGGGCAGTGTGGCGCTTACGGGCTGCTGGTGGTCGTCGAGCTGCACGGTCTGGATCCGGCCCAGGGGACTGGCCTGGCTGAACCGGCCGCTGCCGAGGTAGCGGGTGACCCAGCTGTCGCGGCCGTGCATGAGCGTGGTCTGGCGCCAGTTGTCGGGGTCTTGCCAAGCCTGCGGGTCGTTGGCATTGTCCAGGCTACGGCCAGTGCTGACGATGCTGTACAGGCCGTTGCCATAGTCCACTGCCTGGCTGCTTTGGCTGGCGGCCGCACCCAGGCGCGGGTCGGCGCTGCGAACGATCCTGCTGCGCAAGCCGCTGGCATGCTGCACGTCGCTCCCGCCATAGGCGAAGAGCTGGCTGGTGGACTGCGTGCCATCGGGTTGAGTGGTGACCACGGCATGGCTGCCGTACCAGCCATTGACTTTGACCTGGTGCTGGCTGGCGCGGCCTTCGGCGCTCAAGGCCGTGACGGTGTACTTCTTGTCACCGTGCCAGTAGTCGCCCTGGCGGTCGCTGGTGCCCAGCTTGCGGCCGCCACCGGCGGGGTCGAGGTTGGAGCGGAGGTAACCACCGGCGGTGTAGCTGAAGCGGTCGATACCACCACGTGGGTCGCGGTAGACGGCAAGCAAGTCGGACGTAGCCGACGTGTATTCCATGCCATGCGTCAGGCCGCCGGGCTGCTGCACCTGCACCAGTTGCGCACCGCTGTAGCCGAGCGTGGTGCGCTGGCCGAAGGGGCTGGTGATGGCCATGATGCGGCCCTGCCCATCACGGTCGATGGTGGTCTGGTTGCCGTGGCTGTCGGCAACGCTGATGAGCTGGCCGTTGGCGTTATACCGGTAACTCGTCAGCAACTGGCCGCCGAAGGTGCTGCGCACGGCAGTGGGGCGACCCAGGCGGTCGAACTCTTCCACAGTGGCACCGTCGGGCCTGGCGATTCGGTAAGTCGACTCCCCAAAGGGCGGCAGGCCCGCTCCGATGATGCCGACGATGGCGGCCGGCGGATATTGATAGAGATTGAACCGCACACCCAGCAAATGGCCGGCTGCATCGGTCGCCAAGGGAGTAATGGTGCCGTAGCCCACGGTGTCGAGGTAGTTCTCGCCCAGCACGGTGACCTCGCCCGCGCGGCCGAGGTGACTGTATTGGCCACTCATGCTCTTGAAGAACAGGCCACCTTGCCGGTCCGGCAGCAGTTCGGTCGCGCCTGCCGTGTCGAGCATGGAGCGCAGGACGCCGGATTCATTGAATTGGTAGATCGCTTGGCCGGTGTTCAGCCACACGATGCCATCGGGCGAACTGACCACCTGCCTGACCTGCTCGCTGGGTAAGGGATAGCGCGACACGGTGCCTGCCGTGCTGATCTGCCGCAGGTCTCCGACGCGCGATCCCACCCAGATCGTCATGTCCCGAGATACGGCCAAGGAATCGGCGGAGATCGAAAACTGCAAGGCCGGCACGCCATCGGCTGTCGGCGACGACGTGTCCCAGGCGCCATTACCGGCCACGGTCTCGATCATGCCCGCCGGGGTAATGCGGCGCAGGCGGTTGTTGCCTTCGTCCATGAACACGATGGCGCCATCGGGGGCCAGGGCCAAGGCTCCCGGCTGGTTCAGGCGAGCGGCAATGGCAGGCCCGCCGTCGCCCGAATAGCCGGCCTCGCCACTCATGCCCGCCACGATGTCCACCGTGCCCTTGCGGGCGCCATAGAGCCAGGCCCGGCGAATCTGATGGCGGTTGAAATCAGTGAAATACAAGGCACCGTCGGCGCCGAGGGCGCCTTGCCGGGCCTGGAACACGCCCGAGATGTCCGGCACCTGAACCTGCGCCGTGAAACCGGTGGGCAGCCGGGCGGACTTGGCGTCGAAAATCTGGCCGCCGCTGTCGTACAGGCGCTCGGCGCTGGGGTCGTACAGGCGCAGCCCGCGCAAGGCCCAACTGCCTGCGTTGGCGAGACCGACTTCCGCGCTGGGCAGGCTCACCTGTGCCAAGTGCTGGGTATAGCGCTTGAATATCGACACCTGGTTGGTCAACTGGTCCGCCTCCATGTAGGCGCCCGCTTCCGATACCCTGGGTTGGACCTGTTCGAAGGCTCGATAGAAGTCGTCCGAGACCGCATAGCGAACCGCAGGATAGACGTAGCTGACCTGAACGGAGGACATCGCCCCTTGAGTGACCAGACGGCCGTAGACATCGCGGCCATCCCATGTCATGGAGACCGCTTGGTTGGGACGCCACCCCTCGCGCGTGATGGACTGCGCCTGCGCACGTCCGGCCACCTCGCGGCTCACGTCGATACGCACGAGCGGCGAAGGCATCGCGGCACCCGTGGCTCGGACCGTCTGGATGCGCGGGCCCATGTTGATGCGATCGCTACGGTAATACAGACTGAACGGGGTACCAGGCAGGTCGATGCCCTGTCCCAAGGCCCGCTCCGTGATGAACACATCGCAACCCGGACAGATGTCGCATACCTGCCCGGGGGGGCAGCTGTCCCCAGGCTGTGGCGGATCGGGTGGAGGGTCGTCTGGCGGCGGGCCGCTGGGTGGAGGGTCGCTCGGCGGCGGATCACTGGGCGGCGGATCACTGGGCGGCGGCTCAACATCGGGCGGCGGCCCATAAGGCCAGTTGTAATCCCAAGGCGTGAAGTGCGCCATGCGCACGCGCCACAGCCGGGCGCCTACCGCGCGTGTACGCGCCAGCAACGACAGCTCGTCGTCATCGAAACCCAGCGCCTGCAACTCGGCCGCCGTGGCGACACGCTCCTCGGTGGTGACCTGCACCATGGCCCTGCCTTGCGCATCGACGCCCAGCACCTTGACGATGAGGCCGTTGTCCTCGCCTATCCAGGCAGTCTTGTCGAAGTCGTACCAGCCGGCGGGCACGGCGGTGCCGACGGGCATGTCGATGAAGTTGTCGATGTAGGCGACGACGGGTTGGCTGAACAGGACCGCCCTGGCGCCGGCGGCCTCGGCCTCGTCCACGGTGAAGTCGGCAGCCCAGGTGTAGCCGACGGCCATGTTCAGTTCGGCCGGCATGGCTTGCGCACCACGTGATCCGATGGTGTATTCGCTCACGCGCACGTTCATCTGCGCCAGTGCCCGCGTGCTGCCGTCGGGCATGACGGCACTGGCCTGGGTGCCGGCGGGAAAGTACACGCTGGTGCGCCGATCGCCCCGGCCGTCACTGATGGCGCTGCCCCAGTAGAGCTGAGGAGTGGCGCTGCCTGCGGTGATGCGGGTGTATTGCGGGTCGTAGGGCAGCAGCACCACGGCAGGAGCGATGGCCCAGTCGCGCCAAGGCGCTTGAAAGCGCCGCTGGGCACTCATGTAGCCGGGTTTCTCGATGTGGACGGTGATCCAGCCGCCGCCGTTGGCCGCCAGGTCGTACCAGCCGTCGGCGCGGCTGCGGGTCTGCCCGTATTCGGGGTGGCCGGCGATGCGCACGGTGGCGCCGGGCAAGGGCCGGCCGCTGGCATCGAGCACCTGCCCGCGCACCACGGTGGCGGTGACGGGGTCGATGGCGCCATCTTGCAAGCCGGTCTGGATGGGGTCGGCACCCTGGTAGAGGAAGGCGGTGTGCTCGGCGAACGGGGTGAAGCCGGTGGGCGACAGCGCGCTGGCACGGGTGGCGGGGTCGGCGGGCAGTTGCCGGTCGTCGCTGACGTAAAGCGGAAAGGCTTGCGTCTGGGTCTGGGCTGCGCCGTCCTGCGCTTGCAGGGTGACCCAGTAGGTGCCGGCGGCACTGGGCGTCCAGCCGAGCAACTGGCTGGGGGCGGTGCCGCTCAGGTTCATCCCGGCGGGGCCTTGGGTCAGGCTGAGGGCCAGCCCCTGTCCAGCCCGGTCGGTGGCTTGGGGCGCGTACTGCCAGGGCTGCCCGACCGTGGCGACGAGGCTGGGGTGGGTGGTGAAGCGCGGCAGCGAGCTCTCGGACTCCAGCACCGACAGGCTGCGCTGGGGGTTGACGCCTTCGACGGCGTCGAAGCGCAGAAAGAGCTGGCCGTCTTGGAGGCTGGCGGTGAGACTGTGCAGGTCGGCGGTGCCAGGCACCTGGTCGCCGGTCATGTCGGTGGCCAGCGGCGGCAGGCCAGCCCAGTCACCGGTGTTGCCGTCAATGGACAGGGCGATGGCCGCCATGCCGCTGCCGGCCAGGCCCGCCAGCACGAGGGTCACCAGCCATTGCACGGCCGCGCCCCGTCTAGCATGGCGCAGGGCCAGCAGCCCCAGGACGGCCAGCAGCACGGCAAGAGCGCCCAGCCCGCCCATCGATACGGCGGGAATGGGATGGGTGGGCGCCACGGCGCCGCTGGCTCCGCTGAAGGTGATGGCGGTGGTGCCATCGGGCGACAAGCGGTTGATGTAGTCGCCGTCGGACGCCAGGACAACTCTGGTGCTGGGGGTGGCGTTTACCGCGCTGGCGGACAGCGACAACTCCAACTGCGCCAGCAGGCTGGCGCCGTGGGGCACGATGGCCACATGGGGAGCGGTCTGGCCGATGGGGCCGGCGCTGGTGAAGCTGCCGCCCGAGCAGGACGCCAGCGTGGCGCCGTTGGCGTTGCCGGCGGCGTCCACCGTGACCGTCAACTGGTGCTCGAAGCCGGCCTCGCTGCCCGCGCCAAACCGGTCGACCAGGCTGGCGGCGCACCCAGTGGCGGCGTTGGCATCGCTGTCGATGTAGAGGCGGTAGGTGCCGGCGGCGGCCCAGGCCTGTGGCATAGCCAAGACGCCGGCCAACATCAACAAGCCCAAGAAAGCGGCGCGCAGCACCCTCGGCCATGATCTGGCACGCCCTACGGCGCTCGTGCATTGAAAGTTGTTGCCAGACATGTGCTCCCCCTTGTTTTTGAACATCCCGATGCAGTCGGGCAATCAAAGTTACAAGAGAAGAGGTGGCAAAGGTCGCCTGGATCGGCGCCACCGCACGAACGATTTCACGAAACCGCAGTGCGCTGGACGAACGGCATGGCCCGCGCCGGCTGCCTTGCCTGTGCGCTTTCCTGCACATGGCGACAAAAGTACGCAGAACGCCCCAGGCCAAGAACACGACGACGACCGGCGCAAAACCCAATTGACGGCCCGCGTCACTACAATCGACCTCATTACCCCCGCCCACCCGGCCGGGGGTTTTTGTCGTTTCTGCTTTCCGATCTTCGATGCAACTGCCCAAGCTCATCCCCGGCAAACGCCACGCCCTGCCGCGCCCGCCCGGCTCCAGCGACGCGCTGTGGCTGGCCGCCCTGGCCGCACGCGAGCAGGCGGCCGGGCAGCTCACCGCCATCGTCACGGCCGACGCCTCGGACGCGCGCCGCCTGCAGGACGAGCTGGCCTTTTTTGCGCCGCAGCTGCGCGTCACGCTGTTTCCGGACTGGGAGACCCTGCCTTACGACAGCTTCTCGCCGCACCAGGACCTGATCAGCGAGCGCCTGGCCACGCTGTGGGCCATCCGCCAGCGCCAGACCGACGTGGTGCTGGTGCCGGCCACCACGGCGCTGTACCG
>OFJB01001222.1_pt1 | contig 10489 bp, 10 predicted proteins | sample 1775081 | NCBI WGS metagenome assembly OFJB01 (sample SAMN08195771, study PRJEB24354) | sludge metagenome | isolation source: initial sludge from phenol fed wastewater aerobic bioreactor | place: India: Nagpur | collected 2016-06-05 | reverse complement strand
CCCACCTGGATGCGCGTCTTGGGCGGGAACTTGCCCTCCAGGATCAGCTTGGACAGCGGGTTCTCGATGCGCTGCTGGATTGCCAGCGAGTGGCCGAAAGGCACGATTCAAATATAGAGCAGAAGCGCGCTCGGCACTCGAGAATCCAGGGTAAATACCCGCTTACCAGACAACTAAGTTACCCACAATGATCAACTTAGGTTACCATCTTATCGATTTCACCAAGAAGGTGATCGTGGATGCCATGCGCTACGGCGATAGCGTCAAGGCGGTTGAGCTGGTACGCAAGCGAATCCTGGACCGTGCAGTCTGGGCGTTTCTTGGGCTTTGAGGTCCGTAATTGAATGAATTGCGCACAGTCTGCCACTGACCACCCCGCCGGACACATCGTCTGCGAGTCTGACCAACGAAACATGACCGATCATCTACAACCAGGCGCCGTGCTACCACCGCTGGACAAGCCGCGACTCATGTCGACCCATATCGTGCGCTGGATGGCAGCGCAGCAGAACTGGGACCGCATCCACTTCGACCAGGTCTTCTGTCGCGAGATTGCGCAACTGCCGGCGCCAGTGATCAACGGCGCCCTCAAGCAACAGCTCATCATGCAGTTCCTCCAGCAGGCCTTGGCTGGTGCTTGGCCTTGGCGAGTTGACTACCAGTTCATCCGGCCAGATTTCGTCGGCGAGAAACTGCAGGTGCGCGGTTACTGCGGACACCGCCAGGAACGCTGGCTTGAGGTAGATATCCAGATCGTCAACCTCGACCAGGCGCAGGTGACGACCCGCGGCCACGCCACTGTGCTGCTGCCGCGACTAGGGCCGGTGTTAGACGCCATGGACCCGCAGGCGCCTGACGACTTGATCCTACCGCTCGAACCTACGCCTCCCGAGCGGGACCTGCCATTCGACATCCGGGTCCTGCTGGGAACCGAATTGGAACAGCGCGAATCCAGATATCCCCTGGACCTCAGCCGGTTGCGGCTATTCGCGGACGCCGTGATGGACCTGAATCCGGTTCACTACGACCTGCAGGCCGATTCGCCGTGGGGATCGGTGGTGGCCCCACCCCTTTTCCCGCCGCACGGACTGGAGGCGCGCCCTGGCGACTATCCCCTGAGCGAAGCGCCCGACGCGCAAGGCCGCGAAGGCGTTAACGAAGTCGGTCGCGACCTCGCCGCCCGCTTCGGCTGGCGCGCCGCCGGTGGCATGAATGCCGGCAATCGAGTTCAGGTGCACTCCCTCGCTCGGGTCGGCGAGCGTCTGCAAGTGCGCAGCGTACTCGTGGCAGCCAAGTTGCGCCGGGGTGCCCGCGGCGAAATGCTGTTTCTCGAAACCCTCAACCGCTACAGCGAAGCCGGCGGGCGACCGTTGCTGGATGAACGGCAGACCGTGGTCTACCGCTTGCTTCCCAGCTAGCAGTCCGTCATACAACGCGCAAGGAGTGGCGCGAGGCAATGAACCAATTCGCGATCACCTACGGCGATAGATACCTTGTCATTACAACCTTGCACCCGAAAACCACCACAGGTTTCGCTGGTCATGGATCAACGGTGAACCGCACACGCCCCGGTCGGACGAGCTACTTGCTGTCGAGATCCCGAGGTTGGGCGCCGTAGGAAATAACGCTCAGCGCGTCACGCACGATCTGCATGTGCTGGGCGCCAATGAGAGATTCGTAGTCACGCTCAATCTCCAGGATGCACTGGTGCAAGCGGCGCAGGTACCTAAAGCCCGACTCCGTAAATTTCACAAGGAAGGCACGCCCGTCGGAACCATCGGGCTCGCGCCGCAACAGCCCATCCTCCTCCAGTTCCCGGACCAGCTTGCCCACAGCTTGCTTGGTCAGGCCCATGCGGCGCGCGAGGTCCACGCTGCGGGTTCCATCTATGTCGATGTACGGGATCAATCGACCACGCGCCTGCGCAATCGCGCCGGTTTCATCGTTCATCTTGACCGTTAAGCGCTCTAAAAAATCGCGGCGTCCAAGCAACAGCAACCGACCTATGCCGTATTTACGGGAGGCTTGAAAAGCCTGCAATTTGTTGAGCATGGTCATGCGCATGAATGTACCAGCCCACCTATCGGTTTGGCTTGTTTATTTGGTAAACATATTTGACTATCTGCGAACACTTGCCTATATTCCTTCCGATCACAACACGCAAGGAGATATCTCATGGCCCTTATCCCATTTGTACGCCACGGCATCTTCGGCTTAGCAAGCGCTGCACTGCTGGTCTGCGCGATGACAGCCATCGCCGCCTCACCCGGCAATGACTACCCCAGCCAACCCATTCGGCTGGTAGTGCCCTATGCAGCGGGCGGCACCACGGACTTGATCGGCCGCCGGTTTGCCGAGCAACTGGGTAGCGAACTGGGCCAGACGGTGATCGTGGAAAACCGGCCGGGTGGCAGCACCAACATTGGCGCCGAATCCGTCGCTCGAGCCAAACCCGACGGCTACACCTTGCTGATGGGTAACAACGGCCAAGTCATGAACCCCGTATTGGGCCCCACGCCATCGTTCGAGCTCAACGCTCTGGAGCCGATCAGCCTGATATCGCACGTAGCGTTTGTGTTGGCGGCAAACCCGAAAGCACCCTTCAACACCGGCGCTGAATTTTTATCCGCTGCCAAATCAGCACCTGGCAAGCTGACGGTTTCGAGCGCGCAGCTGGACTCCTATGTCGAGCTACTGAACCGAAAGGCGGGTATCAAGCTATTGCATGTCCCCTACAAAGGTGGGGCACCAGCAACGACAGATGCCATCTCGGGCCAAGTGGACATGGTGTTCGCCCTGTTGCCGGTGTTGCAGCCGCACATTCAGGCCGGCAAGCTCAAGGCGCTGGCCGTGACTTCGCGTACACGACTGCCTGCACTACCCGACACGACAACATTCACCGAGCTGGGGGTGAACTACGACATCGTCATCTGGTACGGCCTGATGACGCCGGCCGGCACACCCAGGGCCATCGTCAATCGGCTGGCGACGGCTGCTCAAAAAATCATGAGCAAGCCCGAGATGGCGGCACAGGTACGAGCTGCCGGCGCGGAGCCCGCCTGGAGCACGCCGGAGCAATTTCAAGCCCAGTTACGCCGAGAGTCGGCATTCTGGCAGCAGGTTGCGCATGACATCCCTCAATTGGTTCAAAGGTAAACAGCAAGAGGAACATGACTGTGGCTTACGAGCAAGAATTGGCCCAATTTTCAGAACGCCGCCTCAAAGCTCTCGCGATGGGGGGCGAACGCAAGCTGGCGGAACGCAAAGCCCAGGGCATCCTGAACGCGCGAGAACGAATCGATCATCTGGTCGATGACGGCTCCTTTCTGGAAACAGGTTTGTTCGGCGTGTCCAAGCGACTGGAGATGCGAGAAAAATCACCGGCCGACGGCAAGATTGCCGGTTACGCCAAGATCGATCAGCGCGCCGTGGCGGTGGTCTCCAACGACTTCACCGTCATGGGGGCCTCCAGCAGCGACGTGAACAGCGCCAAGATTGGCCACATCAAAAAAGTCGCCACGGCACGCGGTCTACCCATAGTTTTTTTGGGTGAATCGACCGGCGCGCGCATGCCCGATGTGATGGGCGCCGCAGCCATCACGGGCGGCAATCGGCCAACGCAGTACCAGCGCATGCGTGAAACCCCGTGGGCTGCCGCCGTGCTGGGCCACTGCTACGGCTCTTCATCCTGGTACGCCGCACTGGCTGACTTCTGCGTCATGCGCAGGGGTGCGATCACGGCCGTCTCCAGCACCAAGCTAACGTCGATGGCCATTACCGAGGCCGTTGACCCGGAGGCGCTTGGCGGCTGGAAGCTGCACACCGAAGTCACCGGCATGGTTGACCTTGCGGTGGACACCGACGAGGAGGCACTTGACGCCATTCGCCAGTTCCTGTCCTACCTGCCGAGCCATCACAACGAAGCCCCCCCGGTGCACTCCGTCCCGCCAGAATCCGGCCGCGAGGCGCACAAAATTCTCGACATCCTGCCCGAGTCGCGCACCAAGGTGTATGACGTGCGCAAGATTCTCAACCTGATCTACGACGCGGGCAGTCTCTTCGAGCTCAAGCCGCGCTTTGGCCGCTCGGTCGTCACCGCCCTGGCTCGCCTGGACGGCCGGTCGGTGGGCGTGGTCGCCAGCAATCCGTTCTACAAAGGTGGCGCCATCGACCCCGACAGCTGCCGCAAGGTCACCAGTTTTCTGGTGCTATGCGATTCGTTCAACATCCCGCTGGTCTTCATGGCCGATCAGCCCGGGTTTTTGATCGGCGTGGATGGCGAGCGCGCCGGCGCCATCAGCCGCGTGATGAACTGGATGAACGCGCTGTCACTGGTCACCGTGCCCAAGATCTCGGTGGCCATGCGCAAGTCCTACGGCCAGGCCGTTTTGAACATGGGCGGTAACGGCAATGCCGACGAAATGATTGCCTGGTTCACGGCCGAGCTGAACTTCATGGACCCGCGCCACGCCGTCACCATCGTCCATGGCATCGAGGAAAACGAAGACCCTGAGCGCTACCAGGCCCTGCTCGCCGAAATGACCAAGGGAACCTCGGCCTACGACGCCGCCGAGCTGTACTCGGTGCACGACGTCATCAACCCCGTCGATACGCGCAAGCACCTGATTCGGCTGCTCGACGTACACCGTCTGCGCATAAGCCGGGATATCGGCGAGCACCTAATGCGCACCTGGCCCACCAGCTACTGATGATGAAAAGCAACCTCCAGTCCATGAGCTCTTTCCAACCTTCCCCGGCTGTGGCCGAACTCGAAGCACGCCGCGCCGCTGCGCTCGAAATGGGCGGGCCTGAAGGCCTGGCCAAGCAGACCTCGCTGGGCAAACTCAGCGCACGTGACCGCATCAATCAACTGCTTGATGCCGGCTCCTTTGTCGAAATGGGCATGCTGGCCGGCAAGGGACGCTATGACGCCCAGGGGCGATTCAGTTCGTTCTCGCCTTCCAACTCCGTCATGGGTGCGGGCCAGATCGAAGGCCGGCGCATCGTCGCTTCGGCCGATGACTTCACGATTCGCGGGGGTTCATCCGAGTCCACGGTGTCGGACAAATGGATCTATGCCGAGCGCTATGCGCATCAGATGCGGCTGCCGCTGGTGCGACTGGTGGAAACCGCGGGCGGCAGCATCAAGATTCTCGAACAGAACCAATCGACCAAGATCCCGGGTTATCCAAACTGGCCATGGATGCCCTTGTTGGCGCAATCACCGGTGGTGGGCATAGCCCTGGGCGCCTGCGCTGGCCTGGGCGCGGTCAAGGTCGCCGCCACGCACTTCTCGGTGATGGTCAAGGGCATGGCCCAGGTCTTCGCCGGCGGCCCACCGGTGGTCAAACGCGGGATCGGCGAAGACATCCACAAGGAACAACTCGGCGGCGTGCAGGTTCATACACGTTTGAGCGGCGTCGTCACCAATTCCGCCGACAGTGAGGAGGACGCCTTTGCGCAGACGCGACGCTTTCTCTCGTACCTGCCGACCAACGTCTGGGGCACGCCTCCCAAGGTGTCGGCCACCGACGAGCCGCGCCGCTCCGATGCCTGGCTCGACGAAGCCATTCCACTGGACACGCGCAAGGTATTCGACATCCGAAAGATTCTCAAATCCGTCTTTGACACGGATTCCCTGTTCGAGCTGAGCCGCGGTTTTGGCGGGTCGACGGTCACGATGCTCGGCCGACTCAACGGTTGCGCGCTCGGCATCATCGCCAACGACCCACGCGTGATGGGCGGCGCCCTGACCGCCCAGGCCGCGCGCAAGCTGGAACGTTTTGTGGACGTGTGCGACACGTTTCACCTGCCCATCGTGAACTTCGTCGACCAGCCCGGCGTCATGTTCGGCAGCGATGCCGAGAAGGCCGGCACCATCGGCATGGCGATGCGCGCCATCGGCGCCATCGAGCAATCGCAGGTGCCTTGGTGCGCGATCATTCTGCGCCGCTCTTTCGGCGTAGGGGGCCAGATGCATGGACCTCAGCATGGGCCGGACGGCTACGCACTGCTGCATCGCTTTGCCTGGCCAACCGCACGCTGGGGCTCGATTCCGGTGGAGGGCGGTGTTGCCGCCGCCTACAAGCGCGAGCTTGAAGAATCCGCCAACCCGCTGGAGCGACAGGAGGAACTGGAGGCTTACTACCAACAGCTGAGTTCGCCCTTTCGCACCGCCGAGCGCTTTGGCGTCATTGACATCATCAAACCGCGGGAGACGCGATCGCTGCTGTGCGACTGGGTGCAAGACGCCTGTGCCGTCACCGCAGGCCAGGTCGGCATCCGCACGCGTACGTTCCGCTGAACCCCATCCACGCAACAACCGCATGAAGGTGACAAACATGAAAACATGGTTCCAAAATGGCCTGCTGGCCCTGACACTGACCGTCCTCACCTGGTCTCCGGCTATGGCGGACGAGTGGGTGCCCACCAAACCCGTCGAAATCGCAGTGGGCGCGGGTCCAGGCGGCGCGCTGGATCAGGTAGCACGCACGCTGGGCCACATCACTGACAAGCAGCAATCCATTCCGCACGGGCTGGTCGTGGTCAACCGGCCCGCCGGCGCCGGCACCGTAGCGCTGGGCACGCTCAAGCAACACCCCAGCGATGCTCACTACCTAGCGTCGTTCGCACTGCAATTTTTGACCAACTATGTGATCGGCGACTGGAAGGAGTCACCCACCACCGAGTACACGATGCTGGCGGTTTTGTTCGATGAGTACGTGGGCCTCGCAGTGCGCGCCGACTCCCCCATCAAGGATGCCAAAGACCTGGTCGACAAGCTCAGAGCCGATCCGCAAGCGGTCAGCATCGCCGTGGCAACGGCCCTTGGCAACCACATCCATATTGGTGCGGCCAAGCCGCTGCTGGCCGCTGGCGTGGAGGTCGCCAAGCTGACGGTGGTACCTTTCAAGTCCTCGGCCGAATCGGTCACGGCATTGTTGGGCGGCCATGTGGACGTGGTCGCTGCCAGCACCGCCAACCTGGTGTCTCAGTTGGAGGCCGGAAGGATCCGACTGCTGGCGATCTCCGCTCCCAAGCGCCTGGGAGGTTCGTTCGCGCAGGTGCCGACGTGGAAAGAGCAAGGCATCGACGCAGAGTTTGCGTCGGTTCAAGGGCTCTTGGCGCCTAAAGGCCTGACGCCTGCTCAGCTGGTGTACTGGGCCCAAACACTCAAACGGGCCACCGACACTCCCGAGTGGGCCGCCTTCGTCCAGCGCAACCAATGGACGCCCCGCTTGATCACGGGCCCCGAGGCACAGCGCTTTGCCGAAGGTCAATTGGTTGAAATGCGCTCCATCCTGAGCCAGATGAAACTGGCCAAGCAATAAAAAGCAATATGTCTGACATCAAAGAAAGCACCCGCAGCGGCCCGCTGCGTGGCCACCGTGTGGTGGAGTTGTCCAGCACCATCGCCGGCCCGGTCTGCGCGCGCTTGCTGGCCGATTTTGGAGCCGATGTGATCAAGATCGAGCCGGCTGAAGGCGACCCGGGGCGAAACTTCGGCGCCACGGTCAACGGCGTATCGCTGTATGGAGCGTCGATGCATCGCAACAAGCAATCGATCGTGCTGGATCTGAAGCAAGCGGAAGGCCGTGGCATCGCCTTGCAGTTGCTGGACAAGGCGGACATCCTGGTGGAGAACTTTCGCCCCGGTGTCCTTGATCGACTGGGCTTGGGTGAGGACGTGCTGCGCGAGCGCAACCCTAGATTGGTCACGGTGCGCATCAGCGGTTACGGCCAAACCGGCCCCTACCGCGACCTACCGGGCTACGGCGCAATCTGCGAGGCCGTGGCGGGGGTGCGCAACATGACGGGTGACCCAGACCGCCCACCGGCACGCTGCGCACTGCCGACCACCGACTACCTGTCGGCGGTCTATGCAGCGTTTGGCGCGCTGATGGCTTTGTACGAACGCACACAGAGTGGCAAAGGTCAAATGGTTGACGTGGCGCTGTATGAAACCGCGTTTTCACAAATGGAAGAAGCAGTGGCCTCCTACGAGCGCACAGGCACCATCCCGACCCGCCAGGGGCCGCGGTTGATGAACACCGCCCCCAACAGCCTGTACCCTAGCAACGACGGGCATTGGGTGCTGATTGCCGCCAACAACAACGCCATCTTTCGCCGTCTGGTGGTAGCCATGGGCCATCCCGAATGGGCAACCGACCCGCGCTATGCCACGCAGAAGGCCCGCGGTGAACGCGTAGACGAGGTTGACAGTCTCGTCACCGAGTGGACTCAGCAACACAGTGCCAAGGACATCCAAAATCAGCTGGTGAAAGCCGAGGTCCCGGTCTCACCTGTCTACACCATCGCCGACATTTTTGAAGACCAGCACTACCGGGCGCGTGAAATGCTGCTGCGGATCCCACACCCGAGACTCGGAGAGATCACGATAGCCGGTGTGGTGCCCAAGATGTCGCGCACCCCTGGCAAGGTGGTGAAGGCGGGCTCCGGCGTAGGTGAGGACACACGCGCCGTTCTGGCGCAGGACCTCGGGATGAGCGATACCGACATCGACCGCCTGCAGCAGCTTGGTGCCGTGCATTGCGGCAAAAGTCCCGCTCCAACCCCTGCTCAAGCCAACCCTTCAGCCACAGTAGACTGACAGGAGCCGTCGCGATGTTCAACAAAGTTGTTGTGGCCAACCGGGGCGACGTCGCCGCACGGGTTCTACGAGCACTGAAGTCACTCGGCATCCGGACGGTGGCGGTTTACTCCGAAGCCGATGCCACCCTACCCTATCTGGGTTTGGCCGACGAAACTTATGCCATCGGCGATTCCGACCCGCGGACCAGCTATCTCAATGCTGATGCCCTGCTCGATGTCATACGGTGCAGCGGCGCGGATGGTCTGCACCCGGGTTATGGTTTTTTGTCGGAAAACGCCGACTTCGCCGAAAGAGTGAATGCCAGCGGCGCTTGCTTTATCGGGCCCAGCCCGCGCTGGATCAAGGCCATGGGCCACAAGACCCATGCTCGCGATTTGATGGCAGAGTACGGCATGCCAATGGGCGTCAGCTCCGCCCTACTGGATGAGGACGAGGCGCGAACCCGGGCCGAGGCGGCCCGAATCGGATACCCGGTTCTGGTCAAACCGGCGGGCGGCGGCGGCGGCATTGGAATGTTGCCGGCGCGCGACGAGGCTCAGTTGCTGAGCGCCGTGGCGCAGGCCCGCTCACTGGCGATGCGCAGCTTTGGCAATGCCGAGCTGTACCTGGAGCGCCTGATCGAGCGCCCCCGCCATGTCGAGTTTCAGGTCTTGGCCGATCGCCACGGCAACGTTCGCCACCTGTTTGAACGCGACTGCTCGGTGCAGCGCCGGCACCAGAAAGTGATCGAAGAAGCTGGTGCGCCAGCCGTTCCGCAGCCTGACCTCAACGCCGCATCGGACACCGTCACCCGGATTTTGTCTCGCATGGGATACGACGTGATTGGAACAGTGGAAACGCTCTACGACGGCGCGGGTGGCTTCAATTTCCTGGAGATGAACACGCGGCTGCAGGTGGAGCATGCGGTGACCGAAGAAGTGACGGGAATTGACCTAGTGGCCTCGCAAATTCGCTTGGCGTGGGGCGATCGACTCGACGCAGTGCTACCACAAGAAGTGACAAAACACGGGCATGCAATCGAAGTGCGCATCTACGCCGAAGATCCGGTGCGTTTCTTTCCATCTCCCGGACCCTTGAAGACCTTGCGCTTTCCGACCGGCGAAGGCCTGCGGCTCGAAACCGGTTATGAAGAAGGAAACGCCGTCACTCCCTACTACGACCCGACCATCGCCAAGTTGATCGCCTACGGTGCCTGCCGCACGCAAGCCATTGACCGACTGATTGCAGCGCTGGACGCCACAGTCATCGAAGGCGTAAAAACCAATATCGCGTTCATTCGCCAGGTCCTGTCCAGCCCCGAGTTTCAGGCGGGCGATGTGCACACGGGGCTTGGCGCCGAAGTTCTGGCGCGTGCCCGCGCCGACCGAGCCCAGGCTGCACCCGTATCCCACTAATTTTTAGAAGGAGAGCAACCGTGAAACGTATCGAAGTCAGAGCCGAAGTCACCGGCAAGGTGTGGAAAGTCCTCGCCCCAGTGGGATCAAAAGTCGAGGCCGATGAGCCAGTGCTCGTGGTCGAATCAATGAAAATGGAAATTCCGGTCATCTGCGAAATCACCGGCACAGTAGCCACCCTCCACGTGGGTGAAGGTGACGCCGTCGAAGACGGCCAAGTGATTGCCATCGTCGAGGGCTGACCTTTAAATTCCTTACCTTTGTTCGGCTGTGCTGGCTCAAGCGCAACGGATGAATGACACCGAGACGCTGCTGCTGCGCGCATTCGTGCGGCAGCAGCCCTTTCTGATCAGACGGCGGAGCCGCTGAATTCGAACATTCCCGGCGCGTTGATCGGATCGACCCCCACCTGGATGCGCGTCTTGGGCGGGAACTTGCCCTCCAGGATCAGCTTGGACAGCGGGTTCTCGATGCGCTGCTG
>OFJB01001221.1_pt1 | contig 10493 bp, 8 predicted proteins | sample 1775081 | NCBI WGS metagenome assembly OFJB01 (sample SAMN08195771, study PRJEB24354) | sludge metagenome | isolation source: initial sludge from phenol fed wastewater aerobic bioreactor | place: India: Nagpur | collected 2016-06-05 | reverse complement strand
CGTGACCTTCCAGTCGGCCTCGTCGTGCGCCCCGTGCACGTGGAGGGAGTTCCGGTCGCCGAGGGTGACCGTGAAGTCGTTGGACTGAACCTCGTAGTTGAGGAAGTAGTCCTTGATCATCGAGCTCTTGTAGCCCGTCGCCACGATGAAGTCGGTGATCCCGAACGTCGACAGGTTCTTCATGATGTGCCACAGGATCGGCCGGCCACCGACCTCGACCATCGGCTTGGGCCGGAACTCGGTCTCCTCGCGCAGGCGCGTGCCGAGACCGCCGGCGAGCAGGATCGCCTTCACTTCCGTCCCTCCCGTATCGGTGGGCTCACCCTACCGAGGGGGGCGTCTTCGCGCGGGACGCGCGCGGCACCGTGTTGGACTGTCAGACCGCTGACCTAACCTGGACGTATGTTCGATTCCGAGCCCGACGCGCCTCCGTTCCCGGATCCGTCGGATCCCGAGTTCGAAGCCGCTGTAGGGCCGGGGTACTGGTATGCACCCACCGACGCCGAACTGCTCGACGCCGCCGAGCAGAGCCCCGCAGACCGCCTGCTGTCGTCCCTCCTCGCGATTGACCCGGCCGCGCTCTCGGCGGACGAGGCACTCAACCTCATCCAGCAGTCCCAGCGACTGGTCTCGTTCGCTACGGGACTGCACATGCTCTTCCTCGCCTCAGCGAGCCGACGCCTGGTCGAGCACTTCGCGGCTGACGAGGCGCGCCGGATCGAGGAGGCGCGGCGCGTCAACGCCGAGCGGCTGGCCGCGGGTCTGCCACCCACTCGGTCCACCGCGTCGTTCACCCCGCCCGAGCTGATGGCTCGCAACGAGCTGGCGCCGGCCATCCGACTGGCCCCGCAGACGGCTGACGTCACCCTCGCCCACGCCAGCTCCCTGTACGGACCGTGGCAGCCGATGCTGGCGGCGATGCTGGCCGGAACGCTGACCGAGTCGCACACGAAGGCGATCGGCCGGGCACTCGAGGGCCTGCCGTCGTTCGGCTCGGTCGAGGGAGAGGCGCAGTACGCCGACGAGTGCGCCGCGATCCTCGCGGACATCATCCCCTACGCGCTCACCCATACGCCGGGCGAATGCCGCACCCGCACCGAGAACCTGGTCCTGGCGGTGGACCCGGCCGGCGCCCGGCGGCGGCGTCGGAAGGCGGCAGAGGAGGACCACGGCGTGTTCCTCACCGACACCGAGCCCGGCACCTGCGAGATCACCGCCGTCATGCCCAAGGCGCACGGCGAGGCCGTCATGGTCGCGATCAACACGCTCGCGCGCGACGACCGGTTCCAGACGGCGGACGGATGCATCACCTTGGGCCAGCGTCGCGTCGCCGCCCTGGTCGAGCTGACGCTCGGCGCCCCGGGCACTGTCTCGGAGGTCACCGGCCCCGTCTCCGAGACCCGGATCAACGCGCAGATCAGCATCGTGGTTCCCCTGGCGTCGCTGCTGACCGAGGACGAGGCATCGGCGCAGGGCGGTCAAATCAACGGGTCCCCCGTCGGCGCCGACGTGATCCGCGAGCTCCTGGCGGACTGCGGTGCCCGCTCGACCGTCCGGCGCCTCCTCGTCGATGCGGACGGCACGATCGTCGACATCGGCCGCAGCCACTACAGCCCCACGGGCCTGCAGCGAATCCTCCTCCGGCTGCGCGACCGACACTGCCGCTTCCCGGGATGCCGCCGGCCGGCCGAGCGGTGCGAGGTCGACCACGCGAGACCGTACGACGCTGGTGGATTGACGGACCTCGACAACCTCGGACCTCTCTGCAAGCGCCACCACCAGGCCAAGACTCACGGCGGTTGGCGGATCACCCGAAGCTTCCGCGACGGCCGCTGCCAGTGGAGGTCACCGCTCGGCCGGATCTACGAACACGAACCGCCACCCCTGCTACCGCCTAGACCGGCGTCGGTGGGTGCGCCGCCAGTCGGGCTCGGGATCGGATCAGGGCCGCGTGACGACGACCCACCTCCGTTCTGACCTCCTCGCTAGCATGAGCCGTGCCCGCGATCCCCTTCAACCGGCCGTACGCCGGCCGTCGGGCCGCGGCCAACGTCGAGGACGCGCTGCGTTCAGCGCACCACTCCGGCGACGGACCCTGGTGCGAGCAGGTCGCTGAGCGGCTGTCCCCGATGGTCGGTGGCGGGCGGGTGTTCCTCACCCCGTCCGGAACCGATGCGCTCGAACTCGCGTGCATGGCCCTCGGCCTCGGACCGGGCGACGAGGTGATCGTCCCCTCGTTCACATTCAGCTCGACCGCGACAGCAGTCCAGCGGACGGGCGCCACGGTCCGGTTCGCCGACGTCGATCCCGTGACGCTGAGCATGGGCGCCGCTCAGGTCGCCGAAAGGGTCACCTCGCGGACCCGCGCGGTCATCGCGGTCCACTACGGCGGCCAGTCGTCGTCCATGGCCGAGCTGTCCGCACTGTGCGACGCCCACGGCCTCACGCTCGTTGAGGACGCCGCGCACGCCCTCGGCGGCACGCACGAGGGTCGGGCCTACGGCTCGTTCGGGGCCCTGGCGTGCCTGTCCTTCCACGAGACCAAGAACCTCTCGAGCGGCGAGGGCGGTGCGCTCGTCGTCAACGATCCGCGCCTGCACGAGCGGGTCGAGCAGCTGCGGGAGAAGGGGACCGACCGGTCGAAGTTCTTCCGCGGCCAGGTCGACAAGTACACCTGGGTGTCACCCGGATCGAGCTTCCTGCTGGGCGAGCTCCTCGCCGCCGTGCTCGCCGCGGGACTGGACGACTGGGACCTCACGCAGGCCCGACGCCACGCCGGCTGGGACGCCTACGAGTCCGGCCTGGCGTCCTTCGCCGCCGACCACGACATCACGCTCCATCCCCGGCTGCCGGACACTCGGCACCCGGCCCACCTGTACTACCTTCTCGCCCCGTCCGGACAGGCACGCGACGAGCTGCTCGCGCACTGCCGATCGCGCCATGTCCTCGCCGTGTCGCACTACCAGCCGCTCGCCGAGTCCTCCGAGGGTCGCAGGGCCAGCGGTCCGTACGCCGACGAGTGCCCCGTCACCGCCGACGTGTCGGCCCGGCTCCTGCGCCTGCCGCTCTACGGCTCGATGACCGACGACGAGGTGGACTCGGTCATCACAACCGTCCGCGCGTGGGCCACCGATCGGGTCGTCCATGCCTGACGCGCTCCGGCCGGGCGTGAGCGTCGTCGTCCCCGTCTACCGCAGCGACCGCACACTCGCGCCGCTCGTCGACCGCGTCGCCGCCGCACTCGCATCGGCGCCGGCCTGGGAGATCCTGCTCGTGGACGACGGCAGCGGCGGGGCGACGTGGCCGACCGTCCAGGAGCTGGCCGCCACTCACGCGAACGTGCGGGGCGTGCGACTCAGCCGCAACTACGGCCAGCACAACGCCCTCGTCGCCGGGCTGCGCGCGGCCCGGTTCGACACCACCGTGACGATCGACGACGACCTCCAGAATCCCCCGGAGGAGATCCCGCGGCTGCTGGCCCGGCTCGACGAGGGCGACCTCGACGTCGTCTACGGCGTGCCCGAGCAAGCCGAACAGGCGCTGTGGCGGCGGCTCGCCGGGCGCATGAGCCGGCGTGCGATGCGCAGCGTCCTCGGCATGAAGTCCGCGCCGGAGGTGACGAGCTTCCGGGCGTTCCGCACACGGCTGCGCGACGCGTTCGACGGCCAGCTCGGCACGAACGTCGCCCTCGACGCGCTCCTGTCCTGGGGCACGACGCGCTTCGGTTCCGTCGCCGTCAGTCACGCGCCCCGCACGGAAGGCGCCTCGAACTACACGTTCGGCAAGCTCGTCCGGTTCATGCTCGACACGACGACGGGGTACTCCGCCGTGCCGCTGCAGGTCGCCAGCATCGCCGGTCTCATCACTGCGCTGTTCGGGATCGTGATCCTCGTGTGGGCCGTCGGCCGACCGCTGGTCACCGGCCAGTCCGTACCGGGCTTCCCCTTCCTCGCCTCGATAATCGCGATCTTCTCCGGCGTGCAGCTGTTCACCCTCGGCATCATCGGCGAGTACCTGGCGCGCATGCACTTTCGCATCATGAGCAAGCCGACCTACGTCGTGAGCGAGACGACCGACCGATCCGAGGACGGCCAGTAGCGATGGCGTACCAGTCGTACGGACCGGAGTCGATCGCCCGACCGGTCGTCGAGGTGTCCGCCGTCGAGTCGCGGGCCTTCGGCATCCGCGTCGGGCGACTGGACGTCGGCCTCGGCGCCGACCGCGAGCGCATCGACCTCACCGCATTGCTCGAGGCCGGCGACTGCGACCTCGTCCTGCTGCGATACCCCGCCCCCTGGCTCGACCTGGCCGAGCAGCTCCGCGTGTGCGCGTGGTCCTCCATCCCCTGCGACCCGCTGATCTACGTGCGGCGCACGCCGGCTCCCCAGGAGCACGCACCCGTCGGGATCCGTCGGCTCGGCGAGTCGGACCTGCCCGAGCTCGACGACGTGATCGCGACGATCTTCCCGGGCTACCCGAACCACTACCTCGTGAACCCGTTGACGCGCGGCGTGGACATCGTGGCGGCGTACCAGGAGTGGGCCCGGGCAACCCTGGCCTCCCCGCACGGCCAGGTGTTCCTCGCCGACGTCGACGGGGTCGGCGTCGTCGGCATGTTCATGGCCCACGACGAGGATGGGGTGTTCGAGATCCTCCTCGGTGGAATGTTGCCCGTCGCGCGCGGAAAGGGCTGGTACCAGGCGATGTTCCGCGCGATCACCGATCACGCGCATGCGACGGGAGCCACGCTCGCGTGCACGGCGACCCAGGTGGCGAACACCGCCTCGCTCCGCGGCTTCACCTCGACGGGCTACGAGCCGTTCCTCGCCCTCACCACGGCGCACGTCGTGCGTCCCGGCCTCCTGGGCTGAAGGCGCCGGCGCTACGGACCGAGGATCGAGTACACGATGCTGAGCCCGTAGTCGCTCAGCCACTGGTAGGGGTTGAGTGGCGCGCTCGGGTTGATGTCGACCACCGGAGCCGCCAGCGCGATCACCACGATCAGGCCCAGCACGACCGGCGAGACGGTCGGCAGGGGCGTCGCCGCGGGTGCCGGTCCCTCGGCGCGGCGCTGCAGCGCGTTGGCGGTCCCCAGGAGAACGGCGGTGAAGGCGAGCGCGATCTCCCGCGTGCCGTCGTCGGAGTTCGTCGCCGCCGCGATCAGCGGCAGGGCGACGATGGCCAGGCCTAGGAGCACCCGCCGTCGCGGGGACTGCAGCAGCACGAGGCCGACGAGGATCCACGTGACGCCGAACGCCGCGTAGATCCAGTTGGGGAACGGCTCGATCAGGTTGTTCCAGACGTGGTAGACGACCTTGGTCAGGACGACCCCCTCGGAGGAGGTGCTTCCGCCTCCCTCGGCCAGCCGTGACAGCCCCGGGTCACCTCCCTGCGCCGCCCGAAGGGCCATGAGAGTGGCCGCCCCGACGACGCAGCCGCCGAGCGCGAGAGCGCCCCGCCCGAGCAGGGATCGGCTCCCCAGCACGAGGCCGACAAGCACCAGGCTGCCGGCGGTTCCGAGGCCGATGGGCCAGGAACTCGCGCCCAGCAACAGCGCGCCCAGGACCATCCACCACCAGCGTCGGCTGAGGACCATCACGACGGCGCCGAGGAAGAAGAACGAGTCGTATCGACCGATCTCCTGGAGAAGGACGATCGGGGCAGCGCCGAACAGGACCAGGATCGCGACCATCCGGCCCAGGTCGTCGCCGTACGTACGTCGGGCCCAGAACCCGATGACCGCGACGGCCGCGACCGATGCCAGGACGTGGATGAGGGTCCAGGTGGCGCTGTCGTACGGCAACCCGATCTTCGTCAGCGCCTTGAAGGTCGCGATGGGTGCCCAGTTCTCCTGCCAGGCGCTCCCCCCGGCGCCGATGGGCTCCTTCAGCGGCCACGCATCGATGACGCTGCGGAACTCGATGAACCAGCCTTGGCCCGTGGTCCCCGCCCACTTGAAGCCGGACTTCACGATGACGACCACGGCCGCACCGACGAACAGCACCCAGTACGGGAGCCCGGCCGTCCACGTCCCGATCCGGCCGAGGATCGGCGCGACCGCGCCGATCGCCGCCCCCAACGGCGCGGCGGTCCGCTCGCGGGGATCCGGATCGCTCATGAGGCCTCGAGAATAGCCGCAGGCCGCCGCCGCGATGGCAGACTGCGCGCGTGCCGACCACCCGGACGCCGGCCCGTACCGGCCGCGTGCTGCTGGCGCTGGCGGTACTCGTGTCGGTGGCGTACGTGGTCGTCGCCACGGTCATGGCGACGCACGTCACGTTCTACTGGGACGACTACTTCCTGCTGCTGTCCCTCGACGATCGCGGCCTGGGCGGCTCGCTGATCAACGGGATCAACGGCAACTGGTGGCCGCTGGCGACGCTCGGGCTATGGGTCCAGGTCGCCGCGTTCGGCGACTCGTACCCGGCCTACATCGCCGTCAACGCCGTGCTCGTCGTCGCGTCGGCCTGGGCGGCCTGGTTCGCCCTGGTCCCGCTCGCCCGCCGTCGCCCGTGGCTCCTGGCGGGGGCCCTCGCCATCTACGCCTGCTCCCTCGGGCTGGTCGTGAACGTGACCGTGATGACGATGTCGTGGCCGCTCGCTGTCGCGCTGGCCATGACGGCTGCGGCACTCGTCGTGCGCGGCCGACCCGCGTGGGCCTGGGGGAGCGTCCTCGCCCTGGCGTTCCTGGCGGAGTCGGGCCTGTTCGCCGTCCTCGCGACGACGGTCGGTGCCGTCCTGGTGGTGGCACGTATGGCAGAGCGCGGGTGGTCCGCCCCGCCACGCCGGGATCTCGGCGTCGCGGCCGTCCTGGTCGTGATCGGCGGCCTGGGATCGCTCGCCGGCCTGCTGATCGCGACCGCGACACCGATCCTGTACATCGATCCGGTGGCGGAGGCGCCGGCCCTCGCGACCCTCCCGGCGGGCGACCTCCTCCAGACAGTCACGGCGTACGTCCCCGCCTGGCTGGCCACACCGCTGCTCGCTCCCATGGTCGTCGTCCCGTCGGCCCTGCCGTGGCTCGTCGTCCAGGTGTCCACGCACCACGTCCTCCTGGCCGCCGTCACGGTCGGGGCGGCCGCCGTCGTGGCGCTGCTCTGGCGCCGACGAGCTCGGGATGCCCAGGGACCCGAGCGATGGGGACGCCTCCTGGCCGCACTCCTGCTCGCGGTCCCTGTCCTGGAGACCGCCCTGGTGCTGACGACCACCCGCGGGGACACCGGGCTCGCGCCGCGGTACGCGATCCTGTGGCTGCTGCCGGCCGCCGCGGGCTGGGCCGTCCTCCTGCAGTGCCCCCCTGCCGCCGCCTGGCTGCGAGCAGCTCGCGCCCTGGCCTCGATCCTGCTCGTCGTGAGCGCCGTCACGGCCGTCGTCGCACTCCCGTGGACCTTCCGCTCCGCCTTCGACATCGACAAGGCACGCTGGGAGCGGAGCCCGAACCAGGTCGCACAGCTGGAACGCTGCCGAGCCGAGGGCGTCGGCGTCGCCGACCAGCAGGTCTCGCCCGGCCTGCGCGACGACCTGCTGTGCCAGGTCGTCGACTTCCTCGACGGGCGCTAGACCGGCACGGTCCGGCGAACCTGGCCGCGTGCGGTCATCGGGTAGATTCGGGGGTCGGCCACGAGAGGGAAGTGCGGACAGTGACGAGCCGTGAGGCGATCCTGCGAGATGTCAGAGAGTTCGCAACCGAGTCGCTGGCCAGCCGGGAGTTCGTACCGGGGGAGAGCCCCGTCCCGGTGTCCGGCAAGGTGCTCGACGGCGACGACATCGCCGCCCTCGTCGACGCCAGCCTCGACGGCTGGCTCACGGCGGGGCGCTTCACCGAGCAGTTCCAGCGGTCGCTCGCCCGCTACGTGGGCGCCCGCGGCAGCGTGTTCGTCAACAGCGGGTCCAGTGCCAACCTCGTCGCGCTGTCCGCGCTGACCAGCCCGAAGCTCGGCAAGCGCGCGCTGAAGGAGGGCGACGAGGTCCTGACCGTGGCGATGGGGTTCCCGACGACGGTGAACCCGATCATCCAGAACCGCCTCACGCCGGTCATGGTCGACGTCGAGCTCGGCACCTACGACGCGATCCCCGACCGGCTGCGCGAGGCCGTCGGCCCGAGGACGCGGGCCGTGATGATGGCGCACACTCTGGGAAACCCGTTCGACCTGGGCGTCGTCCGCGAGCTCTGCAAGGAGCACGGGATGTGGCTGGTCGAGGACTCCTGCGACGCGCTCGGATCCACGTACGAGGGCAAGCGCACGGGCAGCTTCGGCGACACGGCCACCGTCAGCTTCTACCCCGCGCACCACATCACCACCGGCGAGGGCGGGGCCGTCTTCTTCCGGTCGCCGCTGGTCAAGAAGCAGGTCGAGTCGTTCCGCGACTGGGGGCGCGACTGCTACTGCGAGACCGGGCACGACAACACCTGCCTCAAGCGGTTCGAGTGGCAGCTGGGCGACCTGCCCGAGGGGTACGACCACAAGTACATCTACAGCCACATCGGCTACAACCTGAAGGCCACGGACATGCAGGCCGCGCTCGGCCTGTCCCAGCTGGCCAAGCTCGACCACTTCGTCGAGCGGCGCAAGGAGAACTACCGGCACCTGACGAGCCGGCTCGACGGCGTCGAGGGGCTGCTCCTGCCGCGCGCGACGCCGGGCTCGGATCCGTCGTGGTTCGGCTACCCGATCACGCTGGACCCCGAGCTGCCCGTCAACCGCGAGGCCCTGCTGCGCTTCCTCGACGCACGTCACATCGGCACCCGGCTCATGTTCGCGGGCAACATCCTGCGACAGCCCGCCTACCGCAACGTCGAGGCACGCGTGGTCGGCGACCTCACGAACACCGACATCGTCATGCGACGCACGTTCTGGGTGGGCACCTACCCGGGCCTGACCGAGCCGATGCTCGACTACATCGCGGACTCGATCTGCGAGTTCATCACCGATCCCGCGAACCGCACCGGCGCCTGACATGCACTGGCTGCTGACGGGACACACGGGCTTCAAGGGCTCGTGGCTCGCGCTGCAGCTGATCGAGGCCGGGCACGAGGTCTCGGGCCTGGCGCTGGACCCCGAGCCCGGTGCCCTGTTCGAGGCGGCGGAGCTCGCACCTCGTATGCGAACCGACCTCCGCGGGGACATCCGCGACCCGCAGACCGTCCGCAGCGCCCTGGACCGGACGCGGCCCGACGTGGTCGTGCACCTCGCCGCGCAGCCGCTCGTGCGCGAGTCGTACCGCGACCCGCGCACGACCATGGAGACCAACGTCATGGGCACGTTCAACGTGCTCGAGGCCGTCGGCGCGAGCGACAGCGTCCAGGCCCACCTGCTCGTCACGACCGACAAGGTGTACCGCAACGTCAACCAGGTCGCCGGCTACGTCGAGTCCGACGCCCTGGGCGGGCACGATCCCTACAGCGCCTCCAAGGCCATGTCCGACCTCCTGGCGCAGTCCTGGCTCGCCAGCTTCGGCGGCCCGCCGACCGCGATCGTCCGGGCCGGCAACGTCATCGGCGGCGGGGACGTCAGCACGGACCGGCTTCTGCCCGACCTCCTGCGTTCGTTCGCGGCGGGCACGCCCGCTGTCATCCGGTACCCCGACGCGGTCCGCCCCTGGCAGCACGTGCTCGACTGCCTGGCCGGCTACCGGCTGATCGTCGACGCGCTCCTCGCCGGCGACGGCGCGGGCGAGTGGAACATCGGCCCCGGCCCGGACAGCTTCGTGACCGTCGGGGCGCTCGCGGACCTCGCCGCACGGCTGTGGGGCGATGGTGCCACCTGGACCACCGACGGAGCCGAGAACCCGCACGAGGCAGCGCTGCTCGCCCTGGATGCGACGAAGGCGCGTTCCGTCCTGGGCTGGGCGGACCGCCTGCCGTTCGACCGGGCCGTCGGCTGGACCGTCGACTGGCAGCGTCGAGTGCACGCCGGCGAGCACCCGCGCGACGTGACCGTCGACCAGCTGACCGCGTTCGAGGCGCTGCCCCGATGAGCGACTGGCGGCCGCCGTCCCCGTCGCGCGGACCCGACGACCACGGGGAGGTTCCCGAGGGCATCGACCCCGTCTCCGGCGTGCCCTACTCCGAGGGGTGGCGCGACCGCACCGTGGTCGAGTCGGTCCGCGCGTCGCTCGGCCTGCTCACCAAGCGCGACCGTCGTCTCACGGTCCTCGCGGGGATCGTCCAGATGAGCCTGGGGCTGCTCGACCTGCTCGGCGTGGCCCTCATCGGCATCGTCGCGGCCGTGGCGGTGTCCGGCATCGACCCGACGTCGATGTCGCCGACCATGCAGGAGTGGATCGACCGCCTCGGGCTCGGCGACCTCACGGCATCGCAGCTCGTCGGCCTCATCGCTCTCGTCGCCGTTCTGCTGCTGGTCACCAAGACGCTCGTGTCCGCGTTCCTGACCCGGCGGATGATGCGCTTCCTGGCCAACCGCCAGGCCGATGTGTCGGCGCGGCTCGCCCGTACGCTCCTCAGCCGGCCGCTGCTCGACGTCCAGCGCTGG
>OFJB01001219.1_pt1 | contig 10497 bp, 8 predicted proteins | sample 1775081 | NCBI WGS metagenome assembly OFJB01 (sample SAMN08195771, study PRJEB24354) | sludge metagenome | isolation source: initial sludge from phenol fed wastewater aerobic bioreactor | place: India: Nagpur | collected 2016-06-05 | reverse complement strand
GACAAGGCCACCGGCACCCTGTTCGTCGACCGCTTCATGACCACGGCCATGTACTACCCGGCCAACTACGGCTACGTGCCGCAAACCCTGTCGGGCGACGGCGACCCCGTGGACGTGCTGGTCGTCACCCCCTATCCCTTGCAGCCGGGCGTGGGCGTCACCTGCCGCGCTTTGGGCATGCTCAAGATGGAGGACGAGGCCGGCGTCGACGCCAAGGTGCTGGCCGTGCCGATCGACAAGGTGCTGCCCATCTACAGCCACTGGAAGACGGTGACCGACATCAACCCCATGCGCCTGAAGGCGATCAGCCACTTCTTCGAGCACTACAAGGACCTGGAAGACGGCAAGTGGGTCAAGGTACTGGGTTGGGAGGGTGTGGAAGCCGCCCACCAGGAAATCGCGGACGGCGTGGCCAAGTACAAGAAGTAAGCCCAACGGTAGTCGCCCTGCGCTGAGATTCAAAGGCAAATTGGGCTTTGGCCCAATGTAGTAAAGCGCAAGCAGCTATTTTGTTTGTGGCAAAACGGCGCTGGCTGCAGCGCGCCCTGCTTCAGGCGCCGGGGCGGCGCCCACCCAGCCGCTCGGCCACCGCGATGCCGCCCAGCACCATGGCCAGGGCCAGCACGTGGTAGGGCCGCAGTGGCTCGTCCAGCAGCAGCACCGCTAGCGCGGGGCCGAACGCGGGCGTCAGGTTGTAGAACACGCCGGCGCGCGCCGGGCCGATCAGTTCGACCGCGCGGATGTAGGTGATCTGCGACACGAACGAGGGCAGCAGCCCCACGTACAGGATGATCCACCAGCCGCTCGGCGTGGGCCAGAAGAAGTCGCCCGCCGCCACTTCCCAGGCCAGCAGCGGCAGCGAGGCCAGCGCCGCCACGGCCGCGACGGCGGCAAAGAACGCCAGCGGTGACACCGCCGGCTTGGCGCGCAGTCCCAGCGTGTAGCCGGCGTACAGCATGGAGGCGAGCAGCACACCGACGTCGCCGATGTTCAGGTCCAGCGTGCGCAGCACCGACCATTGCCCGCGCGAGGCCACCACCACCACGCCCGCCAGCGTGAGCCCAACGCCCAGCGCCTGAAGCAACGACACGCGCAGGCGAAACACCGCGGCTGTGCCCAGCAGCACCAGCACCGGCACCACGCCCTGGATGATGGCCAGGTTGACCGCGCTGGTGTGGTGCGCGGCGGTGTAGTACAGCGCGTTGAAGCCGGTGAAGCCGGCCACGCCCATCGCCGTCAGGTAGCGCCAGCGCGGGCGCAGCAGCGGCCAGGCGGCCACCACCTGCCGCCGCGCCACCAGCCACAGCGCGATGCAGGCCACCGACCAGCGCGCGGTGGTCAGCATCATGGGCGACACGTGGCCCACGGCCAGGCGCGCCGCCACCACGTTGCTGCCCCAGACCAGCGTGGTGAAGACGAGCAGCAGCGCCGGTTGGCGGTCGAGCCAGGTGCGCAGGGCGGCGAGTGAGAGCAGGGCGGGCATGGGTGGCGAGGGTAGCAGCGCGGCGCACGGATAATCAGCCGCGACCCATGATGCCGCCGACCCCGCCCCCCGCATTCGATCGCGCCAGCCCGCTGGCCCGGGCGCTGGTGACGGCCGCGGTGCAGCACATCGAAGCGGACGGCGCCCTGGACGACGCGGCCGAGCTGCGCCAGGCCTTCCACGCCGCCCCTACGCGCGCCGCGCAGGTGCAGGCCCGCGCCTGGCTGCTGGGCCAGCGCCTGGGACTGCCGCAGGAGCTGGCGCGCTGGCGCCTGTGGGGCGGATGGGTGGCGCTGGGCCTAGCCGTGTTGGTCGCGCTGGCCGGCCTGGCCGCGGGGCGCAGCGTGCTGGCGCCCGACCGCAGCATCAACGCCGTGGCGGCCTTCGTCAGCCTGCTGGGGCTGCACGCGCTCACGCTCACGGTCTGGCTGCTGGGGCTGCTGGCCACGCTGGCGGGCCTGCACGTGCGGCTGGGCGACTGGTCGCTGGGCCGGCTGGCGCTGGGGCTGGTGGCGCGCTGGCCACTGGACCGCGGCCCGCACGCGCTGGAGCTGTGGCGCGGCTTCAGCGCGGTGATGCAGCGCCAGCGCCTGTGGCCCTGGCTGACGGGGCTGATCAGCCACGGCATCTGGACGGCGGCCTTCGTGCTGACGCTGGCGGTGCTGGCCTTCGGCTTTGCCTTCCAGACCTATCGCCTGAGCTGGCAGACCACCATCCTGAGCACCGAGTTCTTCCAGCACTTCGTGCGCGTCACCGGCGCGCTGCCCGCCCTGCTGGGTTTTGCCGTGCCCGATGCCCAGGCCGTGGCGCAGGTGGGGCGCGCCGGCGCGGGCTTTGCACCCCAGGCGCCGGGCCAGCGCGAATGGGCCTGGTGGCTGATGGGCTGCGTCACCGTTTACGGCCTGCTGCCGCGCGCGCTGCTGGCCCTCGTCAGCGGCTGGCGCTGGCGCGCCGGCGTGGCGCGGCTGGCAGGTGTGGACATGGCCGACCCGGAGGTGCAGCGCGTGGTGCGCCGATTGGACGCGCTGGAGCCGCCGCCGGCAGTGATCGACGCCGAGCACCCCGGCGCCACCGATCCCGCGCCCGCGTGGCCCGCGGCCGCGCCCGGTGCGCCGGATTCGCGCTTGATGATCGGCTTCGAGCTGCCGCCCGACGTGCCCTGGCCGCTGCCCGACGACCCCGCCGCTCCGCCATTGCGTGTCAGCGGCAGCCAGGACGAGCGCCAGCGCGCCCTGCAGCAGATGGCCGCAGCGCGGCCGCGGTCGCTGCTGCTGCTGGTGCATGGCGCGGCCAGCCCCGACCGGGGCACCGCGCGCTTCCTGCGCGAGGCCGCAGCCCTGGCGCAGCGCGTGGCGCTGTGGCCCGTGGGCGAGGGCGACAGCGGACGCTGGCGCGAATGGCTCAGATCCGAGGGTTTTGATGCTCTGGCCCTTGTGGATCGTGCGCAAACAGCTCTTGATTGGATAGCAAACCGCGAGGCCGCCGATGCCTGAGCCCATCGTCATCGCCGTGGTTGGCCACACCAATGCGGGCAAGACCTCGCTGCTGCGCACGCTCACGCGGCAAGTGGACTTTGGCGAGGTGTCGGCGCGCCCCGGCACCACGCGCCACGCCGAGGCACTGGCGCTGCGTCTGGACGGCCAGGTGGCCGCGCGCTTCATTGACACGCCGGGGCTGGAGGATTCGGTGGCGCTGCTCGATTTTCTGGCGCGCCAGCCGGGCGAGACGCGCACTGAGCGCGTGCGCGCCTTCCTGGCCGGGCCCGAGGCGCGCGCCGCCTTCGAGCAGGAGGCCAAGGTGCTGCGCGCGCTGCTGGAGGGCGCCGACTGCGCCATGCTGGTGATCGACACGCGCCAGCCGGTGCTGCCCAAGTACCGCGCCGAAATCGAGATCCTGGTGGCCTGCGCCCGGCCCATCATGCCGGTGCTCAACTTCGTGCGCGATGGCGCCAGCCGCCTGGCCGACTGGCACCAGGCGCTGCAGGAGGCCGGCCTGCACGCGCGCGCCGAGTTCGACGTGGTGGCGCCCTTCGTCGGCAGTGAGCGCGAGCTGTACACCGACCTGGCCAGCCTGCTGCCGCAGCGGCGCGCGCAACTGGCCGGCATGGTCGATGCGCTGGCGCTGCAGGCGCGCGATCGCCAGCGCGCCGCCGGCCGCATCGTGGCCAGCCACTTGATCGACGTCGCCGCCATGCGCCGCGCCCTGCCGGCGGGCGACTTTGCCGACGAACTGCGGCAAAAGGCCTTCGTGCGCGCCTTCCAGGACGACGTGCGCGGCCATGTGCGCCATGGCGTGGCCGAGCTGCTGGCGCTGTTCGGCTTTCGTCCCGACGACGCCGAGCTGGCCGATTGGCCCGAGCAGGCCGCGCGCTGGGAGGACGACCTGTTCAACCCCGAGCTGCTCAAACGTGCCGGCGCGCGCCTGGGCCTGGGCGCCATGATCGGCGCCGGCGTGGGCGCGGTGGCTGACGTGGCGCTGGCCGGCCTGTCGCTGGGCGCAGCCACCACGCTGGGCGCCACCGTGGGTGGGGCGCTGTCGGGCGGCTGGCGGCCGCTGTGGCGCAAGCTGGACAACCGACTGAAAGGCGTGCAGGAGCTCACCGCCGACGACGCCCTGCTGCTGTTGCTGGCCGAACACTTGACGGCGCTGGCGGGCGCGCTGGCCCGGCGCGGCCACGCGGCGCAGCAGCGCCTGCGCGTCGGCACCGTCGTCACCACGCCGGACGAGCCCCGCGCGCCGGTATCGCCGGCCGTGCTGCAGGCCGTGCAGGCGCTGGCGCCGGCGCGCGGCCATCCGCAGTGGGAGCGCGGCGAGCGCGGCGCCCGCGACAATGACGAGCGCGCCGAACTGCAAGAGCGCGTGGCGCGGCTGCTGCCGCATGAATTCGAGGAGGACGAAGCAACATGATCCGGAAAATCCTGTGGGCCGTGCTGGCCCTGGTGGTGGCGCTGGCTGCGGCCGTGGCCATCAACACCGTGCGCAAGGGTTCGCGCCAGTTGACCGTGGCGCCGCTGCCGCCGATCGCGGTGGACGAAAACGCCGTGGCCGAGCGCCTGGCGCAGGCGGTGCGCCTGAAGACGGTGTCGTCCCAAAGCGATGCGCAGCTCAACGCCGACCAGTTCGAGGCGCTGCATGCGCTGCTGCAAAAGCAGTTTCCGCGGGTGCACGCCACGCTCAAGCGCGAGTCCGTAAACGGCCTGAGCCTGCTGTACACGTGGGAAGGCCGCGACCCCAAGGCCAAGGCCATCCTGCTGATGGCGCACCAGGACGTGGTGCCGATCGCCCCCGGCACCGAAGGCGACTGGCAGCAGCCGCCGTTTTCCGGCGCCGTCACGGACGGCTTCGTCTGGGGCCGCGGCGCGTGGGACGACAAGGGCAACCTGCTGTCGCAGCTGGAGGCGGTGGAGATGCTGCTGGCCAGCGGATATCAGCCCCCGCGCACCATTTACCTGGCCTACGGCGCCGACGAGGAGGTGGGCGGCCATCGCGGCGCGGCCAGGATCAGCGAGCTGCTGAAGTCGCGCGGCGTGCAACTGGACTTCGTGATCGACGAGGGCCTTCTGGTGCTCGACGGCGTGATGCCGGGCCTCAAGCAACCGGCCGCATTGATCGGCATCGCCGAGAAGGGCTACATGTCGGTGCAGCTCACGGTGTCGGCCACGCCCGGCCACTCGTCCATGCCGCCGCCCAAGGGCAGCAGCGCCATCGCCATGATGGCCGCCGCCCTGAACAACCTGGAGAACAAGCAGATGCCCGCCGCCATCCGCGGCGTGGCCGGCGAGATGTTCGACACCCTGGCGCCCGAGATGGGCGGCTTTTCGCGCGTGGCCTTGTCCAACCTGTGGCTGTTCGGCCCACTGGTGCAAAGGCAGCTGGAGGGCGCCGGCAGCACCAACGCCATGCTGCGCACCACCACGGCGCTGACCATCGTGAATGCCGGCAACAAGGACAACGTGCTGCCCGGCCGCGCCGACGCCACGGTCAACTTCCGCATCCTGCCGGGCGACACCAAGGACGGGGTGCTGCAGCACGTGCACGCCGCCGTGGATCCGGCCGTGCCGGCCGATCACCTCAAGGTCGAGGCCCTGCCCGGCTCAAAGGAAGCGTCCAAGGTGGCGCCCACCGGCTCCATCCAGTACCAGGTGCTGAACCAGACCATCCGCGAGGTCTTTCCGGACGCGCTGGTGGCCCCCGGCCTGATGGTGGCGGGCACGGACTCGGTGCACTACGAGCCCATCAGCGACCACATCTTCAAGTTCTCGCCCATCCGCGCGAAAGGCCAGGACCTGTCGCGCTTTCACGGCACCAACGAGCGCCTGGCCGTGAAGGACTACGCCGATGCCATTCGCTTCTACCACCGCCTGATCACGCAGATGGCGGCGGCGGGGCAGGGCAGCTGATACTTGATGCTTTCACGCCGCCGATGAACAATGCGCCCATGACCACCGCCCGCACGCCCCTCCCGCTCGCCGTTCTGTCCGCCCTGGTCCTGCTGGCCGCCGCCAGCGCGCAGGCCAGCTGCTACACCGTGCTGGACAGCAAGGGCCAGATCATTTCGCAGACCTCCACCCCGCCGGTGGACATGTCGCTGCAGCTGCACCAGACCGTGCCCCAGCGCTTCGGCGCCGGCGCCGACATGGTGTTTGGCGTGGCCGACGAAAACTGCGGCCCGCCGGCCGAGCCCTTCGAGGCCGCGCAGCTCGCGCCCGTGGTGCACAAGGCGGGCAGCACGCGCTCGATGCGGCGCAAGCCCAAGGCCGATCGCGGCTAGCTTATGTCGCTGCGCTGGCGCAGCGGCGAGCGTCCCTTCAGGTGCTCCAGATACTGCGTCACGCCCTGATCCTCGCGCACCAGAAACCGCGCCACGGCGTCGGCAAAAGCCGGGTGCGCCAGCCAGTGGCTGCTGGTGGTCGCCACCGGCAGCAGGGCGCGCGCCATCTTGTGCTCGCCCTGCGCGCCGCCCTCGAAGCGCGCCACCCCCTGCGCAATGCACCACTCGAGCGGCTGGTAGTAGCAGGCCTCGAAGTGCAGGCAGTCCACGCGCTCCAGTGCGCCCCAGTAGCGGCCATAGGCAACGGTTTCTGAGCCATTTTGGCCGCCAGCCCTTGCTGGATCAGCGCTGACAGCTATCAAACTGCAAGCGATTGGCGCGCCACCCCGCTCGGCGATGAACAGTACCCAGTGCGCTGCCATGTCGCGCGCCATGGACTTGAAGAAGGCGCAGCTCAGGTAGGGCGCGTTGCCGTGCTCCAGATAGGTGCGCTCGTAGCAGCGGTAGAAAAACGCCCAGTCTGCCGGCGTGATGTCGGCGCCGCGCGCCCAGCGAAAGCGCACACCGGCGTCAGCTACCTTGCGCCGCTCCTGGCGGATCTTCTTGCGCTTGTCCTGCGTCAGCGCGGCCAGGAAGTCTTCGAAATCCGCAAACGGGGCGCCGCTCGCTGGATGCTGGTTTTTCCAGTGAAATTGAACTTGGTGGCGCGGCATCAGCCCGGCTTCTTCGCAAACCGCCAGGTCGTCGCTGTCGCCAAACAGCACGTGCAGCGACGACAGCTTGCGCTCGCCGCACCACGCGATCAGCGCCTGCACCAGCGCCGCCCGCGCCGCGTCGCCCTGTGCCAACAGGCGCGAGCCCGGCACTGGAGTGAAGGGCACGGCCACCACCGCCTTGGGGTAGTAGCGCAGGCCGTGCTCGGCATAGGCATTGGCCCATGCCCAGTCGAACACGTACTCGCCATACGAATGCGCCTTGACATACAACGGGCAGGCAGCGGCCAGATCGGCGCCGTCCCACAGCAGCACGAAGCGCGGCGTCCAGCCGGTTTCGGGCACCGCGCTGCCGCTGGCATGCAGCGCCGCCAGGTATTCGTGCCGCATGAAGGGCGTGGGCACGCGCTGGCGCGCCAGCAGGCCGTTCCAGGCCGCGGCGTTGATGGCGCGCGGGTCGCTGACGATTTGCGTGTGAAAGGAAGCGGTGGCTTGAAGCAAGGCGAGGATCGGCGGTGGTGTGGCCCTGATTATTGGGGGGATCAAGTCCCGCTGCGCAGTCGTTAACATTCGCCCTGGTTTCATACACGCTCCATTCGCATGTCCCTCTCCCTCTGCGTGGCGCAGCTCAACTTCACCGTCGGCGACATGCCGGGCAACGCGCAAAAGATCATCGACGCGGCCCGCGAGGCCCACGCCCAGGGTGCGCGCTTGCTGTTGACGCCCGAGGGCGCCATCTGCGGCTACATCGCCGAAGATCTGCTGCTGCGCCCGGCCTTCATGGCGGCCTGCGACGATGCGGTGCAGGCCGTGGCACGCGCGACGGCGGCCTTGCAGGACCTGGTGATCGTGGTCGGCCACCCGGTGGGGCGCGACGAGCGCTCTACCTCCGTGACCATCAGCGAGCGCCACAACGCCGCCAGCGTGATCTGCAACGGCCGCGTGCTGGCCACCTACGCCAAGCAGCGCCTGCCCAACTACCAGGTGTTCGACGAGCGGCGCTACTTCACGCCGGGGCAGGGCGCCTGCGTGTTCAGCGCCAGCGGCGTGCGCGTGGGCCTGCTGATCTGCGAGGACGCCTGGTTCGACGAACCGGCACGGCAAGCCAAGGCGGCCGGCGCCGAGTTGCTGGCCGTCATCAATGCCTCGCCCTTTCACGGCGGCAAGGGCGCCGAGCGCGAGGCGGTGATGCAGGCGCGCGCGCGCGACGTCGGCCTGCCGCTGCTGTGGGCGCACTGGACGGGCGGGCAGGACGAGGTGGTGTTCGACGGCCAGTCCTTTGCCGTGGCGGCCGACGGCACCCTGGCCGGGCGTGCCCCCGCTTTTGAAGAAAAACTGTGGTTTGCGCAGGTGCAGCAAGCGCAAGCAGCTATCGAAATAAAAGCAGACATCGCCCCGCCGCCGACCCCCGAGCGCGAACTGTGGGACGCGCTGGTGCTGGGCCTGCGCGACTACGTGGGCAAGAACGGCTTCCGGTCGGTGGCGCTGGGCCTGTCCGGCGGCATCGATTCGGCCGTGGTGCTGGCGCTCGCCGTCGACGCGCTGGGCGCCGCGCGCGTGCACACCGTGATGCTGCCCAGCCCCTACACCGCCGGCATCAGCGTGGAGGATGCGCACGAGATGGCGCGGCGCCTGGGCGTGCGCCACGACGAGCTGTCCATTCGCCCCGCCTTCGAGGCCATCAAGGCCACGCTGGCGCCGCTGTTTGCCGGCCGCGCCGAGGACACGACCGAGGAGAACATCCAGGCGCGCATCCGCGGCGTGTTGCTGATGGCGCTGTCCAACAAGCTGGGCCACCTGATCCTGACCACCGGCAACAAGAGCGAGTACGCCGTCGGCTACTGCACGCTGTACGGCGACATGTGCGGCGGCTTTGCGCCGATCAAGGACGTGGTCAAGACGCGGGTGTTCGCGCTGGCGCGCTGGCGCAATGCCAACGACCCCTATGGCACCGGCGCCAACCCGATCCCCGAGCGCATCATCACCCGCCCGCCCAGCGCCGAGTTGCGGGCCGACCAGACCGACCAGGACAGTCTGCCACCCTACGAGGTGCTGGACGCCATCATTGCGCGCTACGTCGAGCACGACGCCAGCGTGACCGAGCTGCTGGCAGAGGGCTTTGCCGCGGCCGACGTGGAGCAGGTCACGCGCCTGATCAAGCAAAGCGAATACAAGCGCCAGCAGGCGCCGGTGGGCACGCGGGTGACGCCGCGCGGCTTCGGCAAGGACTGGCGTTATCCTATGACCAACAAGTTCAGGGCCTGAGCCCTGCCGGAGCACACCCCATGAAGCAAATCACCGCCGTCATCAAACCCTTCAAGCTGGAGGAGGTGCGCGAAGCCCTGGGCGACGTCGGCGTCAGCGGCCTGACGGTCACGGAGGTCAAGGGCTTCGGTCGCCAAAAGGGCCACACCGAGCTGTACCGCGGGGCCGAGTACGTGGTGGACTTCCTGCCCAAGGTGATGATCGAGGTGGTGGTGGCCGACGAGGCCGTCGAGCGCTGCGTCGAGGCCATTGTCAAGGCCGCGCGCACCGGCAAGATCGGCGACGGCAAGATCTTCGTCACCCCGGTGGAGCGCGTGGTGCGCATCCGCACCGGCGAAGAGGGCGACGAAGCCGTCTGAGCGCGTCGCGCTTCAGTCATTGCAGGGGCGGGTTGGCATTGCCGACCCGCCCCTGGTGCTTTTTGGGCGCCCCGGCATGCGCTGCAATGGTCTCGCGCAGGCGCGGTTCAAACGCAAAATACTTCCTGATATGTGTACTTCGGATTGAATCAATTTACCTGATGCAGACCTGAACATTGCGTTACAGTTGTTCGAGATGCAATATAATTCCTGAATTCTTGGCGTGCCTTGCCTTGATTCATGCAGGCGTGGGCGTGCGAAGGTTGGGGTTTGATTTCTTCGGGAGCTGAACATGAGGGTGATTTCAGGTGGCGTGTCGCGCCGTCGGATGCTGGCGCGGGGCGTGTCGGTGGTGGGGGCTGCCTCGGGCGTGCTGGGGACGGGTCGTGCGCTGGCCCAGGGTCCTGCGGCGGCCGACACGGTCAAAGTCGGGCTGATGCTGCCCTACAGCGGCACCTACGCCAAGCTGGGCGAGGCGATCGAGAACGGCATGCGCATGGCGTTGGCCGAAAAGGGTGGACGCCTGGCGGGCCGCGACGTCGAGTGGATCAAGCTGGACGACGAGTCCGAACCGAAGAAGGCGGACGCCAACGCGCGTCGCCTGGCGGTGCAGGGCAAGGTCGACGTCATCGTCGGCACCGTGCACTCGGGCGTGCAGATGGCGATCCAGAAGGTGGTGGCCGAGACCGGCACGCTCACCCTCATCCCCAACGCCGGCGTGCACGCGGTGACGCGCAGCGCCTGCCTGCCCAACGTGTTTCGCACGTCGTTCACCATGGCGCAGCCCACGGTGGCGCTGGGGCAGGCCATGATCGAGCGCAAGGCGCGCCGCGCCGTGTGGGTGACCTGGGACTACTCGGCCGGCGCCGACTCGCTGGAAGGCTTTCGCGAGGGCTACGTCAAGGC
>OFJB01001216.1_pt1 | contig 10516 bp, 7 predicted proteins | sample 1775081 | NCBI WGS metagenome assembly OFJB01 (sample SAMN08195771, study PRJEB24354) | sludge metagenome | isolation source: initial sludge from phenol fed wastewater aerobic bioreactor | place: India: Nagpur | collected 2016-06-05 | reverse complement strand
GGCTGCGGGGGCGGTCGGTCGGGGCCCGGACGGGCTCGGGGAGCACGTGCTCCCCGAGCCCGTCCGTCAGCGTGCTACTGCTTCACCCAGAGGTTGGCGTACGGAATCGCGCCGTACGCGTCCCACATGAACGAGCCACCGATCTTCGAGCCCCAGATGTACTGGGTCTTGCCGAAGACCTGCGGGACGACCCACGCCTGGCTCATGGCCTGCTTGTTGAGGTCGGCCCACTGCGTGGCCTGCGAGGCCGGGTCGGTGTTGGCCTTGGCCGTCGCGATCGAGTCCCAGTAGGACTGGTCGCCCGCGAAGCCGAGGTTGAACGACTCGTTCTGCCCGAACAGCGGCGGGATGACGGTCGAGGCGTTCGGCCAGTCAGCCGCCCAGCCCGACCGGATGAGGCCCTCGGCCTTGGTCGGGTCCATGACGATCGAGTAGTACTCGCCCGGCTCCAGCGGAGCGAGCTCGACCTCGATGCCGGCCTTCGCCAGCGAGGCCTGGGTCGACACGGCGATCTTCTCGTCCAGCGGGTTGTTCGGGAACTGGAAGATCAGCTTCGGCATCGGCTCACCGGACTCGGTGATCAGCTGCTTGGCGTACTCCGGGTCACCGGTGTCCGGGATCGGCTGCCCGAAGGCGCTGGTCCACATGTCGGACGGCTGGTAGGCCGCACCCAGCGTCGGGCTGATGACGCCATCCGCGAGCGTGCCGGCGAAGTCGCCACCACGCAGCTGGAGGATCTCCGCACGGTTCACCGCGACGGCGATGGCCTCACGCTGCTTGAGGTTCGGCACCTTCTGGGTGTGGATGACCATGTACCGCGCGTGCGGGTCGGCCGCGTCGACCGGGCGGTCCGCGAAGCGCGGGTCCTCGGAGGCGAACACGGTGGCCAGGTTCTCCGGCTGCATGCCGGCGATCGGCACCGCCGTCTGGTCCTCGCCCGCGTCGGCGATGATCCGCTGGTCGATCGCGGAGGCGTCGATCGCGAAGCTCACGACGATCTTGTCCGGCCACGCCTTGCGGATCGGGTCCGAGGCCTCGTCCCAGTTCGGGTTGCGGTCCAGGACCAGCTTCTGGCCCTTGGTGTACTCGGTGATCTGGTACGGGCCGGACGACACGACGGCGTCGTCGTACTTCTCGCCCGTGTCCGAGCCCTGGGGAACCGGCGAGAACGCCGACAGCGTGACGGCGTAGTTGAAGTCGCCGACAGGCTGGTTCAGGTTGAACGTGATCGTCTTGTTGTCGTCCGAGCACGTGACGGCCTTGTCGAAGTTCGCCTGGCCGGCGGCGTCGTCGACGTACGGGCCCTTGTAGGTGCTCGTGCCGTCGTCGTTCTGCGGGATGTCCAGGTACGAGATCGCGTAGGTCGGACCGTCGGTGATGACGTCGGTCGCGAAGGTGCGCGAGACGCCGTACTTGATATCCGAGCAGCCGATCGGCGTGCCGTCCTGGAAGCTCACGCCGTCACGCAGCGTGAACGACCACGAGGTCGCGTCCGCGTTCGCGGTGCCCGTGTCGGTCGCCATGTCCGGGACCAGCGTGACGCCGTCCGGGCCGGGTGCGAGCTTGTACTGCGTCAGCGTCCGGTTGAGGTAGGCGCTGGCGAACGCCAGGTCCACACCGGTGTAGTTGCGCTGCGGGTCAAGGTGGTTGAACTGCTCCGACAGCGTCAGGACGTTGACCGTCCCGCCCTTGGTCGGCGCGTCACCGCCGGTCGCACCCGAGGCAGCGGAACTGCTCTCGGAGCTGCTGCTGCTTCCGCCACAGGCCGCGAGCAGCATGACGCCCGCACCCATCACGGCAGCGAGGCGAAGGCCGTTCCGCTTCACCGTCTGCATTGATTCCTCCATTTATTGGGATTGCTCGGTATTCAGTTGTGACTCCCGACTGACGGAAGCTTCTCCGCGCGCCTCTCAGCCGCGGCCGGCGCGCGGGTCGAGTGCGTCCCGCACCGCGTCGCCGAAGACATTGAAGGCGAACACGACGATGAACAGCGCCGTGCCCGGGATGAACAGGTAGCTGGGGACCACCGTGAAGAAGCGCACCGAGTCGGCGAGCATCTTCCCCCACGACGGCGTGGGCTCGATGATGCCGACGCCGAGGTAGGCGAGCGTGGCCTCCGCGGCGATGATCGTCGGCATCGAGATCGTCACGTAGACGATCAGCGGTGCCCACAGGTTCGGCAGGATCTCCTTGAACAGGATCCGCCGCGTCGGCGCGCCGATGGCGACGGAGGCCTCGACGAACTCGCGCTCGCGCAGGCTCAGCACCTGGCCGCGTACCAGCCGGGCCAGGTACGGCCACCCGAAGAAGACGAAGACGATGATCAGGTAGAACACCCGCGCGACGTCCGGCGCGAGGCCCATGGCGACCAGCCGCTGGGTGATGACCGGGCTCAGCGCGATCAGCATGAGGATCTGCGGGAACGCGAGCAGCAGGTCGGTGCCGCGGCCGATGACGGTGTCCCAGCGTCCGCCCTTGTACCCGGCGATGATGCCGACGACGGTGCCGACGATCGCGGTGATGATCACCGACGTGACCGCGATGAACAGCGAGACGCGCGCTCCGTAGAGCAGGCGCGCCAGGAGGTCGCGGCCGGTGAGCGGCTCGACGCCGAGCGGGTGCTCCCAGGACATCGACCCCCACGGGCCGGCCGGGAGGCTGCCCTTGGACGGGTCGAGCGCGGTGGCGTCGAAGTCGTACGGGTTGATGCCGATCATCGAGGTGATCAGCGGCGCGAACAAGGCGATGAGGAAGACCAGGATCAGCACGGTGCCGGCGATGAGCGCTCCGCGGTCGCGTCGGAGCCGGCGCCAGGCGAGCTGACGAAGCGACAGGCCCGCCACCTCGACCGTCGGTGCCGGGACAGCCGTGTCAGCACTCATCGCGCGTACGTGCTCCCCACTCGTCGACGCGTGCGGCGACGATCCTCCTGTGACCCCGGTAACCAACCCGGTGAAAGGTTGGCCGCCTGAGGTTACGTCAAGGTGACCCGCGAGTAACAACGAGGACCGGTCATATCGATCCGGCGATGCCAAATCGTGACCTTCGACGGGACGTTCCGGCTCCGGACCGGACGCTCTTCTGCGCTCACCCCTCGGCAACCGGACGTTGTCCGGCCGGCTCATCCCTCCGAGATGTCGAGCGGGAAGTGGCACGCAGCGCGGTGGTGCGGACCGACCTCGATGAGTTCGGGCTCGACCTGCCGGCAGACCTCCTCGGCGCGGAAGCAGCGCGTGCTGAACCGGCACCCCCGCGGCGGGTTCGCCGGGCTCGGCAGGTCGCCCCCGAGCACGATGCGCTCGCGCGTGCGCTGGACCTGCGGGTCCGCGACCGGCACCGCGGACAGCAGCGCCGCGGTGTACGGGTTGCGGGGACGGGTGTAGATCTGCTCGGCGTCGCCGTACTCCATGAGCCGACCGAGGTACATGACCGCGATCGTGTCCGCGATCTGCCGCACGACCGCCAGGTCGTGGCTGACGAAGACGTACGACAGCCCCAGCTCGTCGCGCAGGTCCATGAGCAGGTTCATGACCTGCGCCTGCACGGAGACGTCGAGGGCGGACACCGGCTCGTCCGCCACGATGACCTTCGGCCGCAGCGCTAGTGCTCGCGCGATGCCGATGCGCTGGCGCTGTCCCCCGGAGAACTGGTGCGGGTACCGGTTGACGAACTCGGGGTTCAGGCCGACGCGGTCCATCAGGTCGCGCACGGCGTCCTTGACCGACGTTCCTGCCGGCACCGCTGACGGGTGGATGTCGAAGGGCTCGCCGATGATCGCTCCGACCGTCATGCGCGGGTCGAGCGACGTGTACGGGTCCTGCAGGATGATCTGCAGGTCGCGCCGGCCCGCCGAGAGCCCCTTCGCCGACAAGGTCGCGAGGTCCACGCCGGCGACGCGGACCGTGCCGGACGTCGGCCGCTCCAGCCCCATCAGCAGCCGGCCGACGGTCGACTTCCCGCAGCCGCTCTCCCCGACCAGCGCCAGCGTCGTCCCGCGCGGGAGGTCGAACGAGATCCCGTCGACCGCGTGGATCGTGCCGACCTGCCGTCGGAACACGATGCCGCGCTCGATCGGGTAGTGCTTGACGAGGTTGCGGACCTCGATCACGTTCTCCGGGGGCGCGACCGGCGCCGGAACGGCCTCAGCGGGCGACGCGCTCACCGGCGTACACCTCCTCCGCGCGCCAGCACATGCTGTGGTGGCCTGGGGCGACCTGCGTGAACGGCGGTGCCGGGTCCTCGAAGCACGGGTCGATCGGCATCGCGCAGCGCAGGTGGTACGGGCAGCCCGGGGGCACGGCCAGGAGGTTCGGCGGGAGGCCGGGGATCGCGGGGAGCCGGCCGACGCGCTCGTCGATCTGCGGGATCGACTCCAGCAGGCCGACCGTGTACGGGTTCGCCTGCCGCTGGTAGATCTCGTCGACGTTCACCTGCTCCATGACGCGCCCGGCGTACATCACGGCGATCCGGTCCGCGACGGATGCGACGACACCGAGGTCGTGAGTGATGAGGATGAGACCGGTGCCGGTCTCGCGCTGGAGCTCCTTGAGCAGGTCCATGATCTGGGCCTGGACGGTGACGTCCAGCGCCGTCGTGGGCTCGTCGGCGATGAGCACCGAGGGCCGCAACGCGATCATCGTCGCGATCATCACGCGCTGGCGCATGCCGCCGGAGAACTGGTGCGGGTAGTCATTGAAGCGGCGAGCGGGATCGGGAATGCCGACATGGCTCATCACCTCGATGGCCGCCGCCTTCGCCTGCCTGCGCGACATGTCCCCACGCACGCGGAACATCTCCGACACCTGACGGCCCACCGACGTGACGGGGTTCAGGGCGGACAGCGCGTCCTGGAAGACCATCGCGATCTTCGCTCCCCGCAGCTGCCGGTAGTCACGCTCGCGCAGCCCGACGAGCTCGGTTCCGCGGTACCGGATGCTCCCCTGCGGGATCGTCGCGGTCTTCGACGGGAGGATGCCCATGATCGCCTGGGCGGTGACGCTCTTGCCCGAGCCGCTCTCGCCGAGGATCGCGATGGTCTCGCCGGCGTCGAGCGTGAACGACATGCCGTTGACGGCACTCACGACACCGTCGCGCGTGCGGAACCGTACGTGGAGGTCACGGACCTCGAGGAGGGGGCCGGTGTCGCTCATGATCGCTGCTTCGGGTCGAGGGCGTCGTGCACGGCCTCGCCCATCAGGATGAAGGCGAGCACCGTGATGGTCAGGAACAGGGCCGGGAAGAACAGCGTCCAGGGCGCCTCGAAGAACACGGACTGCGCGTCGGAGATCAGCGAGCCCCAGGAGAACTCCGGTGGCTGGATGCCCAGGCCCAGGTAGCTGAAGGTCGCCTCGGCGCCGACGTACCCGCCGAGGCTGATCACCGCGACGACGATCGACGGCCCGATCGCGTTCGGCAGGACGTGCCGCGTCATGATCCGGCCGTTGCTGGCCCCGAGGGCCCGCGCGGCGAGGACGTAGTCCTGTCCCTTCGCCTCGATCGTCGACGACCGGATCATGCGCGCCGTCGCCACCCAGCCCAGGACGACGAGGACGAAGATGACGCCCCACAGGCCCGGCGAGCCGAGGGCGGTGAGGATGACGATGCCGCCGAGGAGGATCGGCAGGCCGAAGAAGATGTCCACGATCCGCGACAGCAGCGAGTCGACCCAGCCACCGTAGAACCCGGAGACGATCCCGACGATCGCTCCGACGAGGACGGTCGCCACGGTCGCCACCACTGCGACCGTGACGCTGGGACGCGCGCCGAAGATCGTCATCGAGTACACGTCGCACCCGAGCTGGTCGGTCCCGAACCAGTGCTCCGCGCTCGGCGGCTGCAGCGAGTTCATCAGGTCGCAGCCGCCGGTCAGGCTCGACGTCTGGTCGGCGTCGGCGAAGGCGTTCGGGAACACGACGATGAGGAACACGAAGAAGATCAGCACGGCGCTGACCCAGAAGTACCAGGTGTGCCGAAGGCCGTACCAGGCCTCACCCACCATGCTGCGCGGGTTGCCGACAGCGGTCCGGTGCGCCGCGACAGCGAGGGCCTGCCGGTCCGACGCCAGGCTTCCCGGCTCGGTCGCTCCCGGAAAGAACTCCTCCGCGCCGTCGCGCGCGGCCTGTGGGTCACTCATAGCGGATCCTCGGGTCGAGCACGCCGTAGAGCAGGTCCACGAGCAGGTTCATGATCAGGTAGACGATGACGAGGACCGTCACGATGCCGACGACCACGACGCTCTCGTGCAGCCGGATGCTCTGGTAGAGCTGCTGGCCGATGCCGGGGATGTTGTAGATGCCCTCGGTGATCACCGCGCCGCCCATCAGCGCCGCGAGGTCGGCACCGAGGAAGGTCACGACCGGGATGAGCGAGTTCCGCAGGGAGTAGTGCGTCATGATGCGCCAGCTCGGCAGGCCCTTGGCCTTGGCGGTGCGCACGAAGTCGCTACCGAACGCCTCCAGGAGGGACGATCTCGTGAGCCGCAGGGCGTAGGCGAGCGAGAGGCTCGCCAGGACGATCGCGGGCAGGATGTAGCTCTTCGGCCAGCCGTCCTGGATGCCGGCCGGCGCCACCCAGCCCAGCTTCACGCCGAAGACCCACTGCATCACGTAGCCGAGCACGAACACCGGGATCGCGATCACGACGAGGGTCGACGTGAGGGAGAAGTGGTCGAAGAACTTGCCCTTGCGGACCGCGGCGAAGACGCCGAAGCCGATCCCGAACACGATCTCGATGGCGAACGCGGTCAGGGCCAGCGTCAGCGAGACCGGCCAGCGCTGCGCGAAGACGTCCCACACCGGCGTCCCGTTGAACGTCGTGCCGAAGTCCCCGGTGAAGATCCCCTTGATGTAGAGGAAGTACTGGACGATGAACGGCTGGTCCAGGTGGAACTGCTCGCGGATGTACTCCAGGTACGCCGGATTGGTCTGCTTGCCGACGGTGAGGCTGTGCACCGGGTCGCCGGGCAGGGCGAACATCAGCGCGTAGATCAAGAACGTCGTGCCGAAGAAGACGGGGATCATCTGCAGCAGCCGCCGCGCGGCGTATCGACCCACTCGTCCTCTTCTCCGTACCGATCATGTACCCCGGCCGTGGGACGCGCCGGAGCCGACGCGTCCCACCCGTGTGCGGGGTGTCCTACTGGCCGACGACCTGGATCTCCGGGATGTTGATGAATCCCTGGGGGTTGATGTCGACGTTCGTCACGTTGGTCGAGTAGCCGGCCACCGTGTTGCGCCAGTTCGTGGCGAAGGCGACGAAGTCGTCGTAGACGACCTGCTGGGCGTCCTGCCAGTCCTTGATCTGCGCGGCCGTGTCCTGCTCCGCGTTGCCCTTGGCGATCAGCTCGTCGAACTTGGGGTTGCTGTACCCGATGTAGTTCGAGGGCGAGCCGGTGCCGAACAGCGGGGCGATCATGTTCTGCAGGGTGGGGTTGTCAGCGCCCCAGCCCAGGCCGCCGATGAAGCCCGCGTCGTTGGGGCCGATCTTCCCGTAGGCGTCGAGCATCGATCCGAAGTCGGGGAACAGCTTCAGCGAGCACGTGACGCCGAGGTTCTTCTGGATCTGGTCGCAGGTCGCCTTGAGCACGGTGTTCGGGCTGCCCTGGAGTCCGGCGAACTCGATCTTGTTGCCCGGCACGCCGCCGGCCGCGTCGAACATCTGCTTGGCCTTCACCGGGTCGTACGTGCACGCCTCGCCGCACGGGTCGGTGCCGCCGCCGGGGATCGTCGACGGAGCGAAGGCGGTCGCCGGGGTCTGCGTGTTGTACAGCAGCTTCTCGTTGATGGCGGCCTCGTCGATCGACATGGCGATCGCCTTGCGGACGTCCTTGTTGGCGTAGGTCGTCCCCTGCTGCGGGAAGAAGTAGTACGAGAACGACAGGGCGCCCGGCGTGTTGATGAACCGGTCACCGAGGACCTGCGAGGCCTGCGAGAGCGCGGCCTGCGGGATCTGCGGCACCACGTCGACGTTGTTCGCCTGCAGGTCGGCCCCCTCGGCGGTCGTGTCGTTGTAGATCCGGAACTCGACCTTGTCGGCGTTGCCCGGCGTGCCCTTGTAGTCCGGGTTCTTGACGATGTCGATCTTCTGGTTGGGCGTCCACGGCTCGGTCATCATGTAGGGACCATCGCCGATGGGCTGCTTGTTGAACGCGTCGATGTCCGTGAACGCGACGGACGGCATCGGGAAGATCTGCGGACCGGCCAGGAAGTTCTCGAAGATGTTCTGGCCGAGCGGGCTCACCAGCGTCATCTGGATCTCGGTGGGGCTCACGACCTTCAGACCCTCGAGCTTGCCGTCGGTGCTCTTGGTGTCCGACACCTTGTCGTAGCCGACGACGTTGAGCTGCGCCGGACCGAAGACGAAGCCCAGCTGCTGGCCGTTGCCGCCGTTGGCGGCGAAGTTCCACGTGTCGACGAACGTCTGCGCCGTGATCGCCTCGCCGTTCGTGAACGTCCAGCCGTCCTTGATCTTGATCGACCAGGTGGTGCCGCCGTCGGACGTGGAGATCGAGTCGACGAGCTCGGTGGGCTCCGGGGCGACAGTGCCGTCGGACTGGGTGACGAAGCGGAAGAGCCCGGTGTAGAGCTGGTTCAGCACGTTCGCGCAGTAGAGGTCGTAGCAGTTCGACGGGACGAGGTTCTGCGGCTCCTCCGACGCGACGGAGAAGGTGCCGCCGGGCTTGGCCGCCGTCGACTCGGTACCCGCGCTCGACCCTGCCGAGGCCGTGGAGCCCGCAGCCGGCGCGGAGCTCGCGGCACTGCTGGACTCCGAGCTGGAGCTGGAGCTGCATGCGGACAGCAGCAGCGCGGTCGCGGCGGCGACGGCCGCAGCCGTGCCGATCCGTCGACGAGTGAACATTCGACCTCCCGTGTTTAGGCCCCGGACGGTGGTCCGGGCCGGGGGGGAGTATCACCCCTGGACGCCACGGAAGCAGCATCCAGAAACCGCCCTGTGACCGGGCTCTCAGGTCGTGCTCAGGTTCGCCTCACGAGCCCTTCTTGCGGCCGGCCTTGACCCGGTCGGACGCGCCCAGGATGACCTTGCGGATCCGGACGGCGTTCGGAGCGACCTCGACGCACTCGTCCTCGCGGCAGAACTCGAGCGCCTGCTCCAGCGACAGCTGCTTGTGCGGGATGAGCGGGACGAGCACGTCTCCGGAGGACTGACGCATGTTCGTCAGCTTCTTCTCCTTGGTCGGGTTGACGTCCATGTCGTCCGACCGGGAGTTCTCGCCGACGATCATGCCCTCGTAGACGTCGGTGCCCGGTCCGACGAACATCGTCCCGCGCTCCTGCAGGTTCGCGAGGGCGAAGCCGGTCGTCGCGCCCGTACGGTCCGCGACGAGGGACCCCGTCGGCCGTGTGCGCAGCTCGCCGTACCACGGCTCGTACTTGTCGAACACGTGGTGCAGAAGGCCGGTGCCGCGGGTCTCGGTGAGGAACTCGGTCCGGAACCCGATCAGTCCCCGTGCGGGGACGACGTACTCCAGCCGGACCCACCCGGTCCCGTGGTTGATCATCTGCTCCATCCGCCCCTTGCGAAGGGCCATGAGCTGCGTGACCACGCCGAGGTAGTCCTCGGGGATGTCGACGCTGAGGCGCTCGACCGGCTCGTGCACCTTGCCGTCGACCAGGCGGGTCACGACCTGGGGCTTGCCGACCGTCAGCTCGAAGCCCTCGCGACGCATGAGCTCGACGAGGATGGCCAGCTGCAGCTCGCCTCGGCCCTGGACCTCCCAGGTGTCCGGCCGCTCCGTCGGCAGCATGCGGATCGACACGTTGCCGATCAGCTCGGCCTCCAGCCGCGCCTTGACCATGCTGGCCGTCAGCTTCGTGCCCCCGCTGCGCCCGGCCAGCGGCGACGTGTTGATGCCGATGGTCATCGAGATCGACGGCTCGTCGACCGTGATGACCGGGAGGGCGACCGGGTTCTCCGGGTCGGCCAGCGTCTCGCCGATGGTGATCTCGGGGATGCCCGCGACGGCGATGATGTCGCCCGGACCGGCCTCGGCGACCGGCACGCGCTCGAGCGCCTCGGTCATCAGCAGCTCGACGACCTTGGCCCGCTCCGTGGACCCGTCCGCCCGCATCCAGGCGACCTGCTGGCCCTTGCGGATCGTGCCGTGGTGGACCCGGCACAGGGCCAGCCGGCCGAGGTACGGCGAGGCGTCCAGGTTCGTGACGTGCGCCTGGAGGGGCATCTGCGGGTCGTACTCGGGTGCCGGGACGGTCGACAGCAGGGTCGCGAACAGCGGCTCGAGGTTCTCCTCCTCGGGCATGCCGCCGTCGGCGGGCCGGCTCAGGGAGGCACGCCCGGCCTTGGCGCTGGTGTAGACGATCGGGAAGTCGATCTGCTTCTCGGTCGCGTCGAGGTCGAGGAACAGCTCGTAGGCCTCGTCCACGACCTCGCCGATCCGGGCGTCGGCCCGGTCGACCTTGTTGATGACCAGGACGACCGGCAGGTGCTTGCTCAGCGCCTTGCGCAGCACGAAGCGCGTCTGCGGCAGCGGGCCGTCGGC
>OFJB01001215.1_pt1 | contig 10524 bp, 9 predicted proteins | sample 1775081 | NCBI WGS metagenome assembly OFJB01 (sample SAMN08195771, study PRJEB24354) | sludge metagenome | isolation source: initial sludge from phenol fed wastewater aerobic bioreactor | place: India: Nagpur | collected 2016-06-05 | reverse complement strand
CACCCCTCGGCCGGATCTACCAGCACGAACCACCCGACCTCGTGCCGCCACCACCCCGACCACCCCACGACCCGCCACCCTTCTGAGCGGATCCGTAGCCGGCTACCCGGTGGCGGGGAAGTCCTCGGAGGCACCCCACGCGTCGGCGCTCGTCCGCAGGGACGTCTGCAGCACATGGCGCTGCCGGGTGTCGTCCATGAGGTTGGCCCCGATCGCCGCCAGGTCCTCCGGACCGGGACCGACCATCCGGACCGTGGCCCCCGCAGACCGCACGATCGCTGCCTCACGGCGGGCGGCCTTCGTCACCTCGGCGCGCCAGCGTCGTTCCAGCCGCGCGGAGATCGCCGTCGGGCGGTCGGTCGCGAACGAGACCATCGGGGCGACGACGAACACCTCGTCGAGCCCGGCGTGGGCCACCACGTCGATCGAGGTCGCCGACACCGCTCCGCCGTCGACGTAGGTCCGCCCGTTGATCGTGACCGGGGCGAACCAGCCCGGGATCGAGCACGAGGCCATCACCGCACTCGCCAGTCCCGCCACCGGCGCTCCCGGCCGCCCGAACACGACGCGCTTTCCGTCCTCGTAGTCCATCGCGACGACCCAGACGCCCCGGTGCGGCGACCACTCCCCCATCGGCGTGACGGCGTCGACGAGGTGCCCGACCCGCTCCAGCGTGCGCGTCCCGGTCGGCATGAACGCCGACAGCACCGTGGTGGTCGGCACGTGGCCGAGACGACGCAGGCTCGACCCGATCAGCCGCGGGGACCCCGGACCCGCCAGCCGGGGCAGACCGGGCCGGCTCCCGCCGGTGGCCCGTGCGGAGTCGAACTCGTAGCCCGCGAGCGGCCCCTCCGTGACCGGCCGGCCGTCGTAGTGCGCCGCGAGCTGGTCGACGGTGACGCCGGCGCCGATCAGGGCCGCGAGCAGCGAGCCCGCCGACGTCCCGACCACGACCTCGGCGTCCGCCGCCGCGAACCCGTACCGCTTCTCCATCGCCGCGAGCGCCCCGACCGCCCAGGCGCCTCCCAGCACGCCACCGCCGCCGAGCACGAGGCCGCGGCGGACGGTGCTCATGTCGCCTCCCGGCGCCGGCGAGCGGGGCTGCGCTTGGCTGCCGTCGTCGGCGCGGGGCCCTCGGCACCCGAGGACGGCTGGCGTGCCGTTCCGCCGACGACCCGGAGCGTGCGGACCGACTGCTCGGCGCGGTCGAGCAGCTCGGCGACCGACTCGTGCAGGCAGGTGGCCAGCACGTCGATGTCCGCCATCGCGTCACGGTCGCCGTACAGCCCCAGGTGGACGCCACCGTCGTAGGAGGTCAGCCCGATGCTCAGGGCCTGGTTGTGGGTGAGCGGGACGACCGGGTAGATCGCCCGCATCCGGGAGCCGGCGGCGTAGAGCGGGCGCTGCGGTCCCGGCACGTTCGTGATCACCAGGTTGTAGAGGCGGTGCGACATCGTGGCGCCCGCGCGGGCGCCGAGCGCGTGCAGCGTCGGCGGGCTGAAGCCGGCGATGTTGATGATCGCCTCGGCCCCGACGAACTGAGACGACTCCTGGAGCGCGGTCAGCTGGTAGCTGATCTGCTGGAGCCGGACCGCCGGGTCCGGCTCGCCGATCGGGAGGTCGACGAGCGAGGCGGACACGCGACTGCCGCCCGCCTGCCCGGACGCCGCCGGCGGCACCGCGATGCTCACGGGCAGCATCACCCGCAGGGAGTCCCCCTGGCTCACCGGCACCCCGCGGGCCTGCAGCCACGAGCGAAGCGCGCCGGCGATGACCGCGACGATCGTGTCGTTGACGGTGCCGCCGAGGGCGTACCGGACGGTCTTCAGCTCGCGCAGCGAGAGGTCGACCATGACGAACCGGCGCTGGTCGCCGATCGGCACGTTCAACGGGGTGGGCGCCGGCGGGCGCGCCATCGCCAGCACCGCCGAGGCGAGCCCCGCCACGCGTGCGCCGATCCGTCCGGCCGTCCGGGAGACGTCGTTGACCGTGCCGCGCACGGCGTCGATCGCGGCAGCCGGGCGCGTCGACATCTCGGTCAACGCCTGCGAGAGCAGCTCGACGTCGGTCGGCTCCGGGCGGGGCACCCAGATGTCCGGGGCGTCCAGCGCCACATCCGGCGTCGGATCGAGCATGACCTGGGCGATGTCGACGGCCGACAGCCCGTCCACGAGTGCCTGATGGCTCTTGCTGACGATCGCGAAGCTGCCGTCGTCGAGGCCCTCGATGAGGTACATCTCCCACAGCGGTCGCCGACGATCGAGCGGCCGGCTCATCAGGCGCGCCACGAGCTCCTCGAGCTGCTGCCGGGTCCCCGGCTTCGGCAGCGCCGACCGCCGCACGTGGTACGTGACGTCGAACCGCTCGTCGTCGACCCACACCGGCCGCGCCACGCCGAACGGGACGTCGCGCACGCGCTGGCGGTACCGCGGCACGTAGGGCAGCCGCTGCCGGATGAGGCGGACGAGTCGCTCGTGGTCGAAGCCCTCGGCCGGTGGGGCGAACACGGCGACCCCGCCGGCGTGCATCGGCGTGCTGGCGTCCTCCAGGAACAAGAACGAGGCGTCGAGCGCCGACAGACGACTGGTCATCGACACCTCCGGCGCACTGGGTTCCTACCGGAGAGTATCCCCCCAAACCGGGCAACCGGGGCGATCGGAGTCCGGTCAGGTGCCGGTCCGGCTCCACAGCTCCCGGCACGTGACGGCGAGCTCCGCGACCCCTCGGCGCAGGCGGGACCGACGGCCGGCCCGCGCGACCGTCGAGCCGAAGGCCCACGCCTGCCGTGCCGCCGCCGGGTCGTCCGGCACGTCGACGACGGGCGCATCGACGCCGCACGCCGCGACGGCCCTGATCCAGTCACGATCGCGCGAGCCGGACCGGTTGCGCACGACGACCGTCGGCCGGCCGGCGACGACCGCCGCCGCACCCGGCCACGCACTTCCCAGGCGAGCAGCACCCAGGTGGGACGCGGCGGCGACACCGACGACCAGGTCGCTCGCGTCGACGGCCGTCACGGCGGCGGCGTTGCGCGAGCGTCGCAGCAGATCAGGTTCGTCGTCCTGCTCCAGGCAGAAGCCCACATCGACGACGGTGACGTCGAAGGCCTCACGGCAGGCCGCCCACAGCCGGTCGAGTGCGCCCGGACGCAGCTCCTCCCACCGGCTCGGCCCGGTGATGCCCCCGATCGCCGAGAGCGTGCCGTGCACGGGGCGGGCGACGTTCGCCAGCGCGGCGGGGCCGACGGACGGGCTGCCCGCGCAGCGGCAGGCCACCACCAGGTCGCTCACGGTGGCGTCCAGCCCGAGGGCCAGCGCGATCGAGGGGGCATAGGTGTCGGCGTCCACGACGCAGACCCGACGGCCGTCATCCGCCAGGGCATCGGCGAGCCCGAGCGCCACCGTCGTGCGGCCGGGGGCACCCTGCGGACCCCACACGGCGACGACGACCCCCGTCCGGCGGCGAGGTCCCGGCCGGTGGCCGACCGGATCGGAGACCTCCGGGGGCGGCGCCTCCGGGCCCACCCAGCACCCCGTCGACCAGACGCCCGTCGGCGCGTCCGGTGCCGTGGCCGCGCCGGCCAGCTCGTCGACGACGGCGCGCCAGGTCGCCGCCGCCTCGGGTTCGACGGCGACCAGCCGGTCGACGCCCACGGACCGCAGCAGCTCGACGTCGCCCGGCCCGGCGACCAGCCCGATCAGGGCACGGTCGCGCCGGCCCAGGTCCGCCACGACGTCCGCGGTCAGCCGCTCCACACCGGCGGAGACGACGACCGCGACACCCGCGGCGCTCGCGGCGGCAGCCAGCAGGTCCACGGCGTCGACGCATCGCCGCAGCACCGCGACACCCGCGGCAGGTGCCGCACGGACGAGGTCGGGTTCGGACGCGACGGACGGCGCGGCCAGGATCACCTCGGTCACGACACGCCCGCCTGGGCGCCGATCGGGACCGCGACGAGGTCGATGACCGCGCCGCGGCCGGCCCGGACCACGTCGCCGACGCGTGCCTGCGGAACCTCCAGCGTCACGCCGCTGGCGCCGCTCAGACCGGCGTCGTCCGCGGCGACACCCGTCACCAGGACGTCCGCGAGCACCAGCCGCGCTGCGCTTGCCGGGTCGGTGGTGGACGCGGTCGCCGTCGACCACAGGTCCACCCGGTCGCCCGCCGCCAGCCCGGAGGGTGCGTGCAGCGGCTCGACGGCGACGGTGACCGCCCGCACGGGTGCGGTCGACGGCCCGGAGAGAGCGCTGCGCGGCACCAGGTCGCCGGCGGCGACCGGCAGGCGCAGCGATCCGTCCGTGACCTCGTCCGCGCGCAGGTATCCGGCGGCGACCTCGGCGGGAACGGCGACGGGGGCCACGTCGAGGACCGGGGCACCGACCGACAGGTCGCGGGCCGCCCGGAGGACGAGGACGGTGTCGGACCGGTCGCCGAGGACGACGGCGCCAATCGCCATTGAGCCGACGAGCAGCGCGACGCCGAGCCACAGCCGGGCGTCGCGCCACCCCGGGGGCGCGAACCGTCGGGCCGTGTCTCGCGTGGCGCTGGTGGAGGTCATCACCGCGGTCTCCTTCCGTCGGGGCCCAGGATCACCCACACCGCGACCAGAACCTGTCCGCTGTCCACAGGGCGTCGTTCGCCGGATGTCGCCCCGGTTTGGCACGATCGGCCCGTGCCGCCGCGCTTCCTCACGCTCGCTGACGTCGCCGAGACGCTCAACATCTCGGCAGCGCAGACGTACGCGCTCGTCCGCAGCGGAGACCTCCCGGCGATCAAGATCGGCGGCCGCGGGCAGTGGCGCGTCGAGTCGACCGCCCTCGAGGAGTTCATCGGGCGCAAGTACGAGCAGACCCGGGAGTTCGTCCGTCAGCATCCCTTCGGCTCCGACGGGGACGACTCCGCCGGCTGACCTGCTCAGGGACGCACGGCCCACATCACGACGGCCGACCAGGGCACGGCCCACGTGCGGTCGTCGGCGCGCAGTTCGGCGTGGTCGGCTCCCACCCGGACGACGCGGCCGGCGACCACGTCACCGTCGACGAGCGTGGCGCGCACGTCGTCGTTCTCCTCGAAGCGATCACGCAGCCACGACCCCACGGACCGGCCGAGCCCGGCCCCCTCGGCGCGCAGGCCGGCCGTCGACGCGCCGATCAGCACGACGGCCGAGGCCCGGACGAGCCGCACGTCCCGCTCGTCGACGACCAGCGCCAGCCAGCCGTCGACGTCGGACGCGACCAGCGAGCCCGCCAGCGTCGCACCGCCGATCAACCGCAGCACCGCCGGACCCCGGCGGTCCGCGAGCCGCGATCGGGCCGCTTCCACGGTCCTGAGCTCTGCTGCGTCGGACCGGACGTCGCTGGCGCTGGCCGCGGCCAGCGCCGAGCTGAGATCCAGCCAGGCCTCCTCGTCGCTCACACCCGAGCCTTCCTCGGTCCGTCTGCGCCGAAACATGTTTGGCGATCGGCCACGCCGGGAAGGACGTGGTCGTCGTCGCCTGTGGACGACGAGCGACCACCTTGACGACCTCGGTATCCAACGCTAACCATAGGCAAACACAAGCAAACGAAGGTTTCACCGCGAATCCCCCGGCGCGGTCGTCGAACGGAGCGCCAATGAGCCTGCCTACCCACGACCTCCCCTCCGGACCGGCCGCATCACGTCCGGCCCTCCGCCTCGTCGAGGGCGGCCAGCAGCTGATGCTCGAGCTGGAGTACGAGGTCGCTCCGGGCGTCGCCGCGGTCCCGGAGGTCCCGACGGACCTCCGCGTGGTCACGACACCGACATGGATCGACGACGCGATCCCGCCCGGCCTGATGGAGCCCGGGGCGTGGGTCGCCCGGCTCGCCCGCGCGGCGGCCGAGGTCGCCGTGGGCGAGCGGCCGCCGTCCCAGCTCGTCAAGCACGTCGCGCGGGACGAGCTCGCCCGCCTGGCTCGCCGCGGCACGTACGTCCAACGGCATCCGTCGGCACGCGCGAAGCGTGGGCTGCGACGGCTGCGGACCGTCCGCGGAGTCCGCGTCTGCCCGGTGGCGCCCGGCATCGTCGAGGCGTCCGCCGTCGTGATCGGCGGGGACCGGGCCATCGCCGTCGCCATCCGGCTGGAGGCCAAGGCGGGTCGCTGGCTGGCCACCGTCGTCGACCTTCGCTGACCGGCACGCGCGGCGGCCTGTCCCTGATCCCCCTAGCATCAGGCTCGATGCGCATCTTCCACACCTCGGACTGGCACGTCGGGCGGACCTTCCACGGCTACTCGACCCTGGACGCGACGCGGGAGGTCCTGGGCACGATCCCTGCCGTGGTGCACGACCACGACGTGGACGTCGTCCTGGTCTCCGGCGACATCTACGACCTCGCGAACCCCTCCGCCGACGCCGTGGCCGTCCTGCGCGACGCCGTCCGGGCGATCCTCGACACCGGGGCGACGGTCGTGATGACGAGCGGCAACCACGACTCCGCCGTCCGGCTCGGGTTCGCCGGCGCGTTCAGCACGGGCGCGGGACTCCACCTGCTCACAGATCCGGCGCGCATCCACGAACCGGTCGAGCTCGCGGACGCGCACGGCCCGGTCGACGTCTACGCCCTGCCGTACCTGCAGCCCGAGCTCGTCCGCGGACACGCGTGGGCGCCGACCGGGATCCGCACGCAAAACGAGGTCGTGACGGCGGCGATGGACCACGTTCGCGCCGAGATCGTGCGCCGACGCACGGCGGGCCGACGATCGGTCGTGCTCGCCCATACGTTCGTCGCCGGAGGGCACGCGGAGTCGTCGGACTCCGAGCGGGCGATCACGCGCGAGCCGCTGGTCGCCGGCGGCGTCGACGCTGTGCCCCTCGAGGCGTTCGCCGGGGTCGACTACGCGGCCCTCGGCCACATCCACGGGCGCATGGCGCTCGCCGACCACGTCCGGTACTCCGGGGCGCCGGTGCACTACTCCTTCGGCGAGGCCGGCAAGCCCCGCGGCGGCTGGCTGGTGACGCTCGGAGCCGACGGGCTCACCGACGTCGGGTGGGTCGACCTCCCGGTCCCCCGGCCGTTGCAGCAGGTCACCGGCCCCTTCGCCGACCTGCTGGTCGACCCGTCCCTGGATGCCTACGCCGACCACTTCGTGCGCGCCGTCTACACCGACCGGACCCGTCAGATCGAGCCGATGCGCAAGCTGCGGGAGCGGTTCCCGTGGTGCGCCGAGGTCGTGTGGGAGCCGGCCGAGCGCGTCACCGGCACGAGCGCCTCGTACACCGAGCGCGTCACGGGCAAGACCGATCCGCAGGTCGTGGCGTCGTTCCTGGCCGACGTCCGCGCGGGTGAGGGTCCGTCCGCGGCGGAGGACGCCATCATCGACGCGGTGATCGACGAGCACGCGGCGCGGGACGCACGCTGATGCGGATCCGCCGGGTCACGATCGAGGGTTTCGGCCCGTTCAAGGACGCCCAGGACGTCGACCTCACGGCGTTCGCCGAGGACGGCCTGTTCCTGATTGCCGGCGAGACCGGCGCCGGCAAGTCGACGATCCTCGACGCCATCACGTACGCCCTGTACGGCGACACCCCGCGGTGGGACGACGTCAACGCGACCCCGCGGTTCCGCAGCGACTACTGCGGGCTCGACGACCCCTCGCGCGTCGTGCTGGAGTTCGAGACCAACGGCACCGAGTACCGGATCACGCGGACACCGGAGTACGAGCGGCCCAAGACCCGCGGAGCCGGCACCACCACGCAGAAGGCCACCGCTCTGCTGGAGCGACGCGAGGCGAGCGGCTGGGCCGGTCTCGCCGACAAGCCGCGCGACGTCGCCAGTCGCGTCACCGACCTGGTTCGGCTGACCCAGGACGAGTTCCTCCAGGTGATCCTCCTGGCCCAGGGTCGGTTCCAGCGGTTCCTGCTCGCACCGAGCGACGAACGGCTCGGGTTGCTCAGCAAGCTGTTCGGTGCCCAGCGCTTCAAGGACTACCAGGACCGGATCGCGGAGCGCCGTCGCGCCCTGAAGGACCAGACCGAGGCCGCGCGGACCGAGCTGCGGGTGCTCCTCGGCTCCGTCGCCGCTGACGACCGCCACGGCGATGCCCGGCCCGGCGACGAGCTCGCGTGGATCGACGCGATCGTCGATGACGCCCTGCAGGACGTCCAGCGGGCCGCGGACGTTCTCGCCCGGGCGGCGGCCGCCCTCGAGGAGGCCCGCCAGCGGCGCGACGTCGCCGAGCGCCAGCACCGTCGACGTGTTGCCGAGCAGGTGCTCGCCGACCTCGGCGCGCATCGTGCGGAGGTCGAGGAGCTGCGGGCACGCGTCGAGACCGCGGAGCGCGCCGAACGGGTCCGCGCGCTCGCCGACGCGGTCCGGAGCGCGGCCGGCACCATGGAGGCGGCACGCGAGGCGATCGCCCTCGCGCGCGTCGACTACGGCGGTTCCGCCCCCGACGACGCGCTGCGCGAGGAGGTCACGCGCCTCGACCGGGCGATCGGAGCGCTCGCCGAGGCCCTCGCCGACGAGCAGCGCGCCGAGCAGCTCGAGCGCGATCTCGCCGCCGAGCAGGCCACCGTCGACCGGCTCACGACGGCCCTGCACGAGGACGGCGAACGGATCCAGGTGCTGACGGACGAGCGCACGGCCGTCGCTGCCGTCGCCGCCGGGGTCGATGCCCTCGAACGACAGCGGGACGACCTCGCCGCACGCGTCGATGCGGCCGCCCAGGCTGCCGCGATCGCCGGGGAGCTCCACGCCGCCCACGAGGCCCAGCTCGATGCGGAGACGGCGTTGACCCGGGCGCAGGCACACGCGACGACGCTGCTGGACCAGCACCTGCACGGTCAGGCCGCTGTCCTCGCGGCGACGCTCGCCGACGGCGAGCCGTGCGCGGTCTGCGGGTCGCGCGAGCATCCGGCTCCCGCCACGGCCGAGGCCGACGTCGTGAGCCGGGCGGAGGTCGACGCGGCACGCGCCGAGGCGGACCGCCACGACGCACTCGCCCGGGCTGCGCGTGCACGGGTGGACGAGCTCGCCCGCACGGAGGCCCGGCTGCGCGGGCTCGTCGGCGAGCACGAGCCCGACGCGCTGCAGGCCGCGTTCGACGAGGCTCAGGCCGGCCTGGCGGCTGCGCTCTCCGCGCGGGCCCGGGTCGACGCGATCGACCGCGAGCTGACCGGCGACACGGGTCTACGCGCGCGCACGGCGGCCGCCGAGAGTCTGCTGTCGGCGGCGACCACGCAGGTCACGACCCTGGCGGCCACGCTCGCCGAGCTGCGCACCCGAACGGATCTCCTGCGTGGCGACGAACCGACGGTCGCGCTCCGCCACGAGAGGATCGGCCGGGAGCTCGCGGCCGCCGCGTCGCTCGCCGACGCGCTCGACTCCGAGCGCACCGCGGTCGGGCAGCTCGCGACCACGCAGGCGCAGCTCGATGCGAAGGCCACCCAGGAGGGCTTCGCCTCCGCGGACGCGGCCGAGCGCGCACTTCTCGACGCGGGCACGCTGGCTGCCCACCGGCAAGCCGTGGCGGCGCACGACGAGGCCGCGCTTCGTGCGCGCGGCCAGCTCGCCTCGGCCGACCTGCAGGACCTGCCGGCCGAGGTCGTCGACCTCGACGAGGCGCGCGCCGCGGTCGCGGCTGCCGAAGCGGGCAAGGACGCCGCGGCGCGGGCGCACACGACCGCCGAGAACGCCGCCGCGCAGCTCGCCGAGCAGCGTCGGCGGCTGCGCCTGCTAATCGATCGGTCCGCCGGTCTGGCCGCCGAGTTCGACGTCCTCGACCGGCTGGCGAGCACCGTCATCGGCAAGGCACCGAACAGCACCGGGATGTCGCTGGAGAGCTACTACGTCGCGGCGGAGCTGGAGACCGTCCTGGCGGCGGCGAACGGCCGGCTGCGCACGATGACCGGCGGTCGGTACCAGCTGCTGCACACCGAGCGCGGCATCCTCCACGCCAACGCGCGCCCCGGCCTGGAGCTGGAGGTCATGGACGAGCAGACCGGGCGCGCCCGCGACCCGCACACGCTGTCGGGGGGCGAGCAGTTCCTCGCCTCGCTCGCGCTCGCGCTCGGCCTGGCCGAGGTGGTCACGGCGCGCGCCGGCGGCGTCGAGCTCGACACGCTGTTCGTCGACGAGGGCTTCGGCAGCCTGTCCCCGGAGTTCTTGGAGGTCGCGATGGCGACGCTGGACTCCCTCAAGGCCGGCGGCCGGACGGTCGGCGTGATCAGCCACGTCGACGCGATGAAGGAGTCGATCGGCGCCCAGCTGCAGGTCGTGCGCGATCCCGGGGGCTGGTCCCGCGTCCTCCCACCGGCCTGACGGTCAGCTGCGCTTGCGGTTGGCGCGCTCGGCCCGACGCCGCTCGGCCCGGGACGCGTTGGGGTCGACCTCGACGATCCCGCCGTCCTCGGACTCCATCGCGCCGTGCACCACGCCACCGGAGTCGCTGGGCGCCGAGTACTCCATGTGCGCCGGCCGGGCCGGACCGAGCCCGGGGGCGGCGGGGGCCGGCACCGCGCGCGGCGGCTCGGGCGTCGCGGCGGCCTGGTCCTGCCCGGCGCTGAC
>OFJB01001214.1_pt1 | contig 10525 bp, 5 predicted proteins | sample 1775081 | NCBI WGS metagenome assembly OFJB01 (sample SAMN08195771, study PRJEB24354) | sludge metagenome | isolation source: initial sludge from phenol fed wastewater aerobic bioreactor | place: India: Nagpur | collected 2016-06-05 | reverse complement strand
CGATCTCGACAGACACACTGCCGCTGACTGGCTTCTCCAGCACTGCACCGTTTGCAACGGTGATGCGAGTGTCGTCGCAGGGGCTGACCTGCTCCAGTCGAACCTTCTTACTGACAGTGTGGCTCGACGCTCCAGAGTACAGAGCCATCTTGAGGCGAAGCCCACCACCCGAGTGCTCTCGCGCGCTCTGAATCTGCTCGACTCGTGCGAGCATGCTGACCTGGCCTTTCGGCTTGGCAGCCGCCTCGACTCTCTTCTTGGTGCGACACTCGTCTTCCGTGTGGCCGGCCTTCTTGCAGAAGCCGCATGTCTTGTCGCCCGAACCGCTGGACGCCGCGCCGCCGCGTCCGGGCTCGATGTGATGAGCCATGCGCTGGAATCGTTCACCGCCAAGCCCGACAACACCCGCGAGGCCCCGGAGGACCCCTTGCGGCGCACGGCCTACCAGGGGGCGAACCCGCTCTCCGACATCTGGTCGGCCCGCGCGATCGAGCTTTGCGCGACCTACCTTGTCCGTGCCGTGATGGACCCGGAAGACGACGAGGCCCGCACGAACATGATGCTGGCTTCCACCACCGCCGGCATCGGCTTCGGCAACGCCGGCGTCCACCTGCCGCACGCCATGTCCTACCCCGTCTCGGCGCTGGCCCGCGACTATTATCCGGAGGGCTACCCGGACGATCATCCGATGGTGCCTCACGGAATCTCGGTGATCCTCAGCGCCCCGGCGATCTTCCGCTGGACGGCGGAGGCGAACCCGGACCGTCACCTGGAAGCCGCCCGCCTGATGGGCGTCGATACGCGCGGTGCCGCGCCGGAGGATGGCGGCGCGCTGCTCTCCGACTTCCTCGTGGACCTGATGAAGCGGGTCGAGATGCCGAACGGCCTCAACGGGGTCGGCATCACGGTGGACGACCTGCCCGCGCTGGTGAAGGGCACGCAGCCCCAGCAACGCATCACCCAGCTCTCGCCCCGTCCCGCCACCGACGACGACTACGCCGCGATGTTCACCGAGGCGATGTGTTACTGGTAAGGCCGTGGCTGCTTTGGACGAGCGGACGAGGCGATGCGGCCTATGCTGCATCGCCTCGTCGCTTCTTGTGCGGATGGCGGGAGATCGCTACCGCATCGTCCTCCTTCGCCTGAGTGCAACGGCCCCGAGCATCAGGATCGTTCCCAGCCCGAGCAGCGCGATTGCCAAGCTGGACCCTGCTCCCCCGTCGCCCGCGCCGGTCGACGGGAGCGAGGTGACGATGGTGGTTGGCGTCGCGGTGGCTTCGATCGTCGCCGTGGGCTGATGCGTTGGACTGTTCGTCGGTGTGCTGGTAGGCGTGCTCGTCGGAACGACGGTGTTCGTCGGGGTACTGGTGGGTGTATTGGTCGGTGTTGCGGTCGGGGTATTGGTCGGTGTTGCCGTTGGCGTGTTGGTCGCGGTGGCTGTTGCCGTTGGCGTCGCTGTCGGCGTATCGGTTGGGGTATTGGTGGGCGTGTTCGTCGGGATCATGGTTGCCGTGACGGTCGGGGCTATCCCGAACACGATTGCCGCAGATGCCCGTGTGTAGGCGGCTGCACCACCATCAGGGTAAAGGATTTCGATCGCTCCCAGGCCGATGTCATCAGGCCCTGGCTTCACCCGCGACCAGGTGGCCGTGATGACGCAGGTGCCGCTTCCGGTTGCGGAGAGTGGGGTGGATACATAATCGAATATCTTGCTGGCGGTGCAGGAGACGTCACCGCTCGCCGTGGACGACCATGATAGCGGCCCGATGCCCGCTTCGGGATAGCCAGTCTCAATCGGGAATGTTGGGGCGACGTTCACGGTGCGGTTGTCGATGCTTCCGGTGACCGTGACGGTGAGCACACTGGTGAAGGACCCGCCATCCGGTAGATAGTAGGTGTCCTGATCGAAGGCGAAGCTGGTCGTCCCCGCATCCGCCGCGATGACGGCCGCGTCGGTTGGCGTCGCTGTCGCGTCCTGCTCGGGGGGCGTGGTCGGGGCCGGTGTATCCGTGGCCGGCGCAACGATCGTCGGGTCCTGGTCCTCCGTGTCCGGCGTGTCGGTTGCAACCGGCTCGGTCACCTCCTCCGGGGTGATTGTCTCCCCGACAGGGGTGCCCTGGCCCTGGGCACCGAGCGATTCGCTCATGCCCGCGAGCCAGACCACGAGCATCGCGGTCACGAGGATGGCCACGGCGCGTGGCCGCCACGAGATAGTCATGATTGCGGATTCCTCCTGTGGAGATGGCGGTCAGGATGGGGAGCGGTCGAACACCCCGTTCAGGGGGCGACAGATCCTCGCGCCACCGGCGATCCCAGCCCAACAGGGCGTGGGTCAGGAGGGGTGTTTCCCATTCTCCGATGATGGGTGGGTGCCATCCACAGGGTCTGGCTTCCCGGCATTGCACGACACGATCTCGTTTCGTTCACCACAAGGTGTATCGGTCCACGATCCGATCATACCGTTAATGTCCGATGTTCGAAAGAGCCCCGGTATGACGACTCGCGTGTTCGTGGGGGCGATGGCGATGGTTGCCCACGCGCGAATCAGCCTCGGAAGGGGGCTCCCTCCGAGGCTGGTTCATCCCTATGACCGGCTTGTTGGACGTTGGAGGTCCTTCACCCACGCGTCCTGCGTGAGGGGGGCTGGCTCCGCTTCCTCCGGATGCCTCAGGGAATAATCGCTCCGCTGCCAAGCAGGATCGCGCCGGCCAGCCAGGACGTTACTCCCGGCATGTCATTGCCGCGCGGAGCCCCTGGGCGATCCCGATCGACACGAGCACCGATGTGCGGTAGCGCGCTCACGGCGGGCATCGCCATCGGATCCGTGGGAGTACTGGCTGGGATCGCCGTTCCCATAGGGGCATCGGTCGCGATCGGCGTCCCTGCTGGTGGCGGTCCAAAGACGATGTGCGACCAGGCGCGCTGTGTCGGAGTTCCGTCGATCCATTCTGTGGCGAAGAGATCACCTTGCGGCAGGAACATCCGCGGGTCCGGCATCTCCACCACCGAGACCGAGACGATGGTGCAGGTCCCGTCACCGGTCGAGGCAAGCTGCACCACCACCGGCCTGCCCCCATGCACGCCCCTGTGCCCGGAACGTACACTTCGCCGCAATGCGAAGCTGGCTGGTCATCGATCGGTCGCCGTCCGTTCGCACAACGGACACATCTGCACGGGTCTGGCCCGGTATCCTCGCAGTATCACCATCTGGTGGCGGTTGGCAGCCCCTGTCGGTGCTGGATCAATCCGGTCGGACTATAGGAGTTCGTCCTGCCAGCCGCTACCATCTCCTGAGGCCGGTTGTGGGGACCGCGCCTTCGGCCCGCAATCCGTAGCGGTGCCGGTCTGGACATCGCGACGGCCCCGGTGGGGGGCCACCGTCGCCATAGGCACCATGTTTGGGGAGTGGCTCGTGTCGATCCTGAAGCCGGCCGCACGGCGAGAAAAGTCCGAATCCAACCTGCCCGTCGATCCCACGGTCCTGCCCGATGGCACCCGGCCGCAGGAATACGAGCTCCCCCGCTCCGTGCTGGTCAAGGCGCTCTGGGCGTTCGTCCGCCACCGCCGCCGCGATGCCTGGACCGATGCCGCCACCCTGATCGACGGCCTGGAGAAGCAGCCCGTCATCATTGGCGCCGAGCATCTGCCCGCCAGCGGGCCGATCGCCTTCCTGCCCAACCACTACGAGCGGAAGGATGCCGTCTGGGTCGGCTGGGGGGCGATGGCCCTCACCACCGCCGTCCATCGCCACGCCGATCCCGCCCGGCTCGGACGCATGCACTGGGTGATGACCGATACCTGGGCCGACTGCTACGTCGGGCCGTTCCACGTCAACCCGCGCTATCTCGGCTGGGTGCTGAAGGGCTTTGGTGATATCTACGGCATCATCCGCATGCCCGCCCACGACCTGCCGAATCACGATCAGCAGCGCGGCCGCTCGGCCGGGGCCTTGCTGGAGGTCTTCGACGCGCTGAAGAAGGGTGACTGTGTCGCGTTGCATCCGGAGGCAGGGGGCTTCGAGACCCTCATCCAGCCGCCACGCGGCTCCGGCCGGGTCATCGGCTTGCTCGACCGGCGGAAGGTGCCGCTGGTGCCGGTTGGGGTTTATGAAGAGAACGACCGGCTGGTCGTCAACATCGGAAAGCCCTTCGCGCCCGGCACCTTTGCCGCGCTGACCGATGTCCAGAGCGCCGATACGGTGATGCTGGCCATCGCCGGGCTTGTGCCGGAGCGCACACGGGGCGACTACGCCGAGCGCTATGCCGCGCTCCAGGCAGCGGAGGCATCCGAGCCGGTCGTCCTCGCCGCGAGCTGAGTCCACGTTGCGCCTGGAGGAGCCGCTCCGTCTGGGCCGCACGACGACCGGACGTTGCGGGAAGGAGGCATCGATTGCCGGCCCCGCGGGAGGCGACCGGCAATCGGTTTCCGATGCGTTCGCCCGGTAGCCCGGAGCGGTGGCGGCCGCCTTGGCCGGTCGCTTGCCGTCGGGCAAGGCAGCGCGTAGGATAGGAACCGGTGATCACGCATGCCATGGTGGATACTGGGAATGGGCCTTCCGCTGTTCCGCCGAAGAGGAGCCGCCGATGCCCGGAACCACTGTCCGCAAACGGCCAACCCAGTTCGATGTCGCGCGTGCGGCAGGCGTCTCCCAGGCGGTGGTGTCCTACGTCCTCAATGACGTCACGACCGTCAGCATCCTCCCGGAGACCCGCGAACGGGTGAAGGCCGCCATCGCCGAACTGGGGTACGTCCCGAACACGGCAGCCCGCAGCCTCCGTTCACGCCGCACCAATACCGTCGCCGCCGTCATCCCCGATATCACGAACCCCTGGTACCCCGAATTCGTGCGCGGCATTCAGGATGTGGCCAGCGCGCGCGGATACGACGTGCTCGTGGCCAACACCGATGGCGACCCCCGGGCCGAACGTGCGGCGCTCGATGCCGTGCGCCGCAACCGGGCCGACGGGCTCATCATCTCCCCGTTCTACCTCGGGCTGGACGAGGTCCGCCCCCTGCTGGCAGAGGGAACGCCGGTCACCTTCCTGCGCGAGCTTGGCCCGTTGGGCGAGGCCTGCTCCGTGCTCCCGCTCGATGCCGTCTCCGTGAATGGGCAGAAGGCGGCCTTCACGATGGTCAACTACCTGATCGGGCGCGGTCACACCCGGATTGGCATGATCGCCGGGCGTGAGGCGACTCCACCTCGGGAGAGCCGCGTGCGCGGGTATCGCCGCGCGCTGGCCGAGCATCATCTCCCCCTGGAGGAAGTCCTGATTCGGGGCGGCGACTTCACGGAGACCGGCGGTTATGAGGCCATGCAGGAGTTGCTGCGCCTCCACCCCCGTCCCACCGCGGTCTTCGCCGCCAACGACATGATGGCAATCGGCGCGCTGATCGCCTGCCACGAGGCGGGTCTGCGCGTGCCGGAGCATATTGCCATCGCCGGCTTCGACAACATCCCTGCCTCACGCCTGGTGCAGCCCTCGCTCACCACGCTCGACCAGCACGCGCGGGAGGCGGGGCAACGCACCTCCGAGATGTTGCTCTCCCGCTTGGACGGCAGCTATATCGGCCCGGTGCGGCGCGAGCGCGTCGGCTTTCACCTCGTCCAGCGCGCCTCCGCCTGACAATCCTGCGCGGCGCCCAATCCCTCTCCGGGAACCGGTGGCCCGTGACGACGTTCCCTCCTCAGAACGGACGCGCGGCGGCCCCGGTCGCCGCATGGCCGGCGGGTTGCCGTCACAGCGTATACTGACGATACCAATCCTCAAGCGCACGCCCACGCCCGATCTCGTCCTGGCGTCCAGATCGCAGCACCGGCCGGGATCATCATCAACAACCGCCTTGGGGAAGAGGAACGCTCCATGTGGATCCTGCCCGCATCGGCCCACTGCCGTCCCTTGCCGGACGGGTCATTGCTTCCGGGGCGGCTCGTCGCCCGCCTGGTCCTGCCGCTGGTGATCGGCCTCGTCGTGGTCCTGCGGCCGGCGCTGATTGCCGCCCAGTCCGCGACTCCGGCGGCAACCCCTGCGGCGGCCACTACGACGGAGGCGCATCCCGGTGACTCCACCCTGCCGGGCGGGATGACGACCGCGAGCATCGGGGCCGTGACGGTGAACGTGGAGGGCGCGGGGGCCCTTACCGCGGATATCTTCGTCGCCAGGTATGGCGCGGCCATCACGAGCGCCACCGACCAGGCTGCCAGTATCTTCGCCGTCCCTTCCGCCCAGCCATTCCTGCTCACGATCGTGCCCGCCGTCGATCCCGCACTCGCCGGGTCGCTGCGTCCGGTCCACACGGTCGCCTGGGCCGATCCCGCGGGTCGGTTCGGGGTGGTCGACGGAACCTCCTTCGGACGGCTGACCCCGGCGGAGGCGACCAACATCCTTTTCAACCTCGTCAGCCGCCCTGCGGTTCAGGCAGCAGCCGGTGGTCACCTTCCGCCCGGGTTGACGGACGGCATTGCCCGCTACATCGAGGTGCCGGTTCTCGCGGAGCAGGCCCGGCTTGGCTCGCTCGTGCAGGCGGCGCAGCGCAGCGGCACCTTGCCGCCGCTCCCGGCGATCGCGGCCGGAACAGCGCCCGAGGGCGCTACGGTCGATGCCGAGACGATGGTCGCCAGCGCATATGCCTTCACCGCCTTCGTGATCGCGCGATCCGGGGTCGGCGGCTTGCGCGATCTTGCCCAGGCCTTCGCCACGCAGGGGACGACGGCCGAGACGGCCCTCCCGGCCGCGCTCGCCCAGCCCCTCCCCGATCTTCAGAAGGCGTGGGAGGCTTTTCTGCCGCGCTGGTTCACGACCGGCTGGCAGGCGAATGCCATCGCCGCGTTCGACCTCACACCGGCGCAACAGCTCTTCGATCGCGGCGCCTACGCGGCAGCTGCCGACCGGGCGCGCCTCTCCCAGCAGCTCTACACCGATCTCGGTGACACGACGCAGCTCTCCCGTGTCGAGACCTTGCTGGCTCTCTGCGCCGTGGCGCTTCAGGCGGAATCCCTGATGGGCGACGCCCAGACGGCGCTGTCGAACCACGACTACGCCCGCGCCCAGTCGTTGCTGGATCAGGCCGATGCGCAGTACGCGCTGCTGCCGGAGGCCCATCGTCCCACGGCGACCCTCCAGACCTACCACGAGATCGCCCGCGACGGCCTGGCGGCCTCGGCACAGCTGGCTGGGGCCCACGATGCGACCGGGTCATGGCTGAGCTTGCGCTCGGGGCGAGCCGAGGCGCTCGCGGCCGGCAAGACCTTTGCCCGGCTCGGCGATGACGAACGCGCCGCCGATGCTCGCGCCCTGCTTGCCGATGTCGACCGGAGGGTTCAGAAGCTCGCGCTTGTCCTGGCGACGCTCGCCGTGCTGCTCACCACCTGGTTCGGGCTCTGGATGCGTTCGCGCGCTCCCCAGCGCTTCTCCTGGAGCCGCTGACATGGCCTCTTCCATCACCAATGTCGGTTCCCCCGACCAACCCCGATCAGCGAGATTCCGCGTTCTCCGGCGGCTCCCGGACCGCTCCTTTGACGATCTCGCCGAGGCTGCACGCACCCGAGCGCGGCGTCTCTCCAGCCAGGCAAGCCGGCGATGGCAGGAGGATCCGGGACTGGCCGCGTGGCAGATCGCGACATCCCCCTTGTGGTTGGGTTCGGGTATTCCATCCCCGGATCGCCCCGTTCTGCGGCCGTCGTTGCGGTTGGGGGGCGGTCTGGCTGACCGGGACGGGATCGAGCAGACTCCCCAGGGGCGGTGGCTCTCCGGCCAGCTGCATGCGCTTACGCAACGGTTCTGGTTGGCGTGGATTGTGGCCGCCGCGCTGCGCTGGCTCGCGCTCGGGGCGCTCGCCTGTACGATCTGGACGCTGGGCGCGATCGTGGGCGGGTGGCCGCAGCCGCGCATGGCGCCGTTCGTGGCCGTCGTGCTGGCCGGCGCGGTGATCGGGCTCGTCTTCGGAGTCGTCAACCGGCCCTCGATCCAGCGCGTCGCGTCCATGCTCGATCGAACGTTCGACCTGAACGAACGAATGGTCACGGCCATCGAGCCGCCGGACGCCGCGCTTCCGCCCCGTATCCGGGGCATTCAGCTGGCCGATGCCGCCAATGCATTCGAGGAGATCCATCAGGATGTCCGTGGTGCGGCGGTTCTTCCATTGCGGGCGATGGTGATCGCCGCGCTGGCCTTGATCGCGCTGCTGACGGCCCTCCTGTTCAACATTGCCAGCACCGGAATACCCGCGACCGACCCCCTCCAGATTCCCGCGTTCGTTCCATCGTCCGAGCGATTCGCGCGGGAGGCCCAGGCGCAGAAGGCGCAGCAGCTGGCCGATGCCGCGAAGCAACCGCCGGCCGCCATCGCCCCCGCGTCGACACCGGGCTCCGTACCCGCGGGCGAACTCGGTGGCTTGCGGGCGGTGGGCAACGCGTTGGGCACGAACCCGGTGACGGAGCCTTCGGCATCGCGCATCGCCCAAGGCGACTTCCCGGGGGCGCAGGATCAGCTCGAGCAGAACGCACAGGCTGCGGCATCACTCCCCCAGGCAGAGCGCGATGCCTTGGCCGATGAGCTCGATCACGCGGCCGATGGGATGGACGATGGGGCGCTGAAAGACGCGACGCAGAAGGCGGCGGATGGGCTGCGCGAGGGCGGCGATGCCGCCGTGAATGGGCTCAACGACCTCGCCCGCCAGATCGGCGAGTCCGGGGAGCAGGCCACCACGCAGGGGCAGGCCTCGTCGAGTGGCGAGAGCCAGCAATCGTCGCAGGGATCGTCCCGCCAGTCCGGTTCGTCCCAGGCGGGGCAATCCGGCGATTCCGGGCAGCAGTCCTCGTCCGCCGATACCGGGGGCTCGGATACGAGCGGCACATCGCAGGACACTCCGCAAGGCGATCCGGGGAGCGGGATGGCGGCGGCTCCCGGCATCGGCTCCGATCCTTCTGCCTCGGATGCAAGCGGCCAACAAGGCGGGGCATCAGCAGGAAAGGATGGCCAGCCGGGTCAATCCGGCCAAGCTGGCCAGGCCGGTCAGCCGGGACAGGCCGATCAATCTGCCGCGAGTGGCGCATCGTCGGGCGGCGCATCGCAATCGAGCGGCGCGGCATCCGGCCAGGCGGGATCGACCGGGCAACAGGGCGCGGATACATCCGGTCAGGCCGAGACAGGCGGGTCGCAGGGCGGCGGCGCCTCAGGTTCGACGGATGCATCGGACCAGGCGAAGGCCGGCGGCGCGGGAAGCGGTACGGAGCAGAAGCCATCCGACACCGCGCAAGATGGCAAGGCTTCATCCAACCCGCCGCCGGGCGGCACTCAGTCATCGTCCGGGAGCGGGGACACCCAACAGCCATCGGGCGGAAACGAGACGCTTGTGCTGCAAGGAACATCGAACGAGGACGGCGTGGCGACCGGGAATGACACCGGGGCGTCCAGCAGCGGTTCCGGCAGCGGGGCTGGTGCGGCGTCCGGCAGCGCGACGCAGGGCAGCGTCGGTCCGGCGGGACCGGACAGCAATCGCGTTCCGGATCGCTACCGCGATCTCGTAAAGGCCTATTTCAATGGGAATGGCCTGCCGCCCGACGAGGATCAGCCATGATCTCCGCGCGACCGGGCCGGGCCGCCGGCCTTGGCTCCCCGACGGCGCTCTACGATGAGGCGACGTTTGCCCGGCTGCGCAATCTCGTGCTCCAGTCGCGGCGCCTGGCGACGATCGGCCTGGCGGGGGAACACGCCTCGCGGCGCCGTGGGCTGTCGCCGGAGTTCAGTGACTTCAAGCCCTACTCTCCCGGCGACGACTTCCGGCGGATCGACTGGACGACCTACGCCCGGTTCGACGAGCTCTTCGTGCGTGAGAGTGACACGACCATCGAATACGATATCCACCTGGTGCTCGATACAAGCGCCTCGATGGACTGGACCAGCGACAACGATTTGCCGACCAAGCTCCTGCAGGCCAAGCGGATCGCCGGGGCCATCGCCTGGATCGCGCTCTGGCATTTCGACCGGGTCACCATGACCTCGCTGGCGGATGTGGCAGCTGGCAGGCATGCACGAGGCCCCCTCCAAGGGCGCAGCCACGTGATCCCGGTATTGCGTTACCTCGAAGGATTGGGCCCGGCGCTATCAACGCTGCCTGCGGATACGTCGCTTGCCACCGGTGCATTCCGTTATGTCCACGCACGGTCGCGTCCCGGTCTGCTGATCCTTCTGTCCGATGCACTGGACGACAATCCGGAAGATCTTGCGACCGCGTTTCACCGGCTCGCGGCTCGTGGCTGGGAGACCTATCTGCTGCGCATGGAGGACCCTGCCGAGGCCGACCCCACGCTACTCTTCCCGGAGGGCGATATCCATGCGCAGAATCTCGAGCTGATCGAGGCGGAACACCGGGGCCGGATGCAGGTAACTGGCCAGCCGCAGGCGATCGAACGGTATCAGGAGGAACGGACAGCCTGGGAAGCCGGGATTGCCGCCCTCGCTTCGCCATCGCGAGCGAGAGTTCTTCCCGTGAGCACGCGCGAGGCGGTCGATACGACGGTCTTCAT
>OFJB01001213.1_pt1 | contig 10536 bp, 9 predicted proteins | sample 1775081 | NCBI WGS metagenome assembly OFJB01 (sample SAMN08195771, study PRJEB24354) | sludge metagenome | isolation source: initial sludge from phenol fed wastewater aerobic bioreactor | place: India: Nagpur | collected 2016-06-05 | reverse complement strand
CGCCCTTCCATGTTGACCGCCACGCGCTGGCGCAGCTGGATGCCCTGGAAATCGCTTTCGTTGGCGCGGTAGGTGCCTTCGGTCCACGAGCCCGAGTCGGCGTAGTCGTAGAACATGCGCGGCACGCGGCTTTGCGCGACGACCCGCAAATCCTCGATGCAGGTCATCTTCTCCAGAGAAGGCATGGTGTTTTTTCTTGCTTGGTCAGACCCGCAAATGGTAGCGCCGCGCGCCCAACCATGCTGCCTTCAGACCGCTCAGCCGCGCACGGCGACCACCACGCGCCCGCGCACCTTGCCTTCGAGCATCTGCGGCGCCAGCTTCAGGGCCTCGGCCAGGGAGACTTCCTGCATCAGGCCTTCCAGCAGACCCACGTCCAGGTCGCTCGCCAGCCGCTTCCAGGCCTGCAGGCGCTCCTCGCGCGGCGCCATCACGCTGTCCACCCCCACGAGCGTGACGCCGCGCAGGATGAAGGGCGCCACGGTGGCCGGGAAATCCATGCCCGAGGCCAGGCCGCAGGCGGCCACCACGCCGCGGTAGCGCATGGCGGCGCAGACGTTGGCCAGCACGTAGCCGCCGGCCACGTCGATCGCGCCGGCCCACTGCTCCTTGGCCAGGGGCTTGCCCGGCGCGCTCAGGCTGGCGCGCTCGACGATGTGCCGCGCGCCCAGGTGCCGGAGATAGTCGGCCTGCTCGGGGCGGCCGGTGACGGCGCTGACCTCGTAGCCGAGCCTGGCCAGCACCGCCACGGCCACGCTGCCCACGCCGCCCGCGGCGCCCGTGACCACCACCGGGCCGGACGCGGGCGTGATGCCGTGGCGCTCCAGCGCCATCACGCACAGCATGGCGGTGTAGCCCGCGGTGCCGATGCCCATGGCCTGCCTGAGCGTGAAGGGCGCTTGCAGCGGGACCAGCCAGTCGCCCTGCACGCGGGCGAATTCCGCCAGGCCGCCCCAGTGCTTCTCGCCCACGCCCCAGCCGTTCAGGACCACCGAATCGCCCGGCTTGTAGTCCGGGTGCGAAGACGATTCGACCACGCCCGCGAAGTCGATGCCCGGCACCATGGGGAACTGGCGCACCACGGGCGACGCGCCCGTGATCGCGAGCGCGTCCTTGTAGTTGAGCCCGGAATGGCTCACGCGCACCGTCACGTCCCCGTCCGGCAGCTGCTCCTTGGTGATGCCGCGCAGCTCGGCGCTGTAGCGGCCGTCCTGCTTGTCGATCCAGATGCCTTGAAACATCAGCTTGGCTCCTTTGCTCGTGGTGTCCCGCAATATCGCCGGGGAGCTTACACCGATGCCAGGGCTTCGGCTTCCTGCGCCGCCGGCGCCTGGGCGCGGCGCGCGGTCACGGCCTGGGCCAGGGTTTCCAGGCAGCCCAGCGAATCGTCCCAGCCCAGGCAGGCATCGGTGATGCTCTGGCCATAGACCAATTGGTGCGGGTCGTCCTTGCCCGGGGTGAACTTCTGCGCGCCGGGCACCAGGGCGCTTTCGACCATCACGCCGAAGATGCTGGACGAGCCGCCCGCCACCTGTCCGGCGATGTCGGCCACCACCTCGACCTGGCGCTCGTGCTGCTTGCGGCTGTTGGCGTGGCTGGCGTCGATCATCAGCGAAGGCGTGAGGCCCGCGGCCTGCAGGTTCTCGCACGCCGCCGCGACGCTGGCCGCGTCGTAGTTCGGCTCCTTGCCGCCGCGCAGGATCACGTGGCAATCCTGGTTGCCGCTGGTGTGCACGATGGCCACCTGGCCGTTCTTGTGCACCGAGAGGAAGTGGTGGCCGCGGCTGGCGGACTGGATGGCGTCGGTGGCGATGCGGATGTTGCCGTCGGTGCCGTTCTTGAAGCCGATCGGTGCCGACATACCCGACGCCAGCTCGCGGTGCACCTGGCTTTCCGTGGTGCGCGCGCCGATCGCGCCCCAGCTGATCAGGTCGCCGATGTACTGGGGGCTGATGGTGTCGAGCAGCTCGCTGGCCGCGGGCACGCCCAGGCGGTTGATGTCGATCAGCAGCTCGCGCGCGATGCGCAGGCCCTCGTCGATGCGGTAGCTGCCGTCCAGGTAGGGGTCGTTGATCAGCCCCTTCCAGCCCACCGTGGTGCGCGGCTTCTCGAAGTACACCCGCATCACGATTTCGAGCTGGTCCTTGTACCTGGCGCGCACGGCCTGCAGCTTGCGGGCGTATTCGAGCGCGGCGTCCGGGTTGTGGATCGAGCACGGCCCGATGATCACCAGCAGCCTGTCGTCCTCGCCGCGCATGATCCGGTGGATGCGCCGGCGCGTGTCGGCGATCAGGGTTTCAACGGCGGTTCCCCGGATCGGGAAGAAGCGGATCAGATGTTCGGGAGGGGGCAGCACGGCAATATCCTGGATGCGTTGGTCGTCGGTGGCACTGGTGGTGGCGCTGCCGTATTGCCAGGTCTCGTTCTTGCTGCTCGGGGGGGTCATGTCGATCGTCCTTGGGAATGAGGGGTGGGGGGCCAAACCAAAAAAAAACCGCCGGGCGGGAGTCGCTTCGGCGGTTCTTTTGAAGAGTGGAGGCTCAATGCATGCGCGCTGGCCTCTCAACCGCCGGGGTCGAGAACCAAAAGTAAAAGTAGAACGCGTGGTGCAAAGCCATGCGCCCAATGTAGCACGATGGTTTGCGGCGCTGCAACATGCGCCGTTGCCCGCGCGCCACAGGTCTCATGCGGTGCCGCCCACGGTCAGCGCGTCCATGCGCAGGGTGGGCATGCCCACGCCCACGGGCACGCTCTGGCCTTCCTTGCCGCAGGTGCCGACGCCGCTATCCAGGCTCAGGTCGTTGCCGATCATGCGGATCTTCTTGAGCGCGTCGGGGCCGCTGCCCACCAGCGTCGCGCCCTTGACCGGGTAGAGCGGCTTGCCGTTTTCCACCCACCAGGCCTGGCTGGCCGAGAAGACGAACTTGCCGCTGGTGATGTCCACCTGCCCGCCGCCGAAGTTGGTGGCGTACAGGCCCTTTTTGATGCTCGCGACGATTTCCCGCGGGTCCTGGTCGCCCGCGAGCATGTAGGTGTTGGTCATGCGCGGCATCGGGGCGTAGGCATAGCTCTCGCGCCGGCCGTTGCCGGTGCGCTTGACGCCCATCAAGCGCGCGTTGAGCGCATCCTGCATGTAGCCCTTCAGGATGCCGTCCTCGATCAGCACGTTGCGCTGCGTGGGATGGCCCTCGTCGTCCACGTTGAGCGAGCCGCGCCGGTCGGGGATCGTGCCGTCGTCGAGCACCGTCACGCCGCGGGCCGCCACGCGCTCGCCGATGCGGCCGGTGAAGGCGCTGGAGCCCTTGCGGTTGAAGTCGCCCTCCAGCCCGTGGCCCACGGCCTCGTGCAGCAGCACGCCGGGCCAGCCGGGACCGAGCACCACCGTCATCTCACCGGCCGGGGCCGGGCGGGATTCCAGGTTGACGAGGGCCGCGTCGACGGCTTCGTCCACGTAGCGGGCGATCTGCTCGTCGCTGAAATACGCCAGGCCGAAGCGCCCGCCGCCGCCCGCGGCGCCGATCTCGCGCCGCCCCTTCTGCTCGGCGATGACGCTGATGGACAGGCGCACGAGCGGGCGCACGTCGGCGGCCAGGGTGCCGTCGGCGCGGGCCACGAGGATGACGTCGTATTCGCTGGCCAGGCCGGCCATCACCTGGACGATGCGCGGGTCCCGCGCGCGCGCGGCGCGCTCGGCGCGCTCGAGCAGCTGCACCTTGTCGGCGCTGCCCAGCGTGGCGATGGGGTCGAGCGCGGGGTAGAGCGCGCGGCTGCGCGCCATCCTGCCCAGCGCCACCTTGGCGCGCCCGGCCTTGCCGGCGGCCGAGATCGAGCGCACGGCGCGCGCGGCGTCCAGCAGCGAGGCCTCGGAGATGTCGTCGGAATAGGCGAATGCCGTCTTCTCGCCGCTGACGGCGCGCACGCCCACGCCCTGGTCGATGGAGAAGGTGCCGGTCTTGACGATGCCCTCTTCCAGGCTCCAGCCTTCGCTGCGCGTGTACTGGAAGTACAGGTCCGCGTCGTCGACGCGATGCGCGCGTATCTCGGCCAGGGCGCGCGTGAGGTGGCTTTCGTCGAGGCCGAAGGGCTCCAGCAGCAGCGCGCGGGCCGTGGCCAGGCGCTCGATCGTGGGTTCGCGTGAAATCATGCGGCCATTGTCCCCCATCGCCCGCGGGAGCGATGCGCTACCAGACGCCCGCCGCGCCCGCCAGGCCCCGCAGGACGCTGCCCTTCAGGGCGGGCTCCTGGCGGCCCGGTTCCGCCGCCCCGGGCGCCTGGGCGGGCGCCTCCGGGGCGGCGGGAGCGGCCGGCGGCGCCGAAGGCACGGGCGCCAGATAGCCCAGATCGACCAGGGCCTGCACATCGGCCGCCGTGAGGCCCATGCCCGCCGTGGCGGCCAGCACCTGCTCGGCGGTTTTCTGGCCATCGAACAAAAGGAACATGGGGCGCTGGCGCGCCGGAAGGCTCGGCGAACGCTGCTTGAAGGCCTGTTGGCCGGCTTCGGTCTTGATGTATTGCATGGGAGTGTCGCTCGACAAAACAAGGCTACAGGGGCAGCGGCAGCCCCTCGGGTTCCTGGCGCTGCGCCCTGGCGATCGACAGCAGCACCCCGAGCGCCACCCCCAGCGTGGCCGCCGCGGTGCCGCCGTAGCTCACGAAGGGCAAGGGCACGCCGACCACCGGCAGCAGGCCGCTGACCATGCCCATGTTGACGAAGGCATAGGCGAAAAAGATCACGGCGACGGCCCCCGCCATGAGGCGCGAGAACAGCGTGGTGGCGCGCGAGGCGATCGCCAGCCCGCGCCAGACCAGCAGCAGGAAGCAGGCGATGAGCACCAGGTTGCCCGCCAGGCCGAACTCCTCGGAGAAGGCGGCGAAGATGAAGTCCGTCGTGCGCTCGGGGATGAATTCGAGGTGGGTCTGCGTGCCCGACATGAAGCCCTTGCCCCAGACCCCGCCCGAGCCGATGGCGATCATCCCCTGGATGATGTGAAAGCCCTTGCCCAGGGGATCGCGCGAGGGGTCGAGCAGGGTGCACACGCGCTGCTGCTGGTAGTCGCGCAGCAGCGGCCAGCTGACCCCGTCGGCGCACAGGCGCGGCTCGAACCAGATGAGCAGCGCGATGCCCACCGCCCCGACGATGAGCGGCGGCAGCACCAGCTTCCAGGGCAGCCCGGCGAAGAAGATGACCGACAGGCCCGCGGCCATCACGAGCAGGGCCGTGCCGAGGTCGGGCTGCTTCATGACGAGGCCCACGGGCACCAGCAGCAGCAGCGCCGCCACGATGAAGTCCAGCGCCCTGAGCTGCCCCTCGCGGCGCTGGAACCACCAGGCGAGCATCAGCGGCATCGCGATCTTCATGAACTCGCTCGGCTGGATCACCACCCCCAGGTTGATCCAGCGCTGCGCCCCCTTCTTGGTGATGCCGAAGAGGGCGACCGCCACCAGCAGCGCCACCGCCACGGCATACGCGGGCGGCGCCAGGCGCATCAGCTTCTGCGGCGGCACCTGGGCCACGAGGAACAGGATGCCCAGCGCCAGCGCCAGGTTGCGCGCATGGTCCGAGAAGCGGCTGCCGTAGTCGTACCCCGAGGAATACATGGCCACCAGCCCGATGCCCATGATCGCCAGCACCAGCAGCACCAGCAGCAGGTCAAACCCCTGGAACAGCGGCACGATGCGCTGCAGGAGGCTGGGCTTGTCGAAGGTGGTGGGAGACATGGGCGCGCGATTATCCCCGCGGCCCGGGCATGGGTGGCGGCGCTGGCTTATCCTCGGGCGATACCCCGCTGCCGCCACCCCGCCATGAAGATCGCCCTGCTGTCCGACCTGCACCTGTCCGTCCAGCCCATGCAGCCGCCGCCCACCGATGCCGACGTGGTGGTGCTCGCGGGCGACCTGCAGCGGCCCGAGCAGGCGATGGCCTGGGCGCGCCAGTATGCGCAGCCCACGCTGTTCGTCGCGGGCAACCATGAATTCTTCGGCGGCGACATCGCCGGCACCCATGCGCAGCTGCGCCGGCACGCCGCGGGCAGCTCGGTGCGCGTGCTGGAGCAGGACGAGTGGCGCCACCAGGGCGTGCGCTTCCTGGGCTGCACGCTGTGGTCGGACTTCCGCCTGTTCCAATCGACCGGGGAGCGCGACGCGGCGCTGCAGAAGATCACCACCTTCGCGCGCGACTACACGCGCATCGCCATCGCGCCCGAGTTCGAGGACCGCTTCACCCCGGCCGTCTCGCAGCTGCTGTTCGAGCAGTCGGTGGCCTGGCTGGACAAGCGCTTCGCCGAGCCCTTCGACGGCCCCACCGTGGTCGTCACGCACTTCGCGCCCACGCGCGGCAGCATTGCCGAAAAATTCGTCGGCTCGCCGATCAACGCGGCCTTCGTCTCGGACCTGCAGGCGCAGATCCTGCGCTGGCAGCCCGCGCTGTGGCTGCACGGGCACGTGCACGACAGCTTCGACTACCGGGTGGGCGCCACGCGCGTGGTGGCCAACCCGCGCGGCTACGCCAGGGACGGCGTCAACGAAAACCGCCACTTCGACCCGACGCTGGTGCTTGAAATCTGAAGCGCCCCGACGCATGGGAAAATTCGCCCATGCATGCATTGTTTGAAGACGCGGGCAAGTTCCACGCCGGGCGCATCCTCTCCGAATCCGAAAACGCCGCGCAGGTGGAATTGGCCAGCGGCAAGCGGGTCAAGGTCAAGGGCGCGGCGCTGCTGCTCAAGTTCGAGCAGCCCGACGCTGACACGCTGCTGGGCGAGGCGCAGGCGGTGGCCGCGAGCATCGAGCTGCCGCTGGCCTGGGAATTCGCGCCCGAGGGCGAGTTCGGCTTCGCCGAGCTGGCGCACGAGTATTTTTCCGCCCACGCGGGGGCCGCGCAACTCGCGGGCACGCTGATCGCGCTGTTCGAGGCGCCGCACTACTTCCGCCGCGCGGGCAAGGGCCGCTTCAAGAAGGCGCCGGCCGAGATCCTGCAGCAGGCGCTGGCCGCCATCGAGAAGAAGAAGCAGGTGCAGGCGCAGATCGACGCCTGGGCCGACGAGCTGGCCGGCGGCGCCTGCCCCGCGCCGGTGCGCGAGCAGCTCTACAAGATTCTCTTCAAGCCGGACAAGAACGCGCCCGAGTACAAGGCCGTGGTGCAGGCCAGCCGCGCCGCGCACAAGGCGCCGCTGGCGCTGCTGCAGGACGCGGGCGCGATGGCCTCGGCCTATGCGTTTCACTGGCAGCGCTTTCTGTTCGAATGGTTCCCCAAGGGGACGGGCTTCGCGCCGGTGGCCGCGCCCGAGCCGCCGCAGGACCTGCCGCTGGCGAGCGTGGCGGCGTATTCGATCGACGATTCGCAGACCACCGAGATCGACGACGCGCTCTCGGTGCAGGGCCTGGGCAGCGGGCGCGTGACGGTGGGCATCCACATCGCCGCGCCGGGCCTGGCCATCGCGCCGGACGATGCGCTCGACGCCCTCGCGCGCCAGCGCCTGTCCACCGTCTACCTGCCGGGGCACAAGATCACCATGCTGCCGCCCGAGGTGGTGCAGGCCTACACACTCGATGCGCAGCGCGCCAACCCGGCGCTCTCGCTCTACGTGAGCTATGACGAGGCGACGCTGGAGGTGCTGGGCAAGGAGACGCGGCTCGAACGCGTGCAGGTGGCGATCAACTTCCGCCACGACCAGCTCGACCACATCGTCACCGAGGACTGGATCAGCGATCCGCGGGTTTCAAGCGAAAACACGCCCCAGCCCTTGCTGGACAAGCGCGACGAGCTCACTTTTCTGTATCGCCTCGCGCGCCACCTCAAGGCCGGGCGCGAGGCGGTGCGCGGCAAGCCGGAGAACTTCAACCGGCCCGACTACACCTTCAGACTCACGGGCTGCCAGGGCGAGGAGCCCGACGGCAGCGAGACCGTCTGCATCGAGGTGCGCCGGCGCGGCGCGCCGCTGGACCTGATCGTGGCGGAGGCCGCCATCGTCGCCAACACCACCTGGGGGCAGATGCTGGCCGAGCACGGCGTGCCCGGCATCTACCGCAGCCAGGCAAGCCTGGCGCCCGGCGTGAAGGTGCGCATGAGCCTGCGCGCGCTGCCGCATGCCGGCATCGGCGTGCCCTGCTACGCCTGGGCCACCTCGCCGCTGCGCCGCTACGTCGACCTGCTCAACCAGTGGCAGATCATCGCCTGCGTGCGCCACGGCACGACGGCCGCGCTGGCCGCGCCGTTCAAGCCCAAGGAGGCGAGCCTGTTCGCCATCATCAGCAGCTTCGACGCGGCCTACGGCGCCTACAACGCCTACCAGGCGAGCATGGAGCGCTGGTGGACGCTGCGCTACCTCAAGCAGCAGGGCATCGCCGAGCTGGACTGCGCCGTGATCCGCGAGGGCGGCGACGGCGACTTCCTCGTGCGCGCCGACACCCTGCCGCTGGTGCTGCCGGTGCTGGGCGCGCAGGGCCTGCCGCGCGGCGCCCGGGTGCGGGTGCGCCTGGGCGCGGCCGACGAGCTTTCGCTGGAGATCAGCGGCACGCTGGCCGCGCGGCTCGACGATCCGCTGGACAGCAGCGACGACGCGCCGATCGACGACGACGAGGCCGACGCGCCGCAGGCGACGCTGTCCATCGCGGTGGACCTGAACGAAGGCAGCGACGCCGCCACGCCCGCCCCCGCCCCGTGACCATGCTGCGCTTCCTCCGCCACTTCAGCACGCTGCAGCTCGCGCTGGGCGTCTCGATCGCGGTGCATGCGGCGCTGCTCACGGTGCGCTTCGTCGCGCCCGCGGCCTTCGACCGCATCTTCGAGGACACGCCGCTGGAGGTGATCCTGGTCAACGCCAAGGGCAAGGAAGTGCCCGACAAGGCGCAGGCGCTGGCGCAGGCCTCGCTGGCGGGCGGCGGCCAGGCCGACAAGGGCCGCGCCACCAGCCCGCTGCCCGCCTCCGCCCTCACGGCCGTGGGCGAGGACAGCGAGGACGCGCAGCGCCAGATGGACCAGCTGCTGCAGGAGCAGCAGCAACTGCTGGTGCAGGTGCGCCGCCAGCTCGCGCGCATGCCCGCGCCCGACCCGCAGCAGCTGCAGCACAGCGCCCAGGGCCGCGCGCAGGAGGAAAAGCGCCGCCAGCTCATCCGCCTGCTGGCCGAAATCGAAAAGCGCATCAACGAGGAGAACGCCCGCCCGCGCAAGCGCTACATCAGCCCCGCCACGCGCGAGGTGGTGTACGCGCTGTACTACGACCAGCTGCGGCGCAAGGTCGAGGACAAGGGCACGCGCAACTTCCCCGAGGCCGGCGGCAAGAAGCTCTACGGCGAGCTGGTGATGATCCTCACGGTGAACCACGACGGGCGCGTGCTCTCCACCGAGATCGTGCAGGGCTCGGGCAACCGGCTGCTGGACGGCCGCGCCGAGGCGATCGCGCGGGCCGCCGGGCCCTTCGGCCCCTTCAGCCCCGAGATGCGCGCCAAGACCGACCAGCTCGCCGTGGTCGCGCGCTTCAAGTTCACGCGCGAGCAGGTGCTGGAGACGCAGCTGAGGGAGCATCCATGACCGCCGCCATCGACACCTACTGCGTGATGGGCCACCCCATCGCCCACAGCCGCTCGCCCTGGATCCACACGCGCTTTGCCGAGCTGACCGGGCAGCGGCTGCGCTACCACGCCCAGCTCGTCGCGCAGGACGGCTTCGCCGATGCGGTGCGCCAGTTCGCCGCCGCGGGCGGGCGCGGCTGCAACGTCACCGTGCCCTTCAAGCAGCAGGCCGCCGAACTGGCCGACACGCGCAGCGAACGCGTGGCGCAGGCGGGCGCGGCCAACACGCTGGTGCTGCAGGGCGGCCGCATCCACGCCGACAACACCGACGGCCTGGGCCTGGTGGCCGACATCGAGCAGGGCGCGGGCGTGCTGCTGGCCGGGCGCGACGTGCTCCTGATCGGCGCGGGCGGCGCGGCCGCGGGCGTACTTGGCCCCCTGCTCGCGCGGGCGCCCCGGCGCATCGCCGTGTGCAACCGCACCGCAACGCGCGCCGAGGAACTGGTGGCACGTCATCTGGACAGCGCAAAACTATCGAAAACGGAGCTGCCAGCGCTTGACCAGCAAGCGCTAGAGGCCGATTTTGATCTGATCATCAACGCCACCAGCAGCAGCCTCTCGGGCGGCCCCGTCCCCGTGCCCGCGAGCGTGCTCAGGCCCGGCGCCCTCGCCTACGACATGATGTACGGCCCGCCCGCCCAGGGCTTTCTCGACTGGGCCACGCGCCACGGCGCGAGCGCGCGCGACGGCCTGGGCATGCTGGTGCGGCAGGCGGCCGAATCCTTCGCGCTCTGGCGCGGCGTGCGCCCACCCTCGGGCCAGGTGCTCGCCGAGCTGCGCGCGCTGCTGGCATCGACATGAAAGGCTTGTGGCGGTGGCTCGCGCTGGTGCTGCTGGCCTTTTTTGCCCTGCAGCTCTTCTTCGTGCTGCGCATCGCGCTGATGGCGCGCGTCAATCCTGAATCCACGAGCTTCCAGCGCAGCGCGCTCTGGGCGCAGTGGCGTGGTAATGCCCCGGTGCACTGGC
>OFJB01001212.1_pt1 | contig 10543 bp, 9 predicted proteins | sample 1775081 | NCBI WGS metagenome assembly OFJB01 (sample SAMN08195771, study PRJEB24354) | sludge metagenome | isolation source: initial sludge from phenol fed wastewater aerobic bioreactor | place: India: Nagpur | collected 2016-06-05 | reverse complement strand
GTGCCCTCGTAGGTGTTGACCACCTCCAGGTTGACCAGGTGGCGCGCCACGCCGAACTCGTCGCTGATGCCGTTGCCACCCATCATGTCGCGCGCCAGGCGGGCGATGTCCAGTGACTTGCCGCAGCTGTTGCGCTTGACGATGGAGGTCAGCTCCACGGCCGGGCTGCCTTCGTCCTTCATGCGGCCCAGGCGCAGACAGGCCTGAAGGCCCAGGCTGATTTCGGTCAGCATGTCGGCCAGCTTTTTCTGGATCAGCTGGTTGGCGGCCAGCGGCTTGCCGAACTGCTTGCGGTCCATGGTGTACTGGCGGGCGCGGGCATAGCAGTCTTCGGCCGCGCCCAGCGCGCCCCAGGCGATGCCAAAGCGGGCGCTGTTAAGGCAGGTGAAGGGGCCCTTCAAGCCGCGCACGTCGGGGAAGGCGTTTTCCTCGGGGCAGAAGACTTCATCCATCACCACCTCGCCGGTGATGCTGGCGCGCAGGCCGACCTTGCCGTGGATGGCGGGGGCGCTGAGGCCCTTCCAGCCCTTCTCCAGCACAAAGCCGCGGATGGCGCCCTCGTCATCCTTGGCCCAGACCACGAACACATCGGCGATGGGGCTGTTGCTGATCCACATCTTGCTGCCCGAGAGCGAATAGCCGCCCGGCACCTTCTTGGCGCGGGTGATCATGCTGCCGGGGTCGGACCCATGGTTGGGCTCGGTCAGGCCAAAGCAGCCGATCCATTCGCCGCTGGCCAGCTTGGGCAGGTACTTCTGTTTGGTGGCTTCGTTGCCGAACTCGTTGATGGGCACCATGACCAGCGAGGACTGCACGCTCATCATGCTGCGATAGCCCGAGTCGACGCGCTCGACCTCGCGCGCGATCAGGCCATAGCTGACGTAGCCCAGGCCGGCGCCGCCAAAGCGCTCGGGAATGGTGGGGCCCAGCAGGCCCAGCTCGCCCATTTCGCGGAAGATGGCCGGGTCGGTCGTTTCGTTGCGAAAGGCCTGCTGCACGCGCGGCAGCAGCTTGTCCTGGCAGTAGGCGTGCGCGGCCTCCTGCACGGCGCGCTCGTCGGCGGTGAGTTGGTCGTGCAGGGCAAACGGGTCTTGCCAGCTGAAGGGGGTCTTGGACTTGGACATGGAGGCTCCTGGAGTGGAATCGATGGGTGGGTCTGTGGAAGCTTATGAAACAGCCGGACGCAGAGGACGCAAAAGATACGCAAAGAACGCCAAAAAGACAATGAAAATACTATTGTTTTAGTAGCTAATTGCGCCTGATACGCAAGGGCCACGCCCACATTTCATGAAATTTTTGTATTCTTTTGCGTCCTTTGCGTTTTCTCTGCGTCCTCTGCGTCCGGTTTTCGGTGTCAGTCCGGCACAACCGCCGTCACTTCGATCTCGACTTTGGCGCGCGCCTCCATCAGCGCCGCCACCTGCACGCAGGTCATGGCCGGGAAGTTCTTGCCCATCACGTCGCGGTACACGCCGCCCAGCTCCTTCAGGCGGCTGTTGTATTCCACGCGGTCGATCACGTACCAGGTCATGCGCACCATGTGCTCGGGGCCGGCGCCGGCCTCCTTCAGCACGGCGGCGATGTTGCGCAGCGCCTGATGCGTCTGCGCGATGAAGTCGTCGGTCTCGAACTGCTGCTGCGCGTTCCAGCCGATCTGGCCGCCGACGTAGATTTGCGTGCCGCGCGCGGCGATGCCGTTGGCGTAGCCCTTGGCGGGGGCCCAGCCTTCGGGTTGAAGGTGCTTGATAGTCATTTTTGTTGCCTGAGCTTGAAGCGCTGCAGCTTGCCGGTTTCGGTGCGCGGCAGCGCGGTGACGAATTCGACCTCGCGCGGGTACTTGTAGGGCGCAATGTGCTTCTTGACGTACTCCTGCAGCGCCTCGGCCATGGCCTCGTTGGCGGGGTGGCCGGCGCGCAGCACCACGACGGCCTTGATGATCATGCCGCGCACCTCGTCGGGCTTGCCGATCACGCCGCATTCGGCCACCGCCGGGTGCGTCAGCAGGCAGTCCTCCACCTCGGGCGCGCCGACGTTGTAGCCGGCCGTGATGATCATGTCGTCGTCGCGCGCCTGGTAGTGAAAGTAGCCGTCCTCGTCCTGCGTGAAGGCGTCGCCCGGGTGGTTCCAGCCGTTGGACACATAGTGCGTCTGGCGCGCGTCGTCCATGTAGCGGCAGCCGGTAGGGCCGATCATGGCCAGGCGGCCGACGGTGCCGCGCGGCACCTCGTTGTCGTTCTCGTCCACCACCTTGGCCTGGTAGCCCGGCACCACCTTGCCGATGCTGCCGGCGCGCACGTCGGCGCCCGCGGACGAGATGTAGATGTGGAACACCTCGGTGCCACCGATGCCGTCCAGCATCTCGATGCCGGTGGACTCCTTCCAGAGCTGGCGCGTGGCGTCGGGCAAGGCCTCGCCGGCGCTGACGCAGATGCGCAGGCTGGGGATGCCCAGCGCCTTGGCGTAGGGCGCCATCTGGCGATAAAAGGTGGGCGCGGTGTAGCAGATGGTGATGCCGTTGTCGCGCATCTTGCGCACCATGGTCTCGGGGCTGAAGCGCACGTCGGGGTAGTACACCGAGGCGCCCGCGGCCATGGGAAACAGCAGCAGCCCGCCCAGCCCGAAGGTGAAGGCCAGCGGCGGCGAGCCGGTGACCACGTCGTCGGGCGTGGCCTTGAGCACCGAGCGCGGCCAGGCGTTGCAGGCGGCCAGCACGTCGCGGTGCGTGGTGATGACGGCCTTGGGCACGCCGGTGGTGCCGCTGGTGAAGGCCAGCAGGGCCACGTCGTCGGCCGCGGTGGCGCAGCCCGCCCAGTCGGCCGAGCGGCGGGCAGCGCGCGCCTCCATGCCGTCGGGGCGCGCCGCGTCGCCAAACACCAGGATCGGCAGCAGCGCCTTGGCGTCCTGCGCAGCAGGCACCATCTCTTTCAGCAGATCGACGTCGCAGATCGCCAGCACGGGCCGCGCCTTGTCGATGATCTTGTCCAGTTCGGCCGCGCGCAGCAGCGGCATGGTGGCCACCGCGATCAGGCCGGCCTTGACCACGCCCAGCCAGGCCAGCGCCATGCCGATGGAGTTGCCGCCGCGCAGCAGCACGCGGTTGCCGGGCTCGAGCTTGTAGTCCTTGACCAGCATCTCGGCGATGCGGTTGACCTGGGCATTCGCCTCGGCGTAGGTGTAGGTCTCGCCGGGTGAGCGCAGCATCAGGCGATTGCCCCAGCCCTTGGCGATGGCATCGCCCAGCAGCGTGGTCGCCACGTTGGCCTGGTCGGGGATTTGCAGCTCGGGCAGGTCGTAGCGAAACTCGGGCCACTGCTCGCGCGGGGGCAGGCGGTCGCGCACGAAGGAGTCGGTTTGGGCGGATGGGATGCTCATGGTTTGCTCTCCTGCAACACAGCTTTGCCGATGATGAGTTGCTGCACCTCGGTCGCGCCTTCGTAGATGCGCAGCGAGCGGATGTCGCGGTACAGGCTCTCGACCTTGCTGCCCACCATCACGCCCAGGCCGCCGTGCATCTGCAGCGCCATGTCGATCACGCGCTGGGCATTCTCGGTGGCGGTCATCTTGGCCATGGCGGCAGCCACGCTGCGCTCCTTCATGCTGCCGTGGCCGCCGTCGCGCATCCAGGCCGCGCGATAGGTCAGCAGCGCGCCGGCGTCGATCAGCGCGGCCATCTCGCCCAGCTTGGCTTGCGTCAGTTGAAAGTCGGCCAGGGTCTGGCCGAACATCTTGCGCTGCTGCGCGTGATGGATGGCCTCGGCCAGCGCGCGCCGCGCCATGCCGAGCGCCGCTGCGGCCACGCTGGCGCGGAAGATGTCCAGCGTCTGCATGGCCAGCTTGAAGCCGCCGTTCACCTCGCCCAGCATCTGCTCGCCGCTCACGCGGCAGCGCTCGAACGTGAGCGTGGCCAGCGGGTGCGGCGCGATCACGGGGATGTGGACCGAATCATCCAGCCCCGGCGTGCCGGCATCGACGATGAAGGCGCTGATGCCGCGGCTGCCGCCGGCGGGGTCGGTCTTGGCGAACACGCAGTAGAAGTCGGCGATGCCGCCATTGCTGATCCAGGTCTTGCGGCCGTCCAGAAAGTATGAATCGTCCTTTTGGCCCGCGACGCAATCGGGACGCGCGCCGACAGCTTGCAATTTCATAGCAGCAACATCGGAGCCGGCGTCGGGCTCGGACAGGGCAAAGGCCGCAATCTTGGCACCGCTGGCCACCTGCGGCAGATACGCCTTGCGCTGGCTGGCGCTGCCGCCGATCGAAATGGCTCCGCTGCCCAGCCCCTGCATGGCAAAGGCGAAGTCGGCCAGCGGCGAGTAGAAGGCCAGCGTCTCGCGCAGCACCACCAGCGCACGCGAATCCAGCTGGGGCAGCGCGCCGCCAAACTCGCCCGGCACGCAATACTTCAGCCAACCGCCCGCGCCCAGGCGGCGCACCCAGTCGCGGCAAGCGGCGCGGTCGTCGCGCTCATCGACCTGCTGCGCGGACGTCCACGCCGGCAGGCGGGCGGCAATATCACGGTGCGCCGCATCAAAAAACGGCAGCGATAAATGGGGTGTTGGGGCTTGCACGGGTGGTACTCCGTAAAGTTGATAGCACAGAAGAACAAGAAAATTTTTGTCTTCTTTTTTGCGTCCTCTGCGAATCCTTTGCGTCCTCTGCGTCCTGTATTCAGTCGCCCTTGAACTCGGGCTTCTGCTTGGCCGCAAAGGCCTCATACGCACGGCGGAAGTCCTGCGTCTGCATGCAGATGGCCTGCGCCTGCGCCTCGGCCTCGATGGCCTGCTCGATGGTCATGGCCCATTCCTGCTGCAGCATGGTCTTGGTCATGGCGTGGCCGAACATGGGGCCGGCGGCCAGCTCGGCGGCCATGGCCTGGGCCTTGGCCACCAGCTCGCTGCCGTCGTGCAGGGCGTTGAAAAAGCCCCAGGCCAGGCCCTCCTGCGCGCTCATGGCGCGGCCGGTGTACAGCAACTCGCTGGCGCGGCCCTGGCCGATCACGCGCGGCAGCAGCGCGCAGGCGCCCATGTCGGCGCCGGCCAGGCCCACGCGGGTGAACAAAAAGGCGGTCTTGGTTTTCTCGGTGCCGTAGCGCATATCGCAAGCCAGCGCCGTCATGGCGCCGGCGCCGGCGCACACGCCGTCGATGGCACCGATGACCGGCTGCGGGCAGTTGCGCATGGCCTTGACCAGATCGCCCGTCATGCGGGTGAACTCCAGCAGTTCGGGCATGGTCATCTGGGTGAGTGGCCCGATGATGTCGTGCACGTCGCCGCCCGAGCAGAAGTTGCCGCCCTCGCCCGTCACCACCACCACCTTCACGTCGGTGGCTTGGCGCAGGCCGTTGAACAAATCGCGCAGTTCGCCGTAGCTGTCGAAGGTGAGCGGGTTCTTGCGCTCGGGGCGGTTCAGGGTGACGGTGGCCACGCCATGAGCGTCGCACTGCCAGCTGAAGTGCCGCGCCGTGTAGGACGCGCGGGCGTCGAACTGCGCTCGCATCGGGTTCTTGGGGCCAATGTAGTGTTTCATGCGGTCTCCTGAAAAGATGCCTTGACCTTGCCCAGCAGGCTGCGCAAGGTGCGGATGTCCTCCGGGCTCAGGGCCGCGAAGGCGTCGACGATCCAGCTCTCATGCGCCTGGGCCATGGTGTTGAACTGGCGCCGCCCCCGGGGCGTGAGCCGCACCCGGTAGGCGCGCCGGTCGCCCGCGACCTCGACGCGCTCGACCAGGCCCTCGGCCTCCAGCTGATCAGTGATGCCGGTGACGTTGCCGCCGGTCACCATCATGCGGCGCGACAGCTCGTTCATGCGCAGGCCGCCCTCGGCGCGCTCGAGCTGCGCCATCAGATCGAACCGCGGCAGCGTGGTCTCGAACTGCGTGCGCAGCTCGGTACGAAGCTGCTTTTCGATCAGCTGCGTGCAGGTGAGCAGGCGCAGCCACAGACGCAGCGCGTCGGGGTGTTCGGAATGGGCGCGGGCTTCGAGATCCATGGCAAATACCTCACATCACCTCGCCGCCGCTGACCGAGATGGCCTGGCCGGTGACGGAGCCGCTGTCAGTCTGGCACAACCACAGCACCGCATCGGCCACTTCCGCAGGCTGCACCAGCCGCTTTTGCGGGTTGCCGGCGGCCAGCTGCGCGCGCGCCTCGTCTTCGCTGCGGCCGGTCTTGGCGACGATGTTGGCGATGCTGTCCTGGAGCAGGTCGGTCTCGGTGTAGCCGGGACACACCGCGTTGACGGAGACGCCCTTGGTGGCCAATTCGAGGGCCAGCGACCGGGTCAGGCCCAGCACGCCGTGCTTGGCCGCGCAGTAGGCGCTGACGTAGGCATAGCCGCGCTGCGCCGCCGTGCTGGCCACGTTGACGATGCGGCCCCAGCCGGCGGCCAGCAGGTCCGGCAGCACGGCCTGGGTGCAGACCATGGTGCCGGTCAGGTTGACCGCCAGCATCTGCTGCCACAGCGCCAAGTCCATCTTGATGAAGGGCGCGCTGTACGCCTGGCCGGCGTTGTTGACCAGCGTGTCGATGGTGCCGAAGCCCGCGCGTGCTTGCGCAAAGGCCTGCGCCACGGCGGCGGGCTCGGCCACGTCGGCGGCCACGGCCTGCAGGCGTGCGGCGGCGTCGGTGCTGCCGGCCAGCGTGCGCAGGCGGTCGGCGGCCAGCGGGCTGCGGCCCAGCACGGTGACGCGCGCGCCGCGCTCCAGCAGCGCCTGCGTGACCGCCAGGCCGATCCCGCGCGCGCCCCCCGTCACCAAGGCATGGCGGTTGCGCCAGTCGGGTGCCGTGGCCATGGCCGTCACGCCGCGCCGTGCATGGCGGCCTGCGCGATCTGCGCCGCCACCTGGGCCTTCTCGCGCTCGAACAGCGCCTCCAGTTGGCGCTTGCCCTGGTAGTAGGGCTTGGGCCAAGCGATGGGCGTGTAGCCGATCCTGGCGGCCTCGGTCAAGGTCCAGGCCGGGTTGGCCAGGTGCGGGCGGGCAATGGCGCACAGGTCGGCCCGGCCGGCCGCGATGATGCTGTTGACGTGGTCGGCCTCGGTGATCGCCCCCACGGCCATGGTGGCGATGCCGGCCTCCTGGCGCACGCGATCGGCAAAGGGCGTTTGCCACATGCGGCCATAGACCGGCTTTTCGTCCTTGCTGACCTGGCCGGCCGAGCAGTCCACCAGGTCGGCGCCGGCGGCCTTGAAGGCCTGGGCAATCTCCACCGCGTCGGCCGGGGTGATGCCGCCCTCCACCCAGTCGGTGGCCGAGATGCGCACCGACATGGGCTTGTCCTGGGGCCAGGCGGCGCGCATGGCCTTGAACACCTCGATGGGATAGCGCAGGCGGTTTTGCAGGCTGCCGCCGTATTCGTCCGTGCGCTTGTTGGTCAGCGGCGAGATGAATTCGGACAGCAAATAGCCGTGGGCGCAGTGCAGCTCCAGCCAGTCGGCGCCGATGTCCTTGCAGTCCTGGGTGGCCTCGACGAAGCGCTGCTTGAGCTGCTGCATCTCGTCCTTGGAGATTTCCCTGGACACCTGGCTCACGCCGGGCAGGTATTGCTGCCTGGATGCACCCACGATGGGCCAGTTGCCGGATTCGAGCGGCAGGTCGGTGCCGTCCCAGGCCACGCGCGTGGAGGCCTTGGAGCCGGCGTGGCCCAGCTGCATGGCGAACTTGGCGTCGGAATGCGCGTGGATCCAGTCGGCGATGCGTTTCCAACCGGCCTTTTGCTCGGCGTTGTACAGGCCGGGGCAGCCGGGGGTGATGCGGCCTTCGGGCGTGATGCAGGTCATCTCGGCAAACACCATGCCGGCACCGCCCATGGCGCGCGCGCCCAGGTGCACCAGGTGGTAGTCGGCGGGCAGGCCGTCAACGCAGGAGTACTGCGCCATCGGCGAGACGACCACGCGGTTCTTCAGCGTGAGGCCGCGCACGGTGAAGGGCGTGAACATGGGCGGCGGCGGGGTTTGATCGTCGGCCACCGTCAGACCGTCACGGCGAGCCAGCCAGCGCTCGTAGCCCTCCAGCCAGGCCTTGTCGCGCAGGCGCAGGTTCTCGTGGCTGATGCGCTGGCTGCGCGTGAGCATGGAGTACATGAACTGCGGCGGCTCGAGCTGGTCGCAATAGCGCTCGCCGCACACTTCAAACCACTCCATCGCGTTCCAGGCGGCGTTTTGCAGACGCAGCGCCTCGACGCTGCGGTCGGCCTGGTACTGGGTCAGCACGTTTTCGATCTGATCGGCGCCGTCGCCCAGCTCGATGAACTTGCGCGTGAGATCGATCGCGTCCTCCAGCGCCAGCTTGGTGCCGGATCCGATGGCGAAGTGCGCCGTGTGCACCGCATCGCCCAGCAGCACCACGTGCGCGCCGTTGGGGTTCTTGAACCACCAGTTGTCGCACTTGACGCGGGTAAAGTTGATCCAGGCCGAGCCGCGCAGGTGGCGCGCGTTGCTCATCAGCTTTTCGCCCTGGAGGTTGTCGGCAAACAGCTTTTCGCAGAAGGCAATCGACTCGTCGGGCCCGGCCTTGTCCAGGCCGTGTGCCTTCCACACCTGCTCGGGGCACTCGACGATGAAGGTCGAGGTTTCCTCGTCGAACTTGTAGATATGCGCCTGAAACCAGCCGTGCTCGGTCTTCTGAAAATCAAAGGTGAAGGCGTCGTACTGGCGTTTGGTGCCCAGCCAGATGAAGCGGTTGGGGCGCACCGCCAGCTCGGGCTTGAAGGTGTCCGCGTGCAGCGTACGAATCTTGGAATTGATGCCGTCGCTGGCGATGATCAGGTCGGCATCCGGGAAGTCCAGATCGGAGTCGACCTCGGTCTCGAACACGAGCTTCACGCCCAGCTCTTCACAACGCGCCTGCAGGATGTTGAGCAGCTTCTTGCGCCCGATGCCGACGAAGCCGTGGCCGCCCGAGCGGATCACCTGGCCCTTGAACAGCAGCTCGATGTCGTCCCAGTGGTTGAACGCCTGCTGGATGGTGTCGGCCGTGGGCTTGTCCCACTGGCGCATGTTGTCCATGGTGGCGTCGGAAAACACCACGCCCCAGCCGAAGGTGTCGTAGGGCTTGTTGCGCTCGACCACGGTGATGTCGTGCGCGGGGTTGCGCTGCTTCATCAACAGGGCAAAGTACAGGCCGCCGGGGCCGCCACCGATGCACACGATCTTCATGCGAGTCTCCTGGATCCTGGGGTTTCCATTTAGATATAGATAATTTACACCTAAATTAAATCGCGTCAAGGGCTCGGGTGCCCGCGGGTAGCTAGGGAATTACCCGAACAAGGTCGCTTGCAGAATGTGCATACTGGAACCCCTTGCATCATCCAGTCGCTTGACCATGCTGTACAAATTCAAATCCAAGGCCACGGCCGACCTCGTCATGTTGCAACCCAACGCCGAGGAGCTGCTCAAGATCATCGGCAAGGCTGCCGGACCCACCGGCATCATCACGGTGGCGCAGGCCGGCGCCGCCATTGCGGCCATCCAGGCCGAAATCCAGCGCCGCGAGGCGCTGCACGAAGCGCCCGCGCCCATTGCCGACGCCGAGGCCAACGACGCCGCCAAGGAAGAAGCCGTCTCGCTGCGCCACCGCGCGGCGCCCTTCATCGACATGCTCAAGCAGAGCAGCGCCGAGGGCAAGGACGTGGTCTGGGGGGTTTGACGGGGCCCGTCCTGAACGGGAGGGACGCCAAGGCACGGGGGCCCACAGAAGAACGCGAAGGCGTTTCGCCTCCTTCCCCCGCACCTGCGGGCGCCGCTGTTCTGCTGCTCAGGTGGATGGCGCCGCCAGCCGGTCCACCAGCATCCGGCACGTCATCTGCGGTTGGGCCCCCAAAGCTTGGGCCAGGGTATTGCAGTGGCTGATCACGCCATCGTCCAGCGTGCTGCGGGCCTCGCCGATGCGTGCGCTCAGGTGGCTGACGGTGCAGGCCGCGATGCCATGGCCCTGCAAAAAGGACAAGGCGGCCAGCCCGGCCCGATCCTTGCCCACGCCGGCGTCGTTGAAGACCGCCAGCAGCGGGCATGCGGCCCAGGCGTACTGCGCCGAGCTGATGCCGCCATGCGAGCCGCTGACCGCGACGCAGCCCGCATCGGTGCCGGGCCTGAGCTGGGTGATCGAGTCGACGACGCGCAGCCGGGCCTTCACGACCGCTGCCTCGCCACGGTGCGGTCAGGGATCAATCGGCGTACTGGCCCGCCGCCTTGATGACCGGGCCCCACTTGGTGACCTCGGCCGCAACGAACTTCTTGTGGCCTTCGGACGTCACGCGATCGTCATGCGCCACGATGGCGCCCAGGCTTTCTTCCTTCTTGATGAATTCCGGGTCCTTCAGCGCGGCCTGCAACGCCGTGTTGATGGCCTTGACCACCGCCGCCGGCGTGCCCTTGGGTGCGTACAGGCCGTGCCAGATCGACACGTCGAAGCCCTTGAAGCCCACCTCCTGCAGCGTGGGCAGGTCCTTGTAGACCGCGGGAATGCTCAAGCGCTTGGCCGTGGTGACGGCGTAGGCCTTGATCTTCTTGCCCTCGATCTGGCTGGTGGTGTTGGTGGTCTGGTCGCA
>OFJB01001211.1_pt1 | contig 10546 bp, 8 predicted proteins | sample 1775081 | NCBI WGS metagenome assembly OFJB01 (sample SAMN08195771, study PRJEB24354) | sludge metagenome | isolation source: initial sludge from phenol fed wastewater aerobic bioreactor | place: India: Nagpur | collected 2016-06-05 | reverse complement strand
ACGATCAATGACTACTTTGCCGAGACGCTCGCCGCAAACCCCGACAAGACGGCGATCGTCGCCGAGGGGAAGACGATCAGCTACGGGGAGCTCCTCGATTCCTCCGCGCGCCTGGCCTCGGCCCTCGCCGGGCGCGGAGTCGGGCGCGGCGACCGGGTCGCCGTCTTCATGGAGAACTCCATCGAGTGCGCGGTCTCGATATACGCGGCGCTGCTTTCGGGGGCCGCCTTCCTGGTCGTCAATCCACAGACGAAGACGGAAAAGCTCGCCTTCATCCTCCAGGACAGCGAGGCCGCGGCGCTGCTCACGGAAGGGCGTCTCGGCCCGGCCTTCCTGCCGGCGATGGAGAAGGCGACGGCGTTGAAGGCCGTCGTCTGCGCGGGCGGCCTGCCTTCCGACGCCGACGGGACCTCCCGGAGGATCGAGGCGCTGGGGGAGGTCCTGCGCCGCGCCGAGCCCGCCGCCAAGGCTTCTCCGACGATCCCGAACGACCTGGCCGCGCTCATCTACACCTCGGGCAGCACCGGCAATCCCAAGGGCGTGATGATGTCCCACCAGTCCATGGTCTTCACGGCCGGAAGCCTGATCCAGTACCTCCGCCTCCGTCCGGACGACCGGATCCTGGACGTGCTGCCGCTCGCCTTCGACTACGGTCTCTACCAACTCCTCATGAGCGTCTATCTGGGAGCCACGCTTGTCCTCGAGCGGAATTTCGTCTATCCGGCGCAGGTCCTGCAGCGCGTGAGGAGCGAGGGAGCGACGGTTTTCCCCGGAGTTCCCACCCTCTTCTCCATGCTCATCGGGATGCATCGAAAGACGCCGCTCCGTTTCCCTTCGGTCCTGCGGGTCACGAACACCGCCGCCGGCCTGCCTGCCGACTACAACCGCCGCCTGCGCGAGATCTTCCCGAACGCCCTGGTCTTCAGGATGTACGGCCTGACCGAGTGCAAGAGGGACTGCTACCTCGAGCCCGAGCTCATCGACGCGAAGCCCGAGTCCGTCGGCAAGGCCATTCCCGGGACCGAGGTCTTCGTCCTTACGCCCGAGGGACTTCCGGCCGCGCCTGGAGAGCCGGGCATGCTCCATGTCCGGGGACCGCACGTCATGCTCGGATATTGGAAGCGGCCGGAGCTTACGGGGAAAATGCTCAAGGACGGCCCCTTGCCCGGGGAGAGGATCCTGTGCACGCAGGACTGGTTCACCATGGACGAGGACGGCTTCCTCTACTTCAAGGGCCGCAGCGACGACGTGATCAAGACCAGGGGCGAGAAGGTGAGCCCCGTGGAAGTGGAGAACGCCATTTATTCGATCCCGGGGGTCCGGGAGGCCGCGGTCATAGGAGTCCCCGACGAGCTGCTCGGGCAGGCGGTGAAGGCCCTGGTCGTCCCGGACGACGGGCTGGACCTGACGGAGGCGGACATACGCAGGCATTGCGGACGTGTGCTGGAGAATTTCATGGTTCCCAAGTATGTAGAGTTCCGGAGCGTACTGCCCAAGACCGATACGGGCAAGATCATGAAGGCCGGCCTTCGTTGAGCGGCCCGACTCCGGATTCCGGCTCCAGGCGGTCCTTCGGGTACTGGATGGACCGGCTGGCTGAAAAGTTCGACCCGTCCCCCGACAAGCCGGAGGAGACGGCGGACAGCACTTTGCGCGCGCTTTGGCTCGCCGCTTGCGGCGCGCCGGCCTCGGCCGAGAAGGCCGCGTCGGTCGCCGCCTTGCCGTCCCTCGACGACGCCTCGGAGGGGCGTCTGTCGGAGCTGTTGGCGCGGCGGCTGGACGGCGTCCCCTTGGCTCACCTGACGGGGCGGCAATCCTTCATGGGCCTGGAGCTCCTGTCGGGACCCGAGGCGCTGATCCCCAGGAGGGAGACCGAGCTCCTCGCCCGCGCCTCCCTCGGGCTCCTGTCGGCGATGGTCGGCGGGGAAGCCGCCCCCCTCGTCCTCGACATCTGCACCGGCTGCGGCAACATCGCCCTTGCCCTGGCGCATCACGCGAAAGGCGCGAGGGTCTTCGCGTCCGACCTTTCCGAAGAGGCGGTGGCCCTGGCCGAGAGGAACGCGCTGGCCCTCGGCGGAGCCGCATGGGCGGAGTTCCGCGTCGGCGACCTGCTCGAGCCCTTCGACTCCGCGGAATTCCTGGGAAGGGTCGCGATGATCACCTGCAATCCGCCTTACATATCCAGCTCGAAGGTGGGATCGATGCGCCGGGAGATCAGCGGGCACGAGCCGAGACTCGCCTTCGACGGCGGCCCCCTGGGCGTCGGCGTCCTTCTGCGGCTGCTGGCCGAGGCGCCGCGGTTCCTGCGGCCGGGAGGCTGGCTCTGCTTCGAGGTCGGCGAGGGGCAAGGCGCCGCCATGGCCCGTAAGGCCGAGCGGACGGACGCCTTCGACCGGGTGGAGGTCTTCGCTGACGGCCGCGGGACGCCGAGGGCCGTCGCCGCGAGGCGGACGTAGCGATGCTCCGGCATCGGGCCGCCACGGCTGTCATGCTGGCGCTCTGCGCCTCTGGCTGCGAGGGAGGAGAGATGAGGGATGAACGCCGCGAGGCCGCGGCCCCGGAGCCATCGTCCGTCGTTTTCCGGGTCCCCGCCCGCCGCGTCTTCTTCGGCCACCAATCGGTGGGGTACGGCGTCGTCGAGGGAGTGGCGGCCCTGGTCGCGGAGGGGTCGGCTCCGGGGCTCGCGATCGCGGAGAGCCGCCTGCCTCCGGACGGCGAGGGTCCCTGCCTTGTCCACGCGGCGATCGGCCGGAACGGCGACCCGCTCGGGAAGATCGCCGACTTCGAAGGCATCATCCGGGGCGGGATGGGCGAAGGCGTCGGCCTCGCGCTGATGAAATTCTGCTACGTGGACATAACCGCGGAGACGGACGTCGACCGCCTGTTCGCCCGGTACCGTCGCGCGATGGCGGGCTTGATGGAGGAATTCCCGTCTTTGACGCTCGTGCACGTCACGGCTCCCCTCACCGCGAGGGACAGGGGCGTCAAGGGCGCAGTCAGGAGGCTGCTCGGCTTGGCTTCCGGGAGCGCGGCGGACAACGCCGCCCGCGGGCGCTTCAACGCGCTCATGCGGACGGAGTACGCGGGGCGGGGGCCGCAGTTCGACCTCGCCCTGCTGGAGTCCACGGGCGGCGGCGCGCCGGGCGCCGCCGGAGCCGGGGACGCCTGCCAGTACCTGGCGGAGGACTACACCGACGACGGAGGCCACCTGAACGAGCCGGGCCGCCGCCGGGCCGCCGAGGCCCTGCTCGCCGTCCTCGCTGCGGCCTCTGGGCGGCCCCCGCGGGCGCGTTAGCCGCACCCGTCGGATCCCGGCGCGCCAGCCGCGTTGGCCTGGCCGTGCGCGGCGGCGGCGCATCTGGGGCCCGGATAGCCGCGGTTTCCTAGCGGTACCAGGTGTTGTAGAGCGAGATGATGTTCACGACGGCGATCACGATCGTCGCGTAGACCGGCGCCTGGCGCTCCAGCCGATAGCCCCAGCTGTTGACGGGGGCGTAGACTCGGTCGCCCGGCATGATCGGATCCTTGGCCCTGCGCCTCTTCCCTTGCTGGTCGGCGACCCAGAAGCGGCCGGTCCAGTTGCGCTCCGGATCGACGCCGCCCGCCAAGCTGAGATAGTAGGAGGCCGGGTAGCCCGGCTGGTAGGGGAAGAATCCAGGCGCGATCACCGCGCCGGCGACGGACACGGTCGACCGCAGGGAAGGGATGAAGACGGTGTCGTTCGCCCTGAGAGGGATGTCTGAGGCCGGGTTCGAGTCGGCGAGCAGGGGATGCAGGTCGATGCCCAGGGGCTTTTCCTCGCCCGCCCTGAACAGGAGGGCGGAGGAGAGGTCCGCGATCGGAAGGATGCTGTCGCGGATCGTGTTGATGGCGTCGGACAGCATCTCGCCTTCCCTGATGGGGCTCGAGAACCTGGTGTAGGGCCGCTGCTGCGCCGCGGCGAAGGCCTCCGCCCTGCCCTGTACCGCCGCGCCGCGCTCCTGGTCGGCCGTCCCGTCGCCTGGGCGGGCCTGGGGAACGGAGACCGCGCCTTCGAACCACACCACGCCCTGCCTGTCCGCCTTGGACGAGACGATGACCGCGTCGCCGTCCTGGAGGCGCATGTCGGAGAGATAGGCCTGCGGCAAGGCGACGTATTCCGACCGCGGGGTGCCGCCGACCATCCGGTCGACGCGGAGCCTCGTCGGCTCCGCCCTTCCCGTGAGGCCGCCGCCGAACACTTCCACGAGGTCGCGCAGCCCTTCGCCCTGCACGAGCTCGTAGTCGCCGGGCGGGCGGACTTCGCCGCTGAGCCGTATCGTCCTGCGGGCCGGGAAGAGGATGATGGTGTCTTCGGGCCTGACATGGGGATCCTGGTCGCTCGCTCCCAGCCGCATGGCCTTCAGGAGGTCGTAGCTGCCGGTCTCGCCGTCGCAGGAAAGGATCTCGATGTTCCGGAGCGAGGAGTAGGGCCCTCGCGTGTCCTCGATGACCTCGCTCAGCTTGGTGAGGCCCCAGGCCGTGACGTGCTGGACGGCGGTGATCTCCCCTTTGACCGACACCCTGAATATGCCCGGGCTCAGGATCGAGAGGTAGGGCAGGCTGCGGGTATAGCTGTTGGCGATGAGCTCCTCCACTCGCGCCTTGAGCTCCACGAAACTCAGCCCGGAAGCGCCTATCTTTCCGAAGATGCCGAGATCGACCGTCGAGTCGGCGTCCACGAGGATCTCCCGGGACACGAGGCTGTCGGAGGTCTGGCGGTAGGTGAGCCGGTAGACGTCGCCGGGCGTCACGGGATAGTCGAGGCTGGAAACGGCCAGCTGGAGCCTTTCCTGGGCCTCGGCGGCCCTGTCCCGCGCGGACCGGGACTGCTCCAGTCCCGCTGGCTGCTCGCCGACTTGCTGGGAGTAGCCGATGCCGGCGGCCAGAAGCAGCAGGCACGGCATCCATGCTGGTCTTTTCACCCTCTCCTCCTTGTCCCCGCGGCCGCCAGGGCCTATCCTTAGATCGCGGAGCGCATATGGTGATAGGAACGGGCATCGACATCATCGAGAACGGTCGGGTGCGCGGCCTCGTCTCCCGCCACGGGGACAGGTTCCTCAGGCGCTGGTTCAGTCCGCGGGAGATCGCCTATTGCGAGGGCAAGTCCAAGCCCTGGATCCATTTCGCCGCGAGGATCGCCGCCAAGGAGGCCGCGCTCAAGGCCCTCGGCCTCGGATGGAAAGGCCCCCTGCGCTGGCGGGACATCTCCGTCGCCAATCCCGACTCGGGCCCGCCCGCCTTGGAGCTCTCCGGACTTCCGAGGCTGGCGGCCGAAGGCAAGGGGGTGACGTCCATCAGCCTTTCCATCTCCCATTGCGAGGACTACGCCGTCGCCTCGGTGGTGATGGAGGGGCCGGCGGCGCCCGCGGGCGGCTGAAGGCGCCGCCGGGCTTCCGGGATCCCGGCGCGTGGCGCGGCTGCTTTCCGTCATGGGCCGAGGCGCCGAGCCTCCGGGGCCTCGGGGACGTCTCCCGCGAGGAGCGGAGGCGTGTGCAGGTATTCGTTGGTCTTGCGCTTCTGGTCGATGTCCCGGAACACCCGCAGGACCTGTTCCTCCGTCAGCCCGGCCGCGGCGGCGACCTCGCCCGGAGGCACCCCGTTGTTCTTGCCGAGCAGGCAGAGATCCATGAGGCCGTAGGGGAGGGAGAAGTAGAACTCCTCCTGCGATTGGGGCATCGAATACGTGTCCGTGGTCGGCGGGCGCCCGCGAATCTCCTCAGGCACGCCGAGATACGCTCCCAGCTCGTACACCTGGGTCTTGTACAGGTGCGCGATCGGCTTGAAGTCGGCGCTTCCGTCCCCGAGCTTGACGAAGAAGCCCTGGTCGAACTCGAGCCTGTTGGGCGTGCCGGCCACCGCGTAGTTGAGGCGGTCGGCGTGGTAGTACTCGAGCATCTTCCGCGTCCGCTGCTTGAAATTGCTGGCGGCGACTATCCCCAGGTAGGCGTCGAGAGGGAGGCGGATCCTGGTCTCGCCGCCTTGGGGATCCTGGACGACGAGCGAGAAGAGGCGGAAGCTGTCGCTGTCCACGAGGCCGGGAAGGACCAGCTTCGCCTTGTACCCGGGGCCGAACGCGGGGAAGACCCCCCGGATGGCCTCGTCGCGGCGGCGGTAGCAGCCCGCGGCCTCAAGCAGGGGCGAGATGTCCTCGTAGGCCGTCCTTATGCCGATCGAATCGGCCATCAGCCGGCTCAGCCCGAGCGTCTCGGGTGAGGATTCCCGTTCGGGCATCAAAAGGCCGAGGACGCGGTCCCGTCCCAGGGCCGCCGCGCACAGCGCGGCGACGACGCTCGAGTCGACGCCGCCCGACATGGCGACCACGGCGCCCTTGCGCCTGTAGCGCGTGAGGTAGTCCCTGATGGACTTCGAGATGCGCGCGGCTTCCGCCTCGGCGTCGATCCCGAGGGACGCCGGACCGAATCTTCCGTCGCCGCTCACGCGGGCCCTCCCGCGAGCCTGGTCTCCCGCAAGTCGAAGACCGCCATGGGCCGGGGAGGCTCCCTCTCGCCCGTTCCCGATCCGTCGCCGGCCACGAACTGCCGATGGGCCAGCATGGTCGACAGGACCGCGAGGACCCGCATGTTGTCGGTGTTGCCCATCCTCCTGCCTTCGACGCGGGCGCATTTCGCGAAGAGCGCGGCGACGGAATCGGCGGAGAAGATCCCGGCTTCCTCCAGCCTCCGGCGGGCGGCCACGTCCTCCATCCAGGAAGCCGCTTTCCCGCGGAAGAAGCAGGAGGCGTCGGGGGCGCGGTAGGGCTGCTTCGGGCGACGCAGGATCGACGGGGGGACGAGATCGGCGAACTCGCGCTTGAGGATGTGCTTCTCGTCCAGGCCGAGCAGCTTGTGGCGCGTCGGGAGAGCGTTGGCCAGGGAGATGACCTCCGGATCCAGGAAGGGGTAGCGCCCCTCGACCGAATTGGCCATGAGCATGCGGTCGCCCTGGGAGGACAGGATGTAGCCCGGCAGCAGGGTGGTCATCTCCAGCCATTGCGCCCGCGCGACGGGATCCCATGACCGGCTTTCCGGCGGCAGGCGCGACAGGAGCTCCTCGTCGACGGCGGGTCCGTCCAGGCGCGCCCGCCAATCGGGTGAGAGCAGGTCCAGGATCGCCCTTGTCGCGTCCCATCGCGGCCGATGGGAGAGCCCGGGGTCCGCGGGGTCCAGGTTCCTGCCGAAAAAGGCCCGCGCGAAGGCGGGATAGCGGCCCGGCGACCTCTCCATCCACGGATAGAGCATTTCCGCCGCGCGCGCCCGTTTCTTCGATCCGGGATCCCTCGCCCAGAAGAGCCTGACCTTGGTCTCCCTGAAGATGTCGTAGCCTGCGAAGGCCTCGTCCGCGCCTTCTCCCGTCACGACGACTTTGTACCCGGATCGCCTGACCAGCCGGGAAAGCAGGAAGAGAGGCGCGGGCGCCGACCGGAGGATGGGACGCTCGGCGTGCCAGATCACTTCGGGAAAGGCGTCCGCGATGTCCTCTTCGGAGACCTCGACGCTCCTGTGGTCGGTTCCGAGAAGGCGCGACATCTCCGCCTGGTACGGCCCCTCGTCGAATTCCGGATCGGCGAAGCGGAGGGAGAAGGTCCTCAGCGGCGTCGACGTGTATCGCGCGACGACGGCGGCGGTGATGGAGGAATCGATCCCGCCGGAGAGGTAGGCGCCTACCGGCACGTCGCTTCTGGTGAAGCGGAGGCGCGCGGCCTGGACGAGCCGCTTCCGGAGCTCCCTGCTGTTCTCCTCCAGGTCCTGTCCGGGCTCCTCCTCCGAGGCGGGGAAGGCGATTTCCCAGTAGCGCCTCTTGGCCAGCCCGCCGGAGCCGAGGACGGCGAAGTGGCCCGGCTCGAGCTCGCTGACGCCGCGGTAGACCGTGCGCGGCGCGACGGTCGACCAGAAGGTGAAGGACTCCGCGAGGCCGGCGGAGTCGAAGGCCCTCTCGACGCTCTCGTCCGCGAAGATGGCCTTGATCTCGGACGCGAAGAGGAAGCGTCCATGGCTCCATGCGTAGAACAGGGGGAGGATGCCCATGCGATCCCTGGAGAGGACGAGGGTCTTCCGCCTCCGGTCCCACAGGGCGAAGGCCCATTGTCCGTTCAGGCGCTCGAAGCATCCTTCGCCCCATTGCTCCCAGGCATGGACGATCACCTCGGTGTCGCTCGCCGTCCGCATCCGGTGGCCCAGGGCGCGCAGCTCCCCGGAGAGTTCGACGTAGTTGAAGATCTCCCCGTTGAAGGAGATCCAGAGGCTCCCGTCCTCGTTCGCGAGCGGCTGCGTCCCGCCCGCCGCGTCGATGATCGCGAGCCTGGTGTGCCCGAGCGCGGCCAGTCCGTCGCGGAAATACCCCGAGCCGTCCGGACCTCTGTGCGCGAGCCTGCCCATCATCTTCATGACCAGCGCCGGATCAGGCGCCGCCGAGCGGTCGACGAAGCCGCATATTCCGCACATGTCCCTAGGCCTTCGACCGGTCCAGTACGAGGCGCCTGATGGCTTCCGCGCTGCCGAGCGTCTCCGGCGCGATGTCCTCGTCGGCGAGCGCGAGGCCGAAGGTCTCCTCGACGAACATCGCGAGTTCGATGAGCGCGAGGTCCCGGTCCTCCGCCGGACCGCGCGGCGGGCCCATTTCCCGGAGTCTGCGGTCGATCGCCTCTTCGTCGATTCGCATGGAGTCCCTTCCTCGGGCGGCTAGCGCGGCGCTCCGGAGCTCAGGTCAGGAAGAAGCGCCCTTTTTCCGCTCGAGCGAGAAATATTTCAGCTTCTCGGGATCGCGACGGATCCTCTGCACCATGTTGGCGGCGATCGCGGCGGCGATGCCGGCCGCGAGGCCGAACAAGGCGGCCAGGAGGACGATGCGCGCGCGCTCCGGCCGCGATTTGTTGTCCGGGACCTCCGCCATCTCCAGCACCTGGAAAATGGGCTCGGATTCCGGAGTCAGCTTCGCCGCCTCGTATTGCGGCGAAAGGGTGTTGTAGATGCGCTGCTGGATGTCCAGCTGGAGCGTCAGCTGCGTGAATTCCTGCGCGACGTCGGGAAGGCTCTTCTGCCCGTCCCTCGCCTGGGAGGAGTCCAGCATGCTGGCCTGGTTCTGTCCGATGAGGTCGAGGAGGTTCTGCCGCTCCGTCTTGAGCTGCTCCAGCCGCGGATCGTCGATCTTCGAGAAGCTGGAATAGTTCTTGATGTCGATTTCCTTGAGGATGAGCTGGGACCTGAGATTGGCCAGCGAGGCGGCCTGGGAGGTGCCCAGGTCCTGGACGTTCAGCACTCCGTATTTCCTCTGGAGCTCCTTCAGCCTCTCCTGCAGGACGGAGATGTCGTTCTTGACCTCCTCGATCTTCTCCTCGAGCATCTTGCGCTGCTTCTGCTTGGCCATTCCGCGGTTCTGGTTGAACCATTCGTCGAGCAGCCCTACCATGCTGTTCACGACCCGGCAGGCGTAGACCGGATCGATGTCCTCGAAGGTGATCTTGAGGGACCCCGTGTTGCGCGAGTAGTCGAAGATGGTCTTCTTGAGCACGAGCGCGCGTGTCTTTCCCTTGATGTTCGTCTTGACGCGGTATCGCTCGGCCATGTCGTATTCCTCGATCAAGCGGTCGAGGAGCGCCCTGCTGCGGAGGATCTCGAGCACCAGGTCGCCGTTGTCGAAGGCGGTGGACTGGCTGACCCTCTGGTCGAAGCCGAGCCCGCCGAGGATCGAGCCGGTGAGGTCAGCCTGGCCGGTCTGCTGGATGAGGATGCTGGCCTGGGCCGCGTATATGTTGGGCAAGGGACTCTTTTCCGCGGGAAGCACGAGGCTGAGCGCGCAGAAAAGCAGGGTCGCGGCCGTGACCGTGGCGGTCGTGGCGAGGATCAAGCGCCGATATTCCAGCAGAATGGAGATGTAGTACAGCAGCCCCTCGGAAAGACTTCTTTCGGAGCCGCCCTCTCTTTCCGCTCCCATTTTGCACCATCCAGTTGAAAAGCATATGGCGCGGCCTTGTCCTGTCAAGGGATGGAGGTTTTCGGGCCGGGGCTGGCGACGCCCGTCCTGGCGGCGAGGCTGGACTCCCCGCGCGAAGGATCGGTTGACGACCGGGGGCGGCTGTGTATGCTTGTAGTAATGGAAATTTCCGGCTCGCACGGAATGTCGTGGGGAAAGCGGCCATTGTCTAGGGCGTTGCGATAGCGGGGGCCAAGAGAATGCCGATCGCCGGGCGGAATTCGATACGCGGCCACAAAATGACCGCGATTGAGCCTGTCATCCATACTTCTCCGATTTTCAGGGATCTGGTACGGCACGAGAAATGCCGGGCCGACCGTGACGGGAGCGACTGCTGCCTTGTCGCTTTCGAGGTCGGGGGGACGGACGGGCATCTCGACGATCCGGCCTCGGTCGTCGGCCGGATCGTTTCCCAGCTGAGATCCATCGACGAGATCGGCTGGCTTGACGGCCGGAGCGTCGGGGTGATCCTTCCTTCCTCCACCCTCGAGGGTGGGAAGCGCTACGCGCGGAGAGTCGCCGAGGCTTGCCGCCTCGGCGACAAGAACCTGCCTTT
>OFJB01001207.1_pt1 | contig 10579 bp, 12 predicted proteins | sample 1775081 | NCBI WGS metagenome assembly OFJB01 (sample SAMN08195771, study PRJEB24354) | sludge metagenome | isolation source: initial sludge from phenol fed wastewater aerobic bioreactor | place: India: Nagpur | collected 2016-06-05 | reverse complement strand
GCGGGCTGGACGCGCTGGCGGGCGCCGGCGCCTTCGATGTCGTCGTCCACGCCACCTCGGCCAGCCTGAGCGGGCAGGCGCCGGCCGTGCCGCCCAGCGCCTTCGCGCCCGGCGCGCTGGCCTACGACATGGTCTACGGCCAGGGCCTGACGCCGTTTCTGGCGGCGGCGCGCGCCGCCCGCTGCGCGCGCGTGGCCGACGGCCTGGGCATGCTGGTGGAGCAGGCGGCCGAGTCCTTCGCACTGTGGCGCGGCGTGCGGCCCGACACGCGCGCAGTGCTGGCGCGGCTGAGCGGCTGAAAACCTTTCTCCATGCTCGCCAAAGCCCGAGCTACGGCTGCGCTTTGCTCCTCGAACCATGCGCGCAGCAATGGCGTGATGGCGTGGTCATCACCGCCGGCGAGGTCTGCGGCTTCGACTTCGATTCATGCCTTTTTGGGGCCGCCGAACAGCGCGCCTTCGTCGTCCTGGGCGAGCATGAGCCTGTGCGCGACGCCCCGCGCCGCTACCTCAAGCGCCTGTCCGATTTGATGTTCGTGTCGGCGCGCGTGCTGAACCGGCATCGGGCCGATGGTGGCGGGGGGATGATGGATGTGCAATGGAAGAGCGAGCCGTTGAGGCGTTTCTGATGGATTGGAGGGGACGTCGTAGGCTGTGGGAGGAGGAAAGAAATCCGGCGCCTTGCCTTGACGCTTGTCGGGCCACGCTGGACTGGTCCAGTCTACGAGATTGCAAGTCGAATCGGCCAGCAACGCTTGTCCATCAAGCACCGTCAACTATCAAAATAGCAGCATTCGCCGCCGTCATGCTGTCTGTTTCAAATACCGCTGGTGCCATGGCAGCGCTTCTTGAAGCCCCGGAGTAGACGGACGGGAAACGCCGCGATCAGGCCGGGTGCGTCTGCAGCGGATGTACCGCCTTTACGGCGGTCTGCAGTGCCTCGTCCGACTCGGCCAGGCGCAGGTCGTAAGCTGTTTGCAGGTTCAGCCAGGACTGCGCATCGCCGCCGAAAAAGCGGCTCAGGCGCAAGGCGGTGTCGGCGGTGATGCCGCGCCGCTCCAGCACGATGTCATTGATGCGCGAAGCGGGCACGTGCAGTTGCCGCGCCAGTGCGTTGGCGCTCATGGCGATGGGCTTGAGGTAATCCTCGCGCAGCACCTCGCCGGGGTGCACGGGGCGCATGCCGTTCTTGAACATTTCCATCTCCTTGTCTTGTGGCCTTAGAAGGTGTGAATGAATCCAGAGTGCCCGAAAGGATCGTCAAAAGCCGGCCGATCAAGGCGCAAAGCGCAGTCGTAGCCGGGGTTACGGCGAGCATTTGCAACGCCGAGCGGGCGGCTTTTGGCGGTCAAGGCGGGCATGAAGGGCTCGTTCACATCTTCTTAGTGGTAGTCGACGATTTCCACGTCGGTCACGCCTTGTTTCGTCCAGACAAAGCACACGCGCCACTGGCCGTTGATGCGGATGCTGTGCTGGCCCTGGCGGTCGCCGCTCAACAACTCCAGGCGATTGCCCGGCGGGCTGCGCAGGAAGTCCAGCGTTTGCGCGGCATCCAGTTGCGCCAGCTTGCGTTCGGCCACGCTCTGGATGTTGGCGAAGCGACGGGTCTTGCCGCTGGTGAACAGGCGCTGCGTGTCCTGACACTTGAAAGAGAGGATCGCCATGGGGTGGGAAGGATTGTATAGCGTTTACCGATATTCGGTATATTTATCCGATCGCCATACGCGACGGGTGCCGTCGCTTGTGTCGAGGAACGAAACCTCGCGTTTTCTCTTGGCGTTGGCTGGATTGCGCTGCGCCGATCCAGTCTACGAGATTTCAGGTCAAATCGACCCGCAATCCCCGCTCATCAAGCACAAATAGCTATCAAACAAGAAGCATCAAGCCGCCTTCACGTCGAAGAACGTCGATGAGGCGGCCGCACCGGGCCGCATATCCCTGCTGGCAGCGTTCTTCATAATGGCAGGCATGAAGCTCCTCGTCCTGCACGGCGTCAACCTCAACATGTTCGGCCAGCGCGATCCGGCGCACTACGGCACGGCCACGCTGGCCGACATCGACGCGGCGCTGCAACGGCTGGCGGGTGAGCTGGGCGCCGGTGTGGAGTGCTTCCAGACCAACCACGAGGGCGCGCTGTGCGAGCGCATCCACCAGGCGCACCGCGACGCGGCCGACGGCGTGCTCATCAACGCCGGCGCGTGGACGCACACCAGCATCGCCATCCGCGACGCGCTGGCCATCCTCAAGTGCCCCATCGTCGAGGTGCACATGTCCAACATCCATGCGCGCGAGCCGTTTCGCCACCGCTCCTTCATCGCGCCGATCGCCGCCGGCCAGGTCTGCGGCTTTGGCGTCGATTCATACCTTCTGGGTTTGCGCGCCCTCGCCAATCTTGCGCAAGCAGCTGCAAAAAAGTGAGTAAACCATGGGCAAACGCCTGACGCAGATCGCCACCCGCACGGGCGATGACGGCACCACCGGCCTGGGCAACAACACCCGCGTGTCCAAGGCCAGCGCGCGCCCGCACGCCATGGGCGACGTGGACGAGTTGAACAGCCACATCGGCGTGCTGCTGTGCGAGCCGATGCCGGCCGACGTTCGCGCCCTGCTCACCAGCATCCAGCAGCAGCTGTTCAACCTGGGCGGCGAGCTGTCGATCCCGGGCTTCGAGCTGCTCAAGGACGAGGCGCTGGCCGAGCTGGACGCCGCGCTGGACAAGTACAACGCCACGCTGCCGCGGCTGCAGGAGTTCATTCTGCCCAATGGCACGCGCGCGGCCGCGCAGGCGCACGTGTGCCGCACCGTGGCGCGCCGCGCCGAGCGCGCGGTGGTGGCGCTGGGCCAGCACGAGGACGTGCGCGCCGCGCCGCGCCGCTACCTCAACCGCCTGTCGGATTTGATGTTCGTGCTGGCGCGCGTGTTCAACCGCGACGCCAGCGGGCACGAGCTGCAGGACGAGGTGTACTGGAAGAGCGACAAGCTGGATCGCACGCAGCACGGCGGGTGACGCGCATGGGGTGAATCCCGGGTGTCCGGGGCGCGCATCGTCCCTTACCATGGTTTCCTTTGTTGCCATACGCAAAAGAGGAGCAAGACGAGATGCGTTTGAAAACCACCCTCGCGGCCGGCCTGATGGCCGGCCTGCTGGCACTGGGCGGCGCCGCCCTGGCCCAGAAGCCGCAATTCATCAACGTGCTGACGGGCGGGCAAAGCGGCGTGTACTACCCGCTGGGCGTGTCGCTGGCGCAGATCTTCGCCAAGGCCGTCCCGGACGCGCGCGCCACGGCGCAGGTCACCAAGGCCTCGGCCGAAAACCTCAACCTGCTGCAGGCGGGACGCGGCGAGCTGGCGTTTTCGCTCGGCGACGCGGTGGCCGATGCCTGGGCCGGCGACGCCGAGGCGGGCTTCAAGGAGCCGCTGAAGAACCTGCGCGGCTTCTCGGCCACCTACAACAACTACATCCAGATCGTCGCCAGCGAGGACTCGGGCATCAAGACCCTGGCCGACCTGAAGGGCAAGCGCGTGTCGGTGGGCGCGGCCAAGTCGGGCACCGAGCTGAACGCGCGCGCCATCTTCAAGGCCGCCGGTCTGTCGTACAAGGACCTGGCCAAGGTCGAGTACCTGCCGTTCGGCGAGTCGGTCGAGCTGATCAAGAACCGCCAGCTCGACGCCACCCTGCAGTCGGCCGGCCTGGGCGTGGCCTCGATCCGCGATCTGGCCAGCTCGGTCAAGATCCGCGTGGTGGCCGTGCCCAAGGAGGTGGTGGCCAAGATCGGCAGCCCGGCCTACGTGGCCACCGAGATTCCGGCCAACACCTACACCGGCCAGACCGAGGCGGTGCCCACGGTGGCCATCCCCAACTTCCTGGTCACGCAGTCCAAAGTGCCCGACGAGCTGGTCTACCAGATGGCCAAGGCCATGTACGGCAACCTGGACACCCTGTACGCCGCGCACAACGCCGCCAAGGCGATCAAGCTGCAGAACGCGCTGACGGGCATGCCCATTCCGCTGCACCCGGGCGCCGAGCGCTACTTCCGCGAGGCCGGCATCCTGAAATGAAACACCCCCAGTCTCCACTCGCTGCGCGATGTTTCGCCTTCCCCCTTGCAGGGGGCACGCCCTCTGGCCGGGGAAACCCCGGCCAGGGGCTTACGCACATGGCCTGCTCCGCGGCCCTTGGGCTCTTGGTGTTTCATGTGCTGCGGGTGGCGCGCAGCGCCATGGATAACTGAGATGGGGCCTACTCGGCCACGATCTTCTTGTCGGTGGCGATCTTGCGCCACACGGCCAGATCGTCCTTGACGCGCTCGGCCAGCTCGGCGGGCGACAGGGCCAGGGGCGTGGCGCCATCGGGCGCCAGCAGCGCCATCACCTCGGGCGTCGACGCGATCTGGTTCAGCTCGCGGTTCAGGCGCGCCACCACCGGCGCCGGCGTGCCGGCCGGGGCGAACACGGTGACCCAGATGTCGGCCGCGAAACCAGGCACCGCGCTGGCTACCGTGGGCAGCTGCGGGAACACCGGGCTGGGCTGCGCCGAGGTCACCGCCAGCGCGCGCACCTTGCCCGACTTGATCTGCGGCGCGATGGAGGTGTAGTTGGAGATCATCATGTCGATCTGCCCGCCGGCCAGGTCCATCAGCGCATTGGCCGCGCCCTTGTAGGGCACGTGCATCATCCGGATGTGCGCCGCGTCCGACAGCATCTCGCTGGACAGGTGCGCGACGGAGCCGATGCCTGCCGTGCCATAGCTCAGCTTGCCTGGCGCGGCCTTGGCCGCGGCGACCAGCTCGGCCGTCGACTTGATGGGCGTGGCCGCGCTCACGGCCAGCAGCATCGGCCCATTGCCGATCAGCGACACCGGGACGAACGCGCTGACCGGGTCGTAGGGTAGCCTGGCCTGCGTGACCGCCGCCGTCAGGAAGGTGGACGACGTGAGCAGAAGCACCGACCCGTCGGGCGGACTCTTGGCGACGTAGTCCGAGCCGATGACGCCGGCGGCGCCGGGGCGGTTCTCGACGATCACGGTGTTGCCCAGGCGTTGCGCCAGCAGGGGCGCCATCGCCCGCGCGATCGCGTCGTTGCTGGCGCCGGCCGAGAACGGCACCACGATCTTCATCAGGGGCGGCAGCTTCGGTCCGGCGTCGGCCTGCGCCCACCCGAGGGCAGGCACCAGGGCTGCGGCCGCGAGCAGGGCGCGGCGGGTCAAGGCGTTCGGCATGGTTGTCTCCTTATGGAAATGGGTTCGAGCTCAGGCCGGGATGGCCAGGTCCAGCAGGGGTGCGTACTGCTGCGCGCCGAAGATGTCGCCGTCGCCGGCGCTGCCGCTGGGGCGCTCGCGGTAGACGGTGAACTTGATCGCCAGCCCGGGCACGTATTCGACGAAATCGCTGATGCGCTCGGGCGCGATGCGGTACAGGGCAGCCATCGACTGGCGGCTGATCGCGCCGGAGCGGCGCACGCGCTCGAAGTCGGCGGCGTCGCGGAAGATGATGTCGAAGGTGATCTTGTTGACGCCGGCGTTCTTGCTGCGGATGGTCTTGGCCAGCTGGCTCAAGGGGGTGGTGACTGCGCTCATGAAGGTCTCCAGGTCAAATGCCGGCTTCCACCAGCCGGGTAGGGAACAGTTCCATCGGGTCGTCGACTTCCAGGGTGTGGTTGAGCGTCCAGCGGTAGGCGGCGCTGGCGTGCAGCACCTCGTCCAGCGGAAAGGCGACCGAGCCGGCCGTGCCTTTCACGTCGGGCAGGCGGGCGTAGAACATCTGGCGCAGGCCGATCATGGTGACCTCCTCCGCCATCTCCCGGGTGGGCGCCACGCCCTGCACCATCACGCACAGCTCGTGACCGGGCTGGTCGCGCAGCGGCTCCAGCGCGCCCATCACGCCATCGCGGCCGTAGACGTTGTAGTGCAGCTCATAGCCCGTGTCGCCAAAGCGTGCGCGCACCTGCTCGCGCGCCCAGCCGATGACGGCGTCCACGTGGGCGATGGTGTAGGGGTCGCGGATGCCGCACAGGCCGACATAACGCTCGCCCACCTTGCCCGCGCCTTCCAGCTTGACGCGCACGCGCCGGTCCGGCACGAAGCGCGAGCCCGTGATGCGGGTCGTGCGCTCGGTCAGCTGTTCGTAGTGGCAGTGCGTCATGTCGAGCCGGCCGCCGGCAAAGAACTCCTCGTACGGGTTGGAGCGCTCGTACATCGCGTGGCCCGAGACCGACGCAATGGTGCAGCGCTGCTGCGGGTGCATGGCGGTCACGCGCACGTCGTCCTGGCGGATCTCGCCCAGCACGGTTTCCTTGCCGCCATAGGGTTCGGCGCAGAACGACGCGCACTCCAGCACCTTGCCCAGGTAATAGGCCCGGTCGGCGGGAAATCCGTGGTGCAGCGCCGGCGCGGCGAACACCGCGGCGTCCGAGCTGCGGCCGCCGATGATCACGTCCGCGCCCTGCTGCAGCAGGTGGATGTACGGGTGCACGCCGGCCATCGCCACGATGCGGTCGGTCGCGTCCAGCTCCGACAGGCTCAGGTCGGCAAAGCCGTCGAGGCCGCGCACCACGGCGCCCTGCTCCATGCGCTGGCGCAGCGCGGCCGTACTGAGCTCGGAATGGAAGTAGCCCAGCCTGAACTTCGGCAGGCCGTGCTGGCGGGCGATGTCGCGGATCATCTCCACGTACATGTCCACGCGGCTGTTGCTGCCGGTGTCGCCGGCCGAGCCGATGATCATCGGCACGCCCAGCCGGCGCGCGGCCAGCAGCATGTGCTCCAGGTCATGGCGCTGCCAGGCCTTGGGGCTGGTCGAGGTGTCGGAGCCCAGCGGCACCGGCCCCACGTCGTCGCTTCCGGAGTCGGCGGCGATGCAGTCGGGGCCGGCCTGGACGCCCAGCTCGAAACTCTCGGTGCGCAGCGGAGCAAAGCCCAGGTGCCCATTCGGGCAAATGATTTTCAGCGATTCCATGCCAAGTCTTTGGGAAGTGTGTTCACGACACCCCTTCCTTGCAACTTGCATGCCAGGCACCGGCGCCTTTCAAATGCCCATCAAATCAATGGGTTGCGCCAAAGCATCGGTTCTGCGAACGGCTTGGTGGGTGGAAATTTACGTGTTTGCGTGTATTTCACGCACGGCTCAGCCCAGTTTCAGCTTGAGCATTTGGTGGCGCAGGGCATGGCGCGTCAGTCCAAGCGCCACCGCCGCATGGCCCAGGTTGCCACCGGCTTGCTGCAGCGCCTGTTCGATCAGCTGGCGCTGATAGGCGGCCGTGGCCTCGTGGTAGCTGGCCGGCGCGGCACCGGCCGTGATGGGGGGCGTGCGTGGGGAGCGCACCGCGCGCACGATCCGATCGGGCAGGTGCGCCAGGCGCACGCGCTCGCCGTCTTCCAGCAGGCAGATGCGTTCGAGCAGGTTCTCGAGCTCGCGCACGTTGCCCGGCCACGGGTAGCGCCGGAATATGTCGGCCACGTCCGGGTCGATCGTCTTCATGCGGCTGCCGTACTGGAGATTGCAAGCCGCCAGGTGGTGCTGCGCGAGCAGGAAGACGTCGTCGCCGCGCTCGCGCAGCGGCGGCAGGTTGAGCGCGACCACCTGCAGCCGGTAGTACAGGTCGTCGCGGAACACGCCGGCCTTGACCTCGCCCAGCAGGATGCGGTTGGTGGCCGCGATGAAGCGGACGTCCACCTCGATGGGGCGCACGGCGCCCACGCGGCGGAAGCGCCGGGCGTCCAGCAGGGTGAGCAGCTTGGCCTGCATCACGGCGTCCAGCTCGCGGATCTCGTCCAGGAACACCGAGCCGCCATCGGCGGCCTCGATCAGCCCCGGCTTGTGGGACACGGCACCGGTGAAGGCGCCCTTCTCGTGACCGAACAGTTCGGATTCGAGCAGCGCGCTGGGAATCGCGGCGCAGTTGATGTCGACGAATGGCGCCTGGCTGCGCCTGGACGCGGCGTGCAGCGCGCGGGCGACCAAGCCCTTGCCGGTGCCGGTTTCGCCGTAGATCAGCACCGTGCGGGCGTTGCTGAGGGCGACGCGCTCGATCAGGCGCCGCAGCTCGACGATGCTGGGGTGCTCGCCGATCAGGGTCGGGCGTGGAGCGTTCGCCTCAGGGTGGTGCGCCATCCGGACAGGATAGCAAGCCGCTCACTCCCCCCAAAGCAGCTACCGCGCCCAGGCCACGCCGCCGTCCACCACCAGCGTCGAGCCCACCACATAGTCCCCCGCGCGCGAGGCCAGGTAGATGGCGGCGCCGGCCATGTCCTCGGGCGTGCCGATGCGGCCGGCCGGCGTGCGCCGGGCCACCTCGTCGGCGTGGTCGCGCGCGGTCTGGTTCATGTCGGAGGCGAACGGGCCCGGCGCGATGGCGCTGACGACGATGCGCCGGGGCGCCAGCGTCATGGCCATGCGCTTGGTCAGGTGGATCAGCCCGGCCTTGCTGGCGGCGTACGAATAGGTCTCCCACGGGTTGACGCTGATGCCGTCGATGCTGGCGATGTGGATGACCTTGGCCAGGTGGTCGGTGGCGGCGGCCTCGAGCATGGGCGTGAGCGCCTGCGTGAGGAAGAACGGCGCCTTCATGTTCAGGTCGGCCACCTTGTCCCAGCCGCTTTCGGGAAACGCGTCGTATGGCGCGCCCCAGGCCGCGCCGGCGTTGTTGACCAGGATGTCCAGGCTCTTTTCATGCTGCCGCAAGGCGGCCGCCAGCGCCTGGATGCCCGCCAGCGTGGACACATCGGCCGGCAGCGACACGCAGGGGCCGATGCTCGAGAGCTCGCGCGCGGTGGCGTCGCAGGCCTCGGCCTTGCGCGCCGAGATGTACACGCGCGCGCCGGCGCGCAAAAAGCCCTCGGCGATCATGCGGCCGATGCCGCGCGAGCCGCCGGTGACCAGCGCCGTGCGGCCGCGCAGCGAAAACAGTTGGTCGATGTCCATGATCGGTTCCTCTCGTCTTGTGAAGTTCAATGGCCTTCGGCATCCAGCGTCGCGCCGAACCCGCGCAGCGCCGCGTCGTGCAGCAGCGTCTTCACGCGCGCAAGGGCGCCCGGCTCGGCCTGCGCCAGCAGCCGGCCAAAGGCGCGCGCCTCGTCCAGCAGCGCGTGGGCCGGCGTGACTTGCCACACCAGCCCCCAGTCGTGCGCCTGCCGCGCGGTGAAGGCCTGGCCGGACCACAGCAGCGCCTTGGCGCGGCCCAGGCCGATCAGGCGCGGCAGCAGGGCGTGGATGCCGCCGGTGCCGGGCAGGCCGAGCTGCGCCTCGGGCAGGGCAAAGCGCGCGTCCTCGCTGGCAAAGACCACGTCGCAGTTGAGCGCCAGCTCCAGGCCGGCGCCCACCGCCCAGCCCTGCACCGCCGCGATCGAAGGCTTGCCGTGCTCCACCAGCGCGGCGGCCACCTGCTGCAGCGTGGCGACGAAGGCGGCGCTGGCGGGCGCGTCGCGATCCTTGCCGGCGCAAAACGCCCGGCCCTCACCGCGGATCAGCAGCAGCCGCACCGCAGGGTCGTCCTGGCCCTGGCGCACCGCGTCCAGCAGGGCCTGCGCCGACTGCGGCGTGAGCGCGTTCAGGCGAGCGGGCCGGTTCAGGGCGATCTCGAAGAGGCCGCCGACGCGCTGGCAGACGAGCTCCATGCTGCGTCAGAGGCTGAGAGTTTTTTGGGCGTGCCCGAGGAGCGCGCCCCAACGCGCCCAATCAAGGCGCAAAGCACAGCCGTAGCTCGGGCTACGGCGAGCATTTGCAACGCCGAGTGGGCGCGTTGGGGCGTGAGCAGCGGGCATGAACAAAAGACTCTCAGCCTCTCAGACCGGCGCAAAGCGCCAGATGCCGGCGGCGTCGCGCGTGCGCGCCAGCTGGCCGCCATGCCACAGGCGGTGCAGGTGCGCCACCGACTCGCCCAGCGCGAAGGTGGTCTGGTGCAGATCGAGCGGGCGCTTGAACAGCACCGGCAGCATGTCGTAGGCGCTCACCGGCCTGGCGTGGGCGGCCTGCACCACCTCGGCCAGGCGGTCGCGGTGGTGGTCGTGCAGCTGCTGGATGCGGGTGTGCAGGCCCTTGAACGGCCTGCCGTGCGAAGGCAGCACCAGGGTGTTTTCGGGCAGCGGCTTGAAGCGGTCGATGGAGTCCAGGAACAGCGTCAGCGAATCGGCCTCGGGCTCCATCTCGTACACGCTGACGTTGGTGGAGATGCGCGGCAGCACCATGTCGCCGCTGATCAGGATGTTCGGCACTTCGCCCGCCGCCGTGGGCGAGCCTTCACGGTACAGCGCCATGTGCTCGGGCGCGTGGCCGTAGCCGGCCACGCAGCGCCAGGCCTGGCCGCCGATGGTCAGCTGCATGCCGTCGATCAGGCGCGCGTAGCTGGGCGGCACGGCGGGCACCAGGCCGCTGTAGTAGTTCTTGCGGTTGCGGACCTGCTCCAGGTCGCCCTCGTCGAGCATGCCGTGGCTGCGGAAGTACGCCGCCAGGCGGTCGCCGCCGAAGCTGTTGACCACCTCGCAGGCGTAGCGCGCGGCCTGGAAGTCGGTGCCGCTGATCCACAGCGGCGCCTGCCAGCGCTCGCACAGCCAGTGCGCCAGGCCGATGTGGTCGGGGTGCATGTGGGTG
>OFJB01001206.1_pt1 | contig 10581 bp, 10 predicted proteins | sample 1775081 | NCBI WGS metagenome assembly OFJB01 (sample SAMN08195771, study PRJEB24354) | sludge metagenome | isolation source: initial sludge from phenol fed wastewater aerobic bioreactor | place: India: Nagpur | collected 2016-06-05 | reverse complement strand
CCGCGCGGCAGGCCGCCCACGCCCAGGGCGATGTCCAGGCCCAGCGAGCCGGTGGAGACGACCTGGATGTCCTCGATGGCCTCGCCCTCGCCCAGGCGCATGATCGTGCCCTTGCCGAACTGCTTTTCGATCTGGGCCAGCGCGGCCTGCAGGGCTTTGGCTTTCTCGGTCTTGTCGGCAACCGCCATGTCCATGGTTTTCTCCTTTGAATTCAGTGGGTTGGTGCATCACGCCCCGATCAAGGCCGGGTTCATCTGGATGCATGAACAGGACTGTATAGGAATACATTTAATTTGATAAGTCTTTTTCTATGTCAGTTTGCCTTATCATTTCTGCATGAGCGATGAAGGCATGGACGACCGCTGGCGCCAGACCCACCTGGGGCGCCTGCTGGGCCATGCCATGCGGCGCTTCGACGCCCGCGTGCTGGCGCTGATGGCCGCCAGCGAGCGCGCGCCGCTGGCGCTGTCCAACCTGGCGGCGCGCGACAAGGTGGGCGCGGCCATCGTGCACGTCACGCGCCACCTGCCGCTGGGTGGCGCGCGCCTGACCGAGCTGGCCGCCTGGGCCGGCATGAGCAAGCAGTCCATGGGTGATCTGGTCGACCAGTGCGAGGCCTGGGGCTTGGTCATGCGCGAACCCGATGCGCGCGATGCCCGCGTGCGGCACATCGTCTTCACGCCCGCCGGGCTGGACTGGCTGGCCGCCTTCCAGGCCGCCGTGGCGCAGGCCGAGCGCGAGTTCCGCGCCGCCGTGGGCGCGGAGGTTGCCACGGTGGTGGCGCTGGGGCTGGACGCCTACGCCAGCGGCCCGTAAGGCCCGCGGCAGGCAAGGCCCCTAGAATTTCCAACCAGGCGCCCACCGTGGCGCCGCTGCCGGAGACCCCCATGCGCATCCTCATTGCCGAAGACGACCAGGTGCTGGCCGATGGTCTGATGCGCAGTCTGCGCGGCGCCGGCGCGGCGGTGGACCACGTGGCCAGCGGCTCCGAGGCCGACACCGCCCTGCTGGCCAACACCGAGTTCGACCTGCTGATCCTGGACCTGGGCCTGCCCAAGCTGCACGGCCTGGAGGTGCTGCGCCGCCTGCGCGCGCGCGGGCAGGCGCTGCCGGTGCTGATCCTCACGGCGGCCGACGGGGTGGACGAGCGCGTCAAGGGGCTGGACCTGGGCGCCGACGACTACATGGCCAAGCCCTTCGCGCTGTCCGAGCTGGAGGCGCGCGTGCGGGCGCTGACGCGCCGCGGCATGGGCGCTGCCAGCAGCGTGATCCGCCACGGCCCGCTGGAGTATGACCAGACCGGCCGCGTGGCCCACATCGACGGCAAGCTGATCGACCTGTCGGCGCGCGAGCTGGGCCTGCTGGAGGTGCTGCTGCAGCGCTCGGGCCGCCTCGTCAGCAAGGAGCAACTGGTCGAGCGCCTGTGCGAATGGGGCGAGGAGGTCAGCCACAACGCCATCGAGGTCTACATCCATCGCCTGCGCAAGAAGATCGAGCAGGGTCCGATCCGCATCGCCACGCTGCGCGGCCTGGGCTACTGTCTCGAGAAGATTCAAGGCTGATTGGCCCTCAGCGCCCGTCCAACAAGCGCAAAAAGCTATCATTGATATAGCGTTGATGTGAAACTCTTTCAACGCACCCAGCGTTCGCTGTTCGGCGAGATCCTCGACTGGATGCTGACGCCGCTGCTGCTGCTGTGGCCCATCAGCCTGGCGCTGACCTGGCTGGTGGCGCAGAACCTGGCCAACAAGCCCTTTGACCGCGCCCTGGTCGACAGCACGCAGGCGCTGGCCCAGTCCCTGCGTGTCGAGCCCGACCACAGCCTGCGCTTTGCCCTGCCCGAGTCCGCCGGCGAGTTGCTGCGCGCCGATGATGCGGACAACGTGTACTACCAGGTGCTGGGGCCGGGCGGCGCCTTCGTCTCCGGTGCGCGCGCCTTGCCAGCGCCACCTGAGGCCCCCGCGCGCAACGCGCCTGCCACCGAGCCGCAGCTGCGCGACGCCGAATACCAGGGCGTGCCGGTGCGCGTGGCGGCGCTGTGGGTGCCGCTGGAGGGCCTGCCCGGCCCGGCCCTGGTGCAGGTGGCCGAGACGCGCGAAAAGCGCAGCGTGCTGGCGGCCGAGATCATCAAGGGGGTGATGCTGCCGCAGTTCGCCATCCTGCCGCTGGCGGTGCTGCTGGTATGGCTGGCCCTGGTGCGCGGCATCCGGCCGCTGTCCGAGCTGGAGCGCCGCATCCGCAAGCGCCGCCCGGACGATCTGTCGCCGCTGGACGAAGGCGCCGTGCCGCAGGAGGTGGGCCCGCTGGTGGCCTCGGTCAACGACCTGCTGACGCGGCTGAAGGACTCGATCGCCACGCAAAAGCGCTTTCTGGCCGACGCCGCACACCAGCTCAAGACTCCCCTGGCCGGCCTGCGCATGCAGGCCGACCTGGCGCAGCGCGCCGGCGCCAGCGAGGCCGACCTGAAGCAGTCGCTGCAGCAGATCGGCCGCGCCAGCATGCGCGCCACCCACACCGTCAACCAGTTGCTGGCGCTGGCGCGCGCCGAAAGCAGCAGCGCCGAACTGGCGCGCCAGCCCTGCGACCTGGCGGCCATCACGCGCGACGCCGTGCAGGAGGCCGTGCCCCGCGCCTTGCACCAGCACATCGACCTAGGCTACGACGGCCCGCCGACCGGCACACCCGGCGCGGTGCTGGCCGGCAACGCCACCTTGCTGCACGAACTGGTGCGCAACCTGGTGGACAACGCACTCAAGTACACGCCTTCAAGCAGTGCACAGCCCGGCGTGGTGACGGTGCGGCTGCGCATCGGCGGGCTGCACGACGCGCGGGTGCTGCAGGTGGAGGACAACGGCCCCGGCATCCCCGCGGCCGAGCGCGCGCGCATCCTGCAGCCCTTCTACCGCGTGCTGGGCAGCCCGGTGGACGGCTCGGGCCTGGGCCTGTCGATCGTCGAGGAGATCGCGCGCCAGCACCAGGCCACGGTCGAGGTTGAGGACGCGCGCCCGTGGCAACAGCCGCCGGGCGCCTGCTTCACGGTGCGCTTTCCGCCGCCGGCCGGTACAGATTGAGCTGCAGGCGCTCACGCGCGATGGCGCGCGCCACCGCCGGCACCTGGGCGGTGCGCTGCACGTGAGCCCAGAGCAGTGGCGTGGCCTCGGGGTTGATGCCGGCGATGCCGCCCCAGCGCAGCAGCGTCAGCGCGTAGGTGTCCAGCGGGCCGCAGTGCACGCCGCCCAGCCAGTCGTCGCCCGCCGCGTGGGCGGCCCGCACGCGGTCCTGCAGCTCGGCCAGCAGCGCCGGGTACTGCGCCCGCGCATGCGCCTGGATGGCCTGCTGCGCCACCGCATCGTCGGTGAACTTGTGCGGCAGGAAGATGTGGGTGAAGGCGGGATGCACCGTGTTGTTCATCCACGCCAGCGCCTCGACAAAGCGCGCCCGCGCCAGCGGCTCGCGCGGGATGAAGGCATTTTCCGGAAACAGGCCGTCGATGTAGGCCACCTGCGCCAGGATCTGGGTGATGACCTGGCCATCATCCACCAGGGCCGGCACCTGTCCGCGCGGGTTGATGGCCCGGTACTCGGGGCTGTCCTGCTCGTTCTTGTGCAGCTTGACCAGCACCGGCTCGAACGTCGCCCCGGCCAGCTCCAGCATGGTGTGGGGCACGAAGGAGCCGGCGCCGCTGGCGTAGTAGAGCTTGAGGGTCATGGCGGGATCATGGCGGACAGCGTGATGGATCTGCCAGCATACCGCGCACGCGCGGCGGGTTCAATCGCAGGGGTGCAGCGGCTTGCCCGCCAGCGCCGGGCCCAGGGCCAGCACCTGGGCCCGCAGCGCGGCGTCGGCCTGCGGCAGGCGCAGCTGGTAGACGCTGCTGTCACGCCGCTCGGGCACCACGCGCGCGGTGCGCACGCCCTTGCGGCCCAGCTCACCCAAGGCGCGCTGGGCGGCTTCTTCGGTCGAGAACCGTCCCAGCGCAATGCCGGGCTCGAAGGCGGCGCCGGGCCGGTCGGTGTCCACCCCCAGCTCGCGCAGCTCGGCGCGCTTGGCGCGCACCGCATCGGCATCGGCCAACTTGCCGATGTAGACCATCCAGCGACCTGGCAGCGCCGTGCCGTCCAGACGCCAGCTGCCGGCGGGCAAGCCGGCAGCGGCGCTGCGCAGCGTGCTGGCCTGGTGCTCGTCGAAGGGGCCGGCCTGCAGGCACGCGGCGGCCACCACCGGGGCGGAGGCAGCAGCCGGGGCCGAGGCCGGCGCCGCCTCGCTGGCGGCCGGCGCCAGGCTGGCGCGCGCCGGCGCTTGCACGCGGGGCACTGGCGCGGGCGCTGCGGCGGGCGCGTCCTCGGCCAGTTGATGAAGCTGCAGGGCCTGGGGATGCAACTGCTGCGCCAGGCGCTGCGGCTCGGCGACACTGCCGGCATCGTGCCCCAGACCGCTGCGCGTCCAGGCCCACAGGCCGGCGTTGGCCAGCAGCAGCACCAGCACGATCGCGCGCAGCATCAGCGCCCACCCTCCCCGGGCGAGCGCGGCGCGGCGGGCCGCACGCTGACCTCGGCGCTGCTGATCTCGCGCAGGCCGCCCACGGTCTTGACCTGCAGCGCGCCGCCGGGCCCCACGCCCGCGGCCACGCCTTCGGTGCCGTCGGACAGGCGCACGGGGCGGCGGGCCAGCACGTCACGGGCGCTGAAGCGCCCCACCAGCGGCGCAAAGCCGCCGTGCTCGAAGCCTTTCACGGCCTGCACCAGCGGCATCAGCACGCGCTGCAGCGCCGCGGGCGCATCCATGCCGGGCAACAGCTCCTGCAAGGCCGCCGGCGGGGTGGAAAAACCATCGCCCGGCCGCGCCGTGATGTTCAGCCCGACGCCGATCACCACCTGGCGCGTGGCCTGCGCCGGCGCCACGGCGGTTTCCACCAGGATGCCGGCCAGCTTGCGGTCTTGCCACCACAGATCGTTGGGCCATTTCAGGCCGATCGCCGGGTGCAGGGCTTCGGCCACCGCCAGGCCCACGGCCAGCGACAGGCCCGACCAGTCGCGCGGTGCCAGCGGCAGCGCCAGCGAGAACGACAGCGCCGCACCGGGTGCGCCGCTTTGCCAGGGGCGGCCCAGGCGGCCGCGCCCGGCGCTTTGTTGCTCGGCCACCAGCAGCACCGGCGCGGCCAGGCCGGTGCGGGCGCGGCGCATCAGCTCGGTGTTGGTCGAGTCGATGCTGGCGCGCACCTCGACCGTCGCGCCCGGCAGCCGCGCCGCCAGTTCCCCTTGCAGCGTCACCACCGGCCAATGCAGGCCCAGATCGTTCATGCCCGCTTGCGCGCCTTGCGCTGGCCGGGCTTCGACCTGGGGTCGCGGTCGGCGGCCTCGGCGCTTTCCAGGTCGGAAGACAGCAGCGTGCCGCGGCAGTTGCGGCTGCCACAGCGGCAGGGGTAGTCGGCCATGAGTTCGGGCGTGAGGGGCTCGTCAACCACCAGGCCGTAGTCGTAGTTCAGCTCGGTGCCGGCCTGGATGGCGCGCCGGGCCTTGATGAAGATGTGGCCATCCTGCTCGTCGGCGATGCAGTTTGGCGCGCAGCTGTGGTTGATCCAGCGCGAGGCGTTGCCCCCGTGCAGCGCGTCGATCACGCGGTCTTCGTCGATGTGGAAATAGAAGGTGTGGTTGGGGTCCTGCGGGTCGTGCGGATGGCGCCGCTGCGCCTCGTCCCAGCTGATGATCTCGCCCACGTACTCGATGATGCGCGTGCCGCGGGGAATATCCACCAGCGCGAACACGCCCTTGCCGTGCACGCCCGAGCGGCGCACCTGGATGCGGCGGCCTGCGCTGGGTTTGGCCGGGGACGGGACAGGGGATTTGTGGACCACGGGAAAACTTTGCTATGTTGAATTCGTACATGTGCGTGCGCAGGCGCGCGCGCGTGAGAGCATCGGATTCTAAAGAGCCCCATGAAGACCCTGGTCATTGCTGAAAAACCCTCGGTCGCGCAAGACATCGTGCGCGCCCTCACGCCCGTGGCAGGCGCCTTCGACAAGCACGACGAGCATTTCGAGAACGAGCGCTACGTCGTCACCAGCGCCGTCGGCCACCTGGTCGAGATCCAGGCGCCCGAACAGTTCGATGTCAAGCGCGGCAAGTGGAGCTTTGCCCACCTGCCGGTGATCCCGCCGCATTTCGACCTGAAACCCGTGGACAAGACCAGGACCCGCCTGAACGCGGTGGTCAAGCAGGCGCGGCGCAAGGACGTGGGCCAGCTGATCAACGCCTGCGACGCCGGGCGCGAGGGCGAGCTGATCTTTCGCCTGATCGAGCAGTACGCCGGCGGCGCCAAGCCCCTGGGCAAGCCGGTGCAACGCCTGTGGCTGCAAAGCATGACGCCGCAGGCCATCCGCGAGGGCTTCGACAAGCTGCGCAGCGACGCGCAGATGCGCGGCCTGCACGACGCGGCGCGCAGCCGCAGCGAGGCCGACTGGCTGGTGGGCATCAACGGCACGCGCGCCATGACGGCCTTCAATTCGCAGGGCGGCGGCTTCTTCCTGACCACCGTGGGCCGCGTGCAAACGCCCACGCTGGCCGTGGTGGTCGAACGCGAGGAGCAGATCCGCGCCCACGTGGCGCGCGACTACTGGGAAGTGCACGCCACGTTTGCCGCCGAGGCCGGCCTGTACGTCGGCAAGTGGTTCGACCCGGCCTGGAAGAAAAACCCCGAGGACGCCGAACAGCGCGCCGACCGCGTGTGGCAGGCGGCACGGGCCCAGGCGATTGCCGCCGCCGTGCAGGGGCGCCTCTGCAGCGTCAGCGAGGAAAGCAAGCCCAGCACCCAGGCCAGCCCCATGCTGTTCGATCTGACCAGCCTGCAGCGCGAGGCCAACGGCCGCTTCGGCTATTCGGCCAAGACCACGCTGGCGCTCGCCCAAAGCCTGTACGAGCGCCACAAGGCGCTGACCTACCCCCGCACCGACTCGCGCCACCTGCCGGAGGACTACCTGGCCGTGGCCCGCAAGACCTTCGAGATGCTGGCCGCCGGCCACCAGGGCCATCTGGCGCCGCACGCCAGGAAGGCGCTGGCCGAAGGCTACGTGCGGCCCAGCCGCCGCATCTTCGACAACGCCAAGGTGTCGGACCACTTTGCCATCATCCCCACGCTGCAGGAGCCTGGCAGCCTGTCCGAGGCCGAGCGCCGGCTGTACGACCTGGTGGTACGCCGCTTCATGGCGGTGTTCTATCCCAGCGCCGAATACCAGGTGACCACGCGCATCACGGCAGCGGAACATGAAGGGGTCAGCTACAACTTCCAGAGCAACGGCAAGGTGCTGGTCAACCCGGGTTGGCTCGCCATCTACGGCAAGCAAGCCGATGACGAGGTCGAGAACAAGGAGGGCGAAAGCGGCAAGTCGCTGGTGGCGGTGCGTCCGGGCGAGCAAGTCCGGCACGAGTCCACCGAGATCAAGGCCTTGCAAACCCGCCCGCCCGCGCGCTACAGCGAAGCCACCCTGCTGGGCGCCATGGAAGGCGCGGGCAAGACCATCGACGACGACGAGCTGCGCGAGGCCATGCAGGAAAAGGGCCTGGGCACGCCGGCCACGCGCGCGGCCACCATCGAGGGCCTGATCAGCGAGAAATACCTGCTGCGCGAGGGCCGCGAGCTGATCCCCACGGCCAAGGCCTTCCAGCTGATGACGCTGCTGCGCGGGCTGGAGGTGGAAGAACTCAGCAAGCCCGAGCTGACCGGCGAGTGGGAATACAAGCTGGCGCAGATGGAAAAGGGGCAACTGAGCCGCGAGGCCTTCATGCGCGAGATCGCCGCCATGACCGAGCGCATCGTGCGCAAGGCCAAGGAGTTCGACCGCGACAGCGTGCCGGGCGACTACGCGACCCTGCACGCCCCCTGCCCGCAATGCGGCGGCGTGGTGAAGGAAAACTACCGCCGCTACGCCTGCACCGGCGCAGATGGCGCCAGCGAAGGCTGCGGCTTTTCCTTCACCAAGACACCGGGCGGGCGCACTTTTTCGACCGACGAAGCTGAAGCGTTCTTGCGCGATCGCCGCATCGGCCCGCTGGAGGGCTTTCGCAGCAAGGCGGGCTGGCCCTTCACCGCCGAGCTGGCCCTGGTCAAGGACGAGGACAGCGGCAATCTCAAGCTCGAGTTCGACTTCGGCGACGACGCCAAGGCCGAGCAGACCGGCGAGATCGTCGATCTGTCGGCCGCCGAGGCCCTGGGGCCGTGCCCCAAGTGCGGCGCGCCGGTCAAGGCCTTTGGCAAGAGCTACGTGTGCGAGCGCAGCGTGCCCACGGCGGCGCAGCCCGTGCCCAGCTGCAACTTCAAGACCGGCCAGGTCATCCTGCAGCAGCCGGTGGAGCCGGCGCAGATGAAGAAGCTGCTGCAGGACGGCAAGACCGACGTGCTGGACAAGTTCATCAGCCTGCGCACGCGCCGCCCCTTCAAGGCGCGCCTGGCCTGGAGTGCCGAGGACGACAAGGTGGGTTTCGAATTTGAGCCACGCGAGGGCGGCCGCCAGTATCCGCCGCGCAAGACGGCCGCCGCGAAAGCTCCGAAATCAGGAGCTGCCAGCGCCCGCTCCACAAGCGCCGCAGCCAAAAAACCCTCAAAAACCGCAGCCCCCGTCAAGAAGACCACCGCACCCAAGACCGCCAAGGCCCCACGCGCCGGCACGCTCAAGCCCAGCCCCCAGCTCGAAGCCGTGATCGGCCCCGGCCCCTTCGGCCGCGGCGAAGTGATGAAGAAGCTGTGGGACTACATCAAGGCCCACAACCTGCAAGACCCGCAGGACAAGCGCACGATCCGCGCTGACGCCAAGCTGCGGCCCGTCCTTGGCGCCGATAGCGTGGGCATGTTCAAGCTGGCGGGCTTGGCGACGAAGCATCTGTCCTGAACGTGCAGAGCCGATGACCGCCACCCCGCGCCGCCCCCGCATCGGCCTGGCCTTGGGCAGCGGCTCGGCGCGCGGCTGGGCGCACATCGGGGTGCTGCGGGCGCTGCTGGACGCGGGCATCCGGCCCGACGTGGTGTGCGGCGCCTCGGTGGGCGCCATCGTGGGCGCGGCCTATGCCACGGGGCAGCTCGACCGCTTCGAGGACTGGGTGCGCGGCATGGACCGGCGCGCGGTGATGTCCTACATGGACTTCAACCTCACCGGCGGCATGCTCAAGGGCGAGCGGCTGGTGGCCACCCTGCGCGAGCATTTCGACGCCCAGCCAATCGAGACGCTGGCCACGCCCTTTGCCGCCGTGGCCACGGCGCTGCACACGGGCGACGAGGTGTGGCTGCGCAGCGGCTCGGTGACCGACGCGGTGCGCGCCTCGTTTGCGCTGCCGGGCCTGTTCACGCCGGTGTGGCAGGAGGGACGCCTGCTGGCCGACGGCGGCCTGGTCAATCCGGTGCCGGTGACGCTGGCGCGTGCCCTGGGCGCCGACTGGGTGATTGCGGTGGATCTGAACCACGACAAGCTGGGACGCTACTTTCGCGACACGCCGGCGGCCGCGCCCCAACCCGAGCCATCCGAGTCGTTCGCCGGCTGGATGCAGTCGCTGCAGCACGGCCTGGGCGCGCTGTGGCCGCTGGGCAAGGACGCGCCGGAGGCAGCGACCGAACCGCCGCTGCCCTCACTGCTGAGCGTGGTCAGCGACAGCATCAACGTGATGCAGGTGCGCATCACGCGCAGCCGCATGGCGGGCGACCCGCCCGAGGCCGTGGTGGCGCCGCGCCTGGCGCACATGGCGCTGCTGGACTTTCACCGCGCGGCCGAAGCCATCGACGCCGGCCGCGCCGCTGCGCAGGAGGTGTTGCCGCAGCTGGCCCAGCTGGGCCTGATCACTCCGCCCACTCCGCCCACTTCGCCCGTGCCGCCGCCGCCTTCAGCCTGAGCGCGGCGCGGTGCCGGCGGCCTCGGCGCCCGCCTGCGCGGTGGCCAGCGCCAGGCACAGGTCGGCCCAGGCCTTGGCCTTGTCGGGCAAGGCGCGCAGCAGGTAGGCCGGGTGGTAGGTGACGATGACCGGCACGCCCTGATAGTGGTGCACGCGCCCGCGCAGGCGGCCGATGGGCTCGGTGGTGTTCAAGAGCGACTGCACGGCAAAGCGCCCCATGGCCAGGATGATGCGCGGGCGCACCAGCGCCACCTGGCGGCGCAGATAGGGCTCGCACTGCGCCACCTCGAAGGGCTCGGGGTTGCGGTTGCCCGGAGGGCGGCACTTGATGACGTTGGCGATGTAGACGCCGGATTTTGAGTGTTTTTGGCCTTCAGCGCTTGCTGCATCAGCGCGGACAGCTATTGAATCAATAGTAACCTCGGCTTGCCGCGACAGGCCGATCGCGGCCAGCATGTTGTCCAGCAGCTGGCCTGCCGGGCCGACGAAGGGCTCGCCCAGCCGGTCCTCGGTCTCGCCCGGCGCCTCGCCCACCACCATCCAGTCGGCGCTGCGGCTGCCCACGCCGAACACCGTTTGCGTGCGGCCGGTGCACAGGCCGCAGGCGCGGCAGCCGGCCACCGCCGCCTGCAGCGCGTCCCAGCAAAGCTGCCTAGCCTGCCACCAGAGTTACCGTCGCTCGTTCGTGGAAAAGTTCTATGGAAGCCGC
>OFJB01001205.1_pt1 | contig 10601 bp, 11 predicted proteins | sample 1775081 | NCBI WGS metagenome assembly OFJB01 (sample SAMN08195771, study PRJEB24354) | sludge metagenome | isolation source: initial sludge from phenol fed wastewater aerobic bioreactor | place: India: Nagpur | collected 2016-06-05 | reverse complement strand
AAATGCTGTCGCTGATGCTGGCCAGCGGCATCGCCAGCCGCCTGGTGTCGGGCTGGATCTGCGACCACATCGGCGGCATCCGCACCCTGCTGCTGGGCTCGGTGCTGCAGGGGCTGGCGCTGCTGATGTTCCTGCCGTTTGATGGCATGGCCTCGCTGTACGTGGTGTCGGCGCTGTTCGGCCTGTTTCAGGGCGGCATCGTGCCGTCCTACGCCATCATCGTGCGCGAGCACTTCGCGCCGCGCGAAGTCGGCGCGCGCGTGGGCGCCGTCATCATGGCCACCATGCTGGGAATGGCGCTGGGCGGCTGGATGAGCGGCTGGATCTTCGACATGACCGGCAGCTACCGCGCGGCCTTTTTGAACGGCATCGGCTGGAACCTGCTGAACCTGAGCATTGCGGGCTGGCTGTTCTGGCGCGTGCGCCGTTTCCATCACACGGGCCTTGCCAGGCCCGCCACCCCATGACCGATTCAACCCCACCCATGCAACCCTTGGCCGGCGTGCGTGTCGTCGAGTTCTGCTCGACCGCATCCGGCCCGTTCTCCACCATGCTGCTCGCCGACATGGGCGCCGAGGTGGTCAAGATCGAACCGCCGACCGGCGACGGCCTGCGGCAATGGCCGCCGCTGAACGATGGCTACAGCGAAAATTTCGCGTCGCTCAACCGCAACAAGCGCTCGGCGGTTCTCAACCTGAAAGACCCGGCCGATGCCGCGCTGGCGCGCCAGCTCATCCTCGAGGCGGATGTGGTGGTCGAGAACAACCGCCCCGGCGTCATGGATCGACTGGGCCTGGGCTGGGCCGCCATGTCGGCCGAGAAGCCGCAGTTGCTGTACTGCTCGATTTCGGCCTATGGACAAACGGGGCCGCGCGCGGGCGAAGGCGGGTTCGACTTGACAATTCAGGCCGCGTCGGGCGTGATGAGCGTGACCGGGGAGCCCAATGGCGCGCCCGTCAAGTGTGGCGTGCCGCTGGTGGACTTTGCGTCGGGCCTGTATGCCGCCTTCTCGATCGCCGCCATGTTGGTGCAGGTGCGCTCCGGCGGGCGTGGCGCGCACATCGACATCCCGATGTTCGGCTGCACCCTGGGCATTGCCGCACTGCAGACCAGCGAGTATTTCGGCAATGGCGTCAGCCCCGTCAAGCTGGGCTCGGCCCACCCGCGCAACGCGCCCTACCAGGCCTTTCACGCGCAGGACGGCTATTTCGCCATCGCCGCCGGCAATCACAAGCTGTGGCTCAGCGTGCTCGATGTCGTGAACATGCCCGAGCTGGCCGAGGACGCGCGTTTTCTGACGCCCACGGACCGTGCGCGCAACCAGGCCGCGCTCAAGGACATCATGGAGGCTGTTTTCACGCAGCAACCCGTGGCCCACTGGATCGACGCCTTCAACCAGGCCGGCGTGCCGCACGCGCGCATCAACGACTACGCTGCCGCCCTGGCCGATCCGCAGACCGCGTACATGGGCTGGGTTCAGCCGCTGACGCTGCCCAATGGCCGCCAGACGCGCACCTTTGCCTCGCCGGTGCGCCTGAACGGCCAAGGATCACCCATTCGCCGGCCACCGCCCGAACTGGGCCAGCACACCGCCGAGATTCGGGCCGAGCAGACAGCGCGGGAGGGCCAGGCATGACACCGGAAAGCCGCCTGCTGAATTTCGTCGCCGCCATGACGCGGCTGGCCCAGGCCCATCCGGGCGACGAGGACCGCCTGATCGACGGCGCCACACCCTTGATGAAGGACCTGGTCACGCACGACGACTGGCTGCCCGCCGCCATGGCCGCCTCGCACCCGCAGTACTACCAGCAGCACCTGCTGTACGGCGATCCGCTGGACCGCTTCTCGCTGGTCAGCTTCGTCTGGGGGCCGGGCCAGAAAACACCCATCCACGACCACACGGTGTGGGGCATCATCGGCATGCTGCGCGGCAGCGAATGCGCCCAGCGCTACACGCGTGGTGCCGACGGGCGATTGACGCAGGACGGCGCCGAGGCCATGCTCCAGCCGGGCGATCTGGACATCGTTTCACCCACGCGCGGTGACATCCACCTGGTGCGCAATGCCTTGGCCGATGCGGTCTCCACCAGCATCCACCTGTACGGCGGCAACATCGGCCGCGTCTCGCGCCACGTCTTCGATCCCGAAACGGGTGCGATCAGGGACTTCGTCTCGGGCTACTCCAACGCTCTTGCGCCCAATCTGTGGGCCAAGCCCTCGGCATGAGCGGCGCCGAGCTGATCAGCCGGCGCGATGGCGGCGTGCTGCACCTGCAGCTGAACCGGCCGGACAAAGGCAATGCGCTGTCGAGCACGCTGGTGAACGCGCTGACCGAGGCCATCGAAGCCGCCGCGCGCGACGAACACCTGCGCCTGCTGGTGCTCTCGGGCGCCGGCCGCCATTTCTGCACCGGCTTCGACCTGTCCAACCTGGACATCGAGACCGACGACAGCCTGCTGGCGCGCTTTGTCCGCGTGGAGCTGCTGCTGCAAGCCGTGCACGCCGCCCCCTTCACCACCCTGGCGCTGGCCCACGGACACACCATGGGCGCGGGCGCCGACCTGTTTGCCGCCTGCGATGAACGCTGGATCGTCGGTGACGCCCAGTTTGCCTTTCCGGGCGCCGGCTTCGGTTTGGTGCTGGGTACTGCGCGCCTGGCTGGCTTGGTGGGTGCGAGCCATGCGGCCGAGTGGATCGAAGGCGGAAAAACGATCGATGCCGACGCAGCCTGCGCCGGCGGCTTGGCCACCCGCTGCATCGACGCGCAGGCACTCGATGACGAATGCGACCGCCTGCGCCAGCGCGTCAGCCGGCTGGACCCAGCGACCCAGCGCGCCATCCATACCGCCATCGGCGCCGGCCAACACTCACGCGGCCCGACTGGCGACACCGAGGACCTGGCACGCCTGGTGCGCTCGGCCGCGCGCCCCGGACTGCGCGATCGCATCGCTGCCTACCGGGCAGCTATGCGCAAGGCTTGATCGGGCCGCATCAAACCACCACCGGCTCCGGCTCCAGCCGGATGCCGAAGCGCTCGTACACGCTGGTCTGGATGGCGCACGCCAGGGTCATCACCTCGCCGCCGGTGGCCGGGTGCTGGGCGCCGCCGCCGTTGACCAGCACCAGCGCCTGCTTGTCGTACACCGCCGCGTTGCCCACGCGCTTGCCCTTCCAGCCGCAGGCGTCGATCAGCCAGCCCGCCGCCAGCTTGACGCTGCCGTCGGGCATGGGGTAGTGCACCACGTGCGGGTCGCGGCCGATGATGTCCTGGCACTGCTCGGGCGTGACGGTGGGGTTCTTGAAGAAGCTGCCGGCGTTGCCGATCTCGGCCGGGTCGGGCAGCTTGGCGCGGCGAATGGCGACGATCCAGTCGTACATCTGGCGCGCGCTGGGGCGCTGAACGCCCTCCTCCTGCATCTTGCGCTCGATGTCCAGGTAGCCCAGCACCGGTTGCCACGCGCGCGGCAAGGCGAAGCGCACGCGCAGGATCAGCGCGCGGCCGGCCAGGCCGAAGTCGCGACCCTGCGCCGGTGCGTGCTTGAAGACCGAGTCGCGATAGCCAAAACCGCACTGCGCCGCATCCAGCGTGAACAGCTCGCCCGTGCGCAGATCGATTGCGTCGAGTTCGTGAAAGCGGTCCTGCAGTTCCAGCCCGTAGGCGCCGATGTTCTGCACCGGGCTGGCGCCCACCGTGCCGGGGATCAGCGCCAGGTTCTCCAGGCCGGGCAGGCCCTGGTCGAGCGTCCAAGTGACGAAGTCGTGCCAGTTCTCGCCCGCGCCCGCTTCAACGATGGTGTGGCGCTCGGTCTGCGCCAGCACGCGGCGGCCCGGCACTTCGACTTTCAGCACCAGGCCCTTGACATCGCCCGTCAGCACGATGTTGCTGCCGCCGCCCAGCACGAAGGTGTCCTGCCCGGCCAGATCGGCATCGCCCAGCACGGCGCGCACGTCCTGCTCGCCCTGCACCCGCACCAGCTGCGCGGCGCGCGCGGCGATGCCGAAGCTGTTGAGGGGCTGCAGAGGGACGTTGCGCTCGATGAACATGGGACAATTGTCGCATTCACGTTTGGCTTGAAAAGGATTGGCCCATGCCCTCTTTCGACACGGTTTGCGACCCCGACATGGTGGAAGTGAAGAACGCGGTGGACAACGCCGCCAAGGAGATCGGCACGCGCTTCGACTTCAAGGGCACCAGCGCCGGCATCGAGCTGAAGGACAAGGAAATCACCCTGCTGGGCGACGCCGAGTTTCAGCTGCAGCAGGTCGAGGACATCCTGCGCAACAAGCTGACCAAGCGCAACGTGGACGTGCGTTTTCTGGACAAGGGCAGCGTGCAGAAAATCGGCGGCGACAAAGTCAAGCAGGTCGTCAAGGTGCGCAGCGGCATTGCCAGCGAGGACGGCAAGAAGATCCAGCGCCTGATCAAGGACAGCAAGCTCAAGGTGCAGGCCGCCATTCAGGGCGACGCGGTGCGGGTCACCGGAGCCAAGCGCGACGACCTGCAGGCGGTGATGGCACTACTGCGGAAGGACATGGCGGACTTGCCCTTGTCCTTCGACAATTTTCGGGACTGAACTCGGGCCGCGGCCCCTCACCTCACCCCTCTCCCCAGAGGGGTGAGGGAGTAACAACCGTTATCGCTGTGCAGCTGTGACGACCATCTCGATCTTCCACGCCGGGTCGGCCAACGCGGCCTGCACGGTGGCGCGCGGCGGTGCGTGGCCGGGGGCCACCCAGGCGTCCCACACGGCATTCATGCCGGCGATATCGGCGATGTTGGCCAGGTAGATCTGCACCCGCAGGATGCGACTCTTGTCGCTGCCGCAGGCCGCCAGGTGCGCATCAACCTGCGCCAGCACGTCGGCGGTCTGGCTGCGGATGTCGCTGGCGCCGTCGTCCGGCACCATGCCGCCCAGGTGCACGATGCCGTTGAAGACCGAGGCCTCGCTCAGGCGCTGCCCCACGCACAGGCGGGTGATGGTGCTCATGATTTTTTCGCTCCCAGTTTCGATTCGGTGCCGGCCAGCAGGCGGCGGATGTTCTCGCGGTGACGATAGATCAGCAGCAGCGCCATGGCCGTCATGGCCAGCGCCTTGGCGCCGCTGGCGCTCCAACCCACGCCGTTGCCCAGCAGGTAGTAGGTCGGCGCAAACACCGCCGCCACGATGGACGCCAGCGACGAATAGCGAAAGATGATGGCGATGATGAGCCACGAGGCCAGCGCCGCCACGCCCAGCCAGGGCTCGAAGGCCAACAGCACGCCGGCCGCTGTGGCCACGCCCTTGCCGCCCTGGAAGCGAAAGAACACCGGCCACAGGTGGCCCAGGAAGGCCGCCAGGCCCACCAGCGCCTGCGTGCCCTCGCCCAAGCCGTTCGCGGGGCCAAGCCACTTGACCAGCATCACCGGCAGCCAGCCCTTGGCGGCGTCCAGCAGCAGGGTGACGACGGCCGCCGCCTTGCTGCCCGAGCGCAGCACGTTGGTGGCGCCCGGGTTGCCACTGCCGTAGCTGCGCGGGTCGGCCAGGCCCATGGCGCGGCTGACGATGACGGCAAAGCTGAGCGAGCCGATCAGGTACGCGGCCAGCGTGGCCAGGACTGGACCCAGGGGATTCAAGCGTGTTACTCCTCTATTTGTAGCTGGCCGCGCTTCGGCGGCAAGCGCCATGGCCGCATTTTGCCATCACCGACCGGAATGGCTTTGTTACAAATCAATCGCACACTGCACCGGCTTGGCGGCGAGCAGTTGCACGCACACCTGCGGCTCGATGCCGATCAGGTAGCCGCGCCGCCCGCCGTTCAGCGCAATGCGTGGCAAGGCCAGGATGCTTTGCTCGATGAACACCGGCATGGCGCGGCGCGTGCCGAAGGGCGAGGTGCCGCCCACCTGGTAGCCGCTGTGGCGGCTGGCCACCTCGGGCGCACAGGGCTCGACCGACTTGGCGCCGATCTGCCGGGCCAGGTTCTTGGTGCTGACCTTGCGGTTGCCGTGCATCAGCACGATCAGGGGTTTAGCGTCCTGGTCTTGCATCACCAGGGTCTTGACGACGCTGAAGGGGTCCAGGCCCAGCACCTCGGCACTGTGCGTGGCGCCGCCGTGCTCCACGTACTCGTACGGATGTTCGCTGAAGGCCACGCCGTGCAGGCGCAGGAAGGCGGTGGCGGGGGTTTCGCTGACGTGCGCCGCTTTGGACTTGCTCATGGCCTTACTGCGCCGGGTCGCGGCACTCCAGGCGGATCGCGTCGACGGCCGCCAGCAGCTCCGGCGACAGCGGCACGCTCCAGGCATCCAGGTTGTCCTCCAGGTGCGCCAGGCTGGTCACGCCGATCAGCGTGCTGGCCACGCGCCAGGAGCGGTAGCAGAAGGCCAGCGCCAGCTGGGTGGGCGTGAGGCCATGCTCGCGCGCCAGCTGGTTGTAGCGGCGCGCGGCGGCCAGCGCGGCCGGGCGGCCCCAGCGCATCTTGCGCTGGCGCTCGTACAGGCTCATGCGGCCCACGGGGGCGCCCGGGCCTTCAAACCCGCTGGCGTCGTACTTGCCGGTGAGCAGGCCGGCGCCCAGCGGCGAATAGGCCAGCAGGCCCACGTTCAGGCGATGACAGCTTTCATCCAGCGCGTTGTCGGCCGAGCGGTTGATCAGGCAATAGGCGTTTTGCACGCTGGCCACGCGCGGCAGGCCCAGTTGCTCGGCCAGGCGCACGAACTCGTGCACGCCGTAGGGCGTCTCATTGGACAGGCCGATGTGCCGCACCTTGCCGGCCTGCACCAGGCGGGCCAGCGCCTGCAACTGCTCTGCGATCGGGGTTTGCGACTGTTCTTGCGCGGGGTCGTAGTACAGGCGGCCAAACGCCGGCACCTGGCGCTCGGGCCAGTGGATCTGGTAGAGGTCGATGACGTCGGTCTGCAGCCGTTTCAGGCTGGCGTGGCACGAGGCCTCGATGTCGGCCGCGGTCATGCCTCTGCCTTCGCGGATCCAGGGCGCGTCGCGCGACGGTCCCGCCACCTTGCTGGCCAGCACGATGCGTTGGCGCATGCCGGGGCGGGCCTTCAGCCAGTTGCCGATGATGGCCTCGGTGCGGCCATAGGTCTCGGCGCGCGGCGGCACCGAGTACATCTCGGCCGTGTCGATGAAATTGACGCCGCGCTCGACCGCGCGGTCGAGGATGGCGTGGGCATCGGGCTCGGTGACCTGCTCGCCGAAGGTCATGGTGCCCAGGCCGATGGGGGTGACGCGCAGCTCGCTCGCGCCCAGGGAAATCGTGTTCATCATGCAGCGAGTTTAGGGCGCTGCGAACGCCACCCCAGTGCGGCGGCTACAGCACCCCCGCCGCACGGGCGCGTTCCTCCTCCTGCAGGCGCAGCACGCGCCGCTGCACCTTGCCGGTCGTCGTCATCGGCAGCTGGTCGATGAACTCGATCTCCTTGGGATATTCGTAGGGCGCCAGCTTGTCCTTGACATGCTCTTGCAGCGTCGCGACCAGATTTGAATCAAATTGGCCTGTGTCGCCCGTCTGGAGGGCGCGAGCAGCTACAAAATCAGGACTAAGCACGACATAGGCCTTGACCAGCGCGCCGCGCGCCGCGTCGGGCTTGGGCACCACCGCGCAGTTGAGAACCGCCGGGTGCTTGACCAGGCAGTTCTCGATCTCGCCCGGGCCGATGCGGTAGCCCGCGGCCTTGAACACGTCGTCGGCGCGGCCCTGATACCACAGGTAGCCGTCCGCGTCGCGCACCGCCACGTCGCCGGTGCGCCACCAGTCGCCGGTAAATTTGGCGCGCGTGGCGGCCTCGTTGTTCCAGTAGCCCAGAAAAAAGATCGGGTCGTGGTGGCCGTGGCTGTCGGTGCGGCGGATCGCCACTTCGCCCGGCTCGCCCACCGGCACCTCGTCGCCCCTGTCGTCGATGACCGTCACCAGGTGCCCCGGATAGCCGCGCCCCATGCTGTTGGGGCGTGCCGGCCAGCCCACGCCGGGCCGGCGGGCATCGTTCATGGCGCAATTGCCGACGATGTAATTCACCTCGGTCTGGCCGAACATCTCGTTGACCACCACGCCCAGCTCCTTGCGGCAATAGGCAAACACCGCGTCGCCCACCGCCTCGCCCGCACTCATCAGGCCCTGCAGGTGCAGCGCGTAGCGCGGACGCGGGTGCGGCACGGCCTTCATCATGGCCTTGAGCGCGGTCGGGAACAAGAAGCTGTGCGTGACGCGGTGGCGCGAGAGCAGCTCGAACGCCTCCTGCGGGTCGAAGCGGCCGTTGTAGGCCACGATGGGGCGGCCAAAGTACAGCGTGGGCAGCAGCGCGTCCATCAGACCGCCGGTCCAGGCCCAGTCCGCCGGGCTCCAGAACACGGCGCGGCTGGCGCGGCCGGACGTGGCCGGGTCGAAGCCGAACCAGTTGTGGCTGCACACGAAGCCCGGCAGGTTGCCGATCAAGGCGCGCTGCGGGATGAGCGCCCCCTTGGGCGGGCCGGTGGTGCCGCTGGTGTAGATCAGCACGGCGGCGTCGTCGGCCAGGGTGTCGGCGGCGGCAAAGCGATCGCGCGACTTGGCCAGCAGCGCCTGCCACTCGTGGTCTGCGCGCTCGGCGCCGGCACCCAGGCCGATCACCGTCTGCAACGCCAGGCAGGTGTCACGCGCGGCCAGCAGGTTGCCCAGCGAGCCCTCGTCGCAGATCGCCACCGTGGCGGCGGCGTTCTGCAGCCGGTATTCCAGCGCCTCGGGGCCGAACAGCTGCGACAGCGGCATGGCGATCGCCCCCATCTGCAGCACCGCCATGTAGGCCACGGCGGTCTCGAAGCGCTGCGGCATGACGATGGCCACGCGGTCGCCGGTGCGCACGCCCAGGCGCGCCAGCGCGTTGGACAGGCGGTTGGCCTGCGCCTGCAACTGCGCAAACGAGTACGTCGCCGGTCTGGCGCCCACCCGGTGCTCGATGATCGCCACGCGCTCGCCGGCGCCCGGCAGCTGCGCCCAGCGCCCGCAGCACGCCTGGGCCATGTTGAAGTGGCGCGGCACCTGCCAGTGAAAGCCGGCCTGCATGGCCGCGTAGTGGTCACCGGTCTGGCTCATGGTTTGTCTCCTTGTGGCCCTGTTGCTGCGAGGCTGGCTGGCGCGAGCAGGCTCTATGATGCGCGCCGATGTCTGCCTACACCGTCCTTCGCCCTTCGCGCAGCGTTTTTGTCCCGGTGCGACTGTACCGCTATCACGTGCGTTTGTGGGGCGAATCGGGCCCCCGGCCCCCGCTGGTGCTGGTGCACGGCTGGATGGACGTGGCGGCCAGCTGGCAGTTCATGGTCGATGCGCTGTCCCATGATTTCTTCCAGGGCCGCCTGATCGTCGCGCCCGACTGGCGCGGCTTTGGCCAGTCCACCGGCCCGGCCTGCGACCACTACGCCTTTGCCGACTACCTGGGCGACCTGGACGGTCTGCTCGATCACTTCTGCGGCGACGCGCCGGTGGACCTGGTGGGCCACAGCATGGGCGGCAACGTGGCCATGATGTACGCCGGCGCGCGCCCGCAGCGGGTGCGCCGCCTGGTCAATCTGGAGGGCTTTGGCATGCCCGCCACCCGGCCCGAGCAGGCGCCCGGCCGCTACGCCCGGTGGATGGACGAGATCAAGGCCCTGCAGCGCGGCGAGCAGGCCCTGAAAACCTACGACGACGCGGCCGGCGTGGCCGCCCGCCTGATGAAGACCAACCACCGCCTGCCGCAGGCCAAGGCCGACTGGCTGGCCGCGCAATGGGCCGAGCCGCGCACCGGCCCGGACGGCGCCACGCGCTGGCACATCCGCGGCGACGCGGCCCACCGCATCACCAGCGCGCAGCTGTTTCGCGTGGACGAAATGCGGGCGCTGTACGCCGCCATCACCGCCCCCACCCTGGTGGTGGAAGCCAGCGACGACAGCCTGGGCCAGTGGTGGCAGCGCCGCTTCACGCTGGAGGAGTTCCACCAGCGCCTGCAGTCCGTACCCCGGTGCCGGCGCACCACCCTGCCCGACTGCGGCCACATGCTGCACCACGACCAACCCGATCGGCTGGCGCGCGAGATCGAGACGTTTCTGGCGGCGGCCTGAGCGGCGCCCGGCAGCGCGGCAACCCCGGCGCGTGCATGGGAAAATACCCGGTTTGGCGCGCAGCATGGGCTTGCGCGCCCCATCCCGGAACACGCAAGCACCATGGACGCAGAACACCTCAACCTCATCGGCACCCAGATCGAAGACCTCCGCTCGCGTACCGCCGAGCTTCGGGGGTATCTTTGACTACGACAGCAAAGCCGAACGCCTGCGCACGGTAAACGCCGCGCTGGAAGACCCCGCGGTCTGGAACGACCCCAAGAAGGCCCAGGAGCTGGGCAAGGAGAAAAAGCAGCTCGACGGTGTGGTCGTCGTGCTGGACGATCTGACACGCGAGCTGGCCGACGGCGCCGAGCTGTATGAGCTGAGCCGCGACGAAGGCGACGACGGCGCCCTGCTGGCCATCGAGCAGGACACCCAGCGCCTGCAAAAAACCGTGGAAGAGCTGGAGTTCCGCCGCATGTTCAACCAGCCGGCCGACCCGCTCAACTGCTTCCTGGACATCCAGGCCGGCGCCGGCGGCACCGAGGC
>OFJB01001204.1_pt1 | contig 10606 bp, 6 predicted proteins | sample 1775081 | NCBI WGS metagenome assembly OFJB01 (sample SAMN08195771, study PRJEB24354) | sludge metagenome | isolation source: initial sludge from phenol fed wastewater aerobic bioreactor | place: India: Nagpur | collected 2016-06-05 | reverse complement strand
GGAAGGGCTTCGACATCGGCGCCATGGACCCGGCCGGCGCCGATTTCGTCCACACCGTAACCGAGACGATGAAGCTCGCCTTCGCCGACCGCGACGTCTACTACGGCGACCCGAAGTTTTGCGACGTGCCGATCAGGCACCTGCTCTCCGACGCCTATGCCGACGAGCGCCGCAAGCTGATAACGGGCACCGCTTCGCTCGACCTCAGGCCCGGCACGGTGCCCGGCTTCGAAAAGCAGGTCGCGCTGACGATGAAGCTGCTCGACGCGGATTCGGCCACCGGCGCGGTCTATGAGCCGACCATGGCGCACCTGTCGGAAAAGCGCGGCGACACCGTGCATATCGACGTCATCGACCGCGAAGGAAACATGGTGTCGGTGACGCCGTCCGGCGGCTGGCTGCAATCCTCGCCGACCATTCCCGGCCTCGGCTTCTGCCTCAACACGCGGGCTCAGATGTTCTGGCTGACGCCCGGCCTGCCGACATCGCTCGAGCCCGGAAAAAGGCCGCGCACCACGCTGACCCCCTCGCTCGCCCTGCATCGCGGCCGGCCGACGCTGGCCTTCGGCACGCCGGGCGGCGACCAGCAGGAGCAATGGCAGTTGTCTTTCTTCCTGCGCCATGTCCACCATGGCCTCAACCTCCAGGAAGCCATCGACATGCCGCTGTTCCACACGGCCCATTTCCCCGCTTCCTTCTATCCGCGCACGCGCGAGCCGGGCAGCCTGATCGCCGAGGCGAATTTCGGCGAGCCGGTGCTCGCCGCCCTCAAGGCCAGGGGCCACAGGCTGACCGTCTCGGACCCGCGGACGATCGGCCGGCTCACCGCCGCCCGCCGCGACGCCGACGGCCTGCTGCGCGCGGCGGCGACGCCGCGCCTGATGCAAGCCTACGCAGTCGGGAGATAGGCATGACCTGGTCCGTCGTCGCGCGCGATCCCGCCACCGGCCATCTCGGCATCGCCGTCGCCAGCCGCTTCTTCGCGGTCGGCGCCATCGTCCCGCACATTCGCGGCGGCGTCGGCGCGGTCGCCACCCAAGCCTTCGTCAACCCGCTCTACGGCGTCGACGGGCTGGCGGCGCTGGCCGCCGGCAAGGCGCCCGAGGCCGTCGTGGCGGAGCGGACCGCGCGCGACGAGGGCCGTGACCAGCGGCAGATGCACCTGATCGACGCCAGCGGACGCAACGCCGCCTTCACCGGCGCGCGATGCATCGACTGGGCCGGCCACCTGGTCGAGCAGGGCATATCGGTGGCGGGCAACATGCTGGCGGGGCCGCAGGTCGTGGCCGAGACGCTGGCGGCCTATCGCAAGGCGGCGTCGAAACCCTTCGTCGAACGGCTGATCGAAGCCATGCAGGCGGGCGAGGACGCCGGCGGCGACAAACGCGGCCGGCAGTCGGCGGCCCTCGTCGTTTACCGCGACCAGGACTATCCCTGGCTCCGTCTCCACGCCGACGACCATGCCGATCCGCTGGCCGAGTTGCGCCGGCTCCATGCGGTCGCGCAGGAACGCTATCTGCATGTCGTCGAGACGATGGCGACGCGGCAAAACCCGAGCGGCATGACCGACCGGCGCGAGATCGACGAGAGGATCGCCGCGCTGGAAGCCGAGCGCATCGCGTCGGGCCGGTCCTCCGCCTCCTTCGCCACGCCGCCGAAGGCATGAGGGCAGACATGGGATCGGAGCCGGACCGGACGGTGCGATGAGCGAAACGCCTACCAGCAATCCTTCCTCGGCAAAGGCCTGCGAGCCGGTCCTGTCGGTGCGCGGCCTGACCGCCGCCTTTCGCGTCGACGGCGACTGGAAGACCGTGGTGCGCGACGTCTCCTTCGACGTCATGCCCGGCGAGACCGTCGCCATCGTCGGTGAGAGCGGCTCGGGCAAGAGCGTCACCTCGCTGTCGGTGATGCGTCTTCTCGCCAGGGGATCGAGCCGCATCGAGGGCAGCATCCGTCTCAACGGCAAGGACATCCTTTCGCTGACGACCAAGGCGATGCGCCGGGTGCGCGGCAAGGACGCCGCCATGATCTTCCAGGAACCGATGACCAGCCTCAATCCGGTCTTCACCATCGGCCGGCAGATCTCCGAGGCGCTGACCTGCCACGGCGACATCTCGAAGGCCGAGGCGCGGGCCGAGACGGCGCGGCTCCTGGAAAAGGTGCGCATCCCCAACGCCGGCTCCCGCTTCGACGACTATCCGCACCAGTTCTCAGGCGGCATGCGCCAGCGCGTCATGATCGCCATGGCGCTGGCGAGCCGCCCGCGCCTCTTGATCGCCGACGAGCCGACGACGGCGCTCGACGTCACCATCCAGGGCCAGATCCTCGACCTGATCAAGATGTTGCAGGAAGAGGAGGGAATGTCGGTCCTCTTCATCACCCACGACATGGGCGTGGTGGCAGAGATCGCCGACCGGATCATCGTCATGTACCGGGGCGAGGCGATCGAGACGGGCGCGACGGAAGACATCTTCCGCAACGGCCGCCAGCCCTACACCCGCGCGCTGCTTTCGGCGGTGCCCCGCCTCGGCTCGATGGCCGGCCATTCATGGCCGCTGCGCTTCCCCGTCGTCGATATCTGTACCGGCAGGGCGAGCGAGCCGACCGAGGTGGCCGATACGGTCGAGCGCAGCGCGGGGCCGGTGCTGGACGTGAAGAACCTGACCACCCGCTTCGACGTGCTGGGCGGGGTGCTGGGGCGCAGGATAGGCGCCGTGCACGCCGTCGAGAACGTCTCCTTCGATCTCTTCCATGGCGAGACGCTGTCGCTCGTCGGCGAGAGCGGCTGCGGCAAGTCGACCACCGGCCGCTCCGTCACCCGCCTGGTCCAGCCGAACGCCGGCACCGTCAGGCTGGACGGGCAGGACGTGCTGACCCTCGGCGCGGCCGCCATGCGCCGCACCCGCCGCTCGATCCAGATGATCTTCCAGGACCCATTCGCCAGCCTCAATCCACGCATGAGCGTCGGCGCGACGATCGCCGAGCCGATCGTCGAGCACGGGCTGGCCTCGGGCGCCGAGGCGCGCGGGAAGGCGGCGGACCTTCTGAAGCGCGTCGGCCTTAGCCCCGACATGATGAAGCGCTATCCGCACGAATTCTCCGGCGGCCAGCGGCAGCGCATCTGCATCGCCCGGGCGCTTGCGCTCGATCCCAGGGTGATCGTCGCCGACGAGAGCGTGTCGGCGCTCGACGTGTCGATCAAGGCGCAAGTCTGCAACCTTCTGATGGACCTGCAGCAGAGCCTGAAGCTCGCATTCCTGTTCATCTCGCACGACATGGCGGTGGTCGAGCGCGTCAGCCATCGGGTGGCGGTGATGTATCTCGGCGAGATCGTCGAGATCGGCCCGCGCGAGGCGGTCCTTGCCGATCCGCGGCATCCCTACACGAAGAAGCTGATGGCGGCCGTGCCGGTGCCCGACCCGGCGCGGCGCGGCCTGAGGCGCCATCTCGCCGCCGACGAGTTGAAAAGCCCGGTGCGCCCGCTCGGCTACGTCGGGCCGCCCCGGCGCTACGACGAAATCACGCCCGGTCATCTGGTGCGCGTCGACGACGGCATGTGACGAACGACGCCGCGCCATTTCCACGTTGAAGCGGCGGCGCGCATCCGCTAAGAAGCCGAAGCCGGTCGGTTCGCCGACCTGCTGATTTCCGGGTCCGAGACGGACTCCGGGGAGCACCCGTAGCTCAGCTGGATAGAGTGCTGCCCTCCGAAGGCAGAGGTCACAGGTTCGAATCCTGTCGGGTGCGCCAACGATCCAAGAGAAGTATCCGTCTCATTGCATCATATCGGCGCAGGCGTTGCGCGCCCCGGTCCTCCAAGCACGCCGTCCGAATTCGACCAGTCCGAAACAGAGACTCCCCCCGGGGGACACCATCCGGCCGGCCATACGTAATTTGATTAACATTCCTTGGTCACTATCGAGAAAAACGGCGGGTCCCGAGAGTGAAGCATTCCAGGAAAGACGAGGCGCCTGCCTTGCAAGGGCAGCAGCAAGCGGCGCTTCCCGTCGTTTTCGCTGATACCGTGGGCCTGTTCATGCCGGCGCAGGAAGGCGCCGGTCGATCCGGCACGGCCGTCCTTTTCGCAAGCCCCTGGGGGCTGGAGGAAATCAGTACGCGCAAGTTTCGGCGCGTACTTGCGGACGAACTGTCGAAACAGGGGATACCGAGCCTTCGCTTCGATTATCCGGGAACCGGGGACGCGCTCAACCCGCCTGATTTCCGCGCAGGCCGCCAGCTGTGGGAAGACAGCATCGTGGCCGCCGCAGACGTCTTGCGCTCGGCGGACTACGGCCGGCTGATCGTCGTCGGCCAGGGACTGGGCGCCGCTCTGGCGCTGGGTGCCGCGCGCCGTATCCCGCATCTCGACGGGGTGGCGCTGCTGGCGCCTGTCCTCTCAGGGCGGAAATATCTTCGTGAGCTCTCGGTCTGGGCGAAGGTTGTCGACGACAACCTGCAACTCGATGAGGCGCATCGGGTCAGGTCGGGCACAGCCATAGCCGGGCAGGCGATGCCGGAAGAAGTCGCGATGGACATTTGCAATCTCGATCTGAAGGAAATCCCCCATAGGGTCGCGGACGAGTGCCTTCTGCTGACCCATGCCGGTCAGGCGGCCGGGAGAGCGTTCGCGGCGCATCTTCGCGGCTTGGGCGTACGGGTCGAAGAGGGGACGTTCGTGGGCTACCAGGAGCTGGCCACAAATCCGACCACTTCCAGAATCCCGCCCGAGGTCGTTTCGGAAATAGTATCCTGGTCGGTGAGACATAAGAGTGTTTCCCCTGTAGGCGAAACGGCCGCGGAGCGCAGGTTCGCCGCGCCGCGTTCCCTCTCGGGAAAGGGTTTCGAGGAAACGCCCGTCCGTTTTGGCAAGAACGATCGGCTTCACGGCGCCCTTTGTCTCCCGGCCGGCGAGCGTGCCGGGGCCACGGCGCTCATGCTCGGCTCGGCTTACGACAGGCATTCCGGCTGGGGCCGCCTGACAACCGAAACAGCGCGCCGGCTTGCTGCGTCCGGCATCGCTTCATTTCGCTTCGATGCCGCGGATGTCGCGGACAGCCCTCCGCTGGCCGGCGCGCCCCCTCAGGTTCTCTACAACGACATCCAGCAAGTCGACGTCGCCGAGGCCCTCGACTTTATGGAGGGGCGGGGGCTGCTGCCGGCGATAGCGGTCGGCCGGTGCAGCGGCGCCTATCTCGCATTCCAGTGCACATTGACGGACAGGAGGCTGCGCGGCCTGGTGGCGGCAAATCCCTATACCTTCTATTGGGATCCGGCCCATCCCTACGATCCGGCTTCGACACCCAGATCCCTGAAGACCTATGGGCGCAAGATGCTCGACATCGGAACTGCGAGCCGGCTGCTCAAAGGCGAGATCGACGCGATGCAGTCCGTTTCGAACATTGGAAACGCAGCAAAAAGGAGAGCAAGGGACTTTTTGGGATCAAAGACCGGTTTCGAATTTTTAAAAACGAAAGAATATAAGGAAACAAAAAATAGTTTTAATCGTCTTCTTGTCGAAAATATAGATGTGTGCCTTGTATATGGTTCCGAAGATATCGGGTTGGAAAATATCAGGAAAAATTTTGATATAGAAGATATGAACTTGGTTGGTTTCGAAAACGTGCATGTCCACGTCATCGAAGGGGCCGACCACAACCTGACACCTGGCTTTGCGCGGAAAATATTCCAGGACTGCATCCTGGAGATGGCGTCGAAGATCTAAAGCCTTTCATGGCGACGCCGAATCATGGTGCGGCAGGATCGCTTCGATTGGCCATGAAAGGCTCTGGTGAATTGATCATGCCCTTCGGTCGGCCAAGGATGGCGCTCGAGGGCTTCGCCATATTCACAAGCCTAAAGCGGTGATCGCTTCGTCGACAGTGGAGATCGCACAATCACGAGCCGCGACCATCTCTATCAGTCTCGAAAATTCGTCGTAGCGATAGCCAAAGCGGGTTGGGTTGGCGGACACGTCGTGAGTGTAGAAGATGAGCCAACCCGGTTCCTCGACGAGTTCGTCCAACAGGATTTCTATTGCCTCCAAGCTCGGGCCACCGCTTCCCAAGGCGACCGACGCCAGATTGTAGAGGGCTATCGTGCCACGATTTATCCCGTAGAGGCCGCTCCGGCAGCTGCGAAATCGGCGTTGGAACTCGGCTTGGGTCGGCGGCCAAGACATAGTATAGGGGACTGCAAAATTGCGGCGGCCGGTTTTGCCGTCGCATTCAGCGAGAAAAGCGGCGTTCCGCTCCAGATCCATCTGGAGACCAGCCGTTGTGTAGCGCGAGAGCTTGTTGTGGGAATATGTGTGGCAGCCGAGTTCGTGGCCTCGGCGCGCGAGGTCCATGCACCCATCGAGAGAAATGAGCTTACGGTCCCGTTCGACGGTTCCGACAAGGCCGCCGGCGATGTAGAAGGTGCCGCGCGCGCCGATGGCTTCCAGCATCGTTGCGCCATGCGTCCGCGCATTTTCGGGCACATCATCGAAAGTGAATGAGACGATGGGTCGAGAGAAGGCGACTTTCCTCCTCGGGCCGGGAAAATAGCGCACGATACGGTTGGCAATCCTGTCCACCAGCGTGCCGGTCTTCACCTGTGCGCGCCCATCACTCATCGTGTGCTGTCTCGTCGGCGGCTAGGTCGGCCTCGGCCTGGAAATGCAGCCCGAAGACGCTTATCAGCAGAACGAACCACATCATCCCGCTCGTCTTGAAAAAATTGCTTTCCATACAGGCCGAAATCAGCGCGAACACCCAGATGCGCGTGTAGAGCAGGGTCAGGCTTGGATCGGCGTTGCGCTGCGCCGCCCTGGCGATGTCGCGCGACGGCAGCAGTATGAGCCAGGCCAGCGTGAGAACCAGGGCCGGCACGCCCCCATCGAGCATAACCTCGAGGTAGGAATTGTGGGCATGGGCTGCGGCCACGGCCCAGGTTTGGCTGGCCATCTCCGAATTCAGCAGCGGCCCGGTTCCCCAGAACGAGTCGAAGCCATAGCCCAAAAGCGGTCGCTCCATGATTGCGCCCGCGGCGAGCGACCATACGTCGGTGCGCGACGTGAAGGTCGCGTCCACGCCCAAGGACGCCACAAAGTTTCGAATGGCCGGTACGAGCGCTGACCCCAAGGTGAGACCGTTGAAGCCGAGCAGGAAACAGACGAAAAGCAGGGCGCCAACGCGCGGCCATCTGACCAGGACCATGGCCATTCCCATGGCCAGAGGAAACAGCCCGATCGCCGATTTGCCGTTGGTCTTGAAGAGGAAGATCATCGCCAGCGCGGCCAGCGTCCATCCAATCCACGCCGACCATCGCGCGGCGATGTAGAGCGAGAAAAAGACGAGAATGACCATCGCAGGTGCGGCGATGTTCTTGTGCTCGAAAACGCCGCGCCAGTCGCCTGCAAGGGCAGGCTCCACCACGTCGCTCGCCTGATGGATTGACCGCATCGGCATAGCGACCACGCCGAAATAGCACAGTGCCAGCACGATCGTGGTGCAAAAAGCGAGCATGACGCAGAAGTGCTTCCGGTCCCTGGGCAGCACAAGCAACAAACTGGCGCTGAGGCAAAACAGCCAGGTAACGAACAGGCGGCGCAGCGCGGTCATCACGTCCTCCGCGCCCAGCGACGTGAACGCCAGCCAGGCAAACACGAGAATGACGACCGCCCGCGGCTGCATGATCAGGGACGTCAGCCCCGCGCGTACGACGTAGAGCAGGCCGCTTGCCGTCAGGGTCAGAGCCGTCAGCTGATCGAGCGCAAGGGAACTGCCGGTCTCTTCGGTCAGGTCGGCGTAGACGTGAAGGGAAACCAGCGCGAAAAGCAGGATCGCGACGAATAGAATCGACGCGAGCGACAGGGTCGGCTGGCTCTCGGCGGACAACGGCTCGGCGACGGCATTGTTCATGCCTACCCCGGTACCAGACGGCGGCGGATATCCGGACCGTAGATGCCTGTCAACCGGCCCAAAAGCACCCAAAGGGCTCCGATTATCGCCCCCGCGACCGCTCCGGCTGCCAGAAGGTAGAGCGTGCGGGGCGGCCAACTGCGCGACTTCGGCGGAACGGGATACGAGATGACCCGTATGTCGGTGACGTCTACCTGGCTGCTTTCGATGAATTCGGCTTTCCGCTGGAGATAGTTCTTGTAGAGAGCGGTCTGCACGTCCGCCTCATGCTGAAGTTCGCCCAGCTTAACGAGGGCTTCGCTGTCCTGGGAGGCCGCGCCGCGCGTGCCATTGAGTTGCCCCTGAAGCTCGGCAACCACAGTTTGGGCTTGTTCAACCTCCGAACGGGCAATTTCCATCATACGGGCGATCTCCGCATCGATCGCCCTTTTTACGCTCGCCACTCCCAGTTCGAGCATGGAGACCTTGGGATAGCGCGGTCCCAGCACCACCGACTGCGATTGCAGCTCCTCCTCGACCAAGGCCAGACGTGTGCGAAGAGATGTCAGCACGGGAGATGCCGCGATGTCGTCGCGAGCCGGCTCGCCTGCCTGCAAGGCACGCGTCGCGGCATAGCGCGCCTTCGCCCGCATGAGACGCTCGTTGGCGAGGTTGAGCTGCGCGTTGAGCTGGCTCAGCGACTGGCTGGACAGCAATTCGCCTCCGGAACTCTCCAATTGGTGCTCGCTGCGAAACGACGCCACCTTGGCAGAGGCCTCGTTCGCGCTCTTGCGCAGGCTGTCCAGCCGCTCGTCGATAGCGGACGCCGCCTTCAGCGACGTATCGGCGTCGGCTGCGGCGACCTCCACCTTGAACGCATCGACCATCGCGTCGGAAGTCGCGATCGACGTGAGCGGCGCCCGCGACCAGACCGCAAGTGTGGCCACGAAGGATTGGCCGTCGCGGCGAATCGAGACACGATCGTAGAGCGCCCTCAGTGCCGACAGCCGCTTCTCCTGCGGCGTCGTGTCGCCGCCTTCACCGACGAACTCGGGGTCCTGCTGCAGCGAAAGCTTGTCGATGACACGCGACAGGACATTGGTCGATGTCAGCATTCGTATCTTGCTCTCTACGGTCAGCAGTTGCGCCTCACGCTGCGCATTTTTGTTGTAGAGGTCTTCGGATGCGAGCTGAGGCTGCGCCGGGTTGATCATGAGATCGGTGTAAGTGGTGAAACGCGGATGCAGCAGCGTGGAGACGGCGAAGGCTGCGATGATGCCTGCGACAACGCAAAGCATGATCGCTATCCGTCCGCTCCACAACCATTGCGCAATCTGCCACGCATCCGGCCTCGAGCGTGGAGGTGGCGACCGTGGGGACTGGGGCCGGGTTGGCTGGATTTTGGGCGGCGCACGGCGTTCGTAGGAAAGAAGAGAGCCCGGCCTGAAATTCTGCTTGGCATACCCTGTCTGGCCGGCGGCAGCTCGCGCTCTCGCGCGCTCCAACTGCTCCTCCTCCCAATAGGTCCGTGCCCTGTACATCCCGTGCCCGTGAATCGCTGCTAGACCGGAGCGGCCGGAATCGATCCGCCAGTGGAATGCTGATAAACACAGTTAAGGCGACGCCAGTTAATTTGAGATTACCAGATTGTAACCGCTGCGCGCGCAGGATCGACGGATCGTCGCTTGGTTGTACGGATAGAAGTCCCATATGAAGTCAGAGATCCATCTCGGCCGGCGAGCGGCAAATGCCGGGCGTCCACCGGAAACACGACGCCGGAACGGCTCGTTGCCTGCCGATGTCGCTCTCGTCGAACCGGCCTCGCTCACTCTGTCCAGCTTCAGCCCATTGCGGCGCATACCGCCGCGCCCCGCCGACATGCGCTATCCGGACTCCGCCAGGCAGTTAGTCGACGATACGATCGTCTACGACGCGTTCAACCTTCCTAGCGGGGGTATTGCGCTCGTCGGCCCGCCCTTCTTCAACCTGAGGCATGCTCTGGAAAACATGAACGTGACGGCTTTGCCGTCCGGCCAGGAATGCCGTTTCCAATTGCGGGAACTGGACCGCCACGGCCAGATCATCGTCGAGGCGCCACCGGGCACTCAGGCCCTGTCGGTTCGGCTTGGCGACGATACGGCCGAGATTGCGATTCAGCCCGGTGAGACCGGTGCGTTCGCCGGCAGGCGCGTATTGCTCACTCAGTCGAAGAACAACCGTCTCCATTGGATCCGGGACTGGATATGCTATCACCGGGACGTTCACGGGGCGGATGCGGTGCTGCTCTACGACAACGGATCGACCTCCTACAAGCCGCACGACATCTTGGACATGATGGCCGGCATCGACGGCCTCATGACGGTGCGCGTGGTGAACTGGCCCTTCAAATTCGGTCCGCAAGGTACCAATGACAGGCGGTTGTGGGATTCCGACTTCTGCCAGCATGGCGTCCTAGAACATTCCCGCTGGCGCTTCCTCCAGTCGGCCGGCAGCGTGCTCAGTGCCGACATAGACGAGCTTATCGTGTCGCGGCGCGGCCGCAGCGTGTTCGCCTCTGTGGAAGCAAGCCCATTCGGGGTCGTCGCCTACCGCGGCCGCTGGGTCGTCGGCACGCAGGAATCCCAGGTTTCCGCCGACGACGAGCGGCGAACCCTGGCGCGCGCCGACGACGGTGTGCGGCTGGTCCTTGTGCGTCACCGCGATCGCATACGCGCCGTGCAGCTGCT
>OFJB01001203.1_pt1 | contig 10637 bp, 9 predicted proteins | sample 1775081 | NCBI WGS metagenome assembly OFJB01 (sample SAMN08195771, study PRJEB24354) | sludge metagenome | isolation source: initial sludge from phenol fed wastewater aerobic bioreactor | place: India: Nagpur | collected 2016-06-05 | reverse complement strand
CGCTACGACAGTCCTTACGTTTATTACGGCATACGGTGCAGTGCGTTACAACGATGTTCTGCCCGAAGTTGCTGATGTCGGCAAGCTGTACCAAGTGCGATTCCACCGTACGAAGCGCGGCAATCTGATCGCGGACGCATGGAGCAAGGTCCCAGTTCCAGAAGTTTCCGATGAACGAGAGCCCGTGCGCTTGACGCAAGGCTAGTTCTTTGGGAAACCAAAGGCAGGCAGGCAGCGAGCAATGTGCTGCACCGGGTTGTCAACCCGTGCAGCACGCTCGCTGGCACGCCAGCAATACAAGAAGAAGGGAGGCATCCATGGCACAACCACTACTACCCCGGCAGGTCTTGCGCGAACGCTTTGACCTGTACCTCAACGAGTCAGAGCGCGAAGCGATAGGCGCCAAGGCGAGGCGTCTGAACTTGCCGGTGTCCACGTACATCCGACAGGCCGCTTTGGGTCAACGCATCCAAGCGCCACCGCCAGCCGTCAACATACGGGCTTGGCAAGAAGCCGCACGCTGGGCATCGAACCTCAACCAGATCGCCCATGCCCTTGCCAGTGGCAAAGCCACGGGCGTGGATACCGCCACCGTTGATCAACTCAACGATGCCGTGCGCGCCCTGCGTCTGCAACTGCTGACGCAAAAAACCATCGCTGACGGAGAACCCTTGTGATCGGCAAAGCGATCAAAGGCAAGGGCGCCCGAGGGTTGCTCGAATACCTGCTCAATGGAGAACGCGCCACGATCATCGGCGGCACGTTGGCAGGCAACACCCCGCGCGACATGGCCGCTGAAATCGGCGCCGTTCGCAGGCTGCGCCCAAAACTGGGCAAAGCGATTCTGCACCTGCCGATGTCTGCACATCCGCAGGACCGCACCCTGTCCGACCAAGACTGGTCCGACATCTGCCACTACGTCGCCCACGGGTTGGGCTACGAGGGTTGCCCGATGAAGTTCATCAGGCACAACGACACCAACCACGATCACGTCCACATGGTCATCTGCCGCATCAACGCGCAGGGACAAGCCATCTCGGACTCCAACGACTACCGCCGCATTGAGGCGCTGTTGCGTGATGTGGAAAGGAAATACCGCCTGCACCAGGTTGAGCAACCCGGTGCAGGTTCAAAAAGCAATTACCGAAAGGAGACAACTATGAACACAACTCACAACACCCCAGCGCCAGAAGATGGCGCAACCGACGCACTGTCAAACATTGAAGTCGAGACAGGGCAGAGCGCCCAGGTCATTGAACTGCCCGTGGTTGCCATGACTATGACTACCCCTGAACCCAAGCACAGCTCCAAGCGGGCAGCGGACACCTACCGCAGGGAGCAACGGCGCGAGCTGAACACCCCGCAATACACAGAAGCCATGCGGGAGTTGTTCGGCGACCGTCTGCGCAACATTCACCAGCACACGGGAGGCGCAGTCCTGTACTTCGACAATTCCAAGGTGATCCGGGATAACGGCACCTCTGTCACGGCCCACCACATGGGCCATCAGGAGGCGGCGCAGATGCTGGTGCGGATGGCCAAGGTCAAGAAATGGAAATCCGTGACCTTCACCGGCCACCCCGATTTTGTGCGTGCTGCCATGTTCGAAGCCTTGAAGGCTGGGATGACCGTGGTGCCCGCTGACGTCCTGCAAGCCGGAATGCTTGATGAGGTCAAAGGGCAGTTGTGCATCGAGTCCGTGACGCTTGCCGGTAAGTCCGTGCAGCCTTCACAGCTGGCGGCATTTCGCGAACGACGCAAGTCGCAGGGCGCACTAGACCCCAACTACACACCACGAGAAAACAACACGCCAAGCCACTTACCCGGCAGGCGATTCGGCTAAGTCAACAACAAGGAGGAACCCATGACGACGAAGAAAGGAAAAACGACCGGGGCGGCGCAACGCCCCACCCAACCGAAACCGAAACGGAAACGACCACCGTACATCAGCTTCAACAAAGCGGAGACTGCCGCCTTGCATGACCTGTGCCTGCGCAGCCTGCGCGTGTATTTCGAGCTCAAATGGCTCTCCAACTTCCGCACCGGGATGGTGGGCACTTTCAAAGACCAGAAGCTGACCTATGAAAAGATCGCCACTCGGGTGGCGATCCCGACAAGCCAAGGACGCAGTGCGGCCAACAACACGATTGATGGCAAGGAGGTGGCACGCATCATCCAGCGCCTCGAACAGGCAGGGCTGGTCGAAGACATCCAGAACAGCCAGTACGGCTTGACCCTGCGATTGCCGATGTCTCCGATGCCCGATTTGGAGGCGCCGGATGAGGAAATCGAGCAGGAGCCACAAGAGCAGGCGACAACATCGACGCATGACGCATGGGCGCGACAGGAGTCCATCCGAGCCCCCGAGCCTGAGCCTGAGCCTGAGCCCAAAAAGGAATCCGACGACGATGATGATTGGGACAAGGACGTGCCAGATACGGCAACCTCGCCGGCAACTTGCGCCAAAACCGACGGCAACCAGGCCGAGAAGTTGCCGACAGACCCCATTCCCGAAATGGTCGCAAACCCGCATGAACACAGGGGTTTCAGCGTGCCCGACCCCTCTCTATCAGTACTGATCAAGACCAAAGGTCAATACAGTTTTTCAGTACATGGGGCAGAAGCAGACGCAAGCGCACGCAGTGCGCTTGCGAACGTCGGCAGAGCAGGGGCTCCGTTGGAGCCCCTTGGGAAAACCCGCCACCTCACGGCGGCGCCTTTTAGAGGGGGGAACCCCAACTTGGACGCGGGGCAAATCAGAGAGAGGATTCGCGCCCTGTACCCGCAGTTTTCTTACCTCGATACGCAAGTCAGTGCCGCATTCTTCCAGAGGGCTGCGGGCCTGAGCATCACCGTATCCGAGCTGGATGAGGCGGCGCGGTCACTGGCGGAAGACCCGACGCAGAAGCTCACAGCGGGGGCGCTGTTTGATTGCTTGGTGGCGAGGAGGCGGCGGCCTAGGCGGCTGCCGGGTGGTCTCGTACTATGAGTTGCAACGCAGCTGTGGCAGCCTATCGGGGGGGGGGGAGTTTTTGAGTACCCGGGGGGCATCACTCAGGAGAGCGGCGATGTGAGCCTTTGGGTTCCTCTTTGTCAGTAAGAGTCAGGTCCGTGAGGGCGTAATATCTGAGAGCACGGCGCCTTTGACCTTATCGCCAATCAGCACGGCGTTGATTTGTAGCTCAACCGCTGTGCGGGTCTTAAACGCACTCCACACTGCCTCGACTTGAGTTTGACGGAACTCGTTGTCGTCAAACTCGACATCGAATTCACCCGGAATGCCGGGGCCGACCAGCGTCAACTTGAACGGCGTGGACTTGCCGCTTGCTTGCAGTATCAGGAATTTGCCCACCGAGACGATCGGTTCGGCAGCAGAGCGCGGCGCTCTCTTTTTCATTGCGGCAATGGCTTCTTGGTCTAGTGCTACGCGGCCAACTGTCACTGATGTGGCATCACGCGCTCTGGTTGCGATTTCACGCACTCCGTTCTCACTTGCCTGAGCAAAACGAGCAACCTTCTCATTGCCCTCAATGATTTGCCCAAGTTTTTCGACAAGCTTGACATGCGACTCCGCAACGAGCTTTGTTCTCTCAGTCTCTTGTGAGTCTGCATCGATGGTGGTCTTTGCCTTGTAATGCTCGACCAGCCAAGTTTTCCCCATCCAGCCCACTGCGAGTACGGCCGTCACGGCAACCACCAAAACTGTTACCTCAGCAGGTGTCATAGTGGTCAGTACTCCTGCAAGACCTTCACCAAATTTCCCGAGATCGATGTTGATGAGGGTGCAACCCTCGTCAACATCGATCACCAGTTCAACCGCTTCCTTCTGTTGGAGGGTCAGCTTTGCGGCACGTCCTTCCAATCCAGTTAGCGCAAAAAGCGTTGCTCTGTATATCTCATCTTGGAATGATGCCAGACCCCGCGCAACTTCACCAGTCAGCTCCCCATGAAAGAGCGGGCCTTCAATCTCAATTTGCAGCTTGCCCAACTCTCCATCAAGGGAAAAATTTGGAGGTGAGTCGCTGGCCCAACCGGACGCCTGTTCAAGGAAGGCGAGAGCTTCTTCCACGCTCGTCAAAGTTGTATCCATCGGTAGCCTCTGGTTGATATCCCGTATCACAAGGGAAGGTTATTTCTTGGGGGTAGGCGTTTTCATTGATTCGGAGGCCGCGACAATCTGGCCTACGTCACGCAACGGGTTGGCTACGAAGAAAGTCCATGAGTTCAGCAAACTCCTCGGGCGTAAGATATTCCTCTGCGAGGTGTCGTGCCTCTGTTGCCGTCCTGTTGTCACCAAAGTACCACTCGTTGGCAAATTCGGTGTCGCACTGACTACAACGGCCAGAGCCAAACTTTGCTGGTCCAATTTTCAACAGTTTGGCCTGGGTGGATGCCGATAGCGTCATGTTGGTGTCCTTTTTCAAGCGCTTTATGCGTCTGACTCCTTGGCTACGACCGTGTCATACAACCCGTAGTGGGTCAGTCCCTTGTGGCTCTCGATCCCGGTGTAACGCAATGAGGCATCTTCGTAGCGACGGAAGGCGAACACGGCCTGGTTCATGTGCTCCGTGTTGAACACTTTCAGGCGTACCAGCAGGTGGAAGTCTTTGACCGTGAGGCCAGTGACCGCCAGAAACAGATCGGGTTCCAGCTTGGTGATTACGTCCTGCAAGGTGTTTTCACGGAAATCCGTGAGGTACATGAAGGCAGGGATGCGGGTCGCAAACTTGATCAGCTTCTCTTGAACCAGCTTGCGTTTGGACTTGTACTCCTTCTCCGCATCTGACAGCTCTTTCTTCTCCTTGGTCGAAAGGTCGCCGCCGTCCTTTGCTTTTTCTTTGAGCGCCTTGACCTTGTCGCTTTTGTTGATGATCGTCTCGATGACGTTGTCGCCCAAGGACCGCCAGCCCTCAATCCGCTCCACTGCCGCCATGGCTTCCGGGTTGGCAAGGATGCGACTCAGCGTGTCGTTGTCAACGTTGACCAGCATCGCAGATTCCCACTTGCGGGCCAGCAAGGTGGCCGAAGTGCCTGCCATTGCGATGTCGAGGATGCCGCCTGCGTCGATCTGCGTCATATTGGCGCCGTCGTATGCAAGCACTGGAAGGAACGACACGAGGTCTTTGACCGCATCTTCTGGATTGGCTTCGCCCGGTGACAGGCCAATGCCGTACTCAGACAGTTGCCTCAACGCCCGTGTGGGCGCAAAGTCGAAGACGAAGCAAACAGGTTTGAGAATTTCTTCTTCGTTGGGGTTGTCACCGTTGGGGTTCTTGATCGACCACGGTGACTGGACACGGAACGCGGCTTGGAAGTAGGTCTCGGGTGATTTTAGGTTGCGCAGCATCAAGATCGAGGACCACTGCGCCACTGTCACGCCCGTGGTCAACTTGCCGCAGGACAGGGTGATGGTGCTGGTCTCAAACCCGCTGCCTATGGCTTGCCGTACCGGAGGTAGCGCGTCAAGGCCAATGCCAGCGGAAGCTCCCGCTGACACGATCACCTTATAGCCTTGCCAGAACGTGTTCTGGCGCTCAGCAAGCAAGTTGGCCATGGCATGGCAGGCCGCAACGTTGGGCAAGAACCAAAACGCATGTTGCAGGTGTGGCAGCAGGCGAACGTCAGAGTAAGGGAAAGGCGGCCGCGTCCCCGTTTTTAGATGATCAACAACCTGCGGTGAGTAGGATCCACGAATGATGTCTAGCCACTTTTGCACATCGTTCTTGTGCTTGAACTTGGCGGCGGCGTCTGTGCCGGTGGCACTGAAAAATTCATTGAGGTCGAACTCGTCAAACTCACCACCACTCGCGATGGCCAGAAGCTCATCCGGCATCTGGTACGTCAGCAGCCTCATTTCAGGCAGTGCGCCGTACGGGTTCCACTCCTGAGGATGCTCTGCCGCGAACCGTTGCTTGGCGCGCTGTTCGTCGGTGTAGGTCCAATTGAAAATCTGTTCTTCAATGAACTCGCCGGTAGCCAGCGCCTTGAATGGTGTGCCCGACAGGTACAGGTATGCCTTGGTCGATATGGGCAGGAATTCTGTTTCTTTGGCTGACAGGACGCCAAGGTCTTCGTTCACTGTGTCCAGTTCGGATGTGTATTCGAGCTGGGTCTCCTTCTTGGAAACAGTCGCATCTTCACCTTCAAACAGTTCCTTGGCTGTGTCTCGCCACGCTCCGAAGTGGTACTCGTCAAACACCACGAGGTCCCACTTCTCCTGGTGCAGCCACTCGTTCTTGGCTTTGATATTGCCATTCGGGTCACGGCCTAACAGGTCTTGAAACGATCCGAAGTAAACGACCGTTTTTCTGCGGTCAATCTGGGTGGGGTCTTTATCTGAGTGCCGTGACAGGTACTGCCACCCGTTGAAATCTGCATGCGATTCCAGATCGGTTTGCCACGCGTCTTCTACTGCCGGTTTGAACGTAACCACCAGCACCCGCTTGGCGCCCAGCTTCTTAGCCAACTGATACGAGGTAAACGTCTTACCGAACCGCATTTTCGCGTTCCACAGGAAGCGCGGGGCTGCGTTCATGTCTTCCTGCCAGATGGAGTGGAAGTAAGCGTGGGTCTTGTTCACCGCGTCTTCTTGCTCCTGCCGCATGGGGAAGGTCTGGTGGTGTGCCCCCGATAGTTTCTGGCCAGTGCGTAGCTCCGTGATCACTGTCTGCACGTCGGCGACTTTGCAACGCATCCACTCCAACTCGGCGTTTTCGAATCCCTTCTTGGCCAGCGCCGCCCGTACCGCATGATCAGAAAATATCGTGCCGTCCAAACGTTCAGCAGGCTCGTCGAGTTCGATCTTGAAGTTCTTGATCGCTGCTGTTTTGACTTGCTCGGCAACGCGCTGCTGAACATCACGCACCGTCTGTCCAACTTTGAGGAGGCCTTTGTGAGCTGCATCATCTATCGAGTACGCATAGATGCGTGGGCGTCCTTTCGACTTTGGAGCGAGGATTTCCTCGATGCTTTTACTCATCGCCAGCACCCATCGGCCGCACGACCTTTTCAATGAACTCGATTTCCTCTTGACTGATCCCGTACTTGGCATACAAGTCAACGTCTGTCCATCGCTTCGTCCAGTCTTGTGTTGGGACGAAGGTGTAGACCTTACGGGTAGTGTCCTGAGCTGGTTTGTGCAGCAGGATAAGTAGCCTTGTGAGGCGGCACGAGAGATAAGACAAGGCGCTTTCGGCCTGCTCCTTGGTATCGAATGGCCCGATGCAAAGGTAGGTTTCCGAGCAGATGGAGCCAGGCTCTCCGATAAAGGGGGTGCTGATTATTCTGTGTGGGTAGGTGTCTCTGTTGCCCGTACCGGGCGCGGCTCTGCCCACATAGACCTTCCAGCAGTCGATCAGGTGCGTACTTGTAGTGATCTCGTCTCTATTGATGTAGCCCTTGCCACCGTTTTGATAGACGGTAAGGTCGTTCGCTCCCTTGGTCTTTTTCCCTTGAAAGAATGTTCGTAATCCAAAGGGGCGGAGGGAGCTGACGAGTTGGTCAAACCGCCTCTGCCCTAGGCGAACGGACTTGCTGTTACCGTTCTCTGCCGTGACTACCTTTTTGAGGATTGAGAGCCCCTCGTTGAATCGGATGAAGACATCAGCACCTTTTTCAAGCAGTGGTCGAACGGCGGAAGACACAGGCCAGTCTTTAAAGTGCGTAGTTACCTTGCAGGTGCCCGCGTTATCACGGTCCCAGAGGAAATAACACACTCCGCCTTTCAGTCCAACACCGGGAAACACGTCGGATGCGCTCAAAAAATCGTCAATTGACCGGAGACGGTTGTCGGCCAACATGGACTCCCTGAACTCGTCAAGGCCCTTGCCACCTGTGAACCAGCGCGCAGGAATAACCATCGTAAGAAGCCTTGGATTGAGCGCCTTGGCTTGATCGACGAACTTGTTGTAGATCGGGGCGGCGCTCGTACCAAACCCACCGTCGTTCAGTTGGTAGGGTGGGTTGCCAATGATGACGTCGAATTGCATTTCGTTTCCAAACAGCTCGGCCAATCGAGCTCGTATGTTGTCGGTGTGGATGAAGGCGTAGGCATGCGTTTCAAGTCCGTGACCACGGTCTAACGTGTCCCTGCTTGCTCCACAGTACTTGCATCTGTCATCAATCCATGTGTGCTCCATCCGCTCAAACCAGATGTTGCCGGACTCGGTGCCGAATGACTTCGCAATCGAGTGAGGGCCGTCAGCAAACTTTGAGCAATACACGCTACGCCGGGCTAGCAAGCTCGTGAGCTGGGTGATACCGATGCCAAACACCTGTTTCGTCAAGATGTGATTGACACGATGGTTCAGGTCTGGAATTTCCGATGCAAGTCCGCGTGTGAGGCGGCTGGTGATCTCACGCAAGAAGACGCCCGACTTCGTGAACGGGTCAAGGAATCGAAGCGTCTTGTCCGCCCAGATGTTGGCACCATTGTTATTTCGAGCCCATGCCCGCTCAATCGAGTCCAGCATCCTATTGGCGAACTCGGGTGGGGTGAACACCTCGTCGTTTGAGAGGTTTGCGATACAAGTCAGAACATCGGGGTTGCGTCCTCGCAGAGCGAAGCTGGCCTGCTGTGTCATTCCTTCCCTTTCACTGTGTCACTTCTTGCGGCCGCAGCCAGGTCGGCTACCGTCATCGGCGGATAGGTTTTGACAGGTGCGAAAACTTCGTGCTTGCCAAGTTGAGAGAACAGCGAGTCCTCCCGCTCGAATGAGGACAGGTGGGTAAGTCGGTCCAATCGAAAGTCGCGCCGCATGAATTTGCCCTTCCCCAACGAGCCCCACTCTGCAAACGTGATCGGCACTAGGGTGTCACACATGTGCATGGTCAGCGCATCGCCGTGAACCAAGTTGTGTGACAGCACATGTGCCCCGGCCTGATACAGATCGTCGGTCTCTTGAATGCCAAGGTATTCGGCAAAGATTTCGAGCATGTTCTCGCGGCACTCTGCGATGTTGTCTTCCAGTAGCTCGATCCCATAGATGCACATGAGGGCCAGAAGGGCGAAGTGCTTCTTATCGAAGTCCGACTTCCCGAACTTCCGCTCCACGGTCACCAGCTTCCTCTGCAGGACCTGGACGAGGAAGTTGCCACTGCCGCAGGCAGGTTCGAGCACCCGTGAGTCGATGCGCTCAGATTCTTCCTTGATGAGGTCAAGCATGGCCTCGACCATCCACGGCGGCGTGAACACTTCCCCATGGTCTACGACCCGTTGTTTTGACTTGACTAGGTTCATTCAATGAATATAGCCGGAAGCGGCATAGGCCCTGCGGTTCAAGGAGCATAGATTGAGGCGGGCCGCTGGCTTGATGGCTACTTGCAAGACGGATGGCGCTGGCGTTTCGGCCGTCGATGTGAAAAGCTGAACCCCAAAAAGGGGTTCCCATGGGAGACATTAGGCAAGAGGTCACAGACCGAATAATTTTTGCAATTCAGAAAGGCGTCCCGCCCTGGCGGGCTGGGTGGCATCGAGGCGAGCCACACCAGAATCTTTCGACCGGCAAACCCTACAAGGGCATAAACCAGTTGCTGCTTGCCATGGCTCCCTACGCTGACCAACGGTGGATGACCTTCAAGCAGGCGTCACTGGCCGGGTACAAGGTCAAAAAGGGCGAGCACGGCACCCGGATTATCAAGATGGTCGAGGTCATGCGTGACCGCGTTGAAGACGGCGCCGACACCGAAATCGTCGGCGTCGAGGGTAAGAAGGCGCTGGTCATGAAGGCTTACACGGTCTTCAACGCGGAGCAGTTAGACGGTGCGCCACGCCCGCCAGAGGCGTCCAGAAAAATTGAGCCAGTGCCCGCAGTGGAGGCTATCGCGCAAGGTTTGGTTCAGACAACGGGACTGACCATCATCGAAGGTGGAAATCAACCTTGCTACGTTCCATCCCTCGACACCGTCAGGATGCCCCGCGCCCATCAATTTCATACCCGCGAGGACGAAATTTCTACGTTTTTGCACGAGCTATCTCACTCCACAGGTCACCAGAAGCGGATGAACCGCCCGAATTGCTTCGCTCGATTTGGCAGTGAGCTATATAGCCAGGAAGAACTGCGGGCCGAGCTAGCCTCCGCCATGATGTGCGGTCAGATCGGTATTGCCTTGGGGCAGTCGCATATCGACTCCCACGCAGCCTACGTTTCAAGCTGGCTGGATGTGCTGCGCCGCGACAAGAGCGAGATTTTCAAGGCAGCGGCCGATGCCCAACGCATCTGTGACTACCTTGGTCAATGGATGCCCGACTGTTCATCTGAACCAGACATCAGCCCAAAGTTAGACCTGAGTCACACGCACGCTGTCAAGGCAGAAGCTGACGTGCCACCCAGACGACGGCTCGGACGGTGACGATTTGCGGACGCGGGTTCAAATCCGTAAATAGATCGACCATGGCTCATCGAGGTACCATTTGAGGTACTAAAATGGAGTCTTGGTGTATTTTTCTTTCGAAAAATATCTTTATAAATCAAGCCCCTTTTGATCAATTGGTGGAGCTTCCCGCCAGCTCCACCAAATAAAAACCCCCAACCGGTCACGGTTGGGGGTTTTTCCTTTTTTACGGTTTTGAGCGTCCGAGCGAGGCTTTTCGCGGTATCCGCTTGATCCGCTCATGCCCGCTGCTGCTTCCGCCATGG
>OFJB01001201.1_pt1 | contig 10646 bp, 9 predicted proteins | sample 1775081 | NCBI WGS metagenome assembly OFJB01 (sample SAMN08195771, study PRJEB24354) | sludge metagenome | isolation source: initial sludge from phenol fed wastewater aerobic bioreactor | place: India: Nagpur | collected 2016-06-05 | reverse complement strand
CGGCATCGGCGATCGGTCCGGACGTCTACCGCGCGGCCGGCGCGGAGGTCATCGCGATCCACGCCGATCCCGACGGCCTGAACATCAACCGCGACGCGGGCAGCACCCACATGGAGGCGCTCGTCGCGGCGGTCGTCGCCGAAGGCGCCGACGCCGGCATCGCGCACGACGGCGACGCCGACCGCTGCCTGGCCGTCGACGCGAGCGGTGCGCTCGTCGACGGTGACCACATCCTGGCGATCCTCGCCGGTGCGCTCGACCGGACCGGCGCGCTCGCCGGCCACACGGTGGTCGCGACGGTCATGGCGAACCTCGGTTTCAAGATCGCGATGCGGTCGGCGGGTATCGAGGTCGTCGAGACCGCGGTCGGCGACCGCTACGTGCTGGAGGCGATGCGCGACGGCGGGTTCGTCCTCGGCGGCGAGCAGAGCGGGCACGTCGTCATGTCCGAGTTCGCCACCACCGGCGACGGGCTGCTGACCGGACTGCACCTGCTCGCCGAGGTCGCCCGGACGGGCCGGCCGCTCGCCGAGCTCGCCGGCGCCGTGGTGAAGCTGCCCCAGGTCCTGGTGAACGTCAGCGGCGTCGACCGCGCCGGGGTCGCGGGCAACGCGGTCGTGGCCGAGCACGTCGCCCGAGCCGAGGCGGAACTGGGCGAGTCCGGACGTGTGCTGCTTCGGCCCTCGGGCACGGAGCCGGTCATCCGCGTCATGGTCGAGGCGGCCAGCCGCGAGCAGGCCGAGGACGTCAGCGGGCGACTGGCGGACGTCGTGCGCGCGGAGCTCGCGCTGTCCTGAGGGCCCTGCTCAGGGGGTCGGATGACGGCGGTCGGCCCACCGACGTCGTCGTGCGCTGACCCGCCCCCACACGCTCTGCTGGACGGCCAGCGTCAACCACCCGGCGACAGCCATGCCGGCGATGTTGACCACGAGCGTCAGCGAGCTGCCCCAGACCTCGTGCCACAGTCCGAACACCATCGCCAGCGCGATGTTGCCCGATGCCGGGATCGTCGTCACCGAGATGAACACCCCGACGAGACCGCCGGAGCGGGCCGACGTCAGCGACAGGACTCCGGCGGCCCCGGCGATGATCGCGACGATCAGCGACCAGGCGTTCGGCTCGAAGATAAAGCTGGTGCCCGGACGGGCGTTCGTCAGCAGCGCGTTGTAGTCGATCAGGCCGAGCCACCGGGCGACGGCGGCGATCGCGGCGACCACGGCGATCGACGTGCCGAACCCGAGCGCGAGCGTGCCCAGCGCCTGCTGGAGGAGGTGTCCGCGTCGACGGACGATCCCGACGCCCAGGGCGGCGATCGCGACGAACTCCGGACCGAGCACCATCGCGCCGATCACCAGGATCACCGAGTCCGTGACGATCGCGATCGCCGCGAGCAGTGTCGCCAGGACCATGAAGCTCGCGAACGTCCACGTGAACGCCGACTCGTCGTACGCCCGCTGGATCACGTCGGTCCACACGACGGCGTCCGCGCTGGCGCCCGGCTCGCGTCGCTCGGCGCGCAGCGCGGGCGCGCTCACCCACGTGGGGACCGGGAGCAGGGAGATAGTGCCGCGCTGGGGGACCCCGAGCGCGACGAGGGCGTCGACCGCCTCGTTGACGGCCTCACGCGGGAGGTCGGCCTCGATGACGTCGCCGACCGGTTCCAGGCTCGCCCCACGGTGCAGGGTGACCGAGCTCGTCGCGGGGTCGCGCCCGAAGAGGTCCTGCACGGCGGGCGACAGGTCGGCGGGGCAGCTGACGCGGACCGTGATCACGGGCGCCATTCTCGCAACCGCCGAGACGACTCGGACGGTTGAATTCCGTCCGATGTGTCGGGTAGGAGCAACCACCTGGGTCGTGTCGGCGGTTGAGGGGGCGAGCAAGCTCGCGCCGGTAGGCTCAATCGCATGTGTCGCCGCTGCGCGGCTTGCATGCTCAATCGCCTACCGGCCACGAGCAAGCTCGCGCCGGTAGGCTCAATCGCATGTGCGGAATCGTCGGGTACGTCGGTCAGAAGCAGGCACTGGAGGTCGTGGTCGCGGGCCTGCGCCGCCTGGAGTACCGGGGCTACGACTCGGCCGGCGTCGCCGTGATCGCCGACGGCACGCTCGCCGTGCGCAAGCGCGCCGGCAAGCTCGTGAACCTGGAGACCCTGCTCGGGTCGGACCCGATGCCCGACTCGACCACCGGCATCGGGCACACCCGCTGGGCGACGCACGGCGGACCGACCGACCGCAACGCCCACCCGCACGTGAGCGAGGACGGCCGCGTCGCGGTCATCCACAACGGCATCATCGAGAACTTCGCGCTGCTGCGCGCCGAGCTGGAGGCCATCGGCGTCACGCTCTCCTCGGACACCGACAGCGAGGTGGCCGCGCACCTGCTGTCCGCCGAGCTCGTCCGTACCGACGGCGACCTCCCCGAGGCGATGCGCCGGGTCTGCCGCCGTCTGGAGGGGGCGTTCACCCTGCTGGCGATCGACCGGGCCACCCCCGACCTCGTGGTCGGCGCCCGGCGCAACTCGCCCCTGGTCGTCGGTGTCGGCGACGGCGAGAACTTCATGGCCTCGGACGTTGCCGCCTTCATCGAGCACACCCGCGAGGCGCTGGAGCTCGGGCAGGACCAGGTCGTGGCGATCACGCCGGACGCCGTGGTGGTCACGGACTTCGACGGGCAGCCCGTCGACGCGACGGTGTTCCACGTCGACTGGGACGCGTCCGCCGCCGAGAAGGGCGGCTACGACCTGTTCATGCTCAAGGAGATCGCCGAGCAGCCCAAGGCGGTGGCCGACTCCCTGCGCGGCCGGATCACGGCCGGGCACCGGCTCCAGCTGGACGAGATGCGCATCGACGAGTCCGTCCTGCGGGAGGTCAGCAAGGTCGTCGTCATCGCGTGCGGCACCGCCGCGCACGCCGGGATGGTCGCCAAGTACGCGATCGAGCACTGGACGCGGATCCCCGTCGAGGTCGAGCTGGCCAGCGAGTTCCGATACCGCGACCCGATCGTCGGCCCGGACAGTCTCGTGATCGCGATCTCGCAGTCGGGCGAGACCATGGACACGCTGATGGCCCTGCGGCACGCGAAGTCCCAGGGGGCGCGCACGCTCGCGATCTGCAACACCGTGGGCTCGACCATCCCCCGCGAGTCGGACGCGGTGCTCTACACGTACGCCGGACCCGAGGTGGCGGTCGCGTCGACGAAGGCGTTCCTCACGCAGATCGTCGCCGCGTACCTCATCGGCCTGTACCTCGGCCAGGTCCGGGGCACGATGTTCGAGGACGAGATCCGTCGCATCCTCGACGAGCTCGCCGACATGCCGCGCAGGGTCGACCTCGTCCTGGACACCACCGAGCCGGTGCGGGCCCTGGCGCGCGAGCTGGTGGCGGCGCCCTCGGTGCTGTTCCTCGGCCGGCACGTCGGGTACCCGGTCGCGCTGGAGGGAGCCCTGAAGCTCAAGGAGCTCGCCTACATGCACGCGGAGGGCTTCGCGGCCGGCGAGCTGAAGCACGGGCCGATCGCGCTCATCGAGGACGGTGTGCCGGTCGTCGTGGTCGTGCCGTCTCCGCGCGGGCGCGCGGTTCTGCACGACAAGATCATGTCGAACGTCCAGGAGGTCCGGGCCCGGGGCGCGGTCGTCATCGCGATCGCCGAGGAGGGCGACGAGGCCGTCGCCGCGTTCGCCGACCACATCATCCGGATTCCGGCCGTGCCGACGCTCATGCAGCCGCTGGTCGCCACCGTTCCGCTGCAGGTGTTCGCGTGCGAGATGGCGACGGCACGGGGTCTGGACGTCGACCAGCCGCGCAACCTCGCCAAGTCCGTGACGGTGGAGTAGCCCTGTTCTCCCACCTGCCGCCCGGCGTCGTCGGCATCGGCGTCGATCTCGTCGACACCGCTCGGTTCGCGACGGTGGTCCGCCGGACGCCGTCGATCGTCACGCGGGTGTTCACCCCCGACGAGGTCGCCGCGTGCGGGGGTGACCGCCTGCGGACCGACTCCCTGGCCGCGCGCTGGGCCGCGAAGGAGGCGGTCGCCAAGGTTCTCGTGGACACCGGCGGGCTGGAGTGGCACGACTGCCAGGTCGTCGGCGGCGACCACGGCCAGCCGCACCTGCTGATGCGGGGCTCGGTCGAGCTGGCGGCACGGGCACGGGGCATCGACACCTGGCACGTGTCGCTCAGCCATGATGGTGGCATGGCCATCGCGTTCGTCGTCGCGGCGCGTGCGGGGTCACGGTGATCGACCTGCGTGACGTCGCCGCGGTCCGTCGGGCCGAGGCCGCCGCGTTCGCGCGCGTGCCGGACGGCACCTTGATGCAGCGTGCGGCCTTCGCCCTGTCCGTGACCTGCGCGGGACTGCTGGAGAGGGCGCGCGGCCGGACGACCGGTGCGCAGGTCGCGCTGCTCGTCGGGTCGGGTGACAACGGCGGCGACGCCCTGTGGGCGGGCGCCTTCCTGGCCGGGCGCGGCTGCGCGGTGACAGCCATCACCACCGCCGACCGGTTCCACGTCGACGGCGCTCGGGCACTGCGGCGGGCCGGCGGACGTCTCGTCGCGGGAGCCGATCTCGACGGGGCGCGGCAGGTGCTCGCCCGCGCGGACCTCGTCGTCGACGGGCTCGTGGGCATCGGCGGCTCCGGTGGCCTGCGGGAGCCGGCCGCGGGACTCCTTGCGGCAGGCGTCGACGCGATCGTCGTGGCGGTCGACCTGCCCAGCGGCGTCGACGCCGACACGGGCGTGGTCGCGGGCGCCGCGGTCGACGCCGACGTGACCGTGACCTTCGGTGCGGTCAAACCCGGTCTCATGCTCTCGCCCGGGCGTGAACGCTGCGGCACCGTGCGCCTGGTCGACATCGGGCTGGAGTTCGACCAGCCGGCGGCCGTGCGCGTCCTCGAGGGCACCGACGTCGCCCGATGGGTCCGCGAGCCCGATGCCGACGCCTACAAGTACTCCCGTGGCGTCGCGGCGCTCGCGACCGGTTCCGCGGCGTACCCGGGAGCCGGCCTGCTGTCGACGGCGGCGGCGCGCGGCCTCGGCCCCGGCATGGTGCGCGTCCTCGACGACGGGACCGCACGCACCCGTGAGATCGTCGACCGGTTCCCGGATGTGGTCGTGGACGGCACCGCGCCGGCGGACCAGCAGCGGGCGACGGCCTGGGGAGCCGGCTCCGGGCTCGCCGGCACCGCCGACCAGAAGCCGCTGGTCGCGGCCGTGCTCGCGGCGCCGGTTCCGGTCGTTCTGGATGCCGGTGCGCTCACGATCATGGCCGCGTCCGACGCGGTGCGCTCCCTCGTCGCGGACCGGGCCGCGCGCGGCCTGGCGGTCGTCCTCACCCCCCACGAAGGCGAGTTCGAGCGCCTGTGGCCCGGGCTCCTGCGCGACAGCGACGGCCGGCTCGCGGCGGCGCAGGCGGCGGCCGCCCGGTCCGGGGCGATCGTGGTGCTGAAGGGACCTGGAACCGTCATCGCCGCCGCGGACGGCGCGGCGTTCGTCGACGCCGAGGGAACCGCGGACCTGGGGGTCGCCGGCTCCGGCGACGTCCTGACCGGTCTGCTGACCGCCGTGCTTGCCGAGGCGTGGGCGGCGGGCCGCCGGTCGATCGCCGAGCTCACGGAGGCGACGGCGGCCGCCGTCTGGCTCCACGGCCGCGCGGGGCGGATCGCGGCGCGCTCGGGCCCGGTGCTCGCCCCGGCGATCGCCGACGCCGTGGGGGCGGCCGTGCTCGCCGCCCGGTTCGGGGAGCACGCATGAGGACGCGCGCCGCTGCCGTGGTCGACCTCGGGGCGATCACCGCGAACCTGAGCCGCGTGCGCGAGCTCGCGGGGGCCGCGGACGTCATGGCGGTGGTCAAGGCGGACGCCTACGGGCACGGCGTAGCGCCCGTCGCCCGCGCGATGCGTCGGGCCGAGGTCCGGTGGCTCGGCGTGGCGCTCCCGACCGAGGCGCTGGCGTTGCGCGCGCAGGGCGACGACGGCCGGATCCTGGCGTGGCTGTGGTCCCCGCAGGACCCCGCGATCGCGTCGTGCGTGCGCGAAGGAGTCGACCTGTCGGTCTCGACCCCGTGGGCGCTCGCCGAGATCGTCGAGGCGGCCGATCGCGTCGGGCGGCCGGCGGACATCCACGTCAAGGTCGACACGGGCCTGTGGCGCAACGGCGCCCCCGCCGCGAGCCTGCCGGACCTGCTCGACGCCGTTGCCCGGGCGGTCCAGGCCGGCTCGGTGCGGCTGGAGGGCATGTGGTCGCACCTGGCGGATGCCGACGTCCCCGACGCGGCCTCGCTGGAGACCCAGCGCGGGCGGTTCGACGCGGCGCTCGACCAGGCCGAGGCGCGCGGGCTGCGGCCACGCGTCCGGCACGTGGGCAGCACCGGGTCGCTGTGGACGGCACCGCAGTGCCAGTACGACCTGGTGCGCGTGGGCATCGGCCTGTACGGGCTGACCCCGGGCGACGCGCTCGGGACCGCTGCCGACCTCGGGCTCGTGCCGGCGATGACGCTCGTCACGCGGCTCGCGAACGTCAAGCGGATCGACGTCGGCGAGCGCGTGTCGTACGGCGGCACCTGGACCGCCGCCGAGCCCACGATGCTCGGGCTGGTGCCGCTGGGCTACGCCGACGGCCTGCCGCGCAGCGCGGGTGGCGTGGCGGCGGTCCTGGTGGGTGACCGGCTGTGCCCGATCGTGGGGCGGGTCGCGATGGACCAGTGCGTCGTCGACCTCGGGGCGACCTCGGTCGCCCGCGCCGGTGACGAGGTCGTGGTGTTCGGTCCGGGATCGCGGGGGGAGCGCACCGCGGACGACTGGGCGCTGTCCCTCGGCACGATCGGCTACGAGCTCGTGACCCGCCTGGGCAGCCGGGTTCCACGCGAGTACGTGGGGGTGTCCTGATGGCCGCGCCGGATCTCACGCCCGCCCTGCGCGTGGTCGGGCGCGGCGCCGTCGCCGTGACGGCGCTCGGGCTCGGCGCGGTCATCGGCGCCGTCGCCGAGCGTTCGCTGCTGCGACGCAGCGATCCTGTCACCGACGAGCTGCCCGAGCCCCTCGGCAGCCTGCACAGCTCCGCGCTGACGGTGGTGGCCGAGGACGGCGTCCAGCTCCAGGTGGAGGTCGACCCGCCCGACGCGTACGTGCGCGAGGGCGAGGACGCCCCGGGGGACGACCTCACGATCATCTTCTGCCACGGCTACGCGCTCAGCATGGACGCCTTCCACTACCAGCGCCGTGACCTGCGCGGCCGGGCACGACTGGTGTTCTACGACCAGCGGAGCCACGGCCGGTCCGGTCGCGCGGAGTTCGACTCGCACCACATCGAGCAGCTCGGCCGCGACCTGTCGGCGGTGATCGACGCCGTCGCGCCGACCGGGCCGCTGATGCTCGTCGGGCACTCGATGGGCGGCATGACGGTGATGGCGCTCGCCGACCAGCGCCCGGAGCTGTTCGCGGAGCGCGTGTTCGGCGTGGCCCTCATCGCGACCACGGCCGGTGGCCTGACGAGCGGGATGCTGGGACTTCCGGGCGGCCTCGGCGCAGCGGTGCACCGGCTCGGGCCGGCTGTCGCCGCGTCGATCGCGCGGCGCAAGAGCCTGGTGGAGCGCTCCCGCTGGAGCACGAGCGACCTCGGGCTGCTGTTCACCCGCCTGTACTCGTTCGGGTCCACGGGTACTGATGCGGAGAGCCGGTTCGTCGCGTCCATGCTGTCCGGCACCGACGTGGACGTCGTCGCGGAGTTCCTGCCGGCCCTGCCGGACCACGACCAGCACGAGGCGCTCGCGGTGCTCGAGGGCGTCGAGCTGCTCGTCGTCGTGGGCGACCGGGATCGGCTGACACCGAAGGCGTTCAGCGACGAGATCGTCCGGCGGGTCCCCGGCGCGGAGTACGTCGTGGTCGCAGACGCCGGGCACATGGTCCTGATCGAGAAGCACGAGATCGTGGACGAGCACCTCCTCTCGCTGCTCGACCGGGTGCGACGGGACATCGCCGCCGATCCGGAGTTCGGCGCGGCATGACGACCGTGGTGCTGGAGCGCACGTCGGTCCCGACCGCGGACGCGATGCGCGACCTCGGAGTGACGCTGTCGGGGTTGCTGACGGCCGGGGACGTCGTCGTCCTCGACGGCGACCTCGGCGCGGGCAAGACGACCCTCACGCAGGGCATCGCGCGCGGGCTGGGCGTCACGGACGCCGTGACCAGTCCGACCTTCGTCATCGCCCGTGCGCACGCCGTCGCGGGCGACCGTCCCGCTCTCGTGCACGTCGACGCGTACCGGCTCGGCTCGGGCGTCGAGCTCGACGACCTGGACCTGGACGCCGACCTCGACCGCAGCGTCGTCGTCGTCGAGTGGGGGACCGGCTTCGGCGAGCGGCTGGCCACCTCCGTGCTGGCGGTCCGGATCGAGCGCGCCGACACCGAGACGGACGAGGTGCGCTGGGTCAGCGCCGTCGGTCACGGACCGCGGTGGGTGGCCGGGCGATGACCCTCCTCGCCATCGACACCTCCAGCGCGCTCTCGTCGGTGGCGCTGGTGGACGGAGAGGACGTCGTGGTCGAGCGCACCCACCACGACCCGCGGCGCCACGTGGAGGAGATCGGACCCCTGCTCGACGAGGTCCGCGCCCGGGTGGACCCGGCGACGCTCGACGCGGTCGTGTGCGGCGTGGGGCCGGGCCCGTACACCGGTCTGCGCGTCGGGATCGCTGCCGGGTTGGCGCTCGGGGCCGTGTGGGACGTGCCGGTCGTCGGCGTCTGCTCGCTCGATGCCGTTGCCGCGTGCGCGCGGTCGCTCGGCGTGGACACGGCGCTCGGTGTCGCGCTCGACGCGCGCCGGCGGGAGGTCTACTGGTCGGCGTACGACGCGGCGGGGACCCGGGTCGAGGGTCCGCGGGTCGGCCCGGCGGCGGCCGTCGACGGTGCCGTCCGCCCGGGGACGTGGGTCGGTGCGGGGGCTGTCGCGTACGCCGCCGAGCTCGGACGCGTCCTCGACGAGGAGGTGACCGCGTACCCGCGGGCCGCCTGGCTCGCGCGGATCGCGGCGAGGGAGCTCGCCTCCGGAGCACGGGTCGACGTCGACGCCGCCCCGCTCGACGCGCACGGGACGGACTCGGGCGCCACGGCCGCCGCGCTGCGCGGGCGTGTCCTGCTGCCGCCGCGGCCGCTGTACCTGCGTCGCCCGGACGTCACGATCGCCGGCGGTGCGTCGTGAGCACGCGAGGAGCGAGCGCAGCGAGCCCCGGAGCGGGCGAGCCGGGAGACGTCGTGAGCACGCGAGGAGTGAGCGCAGCGAGCCCCGGAGCGGGCGAGCCGGGAGACGGCGTGACGGTGACGTTCCGCCCGATGCGCTGGTGGGACGTGGAGCCGGTTCACGCGCTGGAGGCGCGGCTGTTCCCGGACGACGCGTGGTCGGTCGAGCAGTTCTGGGGAGAGCTCGCGCAGCCGTCGCGCGACTACATCGTCGCGACCGAGGACGACCGGCTCGTGGCGTACGGGGGCACGTCGACGATCGCGACCGACGCCGACCTGCAGACCATCGCCGTCGCGGAGCAGGCTCAGGGCCGCGGGGTCGCGACGTCCTTGCTGCGCACGCTGCTGGATCGCGCAGCCCAGCGCGGCGCGCGCCGGATCGTCCTCGAGGTGCGCGCCGACAACGACGCGGCGCAAGCGCTCTACCGACGCTTCGGCTTCGCGCAGATCGCCCGTCGCTCGCGGTACTACCCGGACGGCTCCGACGCCCTGATCTGGCAGGCGCCGCTTCCGCTCGCCGGTGAGACGGGCGCCGACGCCGGGTCCGGCAGCGAGGGGAGCAGGCGATGACCGCCGTCGTGCTCGGCATCGAGACCTCCTGCGACGAGACGGGCATCGGCATCGTGCGCGGTCGCGAGCTCCTCGCGAACGAGATCGCCAGCAGTGTCGACGAGCACGCGCGGTTCGGCGGGGTCGTGCCCGAGGTCGCCAGCCGGGCGCACCTGGAGGCGATGGTGCCGGCGCTGGAGCGGGCGTGCGCGTCGGCGGGGCTGCGCCTGTCCGACGTCGACGCGATCGCGGTGACCGCCGGGCCCGGGCTGGTCGGCTCGCTGATCGTCGGGGTCGCCGCAGCGAAAGCGTTGGGCGTCGGGCTCGGCGTCCCCGTCTACGGCGTGAACCACCTGACCGGGCACGTCGTCGTCGACGAGCTGCAGCACGGTCCGCTCGCCGACCCGACGATCGGGCTGCTCGTCTCGGGCGGGCACTCGTCGCTGCTACTCGTCAGCGACGACACGTCGAGCGTCACGGCGCTCGGGCAGACCCTCGACGACGCCGCGGGCGAGGCGTTCGACAAGGTGGCCCGCCTGCTCGGCCTGCCGTTTCCCGGCGGCCCGGCGATCGACGCGGCGGCGCGCGATGGCGACCCGACGGCGATCGCGTTCCCGCGCGGGCTCGCCGGCGAGCGCGACCGGTACCCCTACGACTTCTCGTTCTCGGGCCTGAAGACCGCGGTCGCCCGGTGGGTCACGGCCCGCCAGCGGTCCGGCGAGACGGTGCCGGTGGCCGACGTCGCCGCGTCGGTCCAGGAGGCGATCGCCGACGTGCTGACCGACCGCCTCGTCGCCGCCTGCCGGGACACCGGCGCGGGGCACGCGGTGCTCGGCGGAGGCGTCGCGGCGAACTCCCGGCTGCGGGCC
>OFJB01001199.1_pt1 | contig 10656 bp, 9 predicted proteins | sample 1775081 | NCBI WGS metagenome assembly OFJB01 (sample SAMN08195771, study PRJEB24354) | sludge metagenome | isolation source: initial sludge from phenol fed wastewater aerobic bioreactor | place: India: Nagpur | collected 2016-06-05 | reverse complement strand
AAAACGACGCTTATGAACATCCTCATGGGGCTGTACCAGCCAGATGAGGGCAGGATTCTCATAAATGGGCAGCCCGTGCAGTTCAAATCGCCTCACGACGCGTTCGCTGCCGGCATTGGTATGGTGCACCAGCACTTCATGCTGGTGCCGAACATGACGGTGGCTGAGAATGTGGCGCTTGGCCTAAGAGAGAGCCACAAGCCGTTCAAGCTGGATCTTGCCACCGTCAAAAAGCGAATCGAAGAAGTCTCCACCCGTTACAACCTACCCGTACAGCCGGACGCCTACGTTTGGCAACTTTCGGTGGGTGAGCAGCAGCGTGTCGAGCTTATAAAAACGCTGTGCTTCGGGGCGCGCTTTCTCATTTTGGACGAACCGACAAGTGCGCTCACGCCGCAAGAGACAGATGAGCTTATCGGCCTCTTGAGGCGTATGTCCGCGGATATGTCGATCATTTTTATAAGCCATAAGCTGGCAGAAGTGACAACGCTTTCTGACAAGGTTGCGATTCTGCGTCACGGCAAGGTCGTTTTTAGGGGTAGCACCAAAGACCAGACGGCAGCGAGTCTTGCTGCGCTGATGACTGGGCACGAGGTTGTCTTGCCTCATAACGAATGCCTTGTCAATTGCGGTAAGGACTTACTGGTGGTGCAGGACCTTAAAGTACTTTCGGATCGCGGTTTTCTTGCGCTGGACGGGCTTTCGCTCACAGTCAAGTCAGGCGAAATCCTGGGGCTTGCCGGCGTGTCGGGCAATGGGCAGAAGGAATTGGCAGAAGCGCTTTCCGGGTTGCGCAAGATTGAACATGGCAAAATCCTCCTCAATGGCATCGACATAACGAATAAGAGTCCCCGCCAGATCATAGAGGCAGGGCTCGGCTATATACCGGAAGACCGCAACACCGAGGGCATCGTTCCGTCGTTCTCCATCAAAGAGAACTTGATATTGAAGGATTTTGCTTCGCCGCGATTTTCTCATGGCGTCTTTATCGATTCAAAGGCGGAGGAGAAAAATGCTGTCGAGCTGCAAAAGCGTTTCGACATTCGCTGTTCTTCGCTCAGCACGCCTACGGGAACGCTTTCGGGCGGCAACATTCAAAAGGTAATTTTGGCACGGGAACTGGCGCGCAGCCCCAAAGTCCTGGTTGCGGTTTACCCGACACGGGGACTCGATATGGGGGCAGAAGAGTTTATCCACAATCGGCTTTTGGAGCTAAAGTCCAATGGGGTCGGTATTTTTCTTATTTCCGAAGAACTGGACGAACTCACCAATCTTTGCGACAGGATTGCGGTTATTTTTAAGGGAAAGATCTTGGATACACTGTCTGCAGAGGAAGCGACTCGGTCAAAGTTGGGGCTTCTTATGGCAGGGATCAACCCTGATTCGGTGTCCACAGATGCAGTCACGCAGTCTGAATCTGAGGAGGTCCGCTCATGAAAGCTAAAGACCGCGTGCTTTACGTTGTGTTCGTTTCGCTTGTTGCGGTTGTGGCTGCCGTGGGCATCGGGGCTATCGTTCTTGCAATTCTGGGCGCAAATATCCTGCAAACATATGTGGTTATTTTTACTGAACCCCTCAAGGATCTTTTCGGAATAACGGAAGTCCTGGTACGCGCTATTCCGCTCATCTTTGTTGCCCTGGGTATAGCGATTTCGTTCCGGGCGGGTATCTTGAATATTGGCGCGGAAGGGCAAATCCAAATGGGGATTGTGGCGGCTGCGGCGCTGGCCATCGCGCTGCCGAACGTACCTAAAATCGTCCTTGTGCCGCTGTGTCTGCTTGCAGGAGCCGCAGGAGGAGCGGTGTGGGCTTCTATTGCCGGATATTTGCGGGCAAAGTTGGGCGTAAACGAGCTACTGTCCACGGTGATGTTGAACTACATAGCCGCGCAGCTCTACGGCTACCTGTTGCGCGGCCCGATGATCGACCCTGCAGAGTTGCAAACGGGCTCGGGCACACCGCAATCGGTAAGGCTTCCGAAAACTGCGTGGATCGATCGTATCATTCCGGGAATGCGCTTGCATTGGGGATTGGCGCTTGCGCTCGTCCTTGCCGTACTGGTCTATGTCTTGATGTGGCACACAACGTGGGGCTTTAAGATGAGGGCTGCTGGCGCGAGCGCGAAGGCGACTCGTTATGCGGGAATAAGCGTGGAAAGCTGCCTTTTGTCGGCGATGATTCTGTCCGGCGCTTTCGCGGGGCTGGCAGGTGCGGTGGAAGTCATGGCGGTGCACAGGCGGGCGATCGAAGGAATTTCGTCGGGTTACGGGTTTACAGGCGTCGTGGTGGCGCTTTTTGGCGGATTGCATCCGGTGGGCATAATTCCTGCGTCGGTATTCTTCGGGATCATGCTTGTTGGAACGGATATGACGCAGCGAATTCTGTCGATTCCTGCCAATATGGTTTCGGTGCTGCAGGGCGCCGTGATCTTGAGTATTATTGCGGCCAAGATGGTGATCAACGACCCATACACGCAAGAGAAGTTTGCAAGGAAGCTCAAGGTGTTTGGAAAACCGCGTGGAGGATCGCCGGGCAGGGGATCGAGCGGTACACCACGCTCAGGGCACTCAGAAGCACCTGAGTCCCCACACGGCGGGCACAAAGGCGGGACTGGTGTAACCGGTGTATCCGAGGTGGGACAATGAGCGTAGTCACTATTATCCTGAACATTCTTTCGATCGGTATACCGTTCTCGGTTTCGCTTCTGCTTGCGTCGTTGGGCGAAATGTTCAATCAGCGCGCAGGGGTGTTTAATTTGGGGTGCGAAGGGATTATGTCGATGGGAGCTTTTGCAGGCTTTATGTCGGCGTATTTTCTTCAGAAGACAGCACTTGGACCCTATGCAAACTGGATCGGCATAGTGCTGGCAGCGGGAATTGGTATTCTGATGGGGCTGCTCTTCGCGCTGGTTACGGTGACATTTGGAGCACCGCAAGGTATTGCGGGCATCGGTCTGCAGATGTTGGGCACGGGCGTTGCCGGAGTGCTGTTCCGGCACTTTGTGGGCGGCGTGGCTGGAGTGCCAGGGCTTGCAAATCTGCCAATTCCTGGGCTGGTCAAAATTCCGTATATCGGAACTGTCCTGTTCAATATGAATCCGCTTGCGTATGCGGCCTTTATTTTCGTGCCGGTGAGCTGGTATATCCTGTACAAGACACCCTGGGGGCTCAAGGTAAGGGCTGTAGGCGCCGCGCCCCGCTCCGCCGACACCATGGCCATCAACGTCAGGCGTACGCGCTACCAGGCGCTGGCGGTGGGCGGGCTGCTCGCGGGGGTGGCCGGCGCGTACCTGTCGCTGGGGCAGGCAAAAATGTTCGCGGACGACATTGTCGCGGGGCGCGGCTTCATCGCGGTGGCCCTCGTGTATTTTGGCCGATGGGATCCATGGTGGATACTTGGCGGCAGCCTGCTTTTTAGCATTGCGCAATCGCTGCAGCTTTCCATACAGGTGCTCGGCATTAGCTTCCCCTATGAGTTCGCCGTAATGCTGCCCTATGTTCTGGTGATTCTGGTCCTGTCGTTTACGCGTGGCTCTTCAACTCGGGGTCCTGCCGAGCTTGGTGTGCCCTACGACAGAGAGAAGCGCATTTAGCGCGGCCTCTTGCGCTCGCCCGGAGCAAAGACGTGAATAACGCCGTACTCTCCATCGAACCCCGGCTTGATAGAGACTTGTCCGGCTCGCATCCTCGCAATGGCCGTGGCCAGGAGCTCCCCTGACACCTCACGCGTCGAAAATGACTCAATCTCGCTTTCACTACGGTCCAGGAGCAACGCAAACTCGCTTCCTGCTTGTTCAACAAGTGAACAATACGCCGCAGCCACTTTTTTCGAGCCGCTTCCCGTACCAAGGAGCTCGCCAAGAATTTCCGGCAGAGGGATGAGCGACTTGTAGGGGCGCCTGTTTCTGTGCAGCGGGTCGCCTTCGGGTGGGCATTGTGCTGTTTCGTCGATAGGTCGATCCGCCAACTCGGCAACGCGCCGCATGACACCGGGGGTGAGCGGCTTGCCACAGACCGGACAGCGCCCGCCATTTTGGGCGCTCTCTTCTGGGGACAGCACGACACCACACCCGCGGTGCCCGTCGTAGTGGTATTTTCCCTCTTGAGGGAAAAACTCGACCGTGCCCACAACCTCGCTTGCGCCGATCCCTGCATCCCCGTTTCTGCCGGTACCCGAATCTTGCCCGGATATCGCCTTTGAAAGCGCGTCGAAATCGAACGCAGCTTCAGTATCGAAGATTGTCGCCTCGCGTCCGAGTTTTTCTGGCGAGTGCGCGTCGGAATTCGAAACGATCGCAAAACGGTCGAGCGCGCTCAAGGCCCAGTTCATGGGAGGATTCGACGACAGTCCGGTTTCGATAGCCCCAATCCGAGGCGCCAGATCGCGGTAGCACGCTTCGATGGAATCGAAACCGGATCTTGCCCCGAGCGCGGAAAACCATGGTGTCCAGATATGCGCCGGAACAAGGATGGCTCTGTCGTTGGCTTCCAGAAGCATCTCGAAAAGGTCACGCGAGTCGACGCCAAGAATCGGCCTGCCGTCGGAAGCGATATTCCCTACGCGCGCGAGCTTTGCCTGAAACTCATCTGCTACTTTAAGATCAGGTAGTATAACGAGATGATGGACTTTCCGCGTTTTGCCGCCCTGCCAGTAGATCGTGCTGATCTCGCCTGTTAGAGCAAATAGGACATCGCGCGCCGACTGAGCACCGGTCAATTCGTCCTTCCGCGGATCGGGTAGTTCGTCCCTAAAACCTTGCCCCTCATCGAATTCTTGCCGCAGCTCCGGCTTAATGCGATAGAACCCTCCAGGTACAGGCTCAAGCCCTTCTTTCAACTCGGTAAGCCACTTCGGATGTGTACAGTCACCTGTCCCCACAAGGTCGAGCCCTTTGATCCTTGCCCATCGGTCCAAGTAGGGCAGCGTAAGTTTCTTGCTTGTCGCAATCGAATAGCGTGAGTGAATATGGAGATCAGCAATTACCCTCATAGTTTCTTCCGACGACCCGTTCCCGTCACGGCAAAACCTTGGGAATTGTCCGCTCTAAATAGTCGCTGTAGTCCCTGATGGCTGGCTCATAGGCGGCCTTGAAAATAGGGCTCGAGATCAGAAAGTCCGCTGTCGCTCTATTGCAGGCCATCGGTATATTATAGAGCACCGCAATCCGTAAGAGTGCCTTGACATCGACATCGTGCGGTTGTGGTGACATTGGGTCCCAAAAGAAGATCATTATGTCGATTTTCCCATCTGCGATGAGTGCGCCAACCTGTTGATCTCCACCCAAAGGGCCCGACTTGAGGCGCGTGAGGTTCAGGCCCTCAGGCTTGACGCCTCCCGCCTTTGCAATAATCGTCTCCTCGACAAGACGTCCGGTCGTCCCCGTCGAAATAAGTTCATGTTGGATCAGCGTTTGCCAATTGTATGCGACCCACTCTGCCAGCTCGCGCTTTTCGTTGTCGTGCGCCACCAGCGCAATCCGCTTAATGCTTTCCATTGTTCCGCTCCACCTACCACTATAGTCCTGTCGCCGCCTTTTAGAAACTATACCAATTGGGTCTGGTCGAACATTGCACGCAAAGCGGCAGGCTTATCAAACATGATATAGAATATGTATTGAAAATAAGGTAAAAGGTATGTATATTATGCTATGACTTTTGAATGGGATGAGAATAAGAATCAACTCAACATTCAAAAGCATGGCCTTTCGTTCGAGGAAGCTCAAGAAGCTTTTCTCGATGAAAGACGGATTATCCTTTACGACGAAAAACACTCCGAGACGGAACAGAGGTTTTTCTGTCTCGGAAAATGCAAGCTGGGCATTGCCACGGTAAGGTTCACGCTTCGTCGCGGCAATATACGGATTTTTGGAGCTGGGTATTGGCGAGAGGGTAGACAGCGGTATGAAAAAGAAAACAATCTATAGAAATGCTCCCAAAGATATCGGAGACATGCTGCTCGAGGGGAAAAAAGTTGACGACTTTCTACCGCCTCCTGATCAATTAGTGAAGCGAGTGCCCAAAGTCAAAGTGACCATCACGCTCAACCAACAAACCGTCGAGTTTTTTAAGAAGTCTGCAACGAAGAACAAGGTAAAATATCAGACGATGATAAATGAACTACTGGACAAGTATGTAGAGAAATATCTTGATACGGACTAGCCACCATTGTGGCACAAAGCGATGTGACACCGACTAACGCTAACGTTCCGGCGACCCGACCAGTGATCCGACAATCAGAATTTGGATATCGCAGACATTGGTGCCCGTCGGGCCGGTCTTGAAAAGGCCTTGTGTCGCTTCAAAAAAGTGATAAGAATCGTTCTCCGCGAGGTAACGTTCGGGGATTAGACCTTGTTCCCGCGCCCGGGCAAGCACTTCAAAATCGGCAAATGCGCCCGCGGCATCGGTGGGACCATCGTTCCCATCAGTGCCCGCAGACAAAAAGACCATCTTCTGCACGTACGGATCGAGCGCAGCAGAGAAGTGTGCAAATTCGTCTAGGACTGACAAGGCCATCTCCTGGTTTCTGCCGCCTTTGCCTTTTCCACGCAGCGTGACGGTGGTCTCTCCGCCTGCAATGATGCACGCTGGAAGAGCGATAGGCCTCTGGTGCAGCGAGAGGTCCTGTGCAAGAGAAGAAAACACCTTGCCTATCTCGCGCGCTTCGCCCACAAGGCGGCTTCCAAGAAGCAGGGTATTGTAACCACGCGCCTTTGCTGCCCGCTCCGCCTCCAGGAGTGCCTGAAAGTTGCTGCCGACCAACACCGTCGTGCACGATCCGAATGCCGGGTCGCTGGCTTTTGGGGTCTCAGGTCGTTTTCCTGCAAGCCCTTCTTCCACAGCCTGCCTCACGGCGCGTGGCAGCAAAGGCGCGAGCCCATAGCGCTCAAAAATAGCCGCCACATCGAACCAGGTGCCGCGGTCAGGAACCGTAGGGCCAGAAGCTATCGTGTCTAGGTCGTCGCCCACGACGTCGGAGAGAACGAGACTGAGCACCGTGGCAGGATAAAACGCCTTTGCAAGCTGCCCTCCCTTTATCGCCGACAAATGCTTCCGCACTGTATTCATCTCATGAATCGTCGCACCACAACCGAGAAGCAGCTTTGTGGCAGCAGCCTTGTCTTCCAGCGACAACCCCGCAGTGGGCAGAGAAAGCAGGGCACTCCCTCCGCCGGACACCAAAACACACGCAAGCGTCTTTTCGCCTTGCGCCTCCCACTGCCGTACCTTGGCCGCAAGCGCGAGCATCTCGTTTGCTGCCGACACCGAACGTTTGTCCGGCACCGGATGGCTCGCCTCTAAAACGCGGATCGAGTGCGCCGAAAGGAATTCGCGCGCCGCAGGGCTTTCCTGCCCCGCCACCGGAATTTGCTCGCTATCGGAGGCTTTTGTCACTACAAGGCCACCCGAAATCCTCGGTCCGAGCATGGAAACGAAACTCGCAGCCATCGAAACCGAGGCTTTTCCAAAGGCAGCTACGACGACGTGATGATAGCGGGAAAGTTCATAGGCCGCCACAGTCTTTCCGGTTTCGTCGGTCGTGCCATCGGAAACATGTGTCGTACCATCGAAAACACGCAAAGTATCGCCCTCTAATGCCAGACAGTACGAAAAAAGATTCCGCGGCATTACGCGCTCAACTGCCGCCCGAAAAATTGCCCCGGCATCTTGCCGCAACGTCATTCCGTTTTCTCTGCCCATAACCTTCCTCATCGTCCTATCGCGCCTTCCTTCGATTTACGCGCCCGAGCCTGCTCGCAAACTTCCAAATTGCGCGCCACCTGAGTACTGCCAGAAAGCTCAAATGCTTTTCTGAAGAGGGGCTCTGCCTTTGCCGGCATATCAAGCTGATTAAGATAAATAGATGCCGCGTTGTTCAGTGCCGGCCAATTCGTTCTGTCAAAAGAAAATGACTTGAAAAAATCCTCCGCAGCTGCTTCGTAGTTTCCTTCTTCTCTCAGCCTCTCGGCACTCTGAAAAAGCTCCATTGCTTTTCGTGTTTCTGCGAAAGCGATAGGATTCCGACACAGGGCCAGGCGCTCTTCAAGAAAAGCTCTTCTATGATACGCCTTCCCACCTGGCGCGCATTCTGGCTCACCGAGGGCGCGAGCATACCTAACCACGGCTTGCTCCCGTTTCCCAATTGAATACGCAAGATCTGCCAGCGCAGCATGTCGATCAAAAGAGGCGCCATACAGTTTCTCCTCTTTGAGAAGGTAACGCTCCGCTTCCTCGCCTTTCCCCTGTGCCAGCAAAACGACACCAAGGTTTCTCAAGACTCTAATTGAATCTGGTTCCGATCGCTCGAGCTTTCGGAACCAGTCTTCCGCTTTCTTGTAATCGCCGGCTACATAGGCATTCAAGCCCATGCGCTCACACCACGAAGCATAAAATTTGTTCATCGAACCTGCCGAATGTTGCTCACACAAAAAGCGACAAAATGAGAACAACGATAAAGGCCACTACGCCCTCGACTGCGGTCGCTGATGTATACGCCTTGTACGCCGTGTTGACCGGCATCCCGGAGAACTGAGACACAACCCAGAAATACGAGTCGTTTGCGTGTGAAACCACCATTGAACCAGCGCCGATCGCGATCGTCGTGAGTGCTGGATCGAGTCCAAGCGTCTGCAAAAGCGGTGCCATAATACCGGCTGTCGTCACAATCGCCACCGTCGAGGAGCCCTGTGCCGTCTTGAGCGCAGCCGAAATTATGAAGGGAAGGAATATGCCAAGATGCATCGTCGCAAGGTTCATCTTGATAAAATCGGTAATTGGGCTGGCCTTGATTATAGCACCAAGCGACCCGCCGGCAGCGGTGATAACAAGAATAATGGCCGAATCCTTTATCCCTTGGCCCATCCAGTCGGAAACTGCAGCCTTCATATCGGTCTTTCGCACCAACAGCAAAGCGCTCAAGACCCCAAGAATGAGCGCCGTAACAGGATCTCCAATAAACGACAGGAAAACCCTGAAGCTACCGTCCCCAAAAGGTTTAGATGGGAATTCTGCAACGCTCTTCAACAGAATCAAAACGATCGGAAGAATGATCGGAACGAATGACAATGCTGTGTTGGGGAGTTTGCCGAATTTCTTCACAATTTCAGAATAGGTTTCGTGTATCTCAGGCTCGATTTCGTACTTTTTTGCGACTTTTGTTGCCCATAGAAGACCAGAAAGCGCAGCCGGAATAGCAGCAATCAAACCGAGAAGAATGACCCTTCCCAAATCCGCACCTAATGCACTTGCCGCGGCGATGGGGCCCGGTGTCGGTGGCACCATCGTATGCGTCGCATACAACCCTGTGGAGAGTGCAACCGCCATCACAGCCATGGAAGTGCCCGACTCCTTGGCAAGCGCCTTATTGAGAGGATTCAAAATGACATAACCTGAGTCACAGAATACAGGAATGGAGACGATGTACCCTGCGATATTCATGGCCAGGGGGGCACGTGACTTTCCAACGACCTTAAGGATTGCCTGTGTCATGGAAAGAGCAGCACCTGTCTTTTCCAGAATTGTCCCCATTATGGTGCCCGCCACAATGACAATTCCAATGCTCGTCAGCGTTCCACCAAATCCATTTTTGATATTTGTCACTACGTCAAGCGGTGGTAGGCCTATGAGCAGGCCATAAAGAAAGGAGACACCAATAAGCACCAAGAAAGCATTTATTTTGTACTTTCCCGTGAAAACCACGATGGCGATAACGGCCAAAAGAAGCAGCAAAAGTGCAGCAACTCCTGATACCATAGTTTCCTCCTTATGGCCAGAGTAAGTTGCACTTTCTAATCTGTCAAGTTCTTTTGTGTTATAGAAATCTTGAACTTAACGACCTTACGCGCGAGGCTCCTCAGGGCATCTGTTGAGCATTGGCTGCACTCTGTTTGGTTGCGGCTATGGCCAGCTCCACCTCGTTTGCGAGGTCGTCGGCTTCGCGCTGTACCGCCTTGCCCAACGCATTCCATCGGATCGAGCGTGCCTGCGCGAGCTCTTTGCGCCAGGGTAGGTCGGCAAGCAGCGGAAGCCCGAGCTTTCTATAGTCGCTCTTCGATCCGTCATCGAACAACGCGACTTTTTCGCCACAGTGCGGACAGATCATCGTGCCCATATTCTGCACAAATCCCAAGACCGGCGCCTTGAGCATCACCGCCATCTTTACAGACTTGCTCACGATCATGGAAACGTAATCCTGTGGTGTTCCAACCACGACAACACCCGTAAACAGAATCTGCTGGAATGCAGAAAGCGCAATATCCGAAGTTCCCGGCGGGAAGTCCACAATGAGATAATCCAGAACGCCCCAATCAGCGTCTGTCCAGAACTGCCCAACGGCACTGGCAAGAAGCGGGCCCCTCCAAATTACAGGCTCATCCTCGTTCTCGTTAAAAAGATTGATGGAGAGCACCTTGATTCCCTCTTCGCTTTCGATAGGGATCAGGTGCTCGCCGTCAGATTCCGCCCTAAAAGAATCCACGCCCAGAAGCCGGGGAATGCTCGGCCCTGTGATATCGGCATCGAGGAGCCCCACCTTCATACCGCGTGCAACCAGCGCCTCGGCCAAAAGTACCGCCACGCTCGATTTACCCACCCCGCCCTTGCCGCTTATAACGCCAATGACCCTTTTTATATTTGGATTCGCTTTTTTCTCCGGAAC
>OFJB01001198.1_pt1 | contig 10662 bp, 8 predicted proteins | sample 1775081 | NCBI WGS metagenome assembly OFJB01 (sample SAMN08195771, study PRJEB24354) | sludge metagenome | isolation source: initial sludge from phenol fed wastewater aerobic bioreactor | place: India: Nagpur | collected 2016-06-05 | reverse complement strand
CGACGAGCCGGTGCTGACCGCCCAGGTCTCCGTGCATTGCACGGGCCGCGTGACGCGCGAATACACCTTTCTGGCCGACCTGCCCGCCACCGTAGTAGCGGGGTTGAGGCCGGTGGCGATTCCCTGGGAGGTGCCTCTGGCAGATGTCTCCCCCCCACGGGCGGGTGGTGTGGGAGCCGGAGAAGCGTCTTCTGCAACTGCAATGGGCCCCTCGCGGCCGCGCAAGGCCTCGGTCGCCAGCCGGGTAGCCCGCAAGGGCGCAAGGGTGGCCGCAAAGTCTGCAGCGGCTCCCGCCGTGCGCACCCTGCCCCCTGACGCAACGGTGGCGGCCAGCGCGACCCGCGTGACGCAGCCCGCGCCCCAGGAACCACCCAGCGCCGCGCCCAGCGTAACGCCCGAGGCAGCAGCAGCGCCCCCCGCACAAGTGTCGGCATCGTCCACCGCTTCGGTGGCTCCGGCTGCTGCGGCACCCGCTGCGCCCGGCCCGGCCAAGCCCCGGCTGGTGATGGAGCCGTTGACGGCGCTGGTCACGCCGCCCGCCTCGGGCGAAGGGGCTCCATCCGACGGTGCGGCGCTGACGCCGGCAGCGGCTTCTGCCCCAGAGGTCAACGCGCTGGACGGCGCGGGGACTGCCAGCGCGCGCATGCAGGCCTTGCAGGTGGAAGTGGATCGCATGCGCGCGCAGGCCGAGCAGGACCATCAGGCCACGCTGGCATTGCTGGCGCGCGTGGAGCAACTGAATGCAGGGCATTTCCCGGCGTCCTTGGTCTATGGGCTGCTGGCGATGCTGGCCTTGACGGTGGGTGCGGCCGGCTGGCTGCTGGCACGCATGCGGCGCGCTATGGATGCATCGAACGAAGAATGGCGCAACACCTTGACGGCCTATGTGGCGCAGTCCTCTTTGCCCGCAGCGGTAGATGCCGAGGCCGAGCGCCGCACAGCGATGCCGCCTGCCGACGACCGGCCTGCAGGGTTGCCAGGACTGCATGGCGCTGGCGTGTTGCCGGCGTAGATTCAAGGTGGTGCGTGGCGCAGCTCAACGCGGCCAGGACCGCAGCCCCAAGTCTTGCGCCAGGCGGCGATAGTCGGCCAGGCTGCGCTGCACATAGTCATCCAGGGCGGCGCCACTGAGCGCAAAGGGGTACAGCCCATGGCGGGCGCACAGGGCGGCATAGCCGGGTGCCGCCTGCGCTTCCTGCAGGGCAGTCGTCCAGGCGTGGGCGACGGCGTCGGGCACGCTGGCGGCCATGTAGAGGCCGCGTACGGTGGTCCATTGCAGGTCAATGCCTTGCTCGCGTGCGGTGGGCAGAGCGGCCAGCGCACCGGCTAGCCGCGCGGGGGCCAGCACCGCCAGGATGCGTACCGGCAGGCCTTCTGCAGCGGCCCGGGTGGCCTCGGCCGCGTCGCCGGTGAAGATGTCGATGTGCCGGCCGCCCAGCGCCTTGAGCGCTTCGCCGCCGCCTTCAAACGACACAAAGCGCATGCGCTTGTGGTCTTGCCCCGCTGCGCGTACCAGCAGCGCGGCCTTCACCCAGTCCTGGCTGCCCAGCGTGCCGCCGGCGCCAAACACCACGCGGCCCGAATCTTTTTGCAAGGCGGTGACCACGTCCTGCAAGCGCTGGTAGGGGGCATCGCGGTGCACAGCCACCACGCCGTAGTCGTTGCCCAGTGTCGCTATCCAGCGCACGGCGCTCACCGGGTGTGGGCCGAAGCGGCCCTGCGCCATGTTGAGCAGCGAGCCGCTGGAGAACGCCACCAGCGTGCCGGGCCCTCCCAGGCGACCGGTGGCCACCTGGTCAAATGCTACCGCACCAATGCCGCCGGGCAGGTAGCGGGTGCGCAGCGGCGTGCGGCCCGGGCGCACGACCTGCAGCGCTTGCGATGCCAGGCCACAGGTCAGGTCAAATCCGCCGCCGGGGCGTGAGGGTGCAATGCACTCCGCCGGTTCACGGGATGCGTCGGCCACTGCCCGCAAAGGCGCCAGGCCGGCGCTGGCGGTGGCCGCGGCTGCGAACGTCTGCAGCAGCTGGCGGCGGCTGCAAGGCGCGGTCAGCAGGCGGTCCGTGGCGGGTAAGGGCTGCGGCATGGGGCGTCGAGTTTCAGTGGTTCAGCGGGCTGCGTCAGGCGCGGGGCCACCAGAGTATCGCCAGAAGCCCCGGCCCCTCGGCGCGCGCCTGCAGCCGCAGGCTGCCCCGGTGCCGCTCGGCAATCGACCGCGCAATCGCCAGCCCCAGGCCCGACCCGCCCGCCGTGGCTTGCGAGCCCCTCCGGTAGCGCTGGCCCAGGGCGTCGCGCTCCTCGGCGGGCAGGCCGGGGCCGTTGTCCTCCACGCTGATGCTCCAGCCCAGGCTGTCACCCGCGGCCGACACCGTGACGGTGCCCTGCGCAGGGGTGTAGGCGATGGCGTTGGCTGCCAGATTGGTCAGGGCCTCGCGCAGCAGGCCGCTGTCGCCCACGGCCTCGATGCCAGCGGCAGGCGTATGGATGCCAAAGTCGATCTGCTTGGCGCGCGCCTGGGGCAGCAGTTCCAGCGCCACTGTGCGCAGCAGCGCGGCCAGATCGAAAGGCGTCAGCTCCACCGCCGCCGTGTCGCTGCGGCCCAGTGCCAGCAGTTGCTGTGTGCTGCGCGTGGCGCGGGCGATTTCGCCCCCAATGGCGGCCAGCGTGTGCTGCACCTGCGTGCTGTCGCCTTCGCGGCGCGCGTAGTCGATCTGCATCTGCAGCGTGGTGAGGTGGGTGCGCAACTGGTGCGAGGCATCGTCCAGAAACTGCCGCTGCTGTGCCACCAGGTCTTGCGTGCGCGCCATCTGCTGGTTGACCGCGTCCACCAGCGGGCGGATGTCGGCGGGCAGGTCGTGGGATGCCAGCGGGGTCATGTCGTCGCCGCTGCGGGCCTGCACCTCGCGCGCCAGCCGCGCCAGCGGGCGCAGCGCCACGGCCAGCAGTGCTGCAGTGCCCAGCACCATCAGGGCCAGCACCAGCGCATCGCGCTGCACCGCGCGGCGCACAAAGCGGTCGGTGAAGTCTTGGCGCGACCGGGTGCTTTCAGCCACCTGCACCAGCACGGTGGATGTGGGCTCTGCACTGTCCAGCGCGCGGCGGTAGGCGGCCAGCCGCACGGATTCGCCAAAGTAGGTGGCGTCATAAAAGCGCGGCACGCCGGGCTCCAGGGCGCCAGCGGGCAGGGGCAGGTCGGCATTGCCCAGCTCCACCAGCCCGTCGGACGACGCCACGCGAAAGTACACGTTGCCGCTGGCCGTGAGTTCAAAGAATTCGAGCATGCTGTACGGCAGCTCGGCCGACAGGCCGCCCGAGGCGGTGGAGATGTTGGCGTCGATGGACTTGAGCGCGCCGAGCAGCGAGCGGTCGTAGGCTGCGTTGGCGGCCTCCAGCGCATCGTGCCGGGTCATCCACAGCTCCACACCCGTCACCAGGGCCAGCAGCGGCAGCAGCAGCATGGCCAGCAGCCGCCACAGGCTGGCGCGGCGCAGGCGTGCGGTCAGGCCCATCGGTCAGTCAGCCTCTAGCGCATAGCCCAGGCCACGCAGCGTGGTGATGCGCACACCGCTGCCGTCCAGCCGCTTGCGCAGGCGGTGCACAAACACCTCGACGGCTTCGGGGTGCACATCGTCATCGTCGGTGAACACGCGGTCCAGGATCTGCTGCTTGGAAAATGGCTCGCCGCTGCGCTGCACCAGCACGCGCAGCACGGCGTGTTCGCGCGGGGACAGAGCCAGGGGCTCGCCGCGCAGCGTGAACTGCTTGCGGGCGCTGTCATACACCAGCGCGCCGCAGGCCTGGCGCTGGTGCTCGTTGCCGCGCGCGCGGCGCACCAGGGCGTGCAGGCGTGCCTCAAGCTCGGCCAGCTCGAAGGGCTTGGCCAGAAAGTCGTCGGCCCCCGCGTTGAGCGAGCGCACGCGCTCGTCCAGCGAGTCGCGCGCCGTGAGGATCAGCGCGGGTAGGCGCTGGTCGCGGTCGCGCAGGCGCTGCAGCACGGCCTGGCCGTCCAGCCCGGGCAGGCCCAGGTCCAGCACCAGCGCGTCGTAGTTGTCGTGCTGCTGCAGCGCGCGGTCTGCCAGGCGGCCATCGTTCACCCATTCGACCTGGATGCCCGCATGCTCCAGCGCACGGCTGAGCCAGGTGCCCAGGTTGTGGTCGTCTTCGGCCAGGAGGATGCGCATAGGGGGATGCTACCGTTTGTGCGGAAGGCGCAGGGCTTGCATTCAGCGTTGAGCCATTCAATGCGGAGCGGTGAGGGCGCGCAGGCGCTAGCAGCCAAACTGTGCGCACGCGCTGCTCGAGCCAGTCAGCCGTGCAAGGGCCGCCCCGCCGCACTGGCTGCGTCTCCCTTCCCGACCCGCGCAGCGGGGCGAGAGAAAGGGGGAAGACGCGAAGCGGCTCAGGGGGCTTCTTAGTCTGGCTTCACCTTCGCGCGCAGCAGCACCTTCTTCCAGCGCTCCTGTTCGGACGCAATGAACTGCGCAAACTGTGCGGGCGTGCCGCCAATGGCCTCGGCCGCGTCCGCGTTCAGGCGCTCCAGCGAGCCGGGGGCCTTGACGGCCTTGGCGGTCTCGGCCGCCAGTTTTTCGAGGTTGGCCGGTGCCAGGTTGGCGGGGGCCAGCATGCCGTACCACTGCGTCATCTCAAAGCCCGGGAAGCCCTGTTCGGCCACGGTAGCCACGTCGGGCAGTTGGGGCAGGCGCTTGGCCGACCCGGTGGCAATGCAGCGCACCTTGCCGGCCTTGATGAAAGGCAGCAGGGCGGCAGCGCCCACGGCAGCGGCATCAAGACGGCCCGAGAGCAGGTCGGTCATCATGGGGCCGGTTCCACGGTAGGGCACGTGCAGCATGAAGATCTCGGCGGTCATCTTGAGGTATTCAAACGCCAGGTGGCCCGCGCTGCCGTTGCCCGCCGAGCCATAGCTGAGCTTGGCCGGGTTCTTCTTGGCGTAGGCGATGAACTCCTTGAGATTCTTGGCGGGCACGTCGGGGTGCACCACGTACAGGCTGGGCACCTTCGCCAGCAGGCTCACGGGCTTGAAGTCCTTGTTGGCGTCGTAGGGCAGCTTGTCGAAGATGAAGGGGTTGACGGCCAGCGTGCCGATGTGGCCCAGGATCAGCGTGTGCTGGTCGTCCGAGCGTGCGACTTCACCCATGGCGATGTTGCCGGCGGCGCCGGGCTTGTTGTCTACATACACGCTCTGGCCCAGCGTCTTGCCCAGCTCGGCAGCGGTGGAGCGGGCCACGATCTCCGAGCTGCCGCCCGGAGCGAACGGCACCACAAACCGCACTGACTTGGAAGGCCAGGCCGCCTGGGCCGATGCACCGGTGGGCAGCAGGCCGCCCAGGGCCAAGGCGCCGCTGGCGCCCAGCAGGTGGCGGCGGGTGGGGGACCAGAGGGCGGGGTGTTCGTGTGAAAGCATGGGGGTGTCTCCGTCAAAACGATAGGCCAGAAGGCCAAAAGGCGAACAAGGCACATGCGGTATGCGTGTGGCGCCATGGTGCCCGGGCCGTGCTTTCGGAATGCTGTCAGCGGGCTTGGTAGTTACCCGGGGGTGGCCCGCAGGCCCTGGCGGCGTGGGGTCAGCCGGCTGCTGCGCAGGCCGCCAGGGCAGTGCCGCTAAGTACCGCGCCTTCCAGCGTCGCCGGATAGGGGCCGTCCACATAGTCGCCGCAGGCCGTCAGCCCCGGCAACACCTGCATGGCGGGCCGCTTTAGGCCGGGGGTGCACGCAAACGTAGCGCGCTTTTCGACCACGGTCTGCACAGGGCGCAGGCCGGGCAGGCCCAGCTGCGCGGCAGCCTGCTGCAGCACCTGTTGCTCGATGAGTGCCCGGTCGCCATCGCTGGCGCTCACCACAAACGCCAGCAAGCCCTGCTGGCCGTCAAGCTGGCCCCGGTCGAACACGAACTGCGCCGGGTGCTCTGCCGTGTTGCGCAGCGCCAGCATGGGCAGGGGCAAGCGCGCACCACGGGCGTGGGCGTACACGGTGGTGATGGCCTCAAACCGCAGGGCATTGGCAGTGGTGCTCCAGCGGGCCGCAGCGGTCAGGCCCGCCGTGCTGGCAAGGCCGTCGACAAGACGCGCGGCCTCCCACGAGGGGCAGGCCAGGGTGATGTGGTCGAAGGCGTCGGGTTCTTCCGCCCCGTGCGCCGCGCCCACAGTCCCCGCTAATTGCCAGCGTCCGCTGGGCAGGGGCACGAGCCGCTGGATGCGTTGGCCGGTGACCACCTGGCCGCCTTGCTGCACCAGCCAGCGCATCGCGGCCTCGGGGAACAGCGCGCCCAGGTCGGTGCGGGGCAGCAGCAGGTTGGAGCCACCGCGCCCGCTGAACAGGCTGTCTTGCAGCACCCGCAAAAACACCTGGCCGCTGGCCTCGCGTGCGGGGGTGTTGAGTGCCGACACGCACAGCGGCTCGATGAACTCGGCCATCAGCCGGGGCGTGAGCGGGGCGCACAGGTCTGCCACCGAGGTGTGGGGCGCGCAGCGAAAGCCGCGCAGCTGCCAGGCGGTGGCCGTGCGCAGCAGCGCGACCTTGTCTTGCCAGCCCCAGCCTTTGGCGCGCACGATGCCCACCAGCGCATCGAGCGGTGGGGCCAGGTCGGGCAGTTGCAGGCCCTGGCCGTCGGGGAACTGCAGGGTCAGCGGCAGGCGCAGCAGCGCGGTGGTGGGGTCTACGCCCACCAGGCGCATGAGGCGCAGGCTCTCGGTGTAGGCGCCAATCAGGATGTGCTGACCGTTGTCGAGCGTGGCCGCTGTGCCATCGGGCAGCGCGCCCGGCACGGCGCGGGCGCGGCCGCCCACGGTGCGCGCGGCCTCGAACACGGTGACCTTGCGGCCAGCCTGCCGGTGGGCGATGGCCGCAGCCATGCCGGCCCAGCCAGCCCCGATGACGGCGACTTTCTGCGGTGCCACGCCGGGCTACATCCTGCCCAGGGCTTGCATCTTCCAGGCCAGCCAGAACTTGCGCAGCGGCGTGAGGCGGATGCGCTGGTGCAGCACCTGGAAGTTCTCGTGCTCGATCTCGCGCAGCAGGGTGCGGTAGATGCTGGCCATCATCAGGCCGGGCTTCTGGGTGCGGCGGTCTGCGTCGGGCAGCAGGGCAAAGGCCTCGTCGTACAGCCGGTGGGCGCGCTCGGCCTGAAAGCGCATGAGGGCGGTGAACCGGTCGGAGTACTGGCGCTTCAAGATCTCGTGCGCTTTCACGTCGAACTGCTGCAGCTCGCTGACGGGCAGGTAGATGCGGCCCAGCATGGCGTCTTCGCCCACGTCGCGAATGATGTTGGTGAGCTGGAACGCCAGGCCCAGCCGGTGCGCGTATTCGGTGGTGCGTGGGTCGGTCTGGCCGAAGATGCGCGCGGCCACTTCGCCCACGATGCCCGCCACCAGGTGGCAGTAGCCCTTGAGGCCTGCAAAGTCGAGGTAGCGGGTCTGCTCCAGATCCATCTGGCAGCCGTCGATCACGGCCTGCAGGTGGCGCTGTTCGATGCCGTAGTCGGCCGCCAGCGGCATCAGCGCCAGCATCACGGGGTGCGTGGGCTGGCCCGCGTAGGCCTTGGTCACTTCGGCCTGCCACCAGGCCAGCTTGGTGCGGGCCACGCCGGGGTCGCTCACTTCATCGACCACATCGTCCACCTCGCGGCAAAACGCATAGAACGCCGTGATGGCCGCGCGGCGGGGCGCGGGCAGAAAGAGAAAGGCGTAATAGAAGCTGCTGCCCGAGGCCACGGCTTTTTGCTGTACGTACTGCTGCGGTGTCATGGGGCGAGATTGTCCCATGGCGCACCGGGGCGGGCCGGTTGTCGGGGTTTGAGGTGTTTTCGGGCGGGTGCGCTAGTGCAGTATGCCCTTGGTGCTATTGAAATGATAGCTTTTGAGGAGGCGTCACGGAGCCATTGGTGAGGCGGCGGGTGCAGGGGCAGGCGCCTCGGGTTGCGACATCTCGCGCATCAGCGCGTCCAGGTCGTCGCCCTGGATCGACATCTCGGGCAGCGTGGCGGGCGTGCTGCGCAGCCACTGCGTGGTGGCGGGCACGGCCATCACCAGGACGATCACGCCGGCCAGGCAGAGCAGGTAGGGCGCCAGCGCACGCGCCACCGCGCCCATGGCGGGCCGGGGCGCCACCTGGGCGCGGGACAGCACCAGCGCGTAGCCCAACGGCGGCAGCAGGAACCCCGCCTGCAGCACCAGCAGGGTGAGCGCGGCCACCCAGGCCGCGTCATCCCCCAGCGCCAGCAAAGGGGGCATGACGATGGGGATGATCAGAAAGATCAGCTCGAACGCGTCCAGCACAAACGCCGAGCCCAGCAGCACGGCCAGCACCACCCCCATGGCCAGCAGGGGCTGGCCCTGCAGGGCACGCATCCATTCGGCCACCAGCACATCGGTGCCGTAGGCGCGCAGCACCAGCGAGAACGTGACCGCCGCCACCAGCAGCGCAAACAGCGCGCCGGTGAGCGCCATGGCGTCGTCAAGCACCTGTGCCAGCCGCCGCAGCGTGAGCTGGCGCGACGCCACGCCCCACACCAGCAGCAGCACCCCGGCGGTGGCGGCGGCCTCCACCGCCCGCACGCGGCCGGTGGTGACCAGTGCCAGCAGGGCCACGATGAGCGTGGGCACCACGCCCAGCGTCCAGCGCTCGCCGCAGGTCAGCGGCACGGGTGCTGAGGACGCGGCCCCTTGATCTGCGATGCGGCCAGTGCGGCGCTGGGCGAGCCACCAGGTCACGCCCATCCACAGCACCAGCAGCAGCGCACCGGGGGGCAGGGCGGCCTGCAGCACGTCCTGGGTGTTGATGATGCGGGTGCCTGCGTGGGCGCTGGCCAGCCCCAGCTGCGTGGCCAGGGTCAGGCCCTCGGTGTGGGCGCGCAGCATGGCATCGCCCAGCAGCAACAGCACCAGCGACGGCGGCACGATGATGCCCAGCGTGCTGGCCACTGCGACCAGGGCAGTGCGGCGGGCGGGCGGCATGCCTTCGTGGGCCCAGGCCTGCCCGGCGGTGTGCGACAGGGTCACCAGGCTGGCCCCCACCGATCCGTTCATGGGCGCCATCAGCATGCCCACGCCCAGGCCCGCCATGTCGGGCGCGGCCCGTTGCCCCACCACGCGCGCCAGCAGCATGCGCAGCCCGCTGTACAGGCCGTTGACCAGTGCCAGGTGGTTGAGCAGCGCACCCACCACGGCGTACAGCACCAGCGCCTGCAGCAGGTCGTGTTCGAGCAGGCCCACCACCCGCTCCGGCAGGCTGCGCAGCACCGCGCCATCAAACGCGCTCAGCGCCAGGCCTGCCACCGCGCCCAGGGTGCTGACGCCCAGCAGCACGGCGTAGGTGGCCCAGCCGGTGGTCATCATCAGCACCAGGGCCAGCATCAGCAGCAACAGGCCGATGGCGTTCATGCGATGGCGCTCATGGGATGGGACTCATGCAGGGTCCGCCGGTGCGCCAGTGGGCGTGCGCAGAGTGTGCACGGCCCGCCACAGGTCGGCCAGGGCTTGCAGGGCCAGCAGCACGGCCAGCAGCAGCAAGGCCAGCTTGATGGCGAAGTAGCCGGGGTTGGCGGTTTCAGGAAAACTCTCCAGCCCCCGCACCGACCGCCACACCGTGGGCGCGGCGTTGATGCATACAAACACCGCCCACGGCAGCACGGCCAGGGGCGCGCCCAGCAGGCGCATGGCGCGCACCGGGCCCCGGCCCGCATGGGCAAGGTCGGGGCGGCTGACCAGGTGGGCGCCGCGCCGGTCGGCATGGCGCAGGGCCACGGCTACATAGAGCGCAAACAGCACCTGCGCGAGGTCGTTGGCCTGGCTGGACCCCGCGCCCCACCCGTCGCGCAACGGCCATTGCAAAAACAGCAGCAGCACGACCAGCAGCGCCAGCGGCATCACCAGTGCGCCCAGGCGGTTGAGCCAGCGCTCCACTGGCAAGGGGGTGGGCAGGTCCGGCGGCAGATGCATGCAGGTGGTGGGCTACGAAACGTGCCGCGAAGCGAGGTGCGAGAGGGATTGCGATAGAGGCCGGTGGGCGTCGCTGTTCAGCATTCGACCACATTCACCGCCAGCCCGCCGCGCGATGTTTCCTTGTACTTGACCTTCATGTCCGCGCCGGTCTGCATCATGGTCTTGATGACCTTGTCGAGCGAGACCACGTGCTGCCCGTCGCCACGCAGCGCCATGCGGGCGGCGTTGATGGCCTTGATCGCGCCCATGGCGTTGCGCTCGATGCAGGGGATTTGTACGAGGCCACCCACCGGGTCGCAGGTCATGCCCAGGTTGTGCTCCATGCCGATCTCGGCGGCGTTCTCCACCTGCTCGGGCGTGCCGCCCATCACGGCGGCCAGCGCGCCGGCGGCCATGGAGCAGGCCACGCCCACCTCGCCCTGGCAGCCCACCTCGGCGCCGGAGAGTGAGGCGTTCTCCTTGTAGATGATGCCGATGGCGCCGGCGGTGAGCAAAAAGGTGGCAATGCCGTCGTCGTTGGCCGGGATGGGGCCCTGCAAAAAGTTGACGTAGTAGTGCAGCACGGCCGGTATCACGCCTGCTGCCCCATTGGTGGGGGCCGTCACCACGCGGCCGCCCGCGGCGTTTTCTTCGTTCACGGCCATGGCGTACAGGTTCACCCAGTCCAGCATGGAGAGCGGGTCGCGCAGCGCGGCCTCGGGCGAGC
>OFJB01001197.1_pt1 | contig 10662 bp, 11 predicted proteins | sample 1775081 | NCBI WGS metagenome assembly OFJB01 (sample SAMN08195771, study PRJEB24354) | sludge metagenome | isolation source: initial sludge from phenol fed wastewater aerobic bioreactor | place: India: Nagpur | collected 2016-06-05 | reverse complement strand
AAGTTCTCGGTCAAAGCGCTGAACCCGACAACCCTGGCGGCCTACAGCAATCTGGCGCTTGAAACCGACTATACGGAATGAGTCCTATGGACGAACTCGACCAAAAATTAAACGCCACATTCGACGGCAAGGTACTTCGTAAGGACCTGCTGCATCGGATTAAAAAGGGCACCAACGTCCCGACGTTCGTCCTGGAGTTTCTGCTCGCCAAATATTGCGCCAGCAATGACCAGGCAGAGATGGATGCGGGTATGGAGGCCGTGCTGTCGTCGCTGCAGGAAAACTATGTGCGGCCGGACGAAGCGAATGCGGCTCAGTCCAAGGTCGCCACCAAGGGCAAGCATCGGTTCATCGATAAGGTTCACGTTCGCTACGTCGAAAAGGAAAAGCGCCACTGGGCATCGCTAGAGAACTTCAACTCGCAACGTATCGCCATCGGCGAGAAGTTCTACCGGGACAACGATCGCTTGCTGGAAGGCGGAATCTGGGCGGAAGTGACCCTGGCGCACAACGACATCGACGAAGACGACTACGCGTTTTCTATCGAGGATTTGCGGCCGATCCAACTGACCCGCTTCGACTTCGATCGCTATGCAGAGGGGCGCGGGGCGTTCACGCGCGATGAGTGGATCGCAGCGGTTCTGCGCTCCGTCGGTTTGGAACCCAGCAAGCTCTCGAAACGCGTTCAGATGCATTTCATCGCCAGGCTGGCCGCGCTGGTCGAGCCGAACTACAACTACATCGAGCTGGGCCCGCGCGGCACAGGCAAGTCGTACTTCTTCAGTGAGTTTTCGCCCTACGCGACCCTGATTTCAGGCGGACAGGCCACCAAGGCCACGCTGTTCTACAACAACGCGCGTCGCAAAGTCGGCTTGGTGGGCTACTGGGACACAGTGGCCTTTGACGAGGTGGGCGGGATCAAGGTGCGGGATCCGGACACCATCCAGATCATGAAGGACTTCATGGCCAATGGGCGCTTCTCGCGCGGCGCCGAGGTCATCGCAGACGCTAGCCTGAGCTTCGTCGGCAATATCGACGTCTCCGTGCAGCAGGTCGTCAACTCCAACGAGCACGACCTTTTTCAGCCGCTGCCGCCGGAACTTGATCTGGCTGTAATGGACCGCTTCGCGGCGTACATCCCAGGCTGGGAGATGCCTAAGAACAGCAGCGAGTTTCTGACCAGCCAGTATGGGTTCATCACTGACTACCTGGCCGAGGCATTCCACTATCAGTTCAAGCATACGAACCGGTATGAGGAGGTCAGCAAGCGCATTCGACTCGGCAAGGCGATTGAGGGGCGTGACGAGAAGGGCATTAAGAAGACAGTCTGCGCGTTCTTGAAGATCCTGCACCCCAACGGCCCGCCGACCGACGCCGAGTTCGAGGAATACGTGGCCTACGCGACCGAGTGCCGGCGCCGCGTCAAGGAGCAGATGAACAAGCGCAAGCCGGACGACGAGTTCGCGCGCATTGGACTGTCGTACTTCAAGGCCAGCGGCGACGAAGTCGTGGTGTTCTGCCCTGAGTCCAAGAACGCCATTGCCACGCAGGAGCCGGCGCGCCGGAAGCTGCGGCAGTCGGAAGCGCAGCCGATAAAACCGGCTGAGCCGCCGCCCGTGGCGCAACCCATGCCACCTGCCCCGGTTGAGTCTGCAGTTCCAGAGGCACCCGTGCCGGTCACGCCGGCCGCAGCACCCACTCCGCCGGTTGGACTGAAGGAGCAGCACTTCACCATCCTCTACGGAGATACAGGCTATAGCTATGAGTCCATCATGGGTCCGTATCTGCAGGGTGCGAAGGCTGTGGTCATCGAGGATCCGTACATCCGGCTGCAGCACCAGATTCAGAACTTTGTCCGCTTCTGCGAGACGGTTCTCAAGGCTGGCACCGTCAAGCGGATCAAGCTGATCACGGGGCATGACGACAAGACACCTCTGGCAGAAATGGCTGAGAAGCTAGAAGAGCTCAAGCAAAGTCTGCTGGAGCTGGACGTCGAGTTGGAGGTGAAGCTCAACCCCAACATCCACGACCGCGAGATCCGTCTAGACAACGGTTGGATCATCAAGATCGGGCGCGGACTGGACATCTATCAGAAGCCAACAAGCTGGTTCGAAGTAGGTGCGCACGACCTCAACCTGCGCAAGTGCCTCGAGACAAAGGTGGACATCTTCAAAGGCTAAATGGGATCGCGCTTCCCGTTGGGGATCGCGTAATGGGCTGCTGCCGGTTTCACAGACACCTTGTTAAGGTGGAAGATGAAGCCGGAGGTGGTTCATGGAGAGAAGAAGGACATTCAGCCGCGAGTTCAAGCTTGAGGCGGTCAGGCTGGTCACTGAGCGTGGGGTGGCAGTGGCCCAGGCGGCGAAGGACCTGGACGTTCACGAGAACGTGCTGCGCAGGTGGGTGCGTGAGCTGCGAGAGGAGCCCCAGGAGGCGTTCCCTGGCAACGGCAAGCAAAAGGCTCAGGATGTCGAGATAGCGCGGCTGCGCAAGGAGGTTGCCAAGCTCAAGATGGAGCGCGACATCCTGAAAAAAGCCGCGGCCTACTTCGCGAAGGAGTCGATGTGAAGTTCGGCTTCGTGGCGAAACACCGAGGGGCCTGGCCGGTCAATCTGATGTGCGAGGCGCTCGGTGTCTCGCGGGGTGGCTTCTACGCGTGGCTCACACGGCCCAGAAGCCGGCGCAGTCTCAGCGATGAGGTGCTGGGCGCCCAGGTCCACCAGAGCTTCGTGCGCAGCGACCGTACCTACGGCGCCCGCCGTGTGTGGCACGACGTGCTGGAGCAAGGCCAGGCTTGCGGCCTGCATCGAATCGAGCGGCTCATGCGAGAGCAGGCACTGCGTGCTCGACCCCGTCGTCGCGGACTGCCCAAGGACCGAGGAGAGCGCAGCGCGGTGGCCGATAACGTGCTCGACCGCAAGTTCCAGGCCGACGGTCCGAACCAGAAGTGGGTGGCCGACTTCACCTACATCTGGACGGCAGAAGGCTGGCTGTACGTGGCCGCGGTGCTGGACCTGTACTCGCGGCGCATCGTGGGCTGGTCGATGCAGGAGAGCATGACCTCTCAGCTCGTGGTGGATGCGCTGATGATGGCCGTGTGGCGTCGGGGCAAGCCGGTGGCCTTGCTGCCGCCGCCTCTCATGTGGAGAAGGCGTCCGCCCACTGGATGAGACATACGGCGGGCACCCACCAGAGCGACAACATGGATCTCAAGGCTGTGCGCGACAACCTGGGGCACGCAAATATTTCCACCACCAGCATCTATGTGCACACGGAAGATGATGCGCGCCATGACCAGACCTCAGGGGCGCATAGGTTGGGATGGTCGGCGCCCTGACAAAACGCCTTTGCTTTCAACCGCCTCAACCGTGTCGTCCATCTTCGCTAACCGACGGAATCCGATGGGTGGCCTGCATCAGTGCGTGCACCGCGCAGTAGTCTCAAGCCATTCCCCACCACCAGCAAACTGGCCCCCATGTCGGCAAACACCGCCATCCACATGGACGCATTCCCGAGGACCGCGAGGACCAGGAACACGGCCTTGATGCCCAGCGCCAGGGCGATGTTCTGAAGAAGGATGCCCCGGGTACGCCGCGAGAGCCGTATCACCTCCGGGATGCGGCGCAAATCGTCGTTCATGATGACGATGTCGGCGGCCTCCATGGCGGTGTCAGTCCCCGCAGCGCCCATCGCGATGCCGATGTTGGCGCGGGCCAGTGCGGGGGCATCGTTGATGCCGTCGCCGGTCATCGCGGTAGGGCCGTACTGCGCCTGCATCTGCTCGATGGCAGCCAGTTTGTCCTCTGGCAGCAGATTCCCCCGGGCTTTGTCGATGCCCGCCTGGCTCGCGATGGTCTCGGCCGTAGAGGTGTTGTCCCCCGTCAGCATGACCGAGACGACACCCAGCGCGTGCATCTGGGCGATGGCTTCGCGGGAGCTGTCCTTGATGGTGTCGGCGACCGCAAAGATGGCAAGCACTTCGCGGGTGTCGGCCAGCAGCGTGACGGTGCGGCCCTGCGCTTCCTGAGCCTTCAACTGGGCCTCGATGACTGGTGTGCAGAGTCCCCGCTCTTCGATGAGCCGGTGGTTGCCCAGAATCAGGCGTTGGCCCTCCAATTGCGCCTCGACCCCTCGGCCCGCGAGCGCCTTGAAGTCCGTCACGCTACCGCGGCCTGCCTCCAGCCCTTGCGCAATGGCTTTGGACACAGGGTGGTCAGAGTGTCCCGCCAGATCCGCCGCCCAGCCCAGTATTTGGTCCTCCGGGAATGATGTGGACAGCACCTGTCGGGCCACCAGTTGGGGCCGGCCCTCGGTGATGGTTCCGGTCTTGTCGAGTGCGATGGCCTTGAGCTTGTGCGCATCTTCCAGGTACACGCCGCCTTTGACCAGAATGCCGCGCCGAGCCGCAGACGCCAGGCCACTGACCACCGTGACGGGTGTTGCGATCACCAGCGCGCAGGGGCATGCGATGACCAACAACACCAGCGCCTTGTAGACCGCGTCCATCCAGGTGAGGCCCATGAACAACGGGGCTAGTACCGCCACCAGCACAGCCATGGCAAAAACCGCAGGGGTATAGATCGCTGCGAACCGGTCTACGAACTGCTGCGTGGGGGCGCGGGAGCCCTGTGCCTGTTCCACGGAGTGGATGATCCGCGCCAGCGTGGTGTTGCTGGCCTCTGCCGTCACCGTCACCTCCAGGGTGCCGGTTTCATTGATTGTGCCAGCAAACACCGGGTCCCCCGGCCCCTTGTCCACGGGAATGCTTTCACCTGTGACGGGCGCCTGGTTCACCGCGCTGGTTCCGCTTGCCACCGTGCCATCGAGCGGAATGCGCTCCCCGGGCTTGATGCGAACGATGGCGTTGAGGGGAACCTCTATCGCCGCGACACTGGCCCAGCTCCCGTCCACCTGGCGCACGTCCGCCGTGTCGGGCGTGAGATCCAGAAGGCTTTTGATGGCGTTTCGTGCGCGGTCCACTGCACGCGCTTCAATGAGTTCAGCAATTGCGTACAAGGCCATGACCATGGCCGCCTCGGGCCACTGACCGATGAGGAAGGCGCCCGTCACCGCCACGGTCATCAACGCATTGATGTTCAGTCGCCCCTTGAGCAGCGCGGCAAAGCCTTTACGGTAGGTCGAGAAGCCCGCTAGCCAGATGGCGGCGGCTGCGATGGCCATGCCGATGCCCTTGAAGACCAGCGTATCGGGCGAGAAGAACGCCACGGCCTCAGCAGTGATGGCCAAGCCCAGCGCCAATCCCATGCGGCCCAGGCCTTCGGCTTCTGGCTCGTGGCCATGCGGATCACCGGGGGGCGCTGCGGCCAGCGGCTGCGGGTCAAATCCAGCTTTGCGAATCGCCTCTACGGCCTGGGGAATCACGTCTTCGGGCGCGTCGATGGTCAGCGTGCGGGCTCCCAACTGAAACCCGAGTGCTCGCACTCCCGCAACCGGCTCAAGGGCACGTCGGATTTCGCTTTCCTCTGCGGCGCAGTCCATGGCGGCGATGCGAAACATTGTGCCCTTCGAACCACGCGCAGGCCCCGCATCGGGAGGGGGTACTGGGGCAGTGCTTGGGCCGCAGCAGGTATCCATCGCAGGCGCCGGAGCGCCAGTGCAGCAGTCAGCGGCCTTTGCTGTAGGGGGGGGTGGCGCATTACACGCCGCCTTCGAGGTGGATTCTTTTTCGTCGCCGCAGCAGGACGTCATGATGGTCTTTCTCCTTGAAGACCTGATTGGAAACCTTGAAGTGGCTCTAAAGTCAAGCACCGTACTCAAAATCTGTGCAGGCGATTGATGCATTTCTCGCGCAAAACCCTCTGGAGGGGCCGCTATCATCCTTCCGGCACCGGATGCCATGGCAAGGATGGCCAACGGCTGAGGCGATTGCAAGACCCCAGGTAGCGGCATGCACATTAATCCAGATCATTTCCTGCAGACGGATCAGGGACGTGTTTTCACTCCTGAGCGCAATCGACATGCCTGGGCAAGCTCGTACAGTGCGCTCGAACGAACCCTTGTCGAAATCGCTCGCCCTGCGACTGTGTACTTGCTCATCGGGCCACAGGGCGCGGGAAAGAGCACATGGGTGAAGAACCGGCCCCTTGCTGAAGGAACGGTGTACTTTGACGCAATCTTGGTCAAGCGCTCCGAATGCGCTGAAATCCTATCGCGGATGAAGCCATTTGGCGTACGGGCAATCGCAGTGTGGCTGCAAACACCTCTTCTTGCCTGCCTCGAACGCAATGCCGCACGACCGGTTGACGAAGTCGTTGATGAGCAAGCGCTTCGCAATGTCTATGCTGCGTTGGAGGCGCCGTCGCTGAGTGAAGGATTCGATGCACTCATCGAGGTGCTCCATGACTGCACGCCGGGCACAGCCTTGCGACGCTGACTCACCATCGAACTGAAGGCATTTCGCTCAGCAGAAGCGACCTACCTTTTGTCTTGGACCTGAGCAATTACCTGCGCAATGTCGGCCCTGACAAGCATCGGCACGCAGGCGCTAACGTTGGAACGACCGGGGTTGCCCAAAGGCAGGCGGTGAACCACGTGACCCAAAGGCACCCGTGCAAGGCGCATACCCATCCAGTTACGTTGCGCATTGACAGGCGGGACTGATCGCCCAGGAAGTCACTGGAAACCTTGGAGTCGCTACAGTGTCAACACTCACAACTACCAAGTGTTTGTCATGCAGATCAAGGAGCTGGCGGCCGCGACAGGCGTTGATACGGAAACGATCCGCTTCTACGAAAAAGAAGGTCTGCTCCCGCAACCGGCCAGACTGGCCAACGGCTATCGCAGCTACGAACCTGTGCACCTTGAGCGCTTGTCTTTCGTGCGGCACTGCAGAGCGCTGGATATTCCCCTGGCGGACATCAAGAGCTTGCTGGGCGCGTTGGATGCGCCGCAAGAGGCGTGTGGAGATGTCAACCATCTGATCGACGGCCAACTGGGCAAATTGCGGGCCCGACTCAAGAGCATGAAGGCCTTGGAAAAACAACTCCTGCAGTTGCGCTCAGCCTGTAGTGGAGAGCATCCTCATCAGCGCTGCGGCATCCTGAATGAGTTGGTGGCTGCGGCTCACGGTGAGGCCTGTGTGTGCCACCACGAGAAACCTTCACAGGGCGATTTATCGCCCTGACATGACGAATTTGTAATCTTTACGTGCGCGAGATGTTGGTATCTGGTCAGCAAACTCCCTACTGTGACTTGTCGGCTGGCCGAAGTAGGTGGAGCCATCAAGCACATCCACTACTCAAGGAGATACCAATGGCAGTTCGCGCTCTTTTCTCAACTGTGGCACTCGCTCTGATCGCAGGTCCGGCACTGGCTAGCGGAGTGATCCATTCGGCCAATACGGAGATGGGCTATACCTCGCATCCGGACCATGCGACTGCAAGCAAGTCGCGCGATCAGGTTAACGCCGAAATGGAACAGTCCAAAAAAGACGGGCTGTGGCAGTACCACCGTTTCGGCGCCCCTGTTCCCGTCAAAGGCACTGCATTGACGCGTGACGAAGTAGTAGCGGATTTGGAGCGCGCTCAGGCGCATCCAAGCTGGGCCCTTCGCAGGGTTGGCGCTCCTGTTCCGAACGTACCGGCCCCCTGAGACCGCAGATCGGTTGCCGAGCTTGAGGCAGGCCAACTACGCGCTTACCTCAAGCCGTTTGGTCAGTAGGGGTGCAAGTCAGCTCCAGTCCGATGGTCGTCTCACCGTGGCGACTAATAGCGGTGGGACGACCTCCGTGCATCCGTGCAATGGCTGCCATAATTGCAAGGCCCAGTCCATGATTTTTCTCGCTATGCGACCGTGAGGTTGAAGCGCGGAAAAACCGGTCGAAGATGCGCTCCAAGATATCAGGTGGGATGGTCTGGCCTGTGTTTGTGACAGCAACGTGCACCCGGTCGGTCGCGATGACCGTGATGTCCACCCTCACGCAGGTATCTTTCTGGGCATGCTGCGTCGCGTTACCAATCAGATTCGACAACGCCCGCTGGAGCAATGGGACATCAAAGCTTCCGGCGACGTCTCCTGAGATCCTAAGTTCCAACCCGGCTTCGGACAGGGCGGCTTCGTGGTATTCCACAACCCGCTCGACAACGGCGGCCAAGCTGGGGGTGAAGGTGCGACGTGCCACGACACCACGATCTGCCTGGGACAGGAACAGCATGTCGTTGACGATGCCCGTCAGGCGATGGATTTCTTCCAGGTTGGAGGATAAGACCTCAGGCAGATCGAAACTTTCCGGGCGGCGCAGTGCCAGTTCGTTGCTGGCAAGCAGTGTCGCCAGCGGAGTGCAAAGCTCATGGGCAACATCCGCGTTGAACCCCTCCAGCTGAATGTAGGCTTGGTCTAGCCTGCCCAGCAGCCCGTTGAACTGCTCCACCAGGGGCGCCAGCTCAGTGGGCTGCCCTGAGCTGTCCAGTCGTTGGTGAAGGTTGTCTGCGGACAAGGATTGCACTTGAGTCGCCAGCCTGCGCACTGGCGCGAGCCCATAGTGAACGATCGACAGGCCTCCCAATGAAACAACGAGGGCTCCTACAACGGCCGCCACGGCCAAGGTCAACGCCAGTCTTCGAAGATGTTGCAGGTCGTCGGTGACATCCATTGATAGGGTGACTCTCAATGGTTGGTCACCATCGGCTTGTGCTGCGACTTCGAAAACTCTTGAGGCCAGTCTTGCGGCGTCTATGCTTGGCTCAACCAGAGGGAACAGCAGTCGTCCATCGTGGGTGCGCACAACCAGCTGAAAATTCTCGTGACCAATCAGGAAGTCGCTCAGGGGATGTTCTCGGGACGTTTCCTGCGCATGCTCTCCGTTGCTCAGCAGGTGCCGGACTATGGTCTCCTTTTGTACGAGGGTCTCCCACTGGCGCTCAGACAAATTCATGGCCGTCACTAGGTAGACCACCAAACAAACGGCGCCCAGGCCGACAAGGCTTTGTGCCGCCAGCAACCACGAAAGACGCAGGCGCAATGACTGTGGTCGCAGGGTCTTCATCAGTTTCGTTCTTCCAGGATGTAGCCCATTCCCCTGACGGTGTGCAACAGCGTTTTCTCAAAGGGGGAGTCCATCTTGCCGCGCAAGCGCCGGATGGCGACTTCCACCACGTTGGTATTGCTATCGAAGTTCATGTCCCAGACCTGCTCTGCGATCTCGGTGCGTGAAAGCACTTCCCCCTTTCTGCGCAGAAACAGCGTCAGGAGAAGAAACTCTTTAGCCGTGAGATCAATCCTGTGTCCCGCCCGCGTTGCAGTGCGTCGCACCAAATCCAGTTCGAGGTCTGCAATCCCCAGCAGGGTTGGCTCACTGGTATCTCTGGCGCCGTGCGTGCGCCGCAGCAGCACTTGGATGCGAGCAACGAGTTCGGAGAACGCGAATGGCTTGACCAGGTAGTCGTCGGCCCCCGTCTGCAGCCCGCGCACGCGCTCTTCCACACCTCCCCGGGCCGTCAGCATCAACACCGGTGTTTGCTTGATCTTGCGCAAGGCCGCCAACACACTGAATCCATCGATCCCGGGAAGCATGGCGTCCAGGATCACCGCATCGTGCGAGCCCTCAACTGCGATGTGCAAACCATCCACACCGTTGTAAACGGCATCAACGTTGTAGCCCGCTTCTCCTAGACCCTTGCACAGGTATGCCGAAAGCTTGATCTCGTCTTCGATGAGCAGAATTTTCATGGTGAGATTGTCTGAGGCCCAGGCCGTTTGACGGATTACAAATTCGTCATCTCCTTGTCTGTGGGATGTCGAGAAAGAGTGACGCAGCGTGCGGCTTCGGGTTCGCCTTCACAGGTTGCGATCTAGCAGCTACTGCTTCAATGGCGACCACGCGGTTGCGAGCTTCGCGAGGGCTTGGATTTCACGTGCGATGCCTGCCGCTCCCTGAACCGTTTGGCTAGGCGCCGCGTGTACTTCCCCTCCTTACTCGGAGGTCGGTGGTGCTTGAGCCAAGCCTGCCGTAGTTTCCAGAAAACGAAGGCGCACAGCAGCAAGGCAAGCCATATCCAGGTCAGCTTGGCAGACAAGTCCCCTGCGGGAAGACGCTGAAACACGGATAAGCCCTATAGAAATGCCCCCGATCACAACGGGGAATGCGGCCAGTACCCGGTCATCGCCACAAAGCGGAGATGGGTGATGGTTGCGAGTACCGGCACTTGGACTTACTTCAGCACGAAACGGACGGACGCTACGGCTTTGCCCGCCTTGGAGACGGCAACAACAGCTTTGGTGCCTGTACCAACCTTGAAGCTACCCGTTGCCTCCAGTTTTCCATCGACTGGCTGGAGCTGTGCTTCCTGCTTGTCGCCGCCCAACAGCAGCGTCACCTTTGCGGACATGCCTGCGGGGTCCAGCGGCTTGCCATGATCACGCATGTACAGCTGCAGCTTGTCGGCCTTGGTCACTAGCTCGTAGTCAATGTCTTTGGCTTCTGCGACGGCGCCGCCGTGCATGGGCTTGATTTCGTGTCCATCGGCATGCTTGTCGGCCGCGAACGTGGCCCCCGAAACGGCCACTGCGAGGACGGCGAAAAGATGAGAGACTTTCATGGAGAACTCCTTGGTTGTGAGATGAAGAAAGGATTCGCTGGCCCAGTCTGGGACGCCTGGGCCAGCGGCGGTCACACCGATGAGGGCGCATTCGGGTGTGAGGGCT
>OFJB01001196.1_pt1 | contig 10663 bp, 15 predicted proteins | sample 1775081 | NCBI WGS metagenome assembly OFJB01 (sample SAMN08195771, study PRJEB24354) | sludge metagenome | isolation source: initial sludge from phenol fed wastewater aerobic bioreactor | place: India: Nagpur | collected 2016-06-05 | reverse complement strand
GCTGAATATAAAATTGTCCTCAATCATCTCTTGTCATGAAATACGCGCGGGAAAAAGATAAAGAAAACGGCCCGCGCGGCCTTGCTCATAGAGCTGTTTTCCGAACAGTACTTCCTGCATTTTCTGCTGATAGAGTTCGAAGTTCCCTTCTCGTTCAAACGCTGGTTGGAGCCGTTCGAGCGCTCGGATCGAGCGTTCGTATAGTACACGTTCATTCGCGCTGAAATCGATTGTCGTATACGGAATATCCGTACGATGAAGCGCCTCCGCGAGGCCGGTGTTGTCGGCTTTGAGCCGTTCTTGATTCTCATCCGGTTCAAATAGGTATTGCGAAAAGAACAAGAACATCCGGTTGTTCTGTTTTCGATAGAGAGTCAACAGGATATCGTCCAGGCTCTCGACAAAGTAAAGGCTGTCCACGCAGATGGTCGCGGTTGGGTGAAGCTCGAATTGCGGAATCGCGCGCATATCTGCCTCAACATACGCCATCCGCTCGTCCGCGCAGAAAACGTCGCTTCGATCCAGCTGATCCATACCGATGCCTCTGCAACCCGATTGTTCAACGAGGTGGTTCAGCAGACTGCCGGAACCGCAACCCAAATCGAGCAGCGTATCGGACGCATTCAGCGCGAGCAGTTACGTCAGCGTGTCGATCTGTTCGCGATCCATCATGTTGAGCAGCGTAAGGCGATAGCCGTACACCGCTTCGCAAAAGTCGAGGTATGCCCGGCTACGCGAAAGACAACCGATTCTCGTTTGAAACTCCGCTCGCGTGTCTCTTTTTGTTGCGTTCGTTTCCGTCTGCTTCATGCGAACATATCCTTTCGATCTCGCCTTTTACGATTTCTTTTCCGACCATTATACGCTTTTTTTCCACAATTGAACCGGATGCAATAAAAATTTGTGTGACAATTGCAAAAGCAATTGACAACCCGATTGCGAACGATATAGTATTAGGTTATTCGATAATGCATGATCGATTAAAAACCAGGAGGCTGCTATGGATAACCTAAGTGTCAATCTCAAACACGTCGGGCAAAGGGTGCACTTCGAAGCCGCATCCGACGACCACCCCGACTTAAGCATTCCGTTCGACTATGTTCCGCCGCTCGGCGAGAACAATGGTTTGGCCGGACTGGAAGCGCTGCTGATGACCTTTTGCGGCTGTGTGAGCACCGCGATTGTCGCATTGTTGATGCGTCTCGGCAAACCCGCTACGGACTATTCCGTACACGCGGAGGGCATTCGCCGCGAGCAACCGATCTCGCTGAGCAAGATTTTGTTTCACGTCACCGTAGCAGGCAATGGAATCTCCGCTGCGGATATAGACGCCATACTGCATCAGGCGGAGCTTATCTCCCCCGTTTGGCTCGCAATCAAAGGCAACGTTGAGGTGGAAACGAGCTATACGATTTCGAATTGAACGAATCATCGATTTTGTTAGCATATTTGTTCCACGCAGAGCGATTTCACGTGAATGCGTTCTGTCTTGTTTGTTAGGAGGCGATTCGATGTTGGAACTTCCGGAGGTACTTGCGTTTTCCAAGCAGTTCAACGCATCCATTGCCGGCAGACGGATTCGCGCCGTCCTGCCGCCAAGTAAGCCGCATAAGTTCTGCTGGTTTGCGGGCGATCCCGCGGACTACGACGCGCGGATGCGCGGCGCGGTGCTGTCGCACGCGAGCGGCTTTGGCAGTCAGCTCGATTTGCAACTCGACAATGGCCTCGCGCTCTGCGTCAGCGACGGCGTGAACCTGCGGTTTCTGGAAAGCGGAGAATCTTCCGGCGACCATCAACTGCTCATCCGGTTTGAGGACGGCTCCGCGCTCGTCTTTACGGTTGCGATGTACGGCGGCATCGTGCTGCACGACGAAGCGTATGACAACCCATATTACCAGAAGAGCAAAGCCGCGATCTCTCCGTTTAGAGAAGCGTTTGAACCGTATTTTCGCGCGCTGTTCTCCGCGAGCAAGCCCACGCTCAGCGCAAAGGCGTTTCTGGCGACGGAGCAGCGCTTTCCCGGCATTGGTAACGGCGCGTTGCAGGATATTCTCCTGAGCGCGGGCATCCACCCAAAGCGCAAGATCGGCTCGCTCTCGCCGGAGGAACAAACGCGCCTTCTGGAGACAATCGTCGCTACACTTCGCGAGATGACCGAGCGCGGCGGGCGCGACACCGAGAAGGACTTTTTCGGCAACCCCGGCGGCTATCGAACGAAGCTCTCGAAGAATACGCTGGCCTTCCCCTGCCCGCAATGCGGCGGCACGATCTCCAAGGAAGCATACCTTGGCGGCGCGGTCTACTACTGTAATAACTGTCAGCCCTTAACGAAATAACGCATCGATTCCCAATCAAAAAAGAGGCTCCAATCGGAACCTCTTATTTTTGCGAACGATGATCGCGTCGACTACTTAACCTTGCGCACCGGCGCCTGTAGCTCGGTGAGCCAATGTTCCGGGTTTGGCTGTTCGTCCGGCGATACGATCACGTGGCCGCGCAGATGCCCCGCAAACGCATAGCCGTTCTGCTCAATCCATTGCGCGAGCTGCTCGCCCGCCGCGTCGTAGCCGCCGTCAAACGGGCCGGAAAAGCGCAGCGTCGCCGAGAGCGCGACCGCCGGGTATTCCTGAAACACAAATTCGCCCTGGCTCTTGCCGAGTTCGTCCACCGGAATCGCCACCTCAACATCGGGGTTACTATCCTTGTATTCCTCGTCGTAATAGGTGGAGTAGCCGTCGTTGTGACAAGCGATCTGGTGTTCGCCAATGTAGCGACCCAGCTTCTCCCAGAGCAGGCTTTCCTGATTGTACTGCGGAATCGTCCCCCTAAGCGAGAGCACCTTGACCGCATCGAGCTTTTTCAGTTCCACTTCGTAATGCATATTCGTTTTCTCCTTTTGCAGTGTTCCGCTCATTTGCATGAGTTTTTTGAGTCGTCCCTCGTCCGCTTCTACGTTCCTTCGAAGCGCGGCCGACTGTTCGGAGAACGCGTGGTTTCGATAAGCGACGTCGTCCCAATGGGACAGGATGTCCCCGATCTGTTCAATCGAGAATCCCGTATCGCGAAGCGCAGTGATGCGCGAAAGAAGCGCAATCTGTCCCGCGCTGTATTGTCGGTAGCCGGTATACGGGTCGATTTCGGCCGGGTACAGAAGTCCGCACTTTTCATAATGCCGCAGCATACGCGGCGAAACGCGAACCAACTGCGAGAATTCGCCAATCTTAAACACGTTGTTCCTCCTTCTGGAAACTGCAATCCGGATTGCGATATTAGCATAATCCTTGACACCGTGACAAAGTCAAGCGTGAAATTACAGATTTTCGGAAATTTTTATTGACTCGCTAGTCAATTCGTTGTATGATCTCCTTGCATTGACTCGTCAGTCAATAGCAGGAGGTGCTTTTATGGGAATTGAAGCGTTCGAAAAGTTGTCGCCGGAAAAGCAAAGTTCCATCTTGCAGAAGGGCATTCAGGAGTTCTCGCAAAAATCCTTTCCCGATGCCAGCACGGATACGATTACACAGCAAGCGGGTATTTCGAAGGGGCTTCTGTTTCACTACTTTGGCTCTAAGAAGGCCTTTTACCTTGCCTGTCTGCGCTGCGCGCTGGATCGATTGATCGCACAAACGCCCGAAGCCACACAAAACGACTTTTACAGTATTCTGTTCTTTACGATGGACGAGAAGATTCGCCTTTGCCGGGACTTTCCGGCAGAAACGCTGTTTGTCAATATGTCGGCGCGGGACTCTTCCGCCGAGATCTCCGCAGAGAAGCTCTCGCTGTTTTCGAACTATCTCGCGAGTACGACGAAAGCCTCGCAGTAGTTGCTCGCGCGCGCAATATCGACATTGCCGCTGAACGATCCCAACGATCCTACGCTGCTCGATGCGCTTTCGCTCTATGTTGGCGCAATCAGTCAAAAGTTCTTACTGCTCTACCGCGAGAAACCGCTCGAGTTCTTTGACCACGCGGCGCAGATTCAGGCGGAGATGAAAACATACATCGATTATCTGCTCTACGGAGTGGTGAAACAGGAGGGTTAACATGCGGATTGGATTGTTACGGGGAATGCGTCTCTGCGCACAGTATCGTAAAATGGATGAAACGCAGCGCGTCGCATTGCAAGAAAAACGGTTGCGGGAGATGGTCGGCTATGCGCGCGCGAATAGCCCGCTCTACGCGGAACTCTACAAGAACCTTCCAGAGAACTGGACGCTTGGCGATCTGCCGCCCGTGAACAAACGCGAGCTGATGGCGCGGTTCGACGAGTGGCCGACCGACCGCTCCGTTCGACTGGACGATTTATACGAATACATGCGCGATTTGGATCACGTAGGTCGAAAATTTCACGGAAAGTATCTCGTCTTCACCACGAGCGGCTCAACGGGAAATCCGCTGGTTGCGCTCTACGACGACACGACGAATAACGTCATGGGTGCGGTCAACACCATGCGCAGCATCGCCCGCGCAGAGGATCTTCGTGCGCTCATGCTGCACGGCGGCAAGACCATTGGCGTGTTCGCAACGGGAGGGTTCTATTTATCGAACAGCTCCATTCGCGCGCGTTTGCTCGCAATGCCCTGGAAAAAGCGCCAGATGGCTCTAACCAGCGCATTGCTGCCAACGGACGAAATTGTGGCTCAACTCAACGCGTTTCAACCCGCGATGCTCGGCGGCTACCCCTCGCAGTTGGATCTGCTCGTAGACGAGCAAAAAAGCGGCCGCCTGAAGATCAAGCCCGTGCTCATTATGACCGGCGGTGAGTTTCTCTCGGAGCATGTTCGAACCAGATTGTCCGAAGCGTTCGGCTGCTACGTACAAACCTCCTACTCTTGCACGGAGGGCGGCACGATTGCCAGCGAGTGCACGGAGCACCACTTCCACATCAACGAGGACTGGGTTCTTGTGGAACCGGTCGACGCGGAGAACCGGCCCGTTACGGATGGCACGCAGTCCGACAAGATTCTGATTACAAACCTATTTAACTTCACGCAGCCGTTTCTGCGCTATGAGATTACGGATCGCGTTGTTCGCCACTGTGAGCGCTGCGCCTGTGGAAATTCCCTCCCCTGGCTTACGCTGGAGGGGCGAACGGACGACGTGTTGACCCTGACGATAGACAGAGGAAGTGTAAAGGTTGCGCCGCTTTCCATCTACGCGGTACTCAAAGAGGTGCACTCAATGAAACGATTCCAGCTGCTCGCATACCCCGATAACCAGCTGGAGCTACGTCTGGAACCCGCGGAAGGGATCACACGTTCGGACGCATTCGAGCAGGCAAAGCAGGCGTTGCTCGGCTTTCTCACGACGCAGGGAGTATTTAACGTTTCGCTCACCCTGTCGCAGGACGTGCCAAAACAGCAGGTAGGCAGCGGAAAGTTCAAGCACATCGTGCAAATGGAACCGCAACGCAAGTAGATTCGTTAAAATATGTGAATTCTCGAAAGAACGGGACCGAAACTTTTCCGATTTCGATCCCGCTCTTTTCGTGATACAGTAGAGAAAACAAACAGGAGGATGCGTCCATGAATCCGTCCGAACACAACAAGCAGGTGTTGAGCGTCTTTTCGTTTCGCTTTGCCTGCAAGAAATTTGATCCTGCGAAGGTGATTCCGAACGAGGACTTCGAAACGATTCTGGAGGCGGCGCGTCTCTCGCCGACTTCGTTCGGGTTTGAACCGTGGAAGATGATCGTCCTGTCAGATGCGGCCATCAAGCAGGCGCTCGATCCGCTCGCGTGGGGCGCGCGCAACAGCCTCGCGGGGGCGAGCCACTTCGTGATTCTTCTCGCGCGAAAAACGCCGGATCTACTCCATTCCGCCGACTATATTTCGCACATCATGCGGGATATTCAGCTCCTCCCGCCGGAGGTTGCCGAACAGCGGCGCGCAAAGTATAAAAACTTTCAGGAAAGCGACTTTGAACTGCTCGAGAGCAAGCGCGCAATGTTTGACTGGGCAAGTAAGCAGACATACATCGTACTGGCAAACATGATGACCGCCGCAGCCATGCTCGGCATAGACTCCTGCCCGATTGAGGGCTTCCAGCGCAGCGCGGTGGACGAGCTGCTCGCCAAAGAGGGTTTGTTTGATCCGGCGCAGTTTGGCGTGTCCGTGATGGCCGGGTTTGGTTACCGCGCGGAGCCGCCCAAGCGCGAGAAAACACGCCAGCCGTTGTCCGACCTGATTCTTTGGAAATAGTGGCTCGTCGGAAGGCAAGCCTTGTTCAAAAAGCCTTCGATTTTTACCGGGAGGGTTCGCTCAAGTTACCCTCGTTGCTGTAGCCGTTGCTCTCCCAGAATCCCCGATAGGACTCGTCGGAAGACAGCTCAATCCGGTTGACCCAGCGCGCCCATTTGTAGCCCCACTTGTCTTCTGCCGCAAAGATGAACGGATAGCCCATCTCCGGCGGCAACGCAATTCCATTTGCATCGTAGGCGAGGAGCTGGTTCTTCTCCTGTATTTCGCTCAGCGGCAACGAGGTCGTGTATCCATCCGCTGCGTGAAGGATTACGGTGTTCGCCTCGGGCTGTACACCCGCCGCGTCCAGCAGCGTGTTCATCGGAACGCCCTTCCAGAGAATGGTGGCACTCCAACCCTCCACGCAGTCCAGCCGGATGAGTCGCTCTTCGCTCAAAAGCGCGGTTACGTCCGCGTAAGAGTAATGTTGCGGTGAATCGACCAGACCGTCGATGGAAAGCTGCACGTCCTGTTCCTTGATCTGCTGAATACCGTTGATGGAATTATCACGCGGGCCGACCGCCGGGTCCAGCCGTGTCCCCTCATATTCACGCAGTTCGCCGTCGCGGTAGCGCGCCTCGGTTGCGGCGGAAACCGCATCGGTCGCCGTGTCATTTCCGGAAGGCGCGACGTTCGAACAGCCAATCAGAAATAGCGCAGCGCCAATCGCAAGAAAAAGGCTCCATCGTTTCATGCTGTTCCTCCTTTCAGTCTTATAAGTTACCTTGTTTCTTTCTTGGTGATAATCCTGCTATTTTTTCTATCATAGCATGAGTATCTCAAGTGTTCTCTGTTTCATTTCTTTCTAACTATACTTATATTCTTACTATATCATGAACAAGTCCTTTGAACCGTGATCTTTCACCACAGACGTTGGTCGAGAGCTGCCCGTTCCATGTCATTCTGCGTGTTTCTTTTTTGGTTTGAATGTGCTATATTGTCTGCGTTAACAGAGGTGCTTTCATGAAACAAACCGAACAAACAGACCACGCAGAACAAACACAGCAAAACAGAAAAGCCGTCCGTTTGCGCGCCGAATACTTTTTCATCGGCTCCATTCTCGCCTTGGTTGGCGGGTTTCTCGACGGATATACCTACGTTTCCCGCGGCAAGGTCTTTGCCAACGCGCAGACCGGAAACATGGTGTTGCTTGGGCTTCGTATTTCGGAAGGGCATTTTTCGGATGCGCTTCGCTACCTGCTGCCCATCCTTGCGTTCGCCGCGGGCGTACTGCTCGCGGAATGGATCAAGAGCCGCTATCAGGGCAGCCGTGCGTTCCATTGGCGTCAACTCGTGCTCGGTATTGAAATTGTGCTGCTATGCGGCATCGGGTTTGTGCCGGACGGCAATTTGAATCCGTATGTAAACATCGCTATCTCGCTCGTCTGCGCGCTTCAGGTGGAGAGCTTCCGCACGCTGCACGAACTCACCTACGCTACCACGATGTGCACGGGAAACCTGCGCAGCGGAACGGAACAGTTGTTTCGCTATTTTCAAACCCGCGAGCGATCCTCTCTAAAGAACTGTTTGCACTATTTTGGCATCATTCTCGTCTTTATTGCGGGAGCGATCCTCGGAATGGTCAGCACCGATCTGTTGCTTGAACGAGCCATTTGGATTCCCGGTGCGCTATTGGTGTTGACACTTTTGCTGCTGCGCGCGGATCGAACGCCCGCAACCATCGACGATATCTGTCTGGAAGGGAGTATGGAGCCATGAGCAAAGAAATCCGGCTTGGCAACATCATGATCGACTGTGAGGACGAGCAATCGCTCTGTTCGTTCTACGAGGCGCTGCTCGGCTGGAAACGTGGAACGTTGTTTGGCCGCCCCGCGCTCACCAGCGAAAACGGAATCATCTTTCTGTTCCATTCCGAGGAGGACTACATTCCTCCGGTCTGGCCGGAGAAAATGGGCTATCAGCAAAAGCAGATGCACTTTGACTTTCAGGTGCCAAATGTGCCGCTCGCGGTGGAGCGAGCAATCTCTCTGGGCGCAAGGCGCGCGGAAACGCAGTTTGGCAGCGCGGAGGACGAATTCGTAACCATGTTCGACCCTTCGGGTCATCCGTTTTGTCTCTGCGCAGACTCCAACATCGGCTAATGTACACAAAAAGCACGGCTCGCGTCGTGCTTTTTTCTTGCTCTACGTTTTTCTATTCGCTCTGTTTGACCGCGCTCTTTCGAATTGAGAACAGCAGCGCGAGAATCGCCGAACCCAGCAGAATGTGCCCGATTCCGGACATGCCGGAAAGCGACGCGTTCAGCCCGGTGGAGAGTGTCGCCTGCGTTGCCTGCGCGAGTCCGCGCAACACCAGGCAGATTACCGTAAGATTCAGACCGACGTGATAAACCGCAAGCCAGCCCTTTACGCCCTTTCGCGCGGAGAACGCAAACGCCTTTTCGAGCATCGCCAGCAGCAGAAAGAACGCCATCCCGAGCACGAAATAGTGCGAGTGTACGAGCGAGAGGTTCGTCTTGCCCGTAAACGCCAAATACTTCGTGAACTCCCGGTAGAATACGCCGCCAACCATCGCGAGAATCGCATAGACAATGGCTGCGTTGAAATAGCGCTTGATCATAACATTACGCCTCCTGTTTTGTTTGACGATAGAGTTGGATGCCCATTACGACAATCCAGACATACGCCAGCGTCTTTGGGATCATCAGCATTCCGATCATCGGGATCTGGTCGGCAAACAGCACGACCGGCAGATAAAACACGAACGAGAGCGTGATGGCGAGCCACATCCAGCGAAATACGCCGTCGTTCGCCCGCTTTGTCTCCTTCGCGAAGAGCACAATCAGCAGAATGCCCATCAACGCAAACGGAACATTCCGCAGAATGCCAAAGAGCAACGGCGGGTTCGCGCTGAGCCAGTCGTTCTGCGGCAAAGCGCAGAGTACGACGCGCGCCGCAGCCAGCGCCCACATGCTTATGTCCAGACCGACCACGCCGCTTTTCTGATAACGCGCCCGCCAGATGTAGTAGAGAATCAGGTAGAACGCCGTCATCGTAATTGACGTAATGAGCTTGCCAATTCCAAGTGCGGCGGCGTTTGCCTCCAAACCGGTTGTCCAGAGCGCGATGGCGCGCGGAACAAGATGAAACGCGTCCCCCGCGCCAAGGATGATCGCCATTAAGCCAAATTTTCGAACGAGCGACCCCCTTTCCCCTTTGATGAATAGAAATATCCCGATTGCAACCGCAAACGATAGATACAATGCGTCGAAAATGGTTTCTGCCAATGCCTGTGCCATAGTCTTTTCCTCCTGTCTATATTTCTAGATATAAGTTCGTTGTCTTCGTTGCCTTACGGCTCATTCCTGCCGGATCGATCCTTCGAATACAGAATACGCTCAATGATCTCAACGAGAAAATCGACTTCCTCGCGCGGCTGTCGCAACGCGACAAACAGATTGTCGAGCACAAACGAGGCAAACGCTTCCTTCGTAAATGAATCGCTCCAAATGTTCTTGCGAATCAATGAATCGTTCTCCAGCCGCCGCACCAATGAGCGCACGACCGTTCCCTGCATGGATGCCATTCGCGCGCGGCCGCTTTCCGCGTCCTCCCGCAGGCTCATCATGAGCACCTTCGCGCAATCGTTCAACTTCTCCGCAAGAAACGCGTAGATCTGGCGAATCTGCTCCGAGAAGCGTTCGGCGGTGATGCTACCCTGCATTTCCCGTAATGCGTCGTTCCAGTATTCCTCGGTCATGGCGAGCAGGACTTCCTGCTTGCTCTCAAAATAGTTGTAGACCGTACCGATCGCTATGTTTGCTTCCGAGGCGAGCTTTCGAATGCTGAGGCCATCCGCGCCTTCGGCACATTCGATTTTGCGCGCGCAATCCAGCAAACACTGCCGGAGTTCCTGGTTCTTTCTTCGCATCTACTCTCCCTCTTCACATCACTCATTATTAGATGAACACGTTCATTTAATATTACCGCATTTTTAGATTCTGTCAATAACAATTCCCACATTGCGCCGCAACGCATTAAAAAACTCCGAATTGTTTACGGGTTTGCAACACAACCGTCCGAATTACCGCCCTGTGAACGGTTGCCTGAACCGGTGATAGTGTGTATAATATTGGGTGAGTGCATTGAAACCTGCGGCTTTCGCAGAGTTCGCACAATGTAAATAACATTTAGAAGGACCGCCATGTACGAGAAATACTCGGGACTGCCCGACACAACCAAATCATCGCAATCGAGTTCCAGTCGCAACGGGGAACGTCCTGTTCGGCAAACCATGTACGCAAATGGCGGAAATGGATCGATGGAATACTATCAGGCGCCCCAGCGTGGAAGCGGCAGCGGTTCCTCCAAGCGCGAGAATGCGCGCCGCGCAAAGATTCGCAAGCGCCGTCTGATCCTGTCCCTCATGAGCCTTCTGTTTGTGGGGCTTGTTGTGGTTGCGAT
>OFJB01001195.1_pt1 | contig 10672 bp, 11 predicted proteins | sample 1775081 | NCBI WGS metagenome assembly OFJB01 (sample SAMN08195771, study PRJEB24354) | sludge metagenome | isolation source: initial sludge from phenol fed wastewater aerobic bioreactor | place: India: Nagpur | collected 2016-06-05 | reverse complement strand
TGGACGTGCCGGTGCGCAAGGCCATCCTGACGCGGCTGACGCCGGTGACGCTGTTTCTGCTGCCCACGCTGTCCATCGTCACCGGCACGGCGGGCTGGTTCCTGGCCGTGGACCTGGGCCTGACGCGCCTGCCCTGGCCGCAGTTCGGCTGGATCGCCGCGGCCCTGGTGCTGGTGGCGCTGATGACGATCCAGGGCATCGGCTACCTGCTGCCCACCAGCCTGCGCATCTGCCTGGAGCTGCAAAAGCAGCAGCCCGACGGCGCCTGGATCGGCCGCACCATGAGCCGCTTCTACTACGTCGTCGCCAGCCAGGGCGCGATGCAGGTGGCCATCATCGTGGTGATGGCGCGGCTCGTCACGGGTGTCTGAGAGTTCCCATGATCGCCACGTCAACGAGGCCCGGCGCCTGCATCGCCGGCACCGCACGGTAGAATGCGCCCCTTGTCGGAGCGTAGCGCAGCCTGGTAGCGCATCTGCTTTGGGAGCAGAGGGTCGCGAGTTCGAATCCCGCCGCTCCGACCATCGAACGCACAGGCCCGCACCCGTCGGGCCTGTTTTCGTTTTCACTGCCCGTAGCTCAACTGGATAGAGCAGCTGCCTTCTAAGCAGCAGGTCGGGGGTTCGAGTCCCTCCGGGCAGGCCAGCTCGGCTAAAATGCGCGGTTCTCCCAACCCATCCCCGCGGAGAACTCGCGCGCCCAAGATCTGCGGATGCCAAGCGCTTTTTCCTGCCCCTTCATAGGGGGAGTCTCTAGGTCGGAACTCGATGTCTGATTTAAGTCTTCAACACCAGCAGGCGGCAACTCAACTTCCCGTCCACTCCTATTTCGATCCGGCGCTGTTCGAGCGTGAAAAGAGGCTGCTCTTCGCTGGCGGCCCCCGCTACGTCGGGCATGCCCTGGCGGTGCCCAACCCGGGCGACTACAGCACGCTGGCGCAGGAGCAAAACGGCCGCGCGCTGGTGCGCAACGCCCAGGGCCAGGTGGAGCTGATCTCCAACTGCTGCCGCCACCGCCAGGCCATCATGCTGGGCGGACGCGGCAACCTGCAGGGCCAGGGCAAGGGCCACGCGGGCGGCAATATCGTGTGCCCCATCCACCGCTGGACCTACGCGCCCGGCGGCCAGTTGCTGGGCGCGCCGCACTTCGCGCACGACCCGGGGCTCGATCTGAGCAACTACGCGCTGCGCGAATGGAACGGCCTGCTGTTCGAGGACAACGGCCGCGACATCACCCAGGACCTGGCCGGCATGAAGGTGGCCGGCGAGCTCTCGTTCGAGGGCTACGCGCTGGACCACGTCGAGCTGCACGAGTGCAACTACAACTGGAAGACCTTCATCGAGGTCTACCTGGAGGACTACCACGTCGGGCCCTTCCACCCCGGCCTGGGCAACTTCGTCACCTGCGACGACCTGAGCTGGCAGTTCGGCCGCGACTACTCGGTGCAGACCGTGGGCGTCGCGCCCACCTTCGGCCGGCCCGGCAGCGACGCCTACAAGCTGTGGCACGAGGTGCTGCTGCGCTACCAGGGCGGCGAGCTGCCCACGCGCGGCGCCATCTGGCTGACCTACTACCCGCACATCATGGTCGAGTGGTATCCGCACGTGCTGACGGTCTCCACGCTGCACCCCATCGGCCCCGAGAAGACGCTGAACATGGTCGAGTTCTTCTACCCCGAGGAGATCGCCTGCTTCGAGCGCGAGTTCGTCGAGGCGCAGCGCGCCGCCTACATGGAGACCGCGGTGGAAGACGACGAGATCGGCGAGCGCATGGACGCCGGCCGGCGCGCCCTGATGCTACGCGGCGACAACGAGGTGGGCCCCTACCAAAGCCCGATGGAAGACGGCATGCAGCACTTCCACGAGTGGTACCGGCGCGCCATGGGCCTTGCGGCCACCACCTGATTGCTACTCTATCAATAGCGGCCTGCGCGCGATCCACCTGCGCCCAGGCCGTTTTTCATTCATCAAACATCATGCAAGCCGCGTGGATGATCGCCGCCTCGCTGTTCTTCGCCAGCATGGGCGTGTGCATCAAGTTCGCCTCCGACGCGTTCGGCCCGCTGGAGGTGGTGTTCTACCGCGGCGTCATCAGCGTGGTCTTCATCGGCTTTCTGGCGCGCTCGCGCGGCGTCAGCCTGCGCACCCACGTGCCCATGATGCACGTGTGGCGCAACGTGGTGGGCGTGGCCTCGCTGGTGGCCTGGTTCTACGCCATCGCCAACCTGCCGCTGTCCACCGCCATCACGCTCAACTACATGAGCGGCATCTGGATCGCCGCCTTCGTCATCGGCGGCACCCTGGCCCTGGGCAAGCTGGCCGACGTGCGCCGCCAGGGCCCGCTGATCCTGACGGTGATGCTGGGCTTCGGCGGCGTGGTGCTGCTGCTGCGCCCCACGCTGGAGCAAAACCAGCTGTTCGCCGGCCTGGTCGGCCTGCTGGGCAGCCTGATGGCGGCGCTGGCCTACATGCAGGTGGCCGCCCTGGGCCGCGTGGGCGAGCCCGAGACGCGCACGGTGTTCTATTTCTCGCTGGCCGCGCTGCTGGCCGGCGGCCTGGGCATGCTGGTCTTCGGCGCGCACAGCCTGGCCACCCGGCAGGCGCTGTGGCTGCTGCCCATGGGCGTGCTGGCCGCCCTGGGCCAGCTGTGCATGACGCGTGCCTACACCCATGGCTCGACCATCGTGGTGGCCAATCTGCAATACTCGGGCATCGTGTTTGGCGCGCTGTTCGGCCTGACCCTGTTTGGCGACCACATCCCGCCGCTGGGCTGGCTGGGCATGGCACTCATCATCGCCTGCGGCATGGCCGCCACCGTGCTGCGCGCCCGCGCCCTGCCCACCGCCCCGGCCGAGGAGTTCTGATGCACACCCACCTGATTTCCGTCGATCAACTGAAAGCCCTGCAGGCCAGCGGCGCGCCGCTGATGGTATTCGACTGCAGCTTCGACCTGGCCGACCCGGCCAAGGCCGACTCCATGTTCGCCGAGCAGCGCGTCGCAGGCAGCGTGCAGGCCCACCTGGACCGCGACCTGAGCGCCCCTACGCCGCAGGACGCCGTCAACGGCGGGCGCCACCCGCTACCCAAACGAGAGCTGCTGGCGCAGACCCTGCGCCGGCTGGGCCTTGAAAACACCATGCAGGCCGTGGTCTACGACCGCAACGGCGCCAACTACTGCGGGCGCCTGTGGTGGATGCTGAAGTGGGCCGGCCACGACGCCGTGGCCGTGCTGGACGGCGGCCTGCAGGCCTGGCTGGCGGCCGGCGGCGCCACCGAAAGCGGGACGGCGCCGGCACGCGCGCCGGGCCGCTTCGAGCTGAAACCCGGGCTGCGCCGCTGGGTCGGCACGCAGGACGTCGCCCGGCACCTGGGCCAGCCCACGCAAACCCTGATCGACGCGCGCGGCGCGCCGCGCTACCGCGGCGACGTGGAGCCGCTGGACCCGATCGCCGGCCACATCCCCGGCGCGCTCAACCGCCCCTTCGGCGACAACCTGGGGCCCGACGGGCGCTTCAAGCCGTCCGAGCAGCTGCGCGCCGAGTTCGCCGCCCTGCTGGCCGGGCGCGACCCCGCCGGCGTGGTGCACCACTGCGGCAGCGGCGTCAGCACCGTGCCCAACATCATCGCGATGGAGCTGGCCGGCTACCCGCCGGTGGCGCTGTACGCCGGCAGCTGGAGCGAATGGAGCCGCACGCCGGGCCTGCCGGTGACCAAGGGGTGATCCCCGGCCGGCCATGACCCTCGACGACTTCCTCGCCCGCATGCCCAAGGTGGAGCTGCACTGCCACCTGCTGGGCACCGTGCGCCGCGCCACCTTCACCGACCTGGCGCGGCGCGCCAAGGCGCCCATCAGCGACGAGGAAATTGCCGCCTTCTACACCCGCGGCGAAAAGCCCGTGGGCGTGCTGCGCGTGCTGCGCGCGCTCGACGCCTGGCTGCTGCGCACGCCCGATGACTTCCATCGCCTGACCTACGAATACCTGCAGGACGCTGCCGCGCACCAGGTGCGCCACGCCGAGTTCTTCTGGAACCCGACGGGCACCGCGCAGGTGGGTGGCCTGCCCTATGCCCAGGCGCTGGCCGGCATCCGCCGCGCCATGGCGGATGCGCGCACCGACTTCGGCATCAGCGGCCGCCTGATTGCCGCCATCGACCGCGAGGCCAGCCCCGAGGCGGCGCTGGAGATGGTGCGGTGGGTGATTGCCCGGCCCTGCGAGGAGGTGGTGGGCATCGGCATCGACTACCGCGAAAACGACCGCCCGCCCGAGCTGTTCGAAGCCGCCTACCGCGCCGCGCGCCAGGCCGGCCTGAAGACCACCGCCCACGCCGGCGAATTCGGCATGCCCTGGACCAACGTGCAGACCGCCGTCGAGCTGCTCAAGGTCGATCGCATCGACCACGGCTACACGGTGGTGAACGCGCCCGACTTCGCGCGCCAGTGCGCCGACGCGGGCATCGTCTTCACCGTGGTGCCCACCAACTCGTACTACCTGCGCACGCTGGCGCCCGAGCGCTGGGCGCAGGACCACCCCATTCGCCGCATGCCCGGCCTGGGCCTGCGCGTGCACCCCAACACCGACGACCCCACGCTGCACCACGTCACGCCCACCGGCGCCTGGCGCATGATGGCGCGCGACTTCGGCTTTGGGCTCGACAGCCTGCGCGCCTTCACCGACAACGGCCTGCAGGCGGCCTGGATCGACGCGGACACGCGCCGCGCCTGGCGGCGCGAGCACCTGGCCGAGTTCGATGCGCTGCGCGCGCAGCTCGATCCCGCCAGCCCCTGATTCAAGACCCACGGCCGACCCGGCCATCCAAGCCATCATGAACAAACGTCTCTTCCTCGCCAGCGCCGCGCTGCTGGCTGCCCCCTGCGCCTTCGCCCAGGCGGCATGGCCCACGGCCAAGCCCATCAGCATCATCGTCCCCTTTGGCGCCGGCGGCAGCGTGGACAGCACGGCGCGCCTGCTGGCCGACAAGCTGGGCGAGCGCCTGAAGCAATCCGTGGTGGTGGACAACGTCACCGGCGCCGGCGGCACCATCGGCCTGGCCAAGGGCGCGCAGGCCGCACCCGACGGCTACACCCTGGTGATGGGCGCCGACAGCCCGGTGGCCATCGCCCCCTATGCCAACCCCAAGGCCGTGCGCTACGACGTGGCACGCGACCTGGCGCCCATCGGCCTGGTCAACACCGCGCCCATGGTGCTGGTGGCGCGCAAGGACCTGCCGGCCAACAACCTGGCCGAGCTGGTGCAGCTGGCCAAAAAGGAACCCGGCAAGCTCAGCTACGCCACCTCGGGCGTGGGCACCGTGCTGCACCTGGGCATGGAGCTGATCAAGCAGCAGGGCCAGTTCTTCGCCACCCACGTGCCCTATCGCGGCGGCGCGCAGATCGCCGCCGACGTGATCGGCGGCCAGGTGGACTTGGCCATGCTGGTCAGCGTCTCGGCCGCGCCCTTCGTGCAGAGCGGCAAGCTCAAGGCCATCGCCGTCACCGGCGCCAGGCGCCTGGACATCCTGCCCGGCGTGCCCACCGTGGCCGAGACGCCCGGCTTCAAGGGCTATGACGTGGTGGCCTGGACGGGCTTGTTCGCGCCCGCCAAAACGCCGGCACCCGTGATCGAGCGCCTGAACCACGAGCTGAACGCCGTGCTGGCCCTGCCCGAGGTGCGCGCCACCTTGCAAAAGCAGGGCGCCATCGCCGGCAGCGGCAGCGCGGCCGACTTCGGCCGTTTCGTGAAGGCCGAGCAGCTGCGCTATGAAAAAGCCGTGAAGAGCGCCGGCATCAAGGAGTAGCGCGAGCCGCCGCGGCGCGGCTCAGAAGGTGTGAATGAATCCGGCGTGCCCGAGCAGGCCGCCAAAACGCGGTCGATCAAGGCGCAAAGCGCAGCCATAGCTCGGGCTATGGCGAGCATTTGCAACGCCGAGCGGGCGCGTTTGGGCGGGATGAGCGGGCATGACGGATTTGTTCACACCTTCTCAGTGCACGTGCTCCGGCCCCGCCAAGCCGACGGCGATCACCAGCCCCATGCCCACCAGCAGCCACAGGATCTGCGCCGCCGTCTGCCGCGCGTTCAGGCGCTTTTGCAGCTGCGGGATCAGGTCGGCCAGCGCCACGTAGATGAAGCTGCTGGCCGCCAGCATCAGCAGGTAGGGCAGCAGGCCCGCCAGGCCCTCGACCAGCGCCCAGCCCACCAGCCCGCCCAGCGCGGTCACCGCGCCGGCCAGCGACACCTTGAGCAGGGCCGCGCGCCAGTCGCGCCGGCGGCCCTGGTGCAGCACCGCCAGGTCGCCCATGTGGTGCGGCACCTCGTGCACCAGCACCGCCAGCGTGGCGGCCCAGCCCAGCGTGCGGCTGGACAGGAAGGCCGAGGCGATCAGCACGCCGTCGCCGAAGCAGTGCACGGCGTCGCCCGTCAGCACGGCCCAGCCGCCGCCGGCCCGGGGCGCGGCGTGGCCGTGTCCGGCGTGGTGGACGTGGTCGTGGCGGTGGGCGCCGGCGTGCGCGTGCTCGTGGGGGTGCGCGTGCATCACGTCGGCGTCGACCATGGCCTCGTCCAGCGTGGGCAGGCTGGGGTGATGCTCATGGCCGTGGTGCCACAGCTCGGCCTTGTCGAGCAAAAAGAAAAACAGCAGGCCGGCCAGCAGCGTGGCCGACAGCACGTGCACCTCCACCCCGCTCTCCAGGCCCTCGGGCAGCAGCCGGATGAAGGCCGTGGCCAGCAGCGCGCCCGCCGCCAGGCTGAGCATGTGCTGGGTGTAGCGCGCCAGCACGCCGAACGACAGGGTGGCGGCGATCCACACGCTGCCCACGCCGGCGATCAGCGTGCCGATCAGGATTGCAATCAAATTCATAGCTACTCGCGCATGCTTGGCATGGGCCAGAGGCATGAAACATCAAAAAAAGCCGCCTCGCGGGCGGCTTGCTGGTGCAACCAGCGTACCCGGCCTGTCAAGCCACCCCGTGCGCCTTGAACCACGCCAGGGCGCGCTTCCAACCGTCTTCGGCCGCTTCCTTGCGGTAGCTGGGCCGGTAGTCGGCATGAAAGGCGTGCGGCGCGTCCGGGTAGATCACGAACTCGCAGGCCTTGGCGGCGGCGTTGCCCTTGGCGCCGGCCTCGGCCAGGGCTTTTTTCATCGTATCAATCGTGTCAAGCGGGATGCCAGTGTCGGCGCCACCGTACAGGCCCAGCACCGGCGCCTTCAGCTGCGCCGCGCCGTCCAGCGGGTTGGTGGGCGCCAGCGGCGTGGGCTGGCCCACCAGGCGCCCGTACCAGGCCACGGCCGCCTTCAGCCGGGGGTTGTGCTCGGCATACAGCCACGCCTGGCGCCCGCCCCAGCAAAAACCGGTCACGCCCAGCTTGTCGGTGTTGCCGCCGTGGGCGCCGGCCCAGGCCACGGTGGCGTCCAGGTCGCCCATCACCTGCGCGTCGGGCACCTTGGCGATCACCTCGCTCATCAGCTTGGCCATCTCGCCGTAGCTTTGCGCGTCGCCCTGGCGCACGAACAGCTCGGGCGCAATGGCCAGGTAGCCCGCGTGGGCCAGGCGGCGCGCGACGTCGGCAATGTACTCGTGCACGCCGAAGATCTCGGACAGCACCAGCACCACCGGCAGCCCGGTCTTGCCCGCCGGCTGCGCCCGGAACGCCGGCACCTTGAAGCCGGCCACGTCGATCGTCACCTCGCCCGTGGTCAGGCCGTCCGACGAGGTCTTGATGGCCGACTGCGCCAGCGCCGGCAGCGTGGCCGCGGCATAGCCCACGCCCAGCGCCAGCCCCAGCGCCTGGCGGCGCGAGGGCGCGCCGCGATCGGCCGCCACATCCAGCAGCGCACGGGTATCGGTCAGGTGATCGGTTTTCAGCATGTTCGAGAGCCTCCTGGGCGGTGGGTGAAGGGGGGCAAAAACGGGCGAGTCGCCCGCTATAATCGCAGACTTTACGAGAAAAGCCGGCTTAGCTCAGTTGGTAGAGCAACGCACTCGTAACGCGTAGGTCGCCAGTTCGATTCCGGCAGCCGGCACCAGTTGACAGTCTAGAAAAGTCTCAGAAAGTCTCGAAACCCGCACGCTGCAAGGCGTTGCGGGTTTTTTCTTGTCTAGGCTTGTCTCGCAAGATACCATCACATCTACGCAATTTGTTGGTATTTCCGTTGGCAACTGCGCCCCCGTGCAGGCCACATACCAACAAAACTGCCGCCGCGCCGTCATCGCATACCAACAAACCCGCCGCCATGCCGCTATCCGACACCTTCATTCGCCAGGTCAAGCACTCGGGCAGCGCCTCGGGGGACAAGCACTCAGACGGGCAGGGGCTGTACCTGCACGTCAATTCAGCGGGCAAGTACTGGCGCATGGCCTACCGCTTCGCTGGCAAGCAAAAGACGCTCGCCCTCGGGGTGTACCCCGCCGTCACCCTCGCCCGTGCCCGCAAGGGCCGGGACGCCGCGCGCGAGCTGCTGGCCGATGGGGCAGACCCCAGCGAAGCGAAGCGCATCCGCAAGGCTGCAACCGTGGCCGCTGAGGCGGGCACCGTCGAGGCCGTGGGTCTGGACTGGCTGGCAACGCACCGCAGCGCCTGGAGCGCGGCGCACTTCATTCGCGAGGAGCGCAACCTGAAAAAGGACGTGTTCCCCTACATGGGCAAGCGCCGCATCGGCGAGATCGAGCCGCCCGAGCTGCTGGCCGTGGTGCGCCGTGTCGAGGCCCGGGGCGCGCTGGACGTGGCGCACCGCGTGCTGATTACCGCGCGGGGCGTGTGGCAACACGCCATCGCACACGGGCACGCAACGCGCGACGTGACGCAGGACATCAAGAAGGCGCTCAAACCGCACCTGCGCCGCAACCTGCCCGCCATCATCGAGCCCGTGGCCTTCGGCGAGCTGCTGCGAGCCAGTGACGCCTATCAGGGCGGGCCGGTGATGCGCGCGGCGCTGGTGCTGGCACCGCTGCTGTTCCAGCGCCCGGGCAACCTGCGCACGATGCGATGGGCGGACGTTGACCTGGACGCGGCACTTTGGGCCATCCCCAGCGAGGACATGAAGCGCACCAAGGCGCAGAAGATCAACGGGCAGGCCCATACCGTGCCGCTGCCGCGCCAGGCGCTTGTCACGTTGCGCGAGCTGCAACCCCTGACCGGTGCGGGTGAGTACGTGTTCCCCGGCTTTCGTGACCCGACCGCGCCCATGAGCGAGGCCGGCATCAGTGCCGCCCTGCACGCCATGGGCTACAAGGGCCGCCACTCGTGGCACGGCTACCGCGCCAGCGGACGGACGATGCTGCGCGAGGTGCTGGGCTTCGACGTGGACGTGATTGAAACCCAGCTTGCGCACAAGGGGCAGGTCACGCACGGCGGCGCCTACGACCGGGCGCAGTTCATCGATGCGCGCGCGGTGATGCTGCAGGCATGGGCGGACTACCTGGACAAGCTGCGCATGGGCGCTGACGTGATTCGGTTGCGGGCTGATGCTGGATCGATTGGCGCCCCCATAGGGCCGCCGCCCCACCCCGCCTGAGGGTCAGGGTTTCTACCCTGGGCGCATGAAACGGAAAACCTGCCTGAGCATTCGCCCCGTTGACTAACGGAGGCCCAAATGCTCTCAACCGATACCACCACCGCGCGCCGCGCGCAACCCATCGAAGCCCTGCACCTGCCCGAGGCGCTGCTGACCGTTCGCACCGTGTCCACCGTCACGGGAAACGGCGTGTCCACCATCTGGCGCTGGGCTTCCGAAGGGCGCTTTCCCAAGCCCATCAAGCACGGGGGCTGCACGCGCTGGGTGGCGCGTGACGTGTCCGCCTGGCTGCGCGAGCGCGCGGCGCAATGACCGTGCCCCACCCCCTGCCCGAGCTGATCGCCCAGCTTGAGCGCAAGGGCTACCGCCTGCACGAGACGCGCATCGGGTTCGTCCTGACCGCGCAGGGGCGCCGGCTGTTCTGCAACGACCTGGAGGGCGTGCAGCGCGCCGCCGATGCGCTCAGGCCAGCGCGCAAGAAAAAGCCCGCTGGCGTGCGGGCTTGAATCACAAAGCGAGGAACACATGAATTTTACGAACAAAGCGGCACCAGCGCCGCAGAAAATTTACTCCGACACCTACCGCGTGGGCCTGGGCTACTCGGTGCGGTTCATCTACTCCCCTGGCGCGTGGGGCGTGGAGCGCATCGATGCTGAATGGATGCCCTTTGTTCCCAGCAGGGGGGCACTGCGCCGCGTGAATGCGCGCTACGTGCAGGCGCGCAATAGTTTCTTCGCCGATTTGTGCAAGCGCCTGGGGATGGAGTTCCTCGGCTTCGAGGAGGCCGAGCAATGACCGACTACACCGCAATCCCCGAGAAGATGCGCCAGGCGCAGCGCTGGCTGTTGTGGCGTTATGTGTTCAATCCCAAAAAACCAGACAAGCCGCACAAGGTGCCACACTACGTGGACGGCAACAAGCGAGGCGCCACCGACACCCCGATGGACGCTGCGCGCCTGGTGAGCTTCGATGAGGCGCAGGCAGCCCTGCGGGCGGGCACTGGCCAGCGTTGGGACGGGCTGGGCTTTGCGCTTGGCCCGGACGGCGCAGGCGGGCACTGGCAGGGGGTGGACTATGACCACCAGCCGGCCGAGCGCTTGGCTGAGCTGCTGGCCGACTCGCCCGGCTATGTCGAGGCCAGCCCCAGCGGTGAGGGCGGGCAC
>OFJB01001194.1_pt1 | contig 10675 bp, 12 predicted proteins | sample 1775081 | NCBI WGS metagenome assembly OFJB01 (sample SAMN08195771, study PRJEB24354) | sludge metagenome | isolation source: initial sludge from phenol fed wastewater aerobic bioreactor | place: India: Nagpur | collected 2016-06-05 | reverse complement strand
TGCGAGAGCACGCTTTGCGTCACGCTGCCCAGCACCAGGCGCTCCAGGCCACGGCGGCCATGCGAGCCGATCACGATCAGGTCGGCACCGCACGAATCGATGGCCTCGAGGATGCCGCGCCAGACGGCGTGCGACTCGATCACGCGCGTCTCGGCCTGAACGCCCGCGGCCTGCAGGCGCTGCGCGGCGCTCTCCATGGCGGCCGCGGCCTCGGCGCGGGCGGCGTTGAGGTACTGGTCCTGCCCATAGGCGAATTCGCTGCCGACACCGGTGAAGGGATAGGGGTCGATCACGTACACCGCCGTGACCACGGCGCCAAAGGCCTTGGCCAGCTCGGCTGCCTTGTCCACCGCCGCCATCGAGGTGGCCGAGCCGTCGACGGGTGCCAGAATGTGCTTGAACATGAAAAACTCCTTTCGGGGGTGAATCGGGCTCGATTGTCGGCCTGAACCATGCCCGCCGTCCTGATGCAAGTCAAGCTGCTGGCTCCAGAAAGCCCTGTGCCCGCAGCGTGACGACCAGGGTGTCGCGGTGGCCCGGCACGCCGGCGTCCAGTGGCTGGATGGGCGTCGTCTCGTGGATCACGCCGTGGTCGTCCAGCAGCAGCACCGACCAGGGCTCGTCCAGCGTGAAGCGCTCGCCGCGCGGGCCGTCCTGCTCGAACACGCGCGTCTCGCCGCCCTTGACGCCCTGGCGCGCCACCATGAACACGGCCACCAGATCCACCCCGTCGCGGTGCGCGCCCTCGGGCGTGGGGCGGCCAATGCCGCCCGTGGTGTCGATGCGAAAGGGATGCGCCTCGCCGTACCAGGGCTGCGCGCCCCACAGCGCGTCGGCCACGCGCGCCAGCCAGGCCAGCAGCGCGCGCCAGTCGGGCCGCGCCAGCGTGGCCGGCGCCACCGGCGCGAACCAGCGCTGCATGCCGCCGTGCAGCGCGTTGTAGGCCAGCGGCTGCCAGTGCGGGCGATAGGGCACGTCCTGCAGGGCGCCGCCCTGAGCCTTGAAGGAGGCGTGGCGACGCTGGCGATAGCGCCCGCCGTCCTTCAGGTAGTCGTCCGGCGCCAGCTCGTCCCAGGCGCGCGCCAGCTCCTGCAGGTCGGCCGCGGACACGCCCGCCAACGCACGCACGGTGGCGGCGTCCAGCACGGCGTAGCCGCGCTCGCGCAGCACGGCCAGGTAGAGATCGGCGGTGGTGAACGGAGGCAAAAACATGATGAGGGCAGGGCCAGCGATGCGCCAAGGATAATCGCCGGCGCGCCCGCACCGGCGCACGCTTTGCCATGACCCTGCTGAACCTGTTGCTCGTCTCGGTTGCCTTGCTGACGGCCCTGGCCTTGCGGCCCTGGCGGCAGCTGGCCGGCGGCGCCCTGCTCTCGCCGCTGCTGGCCGCGCTGGTCATCACGCCCTGGCTGTGGGCCCTGCCCTGGCTGCACCGCATGCCGATCCACCTGCAGCTGTCGGGCGCCTGCCTGATCCTGCTGGCGCTGGGCTGGCCGCTGGCGGTGCTGGTGTTCGCCGCCGTGGCGCTGGCCTGCGGCTGGATCGCGCCGGTGGACTGGGCCGAGCAGCTGGACATGGCCCTGTGGCTGGGCGTGGTGCCGGCCACGCTGGCACTGGGCCTGGGCTGGGCGCTGCGGCGCGCGCTGCCGCACAACGTGTTCGTCTACATCCTGGGGCGGGCCTTTCTGGGCACGGTGCTGTGCATGTTTGCCGCCGGCACGCTGGCGCAGTGGACGGGCCACCCGCTGGCCGTGGCCGTGGAGCCCGGCCTGGCCCTGGTGGCGCGCTGGCTGCTGGCCTGGGGCGATGCCATCATGACCGGCATGATCGTCGCCGTCTGCGTGGCCTTTCGCCCGCAGTGGCTGGCCACGTGGTCGGACCGGCTGTACCTGCAAGCGCCTCGGTAACGCACCAGGAACTTGCAGTACATCAACATTGCCCTTGCTGTTCTTGTGGACAATTGTTTGCGTATTCACGCAAACTTGAAAGGAACGGCGCCATGAAACTCTGGCAAGACCTGTTCGGCACCGACTACGGCCGCATGAGCATCGCCGGCATTGCCTTCATGATCGGCATGGCGATCTGGTTCATCCGGTTCTTCATCCGCAAGGCCTCGCAGCCGCCGCAGCCCGAGGAATAAGCGGGGCAAGCCAGCGCAGCGAGGCTTCAGCGCCGCTTCGCCTCGGGAGCATCCAAGGCCAGCAGCTGCTGGATGACGCGGCCCGTTTCGCGGTAGTGCCGTGCCAGCAGCGCGCACGCCAGCTGGGCGTCGCGGGCCAGGGCCGCCTCCAGGATCTGGCTGTGCTCGGTGGGCACGTCGCGCTGGAGGTTGGCGTAGCGCGGATCGCGCAGGCTGGGGCGGCGGTAGCGTTCGGTCTGGGCGTAAAACTGGGCCGACAAGCTCAGCAGCGAGCGCGAGCCGCAGGCCTCGATCAGGCCGCTGTGGAAAGCGTTGTGGCGCATCTCCAGCACGTCGTCCGCCTGCATCGCGTCGGCGGCATCGAGCGGCCCGTCGTGGCGCTGCTCGCGGGCATGCTTGAGGGCGTGGAAAGCCGCCACCAGGCGGGCCTCCCAGGCGCCGTCTCCGCGCGCCAGCGAGCGGCGCAGGGCCTCGCAGTCGATGATGATGCGGGTTTCCACCGCGTCCCACATCTCGTCTTCGGAAAACGGGGCGACGCGAAAGCCGCGCGAGGTGTGCGAGAGCACCAACTGCTCGCTGTGCAGCCGGTTGAGCGCCTCGCGCAGCGGCGAGTAGCTGATGCCGTAGCGCTCCTTCAGGCCCTCCAGCCGCAAGGCCTGGCCGGCCGGCAGGGCGCCGCTGATGATGTCGCGCCGGAGCTGGCGGTAGGCCTGCTCGGCGAGGGTGATTTCCTCGTAGGCCGGCTCGTTCAGCCCCGAGGAGGAAGCCGCGGGCTTGACGACCCGGATGCGTGGTTTCATGGTGCTCGCTGGCGCCGGCCTTCAGTAACGCCCCGAGAGCAGGGCGCCAAAGCCGGGCACCCGGGTGTCGAGGTTCAGCTTTTTCAGCATCTGGTGGGTGGTGGCCACGGCCGAGGACATCACCGGCAGGCCGGTGCGGTCCTCGATGGCCTGGATGGATGCCAGCGAGGGCATCTGCACGCAGGCCGAGGCGACGATGGCGTCGGCGTTGGCGGTGTTGAGTTTTTTCGTCAGTTCGATCGGCGCGCGCGGGTCCTGGCGCCCCACCTCGAGGTTGTCGGGAATTTCCAGCGAGAGGCTGTCCACCACCTCGATGCCCTGGTGCTGAATGTAGTCGATCACCAATTGCGTCAGCGGCTTCATGTAGGGCGTGAGTATGGCCACTTTTTTGGCGCCCAGAGCCTTCAGGCCATCGACCAGCGCGCCGGCGCTGGTGACCACGGGCGCGGGATGGCCGTTGTCCACGGTGCGCTGGTGCAGGCGCGCCTCGGACGCGCAATGGTAGCCCAGGCCCATGCTCATGATGGCCACCAGGCAGGCGTAGCCCAGCACGTCCACGTGCGCGTCCGACAGCTCGAGCGCGCAGCGGTCGCTGTCGGCGTCCATCTTGGCCAGCTCTTCCTGGGTCACGTGCTTCATGCGCATGCGGCTGGAGTGGAAGGTGAAGCGCTCGGGGTGGTGCGCTTCGCGCGCGCGCAGGATGGCCGGGATCTCGGTCTCCATCGTGGTGTTGGAGGAGGGAACGATCTGGCCGATGCGGTAGGTGCGTGGGGTGCTCATGCTTGGGGGTCCTGTGCCGGGAGCGTGCCGGGCTGCGGGGTGATGGCGTCGAAGTCTTCGGGGTCGTCGAAGCGCGCCGCCTGCAGGGGGCGGCGGTTGACGCGCAGGTCGAACACGTCGAAGCGGTTGTAGTGGCCGGTGATGTCGTGCATCTGGCGCGGCTGGATGCAGCGCGAGAGGTCGAGCTCGGCGTAGACGATGCCCTCCTGGTCGATCAGCGGCTGGCCGATCACGCGGCCGTCCGGGCCCAGAAAGCCCGAGAAGGCACTGCTCTTGCGCGAGAGCAGTTCACGCGCCTTGGGAAAATCCGCCTCCAGCGCCTGGATGATCTCCTCGGAGACGGTGGAGCACGAGACGACGGTGAACACCTTGCCCTCGAAGCTGTGGGCGGCGGCGCGCACCTTGATGGCCTCGGCCATGTCGTAGTCGGGCGGCGCCACGGGCAGCGAGATGTAGCTGGCCACGTGCACCATCTCGCCCTGGGCCAGCAGCGCGAAGCGCGCCAGCGTGTTGGTGTTCTCGCCGCAGGCCAGGGAACCCAGCGGGCCGATGGAGGTCTGGTGCACGCGCAGGGCCGCGCCGTCGCCGGGCGCCCAGGTGAGTTTTTCGGCCCAGGTGGGCACCAGCTTGCGGTGGCGCCCGAGGATGCGGCCCTCGTCCGAGATCGTCAGCACGGTGTTGTAAATGGTGCCGATGCTCTGGCGGTTGCGCTCGTTGATGCCGATCACGACGTTGATCTTGTGGCGCGCCGCGGCGGCGGCGATCTTGCCGACCTCCGGGCCCGGCACCTCGACGGCCGAGCGCACCAGGCGCTCGAACCAGGGGCTGCCCTCGACCGGATTGCCGATCCAGCTCCAATACGGATAGCCGGCGACGAACACCTCCGGAAAGGCCACCAGGCGGGCGCCGTTGGCCGCGGCTTCGCCGATCAGGCGGATGACTTTTTCGACCGTGGCGTCGGTATCGAGAAACACCGGTGCGGTCTGCACTGCGGCGGCTTTGAAGCGGGGCAGTTCCAGCATGTCAGGGCTCCTGGGAGTTCAAGGGGTGGTGGGGACGTCCATGGCCTGCAGCAGGGCCTGCGTCAGCGGGCCATCGGTCTGGCTCAGGCTCAAGGCGATGTTGAAGTGGTTGTACTCGGGCATCGCCACGGTCTGCACGGCATGGCCGGCGTCGCTCCAGCCTTGCGCGTAGTGCGCCGTCTGGCGGCGGAACTCGTCGGTCTCCAGCCCGCCCACCGACGCGATCAGGCGGGCTGTGGACTGACCAGGGATGTGAAACTGCGGCGAGTAATCCCGGATCTCCGCCGGCGTGAAGCGCATCCATTCGTTGATGTGGGTGTGCTGCAGCGGTTCCAGCTCGTACAGCCCGCTCAGGGCCAGAGCGGCGCCGATGGTATTGCCCGGCAAGCCCGCGGCCTGCAGCCAGCCATCGGCCAGCAGCATGCCCACCAGGTGGCCGCCGGCCGAGGAGCCGCCGACGTGGATGCGCTCGCCGCGCAAGCCCAGGGCCGGGCCCTGGCGCGCCAGCCAGGTCACCGCAGCGCGCACCTGGCGCACGATCTCGCCGATGCGCACGGCCGGCGCCAGGGTGTAGTCCATCACCGCCACGGCCACGCCGCGCGCGCACAAGCCGCCGGCCGCAAAGGCGTTGTCCAGCCGCGAGCCGCCGCGCCAGTAGCCGCCATGCACCCACAAGAACACCGGGCGCCCGGGAGCAACCCCGTACAGGTCCAGGCGCTCGCCGCTGCGCTCGTCGTAGACCACGCTCAGGCGCCCGGGGTGCGCCTGCATCACGCGCTCGCTCTCGCGCACATAGGCCTGGTGCTCCTGCTCGAAGGAGGCCACGCTGGCCCGGGCGTTGTACTGGCGATCGAGCGTCGCCGCGTCCATGCCGCGGTACAGGGCTTGGGTGTTGCTGGGGTTCATGGGGTTCATAGTCCGAGGTAGCGCTGGGCCAGGTCGCCGCGCGCCTTCAGCTCGTCGGGCGTGCCCGACCAGACCACGCGGCCTTTTTCGACGATGTGGTGGCGATCGAGCAGGGAGGCCATCTCGCCCAGGTTCTTGTCGATCACGACGATGGTCAGCCCCTCGCCTTTGAGGGCGCGCAGGCAGCGCCAGATTTCCTGGCGGATGAGGGGCGCCAGGCCCTCGGTGGCCTCGTCCAGCACCAGCAGCTTGGGGTTGGTCATGAGCGCGCGGCCGATGGCCAGCATCTGCTGCTCGCCCCCGGAGAGGGTGCGCGCCGACTGGCGGCGGCGCTCGCGCAGGCGCTCGAACAGCGTCATCACGCGCTCGAGCGTCCAGGCCTTGTCGCCCGGGGCCGAGCGCGCCGTGGCGAGCAGGTTTTCCTCCACCGACAGGGAGCCGAACACCCGCCGCCCTTCCGGCACCAGGCCCAGGCCCAGGCGTGCCACCGCATGCGGGGCCAGCGCGCCCAGGGCCCTGCCCTGCAGCTCGACGTGGCCGCCGCGCGCCGGCAGCATGCCCATGAGCGTGCGCACGGTGGTGGTCTTGCCCATGCCGTTGCGGCCGATCAGCGAGATGGCCTGGCCGGCCTGGACCTCGAAGTCCATGCCGAACAGCACCTGGCTGCCGCCATAGCCGGCGGTGAGTTCGCGTACTTTCAGCATGCCAACTCCTCGCCCAGATAGGCCGAGCGCACCCCGGGGTGCGCGCGCACCTCTTCGGGCGTGCCGGTGAACAGGGTGCGGCCGTAGACCAGCACGGTGATCCGGTCGGCCAGGGCAAACACCGCGTCCATGTCGTGTTCGACCAGCAAGATCGCGTAGTGGCCCTTCAGGCCCCGCAGCAGCGCCGTCATGCGCGCCGACTCCTCGGCCCCCATGCCGGCCATGGGCTCGTCCAGCAGCAGCAGCCTTGGCGCGCGCGCCAGGGCCACGGCCAGCTCGAGCTGGCGTTTTTCGCCATGCGCCAGATCGCGCACATAAACCGGGGCGCGCTCGGCCAGGCCCACCTCGTCCAGCCAGCGCACCGCCTGCGCCTGCAGGCCGGCGTCGTGCCGCGGGTTGGACCAGGCGCCGAACGCGCGGCCGCTGACGAGCAGCAGCGACAGCATCACGTTCTCCAGCACGCTGAAGTCGGGGCACAGCTCGGTAATCTGAAACGAGCGCGACAGCCCTTGGCGCGCCCGCTCGAAGGCGCTCTGGCGCGTCACGTCCTCGCCGCCCAGGATGATGCTGCCCGCGTCGGGGCGCAGCTCGCCGCTCAGCTGCGTGATCAAGGTGGACTTGCCGGCGCCATTGGGGCCGATCAGGGCGTGGATTTCGCCCGGACGCAGCTCCAGGTCGACCCCGTCGGTGGCTCGAACGGCGCCGAAGGCCTTGCGCAGCCCGCGCACCTGCAGCAAGGGGATTTCAGGCGCCATGGGATGCTCCCAGCCAGCGACCGAAGAGCCCGTTTTTGCCGGCCAGCACCACCAGCACCAGCACCGGCCCCATCACCAGCATCCAGTGCTCGGTCCAGGCCGCCAGGGTCTGCTCCAGGCCCAGGAACACCGCGGCCCCGCCGATCGGTCCCAGCAGGGTGCCCGCGCCGCCCAGGATCACCATGGCCATCAGCTCGCCGGACTTGGTCCAGGCCGCCATGTCGGGGGTGACCAGCCCGGCGTAGTTGGCCCACAGCACGCCGGCCAGGCCGGTGCCGATGGCCGACAGCACGAAGGCACCCAGCCGGTAGGGAGTGGGCGCCGCGCCCAGGTTGACGGCGCGGCGCTCGCTCTGGCGCAGCGCCTGCAGCACCATGCCGAAGCGCGAGTTGACGATGCGGGCGCAGACGAAGGTCCAGACGGCCAGAGCCGCCAGGCACAGGTAGTAGAAGGTGTTGGGGGCGTCCAGGTTCAGGCCCGGCAGGGTATTGCGCTGCTGCATCATCAGGCCGTCATCGCCGCCGTAGATCTGCAGCGACATGAGGACGAAATACACCAGCTGGGCAAAGGCCAGCGTGATCATGATGAACTGCACGCCGCGCGTGCGCAGCGCCAGGTAGCCGACGGCGGCGCCCAGCAGGCCGCAGCACAGCAGGGCAATGGGCCAGACCACCAGCGCCTGCGTGGAGCCGGCCCAGCCCAGCAGGGGGCCAGCCTCCAGCGCGTGGTAGGTGATGATGGCCGCCACGTAGCCGCCCAGGCCAAAGAACATGGCGTGCCCGAAGCTCACCAGGTAGCCATAGCCCAGGATCAGGTCCAGCGAGACGGCGGCCAGGCCGTAGATCAGAAAGCGCGTGGCCAGGTTGACGGCGTAGGGTGTTGCGCCGAGCTGGACGACCAGGGGCAGCAGCAGCAATATGCCGAACCCGATCGAGGCCACCCAGGCGCGGCGGGACAGAAGGGATTGCATGGGGATCAGGGTTTTGCAGGAAAGAGCCCTTGCGGACGGACGATCAGCACCGCCGCCATGAGCAGGTAAATCGACGCCGAGGCCAGGCCGGCGGCCAGGGGCGTGGCCACCTCGGGGGTCAGCAGGCGATCGAGAAAATCCGGCAGGTAGGCGCGCCCCAGGCTGTCGACCATGCCCACCAGCAGGGCCCCCGCCATGGCGCCGCGCACCGAGCCCACGCCGCCGATCACGATGACGACGAAGGTGGTGATCAGCACCCGCTCGCCCATGCCGATCTCCACGGCCAGCAAGGGCGCGGCCATCACCCCGGCCAAGCCGCACAGCAGCGCGCCCAGACCAAACACCAGGGCATACAGGCGCCGGATGTCGATGCCCAGGGCATCGACCATCTCGCGGTCGTCGGCCCCGGCGCGCACCAGCATGCCCACGCGCGTGCGGTTGACCAGGTACCACAGGCCCAGCGCCACCAGCGCCCCGATGCCGATGAAGGCCAGCCGCATCACCGGGTACTCGAAGCCCGGCGCCAGCGGCACCGCGCCGGCCAGGATCGCGGGTGTGTCGACCAGGGGCGGACGGCGCCCAAAGATCAGGCTGACGGCCTCGTTGGTGAACAGGATCAGCCCGAAGGTGGCCAGCACCTGGTAGAGGTGGTCGCGCTGGTACAGGCGCCGGATGACCGTAGCCTCGACCAGCAGGCCGTAGCCGCCGGCGCCCAGCAGGGCCGCCAGCACGGCGGCGGCGAACGAGCCGGTCTTGCCCAGCGCGAAGGCCGCGCAATAGGCGCCCACCATGTAGAACGAGCCGTGGGTGAGGTTGACCACCCCCATGATGCCGAAAATGAGCGTCAGGCCCGAGGCCAGCATGAAGAGCATGGCCCCGAACTGCAGCCCGTTGAGGACTTGCTCGAGCAGCAGCGTCATGACGGCATCTTGCAGGCCGCGGCGTAGCTGTCGCGGTCGTCGCTGACGATCTTGCGCACGACCTTGGGCGCCAGCTCACCCTGGGCGTTTTTCTCGATCCGCATCAGGTACAGGTCCTGGATCGGATGCTGGTTGGTGTTGAGGGCGAACTTGCCGCGCAGCGAGCTGAAGTCGGCCTTGCGCATGGCGGCGCGGAAATCGGCCGTCTTGTTCAAGTCGCCCCCCACGGCCTTCAGGCCCGAGGCAATCCACTGAGCCGTGTCGTAGGCCTGCATGGCATAGTCGGTGGGGATGCGCCCGTACGCGGCCTTGAAGTCCTGCACGAATTTCTTGGAGTTGGCCGAGTCGAACGCCACCGACCAGATGCCCGTGGTGTAGAAGCCTTCGGCGGCGTTGCCCGTGGCCGCCAGCATGCGCGCATCCATGGAAAAGCCCGGCATCAGCATCGGGATGGTCTTGCCCAGGCCGGCGTTGCCGTACTGCTTGGCAAAGTTGATGCCGGCGCCGCCCGGGTGGAACTGGTAGATGGCGTCGGGCGCGAGCGAGCGGATGCGCGCGATCTCGACCGAGAAGTCGGACTGGTCGAGCTTGGTGTAGATCTCGGCCAGCACCTCTCCCTTGTACGTTTGCTTGAAGCCGGCCAGCGCGTCGCGCCCAGCCTGGTAGTTGGGCGCCAGGATCACCACGCGCTTGAAGCCCAGCTCGTTGGCCGCCACGCCGCCGGCGGTGTGGAAGGCATCGTTCTGGTAGGAGGCGACGAAGTAGTTGGGGTTGCACTTCTCGCCGGCAAACACCGAGGGGCCAGGGTTGGCGCTGACGTAGAGGTCGCCGGCCTTGAGCACGTCGGGCACCACGGCGGCCAGCACGTTGGAAAAGTTGACGCCGGTAAACAGCTTGATGCCCGACTGCACCATGCGGTCGGCCGCCTGCTTGGCGTTGGCGGGCTTGAGGCCGTCATCCTCCACCACCAGTTCGACCGGCACGCCGCCGAGCTTGCCGCCGCCCTGCTTGAGGGCCAGCGAAAAGCCGTCGCGCAGGTCCTCGCCGATGTAGCCGGCGGGGGTGGACAAGGTGGTGATGAAGCCGATCTTGACCGGATCGGCCGCCAGGGCGGTGCCGGCGAGCAGGCTGGACAAGGCGAACAGGGAGAGTTGCTTGAGCATGGGGATACTCCGGTTGGAAAGGGGTGGCAAATGGGGTTCGTGCGGAAGGCTCAGTCGGCCTTCAGGTTGAGGGCTTTGACCACGCCGCTGAACAGGCGCTTTTCGGCCTGCACGCGCGCGGTGTAGTCGGCGATCGACAGGGGCTCGGCCTCTGCACCGGCTTCGAGGAAGCGGCGCTGGATGTCCGGGCGCCGCAAGACCTTGTTGAGTTCGGTGTGGAACCGCTCGATCGCGTCCGCGCGCAGGCCGGCAGGCGCGTAGATGCCGAACAGGCTGTCGGCAAACACGCCGTCGATGCCGGCTTCGACGAAAGTGCGGATCTCGGGCGCCACGGCCGCGCGCTGGCGGCTGGCCACCGCGAGCACCTTCAGCTTGCCCGCTTGAACCATGGGGAACAGGGTCGCGGGACCAAAGGCGAAGTCGATCTGGCCCGCCATCAAATCCTGCATCGCGGGCGCAACGCCTCGGTAGGGCACGTGGGCGGCCGTGATGCCGCTGGCCTGCTTCAGCAGTTC
>OFJB01001193.1_pt1 | contig 10678 bp, 9 predicted proteins | sample 1775081 | NCBI WGS metagenome assembly OFJB01 (sample SAMN08195771, study PRJEB24354) | sludge metagenome | isolation source: initial sludge from phenol fed wastewater aerobic bioreactor | place: India: Nagpur | collected 2016-06-05 | reverse complement strand
CTTTCGTTTGTCCCGAGCAACACCTATTCGCTCGCGCAGGCGTTTGTTCAGCCGGAATGCGTACCGCTCGCGCTCTACGCGGAGAACAAGCCCGTCGGGTTTGCGATGTACTGCATCGACGAGAGCGACCGCGAATACTGGATCTATCGCCTGATGATTGACCAGCGGCACCAGGGGCGCGGCTACGGTCGAGCGGCGATGCTGCTCTTGATCGACCGCATCCGAAGCGAAATGGACGAGCAGCGCCACCGGATTTTCATCAGCTTCGTGCCGGACGGGCGGGTGGAATACGGCGAAATCGTCTATCGGCTGGAGGTATAACCCTATTTTTCTTTTCTTAAAAGAAAAGAAACAAAAGAACTGTCTTTTTTCAAACTGTCGTGTAAAACGACAGTTTTTTTTATAAATAACCCTTGCTCATCACGTTGCGTCATGTGCTAATCTCCGGCTTGTAAGGCAAACGCAATGATAATTCAAGCTTGCCGAAAGGAGATTGTTATGAACATTCAGGAGTTACTGCCGTTTCTGATTCCCCTTGCTATCGCGGAGATCGTGCTGCTCGCCATCACCCTGCGCCATATTCTGACGCACGACCACTACAAACGCGGCACCCGAGGGCTTTGGCTCATCGTCGCGATTGTCGGCATGGAGTTCATCGGCCCGATCCTCTATTTCATTCTCGGCAAAGAGGACTAAACCATGTATGTTCTCGAACTTAGCCACGTCAGTAAGCGCTTTGGCAGCCAGCGTGTGCTGCGCGACCTGTCGCTGCGCGTGCCGGAGCACACGATTTATGGCTTCATCGGCGAAAACGGCGCGGGCAAGACGACCAGCATGAAGATGATTCTCGGCCTGCTCGCGGCGGACGGCGGCGAAATTCGCGTCTGCGGCGAGCCGGTGCGCTACGGCCAGACGAAAACGAACCGCAACGTCGGCTACCTGCCGGACGTACCGGAGTTCTACGGCTACCTTACGCCCAAGGAATATCTGCTTCTCTGCGGTCAGATTGCGGGCGTGCCGGACGGCGAGCTGAAGCGGCGCAGCGACGAGCTGCTCTCGCTCGTCGGCCTCGAGGCCGCTTCGAACCGGCGCATCGGCGGTTTCTCGCGTGGCATGAAGCAGCGCCTCGGCATTGCGCAGGCGCTGGTCCACCGCCCAAAGCTACTCATTTGCGACGAGCCGACCTCCGCGCTCGACCCCGCGGGGCGCAAGGAGATCATCGACATTCTCAACGAAATCAAGCGGGAGACGACCGTGCTGTTCTCCACGCACATTCTGCCGGACATTGAGCGCGTCTGCGACGAAATCGGCCTTCTGCACGGCGGCGTCATGGCGCTGGAAGGCCGGCTGGAGGAGATTCGCGCGCTGCATGCGCAAAGCGGCTTTTCCATTGAGTTTGCGGATGCGCATGCGTGCGACCGGTTCCTTCCGCTGCTCCCCGGCGCGGAAAGGGACGCTTCCACCCGGTTGGTCTATTCAAAGGGAACGCAGACGGACATGTTGCTGGCCATGGCGAAGCTGACGGAGCAGGGCGTCTGTCCCGTCTCGGTTTCGCTCTGTGAACCGTCGCTCGAATCGCTGTTTCTGGAGGCGGCCAACGTATGAAACAATTGCTTGCATTGATTCAAAACGAGTTTCTGGCGCTCGTTCGCACCGGAAAAATCACCGTGTTGCTGATCGTCTTTTCGATCTTTGGCATTCTCAACCCCGCGCTGGCCAAGCTCACGCCATGGATGCTGAGCCTGATGTCCCAGTCGCTCTCCGACCAGGGGATTACCATTGGCAACATCGCGGTCAACGCGCTGACGGCCTGGACGCAGTATTTCAAGAATCTGTTTATGGAGTATGTTCTTCTGCTCGCGCTCTTTGGCGGTATCTTCGCTTCGGAGTACCAGAGCGGCACGCTGGTCAACATTCTCACAAAAGGCCTGCCGCGCTGGAAGGTTGCGTTCTCCAAGTGGCTCGTCGTGCTGGTCTGCTGGAGCGTCTGCTCGTGGCTGACGTTTGGCATTACGTTTGGCTACAGCGCGTATTTCTGGCGCGGCGATGTGGTTCTCCACCTTGGCTTGGCCGCGTATTGCGCCTATCTGCTGGGCGTTTGGCTGTTCTCGCTCGAGCTGGCGTTTGCCTCTGCATTCTCCTCCGGCATGAACGCGCTGCTCTGCACAGGCGGGGCTTATGCGCTCCTGTTTGCGCTGAGCCTGCTTCCGTCATTCGCTCCGTGGCTGCCGGTGCGCCTGAACGACGCGCTCGCGCTGCTCACCGGCAACTTGCTGCCCGCGGACTTCACGCGCGCCATTCTGTCGACGAGTGTACTCAGCTTCATAAATCTGGCGCTCTGCATCGCCGGATTCCAACGAAAGCAGTTATAGGGACAGTGTTTTCCGCAGTAAAAAGCAGAGGCTCGCGCATTTGCGTTAGCCTCTGTTTACGTCTCGAAGTGTGATTTCACTTACTCCAGAGCAAGCAGGCTTGAATTCATAGACCTTTTTTCTCGTTCTTGATCTGATACATCTGTCGATCCGCCCGATGGATCAGCGTCTCCGCGCAGTCATCCTGATCCGTCTGGTAAATCGAGTATCCAAGGCTCAGTTGAATCGGCTGAACGTCCGGATGCACCTCGTTCCAGATTCTCAGGTTGTCATCAATCAGGTCGATCAAGTCGGTTATGGCTTGTGGATCGCTCGCCGGATAGACGATGCAGAATTCATCCCCGCCATAGCGTCCAATAAATGCCTGCGTGTTTTTGCAGGAAAGCTTCAGTATGTTCGCCACCCGCTGCAGCACGGTGTCGCCGTAAAAATGCCCGAAGGTGTCATTGACCTGCTTAAATCCGTCCACGTCAATCATGATTAGGGCAAGCGTGCCTTCGCGCTGCGTCTGGCACTCCTTGAGCAGAAACTTGCTTAATTCGCGGCGGTTGTTGAGCCCCGTGAGCGGGTCGGCGGAAATCTGGCGGTTCTGCGCGTCAATGTAGACGAAGAGAACGGACACCGCCGCAAGAATCCAGTTTAAACTCACGCCGTAGAAGATCGCCTGCAAAATGCCCCCCAGCGAGGGGAGCACCGCAAAGAAAGCCATCGTATAACAGCGTCGGCGATCCTCCACCCAAATGGATTCCTTTGCTTTAATCAGAGCGCGTGTACTCGCATAGAGGAGCGCGGCGTAGGTATACACCGCGTAGGCAATCAGTCCCCACTCGCGATGGTATACGTTTTTCGCATCAATGCTGAACACCCAGCCAAGACGAATGTTGAACGGCAGGAATGCAATCAGCAGCACAAGTGGTATACCGGCGATGAACAATCTGCGGCGCGCGGCTTTCATGTCCGCGCTCAGCGCAAGTTCCACATAGATTGCCCAGAAGAACGGCATCGTAACGTGCAGCGCGTAGTAAATCGACTCCACCGTATAATTGAGCACGCGCGCCATGGGAAACGTTGTGCCATCCAGCATCCAGCAGGCGGCGTCGATCACCAGCATGAATATCGTTACGCCGATCATTCCATTGAACTGGCGCTGCACAGCGGATGCCGCCTGCATCTGCCGCTGCGAATACAGAATCGTCAGCATCAGAATGATCCCGATTGCGTCAATCTCCAGATAGAGCGCATCCAGCATTGCTTTCCCCCCACCCTCAAAGAACTCGGCTGCACTTGGACCGGAACAGAAAAAAGCAATGCCTCTCCCGCTTTCCGACCGAGACTCAGAAAGCTGCTCCATCCCGAAATACAGAATACTTCAAAAACCAAAGCAACGTGATATTTACTGATATTGGTTTTGTTAAACAGATTAATTTGTGATTCGAGTATAACATACCACTCATAAAAAAGCATCCGCAATGCATTTGACTTTCTGAAAAACGAACACAAAGCGGCTCCCCCTGCACAAGGAGAGCCGCTTTGAATATAAGAGTGATTCTTAGTTTTTCAGTTGTCCCAGCACGTCCAGCGGCAGGTGGTTCATCACCGCGCCGTTGGGGTTGAGCAGCATGTCGTCGTCCAGATTGAGCCCAAACATCGCGCCCTCGTGCACCGCCGCGTTGAGGTTGCGCGGGCGAACCGCGTCCCCCGCGTTGAACACGGGAATGCCCGCCTGCTTCAGCTCGGCAAACAGCGCGTCGTTCGCGCGCGTATGGCAGGTAACGACGGTGTCGATCGCAAGTTTCGTGCGGGTAAAGTTCTTGTCCTGCACCTCGACCTCGCCCTCGCGGACGGCATAGACCGTGCTGTTTTCTAGCACCTTGACCGGGAACTTGAACGGCTTGGACTCCAGCGCCTCCGCGTCGCCCTGCGCAAAGCGCTTTCTAAGCACGTACATGTGGATCACCTCCACCGAGCTGCCAAATTCCTTTTGCTCGGTTACGATGGTCACGTCCTTGCCAATGGAGGCAAGGAAGGCCGCCGTGTCCGCCGCCGCGTAGTGGTCGCCCCAAACGAGCACCTTCTCGCCCGTCTTGACCGGCATACGCTTGCCGGGGTGGAACTCGCAGTTCACCTTCGGGCAGGCGATCACGCCCTCAAACCCGACCACGCGCTCCGCGCCGAAGCAGTCCGGCACATAGCTGCTTGCGCCCGTTGCGTTAAGCACCGCGTCGTAACCCTTGAGATCGCCCGCCGTGGGTGCGGTATTCAGGCGAACATCCACGGGAAGCTTCTTGAGCTGGTTGCGAATCCAGTCCGCATACCACTTCATCTTTTCCTTGCCGGGCGTCAGACAGCAGCCAAGAATCGCACCGCCGAGCTCGCCGGTCTTTTCAAAGAGCGTTACCTTGTGTCCGCGGACGCTGAGGATGCGCGCCGCCTCCATACCCGCCGGGCCGCCGCCGACAATCGCGACGGACAGCGCCTTTTTCGCGGGTGCGAGGGACTCGAACGCCTCGTTGCCGCAGGCGGGGTTGATGGCGCAGCCAATCTCCTTTTTCGCCATCATGCTCTCCTGCCAGCAGCCGGTGAGGCAGCTGATGCAGCGGCGGATTTCGCCCGCTTTGCCCATCTGCGCCTTGACCGGCCAGTACGGGTCCGCGAGGATCTGGCGACTCAGGCCGACGAGGTCCGTCTTGCCCTCCGCAATCATCTTTTCACAGAAGTCGGGGTTGCGCAACGTGTGGCTGTTGATGACCGGTATCGTGACCGCCTGCTTGACCGCGACGGAGGCATAGGTCGTCCATCCCTCCGGGTAATACATCGGGTCAAAGCCCGCACCGGGGCTCTCCTGAATGCACTGGCTCAGGTCGCGCGCGGCAACGCCCGCCTGCTCCAGCACCTTGGCAACCTCGACGCTCTCGTTGATTGCGCGCCCGCCGGGCACCCACTCGTCCGCGGAATAGCGCACGAGAATCGGGAAATCGCGGCCGCACTTTTTCTGAATCTGGTCGATAATCGCGAGGATAAAGCGCATGCGGTTTTCAAAGCTGCCGCCAAAGCGGTCGATGCGGCGGTTGAGTAGCGGGCTCATGAACTGCGAAATCAGGTAGCCATGCGCCGCGTGGAGTTCTACCGCGTCGAAGCCCGCCTGCTTCACGCGCCATGCCGCGTCCGAGAACTTATCCACCATTTCGAGCACTTCCTCGGTCGCCATTGCGCGCACGGGCTTGCCCTTTTCCTCCGCGTTGGCGTAGACAATTTCGTGTCCGGCCGACCACGGGAGCTTGAGCACCATGTCGTTCGTGCTCATCGTGTTGTAGCGCGGAATCGCGCATTGGCGCCCGGGGTGCTGCAGCTGCACGGCGCATTTCGCCCCATAGCGGTGCATGGAGCTTGCCAGTCGGGTGAGACCCGGAATATAGTTGTCCGCGTCCGCAACGAGGCAGGTCACGGTCGGGCGGCCCGTTGCGCTGTCCGGCGTGGTTGCGCCGACGATCACGAGTCCCGTACCGCCCTTGGCGATTTCGCCGTGGTGGTAGATGTCCCGCTCGCTGACGCTGCCGTCCGCGTTGGAGGAGCTCACGTCCGTTGGCACATGGCAAATGCGGTTGGGAACGAGCATGTTGCCGATCTGGATCGGTTCAAAGAGATGCGGGTACGCTGACATAATGATTGCCTCCAAAAAAAGTATTCGGTTGCGGGTTGTTCGAGTGTGCAGAGTAAGTCAATTCGAGCGCGCAGGGTGCGCGTATACGAAACAAAAGGATAACAAAATGAATGGTACAATTCGATCATACCATTCTTTTTGATTTGTTTCAAACAAATTGTTGTGTTAATAGCGAATCCGATAATTGATTAATATTTCATGGTGCCGCGAAAGTAAACATGCATTATTGATATCATTTTGCCGTATTACGAAGTTCTGCACACTGTTATTTGATATTTTGTAGAATTACTGCTTACATGAGTGTATTATTGTATAGAATTATACTTATTGGAGGGAAACCTATGAGCGACGACATTTGTCCATTTTGCGGATCAGATAACTGCTTGTTTGAAACACCCACTCATGATAAAAAAACGTATAAGGTGCATTGTGAAGGATTGTCAGCTGAATTCTTCGTTGATACAAAGATCGTTAATATGAACGACCTTACTACTCGCTATCGGTTGTATAATCTAATTGTTGAGAAGTTGATCCGGCAAAAACTATATATTGGTGCTAGTGGCAAGGCGCTCTGGTTTTTCGCTTATGACGAGATTAACGATCCCGAAACAACCGACATACCGCACTATATTAATCTAGCAGAGGAAATGAAGCAGTATCCTGTAAATATTGTTGAGAAAGTCGCAAGAGCTTTGCTAAACATAAGTGTACTTTATCCCAAAGTTGGAACTACAATTGATCCAGATGCAACAGACTTGTTGTTTCAACATGAGATGTTCTGTGAATCTGATGAGCAAGAAGAAGAGTCTTTAGAAATTGTGGATTATCTTTCAAGTCAAGGATATATCGATGGAGACCTGAGATTACCGATCTTTACTATTACTTATCCCGGATGGATAATAATCGATGAGCTGACCAAACACTTAGTTGAAATCAAGCAGGGCTTTATTGCGATGAGCTATAAACCCGAATGTAAACCAATTCTTGAAACCTTTCGGGCTGCTATTCGCGAAAGTGGCTACATCGCCCAAGTAATTGGCGAAAAAGAGCACAACCATCAGATTGTGCCCGAAATGTTTTTCGAAATTGAACGAAGTAAGTTTATGGTCGTGGACGTAACGCACCAAAACTATGGAGCATATTATGAAGCCGGCTATGCGCAAGCACTAGGCAAGGAAGTTATTGTGTGTTGCAGTAAAGAAGTTTTCGATAATCCAGAAACTCGCCCCCACTTCGATATTGCCCAAAAAGCGATGATTGTTTGGACAGATCATGCTGATCTCAAGGAGAGGTTGAAGCGTCGGATCGAAGCTACCGTTCGATAGCTATCTCTACCCCTTCATCCACCCGAACAGAATATACTGCTTAATCCATTGCCCAAACGTATAGTAGACCACGACCTCGCAGGCATCGGACGAAAGTCCGTCGCCTGTCTTGCAGTAGATCGCCGCCTTGCCCTTGCCAACCGCGGTGACCACGCCGTTGGAATCCACGTTTGCCACCGCGTCGTCCGAACTCGACCAGGAGAGCACCGCCCCCGTCGCGTTGGCCGGCAGCACGGTTGCAAAGAGCGGATGCGTCTGACCAACCTGCATGTGCAGCGTTCGCTCGTTGAGCGTGCAGGAGGTAGACGCAACCTGCATGGGCATTGTCTCCTCCGCCAGCACCGCGCCGCAGACGGAGCACGTCTGTCGCCGCAAGCCCTCGCTCTCATAGGTTGGCGGGGTAATGACTTCCCAGTCCCCCGGCGTATGCGCGGGCGCGGTGTAGTCGTCCGTATAGCGATAGCCGGTTTTCTCGTTGATGTAGGTCGTGTAGCCAAACTCCGTGCAAGTCGGCTCAGTCACCTCCGCGTTATAGACGGGGTTCTCGTCCATATCTGGTAGCAGGATCGTCGAATAATCCTTGCTTTCCTTCTTTTCAAACCGCACCGTTATGTTCTTGGCAACGATCAGCGCGTCGTTCTGTTTCTCGCCGACGTATTCCTTGCAGTATGCGCGGCGATCCTCCACCTGCTCAAAGAACGAAATCGACGCGTCCACCGCGCAGTTTTTCACATAGCCGTGGTGCACGCGGTTCTTCGGGTTCACGTCACTTAAGCCTACGAGGCCACCGTTGTGCACATAGCCCTGCACGGACGTATACGCGTCGAGCTTGACGCTGCAACCGTCCACGTCCGCATAGCCGTTGGACAGTACGCCGCCGAGGTATTCCTCGCAGGTGCCCTGCGCACCAACCGCGACAATTGTGATCTCCGCCTCCACGGCGCAGTTCTGAATCAGCCCGTATCCAAACCCGACGACCCCGCCCGCGCCGCATTGGCGGCTCGTTGCGCCAACCTTCAGCCGCCCGCTCACGGAGCAGTTCGAGATGGTTCCCCCCTGCAAATACCCCGCAATCCCCGCGATGAAGACCGGCTGGTCGGTCTGCAAGTCCACCTTCACGTTGAGCAGATGCAGGTTCTGCACGCTGCCGTCCTTTACGATGGAAAACAGCGCGGCAAACGACGTCTTATAGCCGCGGTGCCGCCCGTCGTAGGTGGTCGCGATGTCCGCGCCGACCTTCGTGACGGAGAGGTTATAGATCGTGTGCCCCGCGCCGTCGAGCGTTCCGCCAAACGCGATCGGTGCCCAGTCCACGCCCTTCATGTCGATGTCCGCCGCGAGCACATAGTCCCCTTCCGGGTTGTTCGCAATCGCGGCGAGCCCCGCGGCGTCCGAAATGGAGATGGGTGAGCTTTCGCTCGCCGCGAGAACGGGCAGCGGCAAAAGGAGCAGCATCAGCGCCAGCAGCGCGAAGGATAGTCGTTTCAGCATTGCGTTCGGGGTTCTCCCTTTTCGTCTGGTTTACACTTTTCCGTACTCATTCTATTCTCGCCGGTGCCCGCGCGTCAATCCTGCGCGCAGAATCTAACCCCCGGCAAAAAGAGCCGACCGCAATCCGCGACCGGCCCATTCGCTGTTCGGATGCGATTATGCCTGCTTGCGATAGGAAAGAACGTGGTTCGGGCATGTGTCCACGCACTCGCCGCAGAGGATGCAGTCGTAGCTTTTCACGCTGCCGCTCTTGACCGCGGCGTTGACATCTATGCTCATCTGACAGGTGTTGTTGCACTTTTTGCAGTCGATGCAACGTTCCGGCTTGGCGTGAATCCGCATCTGCGGCAGGTGCAGCAACCGACCCACCAGCATGCCCGCGCTTAAGAACGGACTCATCCAGCAAACGCCGTGGCACGCGCCGCGTCGACCCAGCGCAAGATCGAGTACGAAGAACAGACCGAGCACGAAGTAGTAGATGATGTACTTCACCGGCTCGTCCACGGAGATATACCGCTCCGTCAGGCGCAGCGGATCAATCCCCTTAATGCCGCCCGCGAGCACAAACCCCGCCACCAGTACGCCAAACCAGACCGCGAAGATACTGTAGCGCACAATGCGCAGCCGCTTTGCGTTCGCCGGTTTCGGGTTGACCGTCCGCGCCACCTCCGCAACGCCGCCCGCGGGGCAGAGCCAGCCGCACCACGCGCGCCCAAAGAACAGGCCGGAGAGAAACAGCACCCCGAACAGTAACGCGCTGCCGGAGAGCACACCCGCAAACGCCCCGTCGATGGACACATAGGGCGAGAGATAGTTCATCGTCAGCGGAAACAGGAACAGGGAGGTATACAATAGAATCTTTCGTATTTTTTGTCTCATTTTGATTTACTCCTTTTGAGTTTTCGGCGGTAATGCGCGCTGTTTTTGTTCGAAGTATGCCATCGTCTCGCGGCACCAGTCGAGGTATGCGCGGTTCACCTTTTGACCAAAGTCGATCACGCGGAGGATGTCGCGGTGGTTCTCGTCCTCATCAGCAATGCCCTCGAGCTCCTGCTGAAACAAGCCCAGCACATGCAGTTGCTGCTGATGGCTCTGCTCAAACGCGGCCAGGTGCGATAGCATCGCCTCCGGCGCGGCATAGTTCGAGAAATATGTTTTGAGCAGAATCTCCAGCCGCAGGGACTCCTTTTCGACCGGCTGTGTCAGCCAGTCCGCGAGCGCCGACTGCCCCGCGGGGCAAATGCGGTAGGTTCGCTGTGCGTGGGCACCGGTCTGCGGCGCGGGCAACTCCTCGATGAACCCCTCTGCCGCGAGCGCCTTGAGCGCGGGAAAGATCTGCCCGAAGCTCTCGCTCCAAAAGAACTTGAATCGGATATCGACAATCTTCTTGATCTGGTACCCGCTCAGCGGCTGCTCGGATAAAAGACCGAGGATGACGTAGTCCGTTTGACGCATGTGCACGCTCCGTTTATATCTTTTAGATATATTATAGCAACGTGTTTCAAATTTGCAAGCGTTATTTTTTGGCGCGCGAAAAAAGCCGCCCGAAGACGGCTTTGGTTCTGGTGCTATTAGGTTTGTTTGCGTGCTTACGCGAGAAACAGGTTCAGGTCGTCCTCCACGCTGCCGATGCCCGCGATACCGAAGGTTTCAACCAGCACCTTTGCCACGTTTGGCGAGAGGAAGCCCGGCAGCGTCGGCCCGAGGTGGATGTTTTTCACGCCCAGCGAAAGCAGTGCAAGTAGCACGATGACCGCCTTCTGCTCGTACCACGACAGCACCAAAGAAAGCGGCAGATCATTGATGCCTACCCCGAAGGCTTCCGCCAA